>Ga0326726_10003279_pt1 | contig 14858 bp, 12 predicted proteins | sample MHFenrmetagenome_2_FD_207603 | JGI IMG/M metagenome (GOLD analysis project Ga0326726, IMG submission 207603) | Lab enriched peat soil microbial communities from Michigan Hollow, Ithaca, NY, United States - MHF15MN | ecosystem: Environmental > Terrestrial > Soil > Wetlands > Peat | place: USA...
TTCGTTGATCCATCAGGAATGATTTAACGGGAAGTTTTTTTGCTTTGGCGATTTCCCTGATTTGCAAATACGAGAAATCCTCCGAAGGATCGTTGGCTGAAGTTTTGCTGAATCTTTTATCCTGGAGGGTCAGTGTGGCAAATCGGCGTGGATCTATACAAAGAAGCTTGCCGGAGAAAAAGCTCATGACAAAACGAGTATGGGGAGGCAACTCCCCCTGATCGCTCTGCCACTGAAGCCTGCCCGTCATGCGAAGATGAAGAAGCAGCGAAGTCCCGTTATCAAGCCTTATCTCCAGTGCCTTGCCTTGACGAGTTACGGAGATAATTTTCTTCCCCGCCAGTCCATCTATAGTCCCCAGTTTGGAATCGATGATCTCCATGCCAAGGATTTCTTGATTGAGAACAACCGGCATCAATTGACGGCATAAAGTTTCTACTTCGGGGAGCTCGGGCATATACCAACTCTGATAAAAATTTTGCTGCATTCTAGTGCGTTGGTTTTTTCTGTCAAGAAAAATAAAATTTTTTTTAAAAAATTATTGACAAGTATAAAGAAAAAGAATAGACAGACCGATATAATACCTGAACAAAGAAAGGGAAAATTTTTTTATATCAATACCTGAATAAAAAGGAGGATAACAAAATGGAAACCGAGACGCTATTCACCGAGGAGGCTGAACCTCCGGGTAAGTTAGCAGGTCTTGATGGTATTGAGAACTACACAAACGATATCTTAAATTCGTACAACACCCTTCTTCCCTCTTCTGTCGCTCAGACAAAAGGGGCCCCATATGTTTTTCGTTTTAAAGAAAGCCCCCAATCCCGGGCTTTTCGGAAGCGTTTCTATCCCGAAATAACATCTCTTGAATGGAGTAACTGGCACTGGCAATACAGCAACCGCATACGGGACGTCCATGCGCTGTCGCAATTCATCTGGCTCTCAGAAGACGAGCGGAATGCTATGGACAATCAGGCAGGATCACTGCCGGTTGCAATCACACCCTATTACGCAAGCCTTCTTAACGAATTTGACCCGCATCAACCGGTGCGGCGTATGGTGGTGCCTGTAACCGATGAATGCCACCGCACCGCGGGAGAAGCCGATGATCCTTTGGGAGAAGAGCATGACAGCCCCGTACCGGGAATTGTCCATCGCTATCCGGATCGCGTCCTTTTTCTCGTGACAGATACCTGTTCAACTTACTGCCGATACTGCACGCGGTCACGCATGGTCGGCAGTCACAGAAAGTCTCTGTCAAACATTGATGCCTGGGAAGGTGCGATTGCTTATATTGCGGCGAATCCTCAGATTCGCGATGTGCTGTTATCCGGCGGAGATCCGCTAACGCTTTCCGATGAAAGACTGGAGTGGCTTTTAGCCAGGTTAAGAAAAATACCCCACATAGAAATTTTGCGCATCGGTACCAAGGTACCCGTTGTTATGCCCCAGAGGATAACGCCAAAACTCACATTAATCTTAAAGCGCTTTCACCCGCTCTGGATGAGCATACATGCAAACCATCCGGATGAATTGACGCCTGAAATGAATCAGGCATGTATTCGCCTTGCCAATGCAGGCATACCTCTCGGCAGCCAGACGGTTCTTCTCCACAAGATAAATGACGACGTGGAAACTATGAAGCGACTGGTTCTCGGCCTGCTTAAAATAAGGGTCAAACCTTATTATCTCTATCAGTGTGACCCGATTCCCGGATCATCTCATTTTCGCACACCGGTAAAGGCGGGATTGGATATCATTGAAGGTCTGCGCGGCCATACGACCGGATATGCCGTACCGACATATGTCATTGATGCCCCGGGGGGCGGCGGCAAAATACCTCTGTTGCCCGAATACCTTATCGGCCGGGATGGCAACGATCTGGTGCTGAGAAACTATGAGGGTAATATGTATCGTTATCCTGACTGCCAGTTATCGCAAGCAGACAACCCTTAAGGTATCTTTGTGAAGACCGGGATTACATACGACCTTCGCGACGACTATCTTGCCGAAGGGTTTTCTGCGGAAGAAACACTGGAGTTTGACCGGGCAGACACTATAGATGCCATTGAACAGACATTGCAGGATTTAGGTTACCTGACCGATCGCATAGGTAACATTAAGTCTCTTGTAAGACGCCTGGCATCCGGTGACAGGTGGGATATAGTTTTTAACATTGCTGAAGGTATGGCAGGACTTGGCCGGGAAGCCCAGGTACCTGCCATCCTCGATGCCTATAATATCCCATATACCTTTTCTGATCCTCTTATTCTCACCATGACCCTTCACAAAGGCTTTACCAAAAACGTTGTTCGCGACCTCGGTATTCCGACTCCGGATTTCGCTGTTATTGAAACGGAGGACGATATAGGAAAAGTTAAGATTCCACTACCCCTCTTCGCCAAGCCCGTGGCGGAAGGCACCAGCAAAGGTATTACCGCCGCCTCAAAGATTAGCTCACGAAAGCAACTCTTCCATGTATGCCGAACTCTTTTGTCCACATTCCGTCAACCTGTCCTTGTTGAGCATTTTCTTCCCGGCCGGGAGTTTACAATAGGCATTGCCGGCACGGGAAAGGATGCCATCGCACTCGGGGTTATGGAAGTTCACCTTAAAGATAATGCCGAGAAGGACGTCTACTCTTATGTGAACAAAGAGAACTGTGAGGAGCTTGTGGTATACCGCCTGGCCAATGACACCATGGCCAAAATGGCAAAGGAAACGGCCCTGGCAGTATGGCGGGGCCTCGGCTGCAGGGATGCAGGCAGAGTCGACCTTCGGGCTGATGTTCAGGGAATACCGAATTTCATGGAAGTAAACCCGTTAGCCGGTTTACATCCGGAACATTCGGATCTTCCCATAATTTGTAACCTCTCCGGAATTACCTATAACGCTCTTATCGATATGATTATGCGTTCAGCGTTGAAACGTCTCCATCTCCATGCGCCGGTCTCCCGTGCTTTAAAAACTCCCATCCCGCACCATACTCTTACTGCCGCATTTTCTGAATCATCTTGCTAATGGGTATTTCATGAAGGCTGTTGTTTTACATGGCGATGTATCGGAAGACGCCGGCATGGATGAAAAAGATGCCCTCGTTCAGGCCGCCTTCGTTTCATCGGCTCTTTCGGATCTGGGATATGAACCCGTCATCATCCCCTTCTCGCTTAATTTCTCAAAGACCATCGAGATGTTGAAGGAAATCAGGCCGGCTTTTGTTTTCAACCTTGTCGAGACGATAGCTGGCCAGGGCAGCCTGATTCACATCGCCCCTTCCCTTATGGACTTTCTCAAAATACCTTATACCGGTGCCACAACAGAAGCTCAATTTCTCACTTCGAATAAGGTTCTCGCCAAGCAGTTCCTCCAAGCTGCGGGTATTGCGACTCCCCGATTTTTTCTGCCCGATGAGGACTACGGCGTTTCCTTTGTCGAAGGCACATATATCATTAAGGCCGTCTGGGAACATGCCTCCTCATGGTTGCATGAAAATTCAATTATCTTCACACAGGATCAACATCATCTCAGTAAAGCCATATCATCCCAGCGGGAAAAGCTCGGTATGGCATGCTTTGCAGAGGTATTCATTGAGGGAAGGGAATTCAACATTTCCATGCTGGCGGGAGATGATGGGCCGGATGTGCTCCCACACTCTGAGATTCGGTTTGATGATTATCCGTCGGGCAAGGCCAGAGTCGTAGACTACCGCTCCAAATGGGTGGAAGACTCCTTCGAATACCAGCACACACCAAGGTGTTTTGATTTTCCAGAGGAGGATGAACCGTTACTTCATCAACTGTCGGATTTGGCCCTGCGGTGCTGGCGTTTATTCAGCCTGCGGGGATACGCAAGGGTCGATTTCCGGATCGACAAAACAGGCAGTATCTGGGTGCTGGAGGTAAATACAAATCCCTGCCTTTCTCCGGATGGAGGATTTATTGCTGCCGTAGAGCGATCCGGTTTAAGTTTTACCCGGGCAATTGAACGAATCATCACAGATACCCGCCGGTAGACGGACGGAATGCCTGTCCGTATAGACCAAAAGATGCTAAAATAATATAAGTCAAGGCCCATTCATCCGGAAATATTTCAGAATACAAATCAAAAAAAGGTAACCAAATCTTATTGCTTTTTTGGCAATAATCTTGTAGATAGCATACGCTATTATTAGGAGCTTTAAAAAATAATATACCAATAAGACCCCATTTGTTCACGGATCGCATATAATAAATCGTTATGGAGGGTAGATCCAATGCGTCTCATTCCCAAAGAAGAGAAATTTTACGATCTTTTTGAAGAACTTATAAATAAAATCGAAGAAGGGGGGAACATGTTTCTATGCATGGTTGAAACGTATGAATACCCCCTGCCTAAAATAACCAAACTCAAAGAACTGGAACATGAGGCGGATGTCATTACCCACAGAACATATGAAAAGATGCACAAGACATTCCTCACCCCCTTAGACCGAGAAGACATATATGACCTGGTCAATAAGATGGACAGCATCATGGACATGACCGAAGCCGCTGCGGCCAGGATGTACCTCTATAAAGTGAAAAAGCCCACAAAAGTAATCATCGATCAGGCGAAGATTTTAAACGAGGCAATCAAGAAGGTGAAACTCATTATTTGCAGCATGAGAGACATGAAGAACTCCAAGATGATCATTGATGCCTGCGTGGAGATCAACACCCTGGAAAATGAAGGTGATATCGTCCTGAGATCGGCGATGGTCGATCTCTTCGAAAATGAAAAGGATGCCATCGAACTGATCAAATGGAAGGAAATCTTTGAACGCATTGAAGAGGCCATCGATGTATGTGAGGACGTTTCTAATATTGTGGAAGGTATAGTCCTGAAACATGCCTGAAGCCTTCTTCCGAAATCATTATGCCTGATTCATTCGCTTTCGTCATTTTTCTGATTTTTGTTGCCCTGTTTTTCGATTTTCTCAACGGTTTCCATGATTCCGCCAACGCGATTTCAACAGTGGTGTCGACCAGGGCCCTCTCTCCTAAATATGCTGTTATCTGGGCAGCATTCTTCGAGTTTGCCGCTGTCTTTTTCGTCGGTGTCAATGTAGCCAATACTATTGGTACCGGTATCATCAATCCCACAATCGTAGACAATTCTCTCGTTCTTTCGGCCCTGAGTGGCGCTATCGTCTGGAACATTATTACCTGGTATTTCGGGCTGCCCAGCAGTTCCTCTCATGCCCTCATCGGCGGCCTCATCGGTGCAGGCCTACTTGAAGGAGGACCCAGTGTCCTGGTCTGGAGCGGCATCATAAAAACAGCCGTTTTTATCGTCTTATCCCCAACTATCGGGCTATTGCTCGGTCTGTCCATGATGATTTTGGTGTTGAATATAAGCCGATATTCGGCTCTCGATAGAACGAATAGCTTTTACCGAAGGTTGCAACTGCTCTCGTCAGCTATCTACTGTATGGGACATGGATCAAACGATGCACAAAAGACGATGGGAGTAATTGCCATGATTCTTTTTAGTCAGGGTATGCTTGGTCCTACCTTTTACGTTCCTTTATGGGTCATAATTGCATGTTACGTTGTAATTTCCCTTGGAATCATGTCGGGAGGATGGCGCATTGTCAAGACTATGGGCACCAAAATCACAAAACTCGAGCCCATGGGAGGATTCTGCGCGGAGACCGCGGCAGCGATTTCCATCATTGGGGCGTCCATAGCAGGCATTCCTGTGAGTACAACGCATACCATCACGGGCGCCATCGTTGGGGTTGGTTCAACGAAGAGGCTTACCGCCGTTCGCTGGGGTGTTGCCGGGAACATCGTGTGGGCTTGGATACTAACTATCCCCATGGCAGCCTTGATCTCTGCTGCTGCCCATATCGTTATACACACCATTTGGCGATGAGACCGAAGCAAGAAACATCCTGACAGTTAGCCATCAAGATTTAAAAAATCACGGATAACGACTGAAGATAAAGCGCAACGAAGCAGGAGCCTGCCGGGTCCCCGCCGCCTTCGCGGGGATAAACTCCGGCGGGGGGACTTTTACGGAGCCTTCAGTCACTGGATAATGAATCCCGATAGAACTGATCATACATCTCCCAGACCGCCAGCAGCAGGGAAGCAATTATAGGACCGATAACGAAGCCGGAAAATCCAAACAACGAAATCCCCCCCAGAGTGGACAAAAAAATTATTAAAGGATGCATCTGCACATCCCTGCCAAGGAGTACGGGACGCAGGAGATTATCCGCTATACTAATCGCGAAAACACCGAAAGCCAGAATGAGTATCCCTTTCCATAGATGTCCCGTTAAAAGCATTATCACACCGGCGGGAACCCAGACAATGGAACAGCCAACCACAGGTACGATGGAAAGGAGGATCATAACCACACCCCAAACCAGAGCCCCTTCGATGCCGGTCATCCAGAAAATAAATCCTCCCATTGTTCCCTGAATGCCCCCGATAATGATTGTTACCTTTAAAGTGGACCTCGCTGTGGTTACGAAACGCTCATAGAGAACTTTTTCCCTTTCCTGACCCAGAGAGAAGGCCCGCATGACCCTACCCAAAAACTTGTCCCCGTCGCGAATAAAGAAGAACAGAGTATACAGCATAACTGCGAACTGTACGACAAAAACAAGGGTATTTTGTGTGAGTGCCTTCAGTTGTATAAAGATATAGTTGGAAACACTCCTGGCTATTTCAGAAAACTTTTCGGTCCAGAATTGTTCATTAATATGCAGGCGGGCAACATACGGATTATCTTTGACCGCTCCAGTAACACCCTTGACGATATTTTCAATATTGCCGCTATCCGTACCGAGCGATTCATACATACGCATGGATTCTGAAAACAGCAAACTTCCGATGACACTTCCCGGCAAAATTATGATAACCGCGACTATAAAAAAAATGACCGCTGCACACAAACTCGGTCGATTCCACTTCGCTCTGAGCCGTTCATATAATGGGCTGAAAATGCTCGCAATTACAGCCGCCCAGAAGAGAGGTGAAAAAAACGGTGTGAGGATATATAGAAAAAGGAGTGAAACAAGGATCAATGCCGTGAAAAAGAGGATATTCTGGATCTTCGGAGTATGCATTAATAGTCCTTTCACTTAGTGAGAACTTAAACAGTAGGGATTTAATGCTTCTGTAATTATATATTAGGGAAAATATCTCATTTATCGTATCATTTCAACATAAAGCTGAGATAAACACATACTTCTTGTCTTTGCTTTTTTATGAGGTTGTGCTAAATAAGATTCCCTTTCAATGTTAAGGAGAGATTATGCAACCCGCTCCCAGCCGTCCCATAGGCGTATTTGATTCCGGTATCGGCGGACTCACCGTTGTACGTGCTCTCATGGAACGTTTGCCTTTTGAAAGCATTGTCTATTTCGGTGACACGGCACGGGTGCCATACGGTGTGAAATCACCGGAGACGATTACCCAATACGCCACGCAGATCACACAATTTTTACTGAAGAAGGATGTTAAACTGCTCATAATTGCCTGCAATACCATGGCGGCTGTTGCCTACCAGGCTGTCAAAAACCTTTCGCCGGTTCCTGTATTAGATGTAATCGAGGCAGGCGCCCGTGAAGCCATCTCCGAAACACGAACCAAGATTATCGGCGTCATCGGAACTCCGGCGACCATCAACAGTAATGCCTACGCCCGCGCCATTCATCAACAAGATCCGAATATCCGCGTCTTTTCTCAGGCCTGCCCGCTTTTCGTACCCCTGGTTGAGGAAGGGTGGCTGAACCATCATGTTACCCTCCTTACCGCACAGGAATATCTCAGGCCGGTTCTCGCGGAGCACATAGACACCCTTGTCCTGGGATGCACCCATTATCCCCTCATAAAACCCCTCATTCGGGAGGTTACAGGACCGGACATTCAACTTGTAGATTCTGCGGAGGCCATGGCCGCTATCACAGCCCAATTATTAAATGAAACTAATTCGGGGAACCCCGCGCGGACTCCCCCGGAATACAGATACTACGTTACTGATGTACCCTATCACTTCCAGACGATCGGAGAAAGTTTCCTTGGACGCACACTCTCCCACGTGGAAGTTGTCAAGTGGTAAATAACGAAAGGATGCAACGTGAGGATTATCCTCGCTGGCTACAATCTGGATTTTGAAACGATCCGGGAATTCCAGGAGTCTCATCCCGCTCAGAAAAACCTGACACCGGAAACGATCTCCGCCGCTTATGCCCGGATCAGCCGCAGTCCCAGATCCGTCGATGAATTGAGAGCGCTTGCCCGACAGGAGGTTGAAAAGGCGCGCCAGTCCAACAGGAACATCGTCTTTGAGATGGGACACAGCTCCATTGCCGAGCATGCCGTCTTCAACATAGATATAATCGGTGTTTCCCGTCTTCTTGTGGAAGAGATTGAAAAATTCCGCCTCTGTTCTTACACGGAAAAATCACAGCGGTACGTCCTCCTCAAAGATGATTTCGTCATTCCCGGGGAGATCAAGAAAGCCGGACTGGAAGAGAAGTTTGTAAATACAATCAGGGAACAAAACCAGCTTTATCATGAGTTGTACAAGAAACTGAAGCCCCTCGTCTTTGATAAGCACAGAGACCTGGCAGCCGACCTGGAGAACCGGTCGATGCTGGAAGGCTGGGCAAAGGAAGATGCCCGCTACATTCTTTCCCTGGCTATGGAAACGCAATTAGGCATGACCATCAACGCCAGGAATCTGGAGCTGATGCTCCGCCGCCTTGCCGCTCATCCCCTGGCCGAGGCACAGGAATACAGCCGGAAACTTTATGAGGCAACGAAGAATGTCGCCCCCTCACTTATCCGGTATACCGAGGCCACGGATTATGACCGGTTAACGAGGCAGGAGCTGAAGGAACAAGTAAAAAAACTGGGTGGTAAGAAGAGGATAGGAAAAACAGTATGTCTTATCCATACCACACCCGCGGCGGATGACAGGGTCATAGCCTCACTCATCCACTCTTCATCGAGTTTACCGATGTCTCAGTGCCTGCAAATCGTCTCTTCCATGGATAAACGGAAGAAGCAAAGTCTGATTAAGACTGCTTTCAAGCATATGAAGGCTCATGATCCTGTCCTGCGGGAATTAGAAAACGTCGATCTTCATTTCGAGTTGATAATAAGCGCAAGTTGTTTCGCCCAGATGAAACGTCATCGCATGGCAACCATCACCGGCCAGGAGTATGATCCATCCCTTGGCGTAACCATCCCGCCCGCGATCAAAGAGATCGGCATGGATAAACCGTTCCGCCAGATAATTAGCAAAACAGAAAAGTTATATGAACAGATAAAGCCGGACGCCCCTACGGCGACCTCCTATATCCTCACCAATGCGCACCGCAAGCGGATTTCCATGAAGACCAATGCAAGGGAACTATACCATATCGCACGTCTCCGGGGAGACAGGCATGCCCAGTGGGACATCCGGGAAACGGCAGAGCGGATGGTCAAACTGGGAAAGAAAACGATGCCACTGACACTGATGCTAGCGACAGGCAAGGACGGCTTTACCTTTCTGTATAGCAAGGTCTTTGCGGACAAAACCGACAATCGTTAATAATTTGATTATTGAACCTTGAGACGAATCCTTCACATTGATATGGACGCCTTTTTCGCCGCCGTGGAGGAAAAAAGGCACCCCGAATTAATCGGCAAGCCTCTGGTAATCGGAGGCAGCGGTGATCCCACCAAAAGAGGTGTCGTATCCACAGCCTCTTACGAGGCGAGAAAATTCGGCATACATTCAGCCATGCCTTTGAAGACTGCCTATGAGCTGTGCCCTCGCGCTGTTTTTTTTCCTGTCGATTATGAAGCATACTCAAAAGAATCCCATAAGATCAAGGAGATCCTCCGGAGATTCACGCCCCTCGTTGAAGATGTGGGAATTGATGAGGCATTTCTGGATATATCCGAAATCCGCAAGCATTCGGAAGAAATTGCGAAAGAAATCAAAAGTGAGATCAAAAAAGAAACAGGGCTGACCGGCTCGATAGGCATTGCCCCCAACAAGCTCCTCGCCAAGATAGCCTCCGACATGGATAAGCCGGACGGCCTCACCATAATCCTGGAAACTGATATAGCGAGGATATTACATCCGTTACCGGTCAGGAAACTCTGGGGAATTGGCCCGAAGACGGAAGAATATCTCAAAGGCATGGGAATTGACACGAGAGGGGCCCTCGCCTCTTTGCCCCTGGAGACGCTGACGGACAGATTTGGCCCTTCCTATGGAAATTATCTCTATCATGCCTCCAAGGGGATTGATGACAGCCCTCTGATTACTCACTGGGAACCAAAATCTGTAAGCAGGGAGACGACCTTCCAAAAGGATATTTCCAACTGGCAATCCATAGCGAAAACCCTTGCTGAACTGACACGGGAAGTTGTCGCGGACATGAAAGAAAGCGGCTTTGAAGCAAGGACTGTCACCGTCAAGATCCGGTTCAGCGATTTCGAAACCCTGACCCGGGCACACACCCTCCCCAAATCGACGGATTCAGAAGAGGAAATAAGAAAAACAGCTTTCGCCTGCCTGAAGCGGGTCGAGCTCAAAAAGAAGGTTCGCCTCATCGGCGTTCGCGCCAGCCATCTGGAAAAAACGGGACAATAAACCAAAGTCCATTGCCCCGTTTCACTCGCTCAAATATCGATCAGCTTTGTCTTTTTTCAGTTGAAGAGCTGCTAAAAATTAACCTTGTTGATCCCTTTCAGCCCCAGGATCTTTCGTGCCTCATCGGGTGTCGCCGGATCAATTCCCAGCTCTTTGGCGATGCGGGCGATCTTCGCTACCTGCTCTGCGTTGCTCTTTGCCACTCTTCCCTTCTCAAGATAAAGGTTATCTTCGAGACCCACCCGGACGTTTCCACCGATAAGCAGCGACTGCGTGCAGATGGCAAACTGGGCACGGCCTGCAACACAAACAGAGAATTCAAAGTCACCGATCATCTTTCTCGCATAGTCCGCAAGAAACATTAAATTTTCGGGACTCGGAGTGATGCCGCCCAGGACGCCCATGACAAACTGGATGTAGACGGGCGCCTTGACATAGCCGGCCTGGATCATGAAAGCAACGTTGTTCACCATGCCGGCATCGTAAATCTCAAACTCGGGTTTCGTCCCCGTCTCATTAAATTTGGCACAGTATTCCTTCATGGACTTGAAGGTATTGGCAAAGATAAAGTCCTCCGTCATTCCCAGATACTGTTTCTCCCATTCAAACTTCCATTCTTTATATCTTGGAATCACGGGGAAGAGAGCGAAGTTGATGGAACCGGCATTGAAGGAGGCGAGTTCCGGTTTGTAGAGGGTCACCGGGGTCACCCGCTGCTCCACTGTCATGCCCAGGCCGCCGCCCGTGGTGATGCAGACCACTATGTTGCAGCGGCTCTTGATATCCGTGATGATCTCTTTCATGAGATTGACATCCGGAACGGGCATCCCCGTCTCAGGATTACGTGCATGTACATGGCAGACAGCAGCTCCTGCCTCGTAGGCTCGCACGGCCTCGTCGGCGATCTGTTTCGGGGTGATGGGAAGATAATCCGACATCGTCGGGGTATGGATGCTTCCCGTAATGGCCGCGGTTATGACGGCTTTCTCTTTCATACATTCACTCCTTGTAACGGTTTTATTTTTTCGGATTCAAAAAATCCGGCTGGAGAAACTCGGGATTTGGATACGTGTAAAATCCTTTCCCGCTCTTCACGCCCAATTCACCTTTTTTTATTTTCTCCATAAGAGCGTCGGGCGGTTTGTCCTTTGGATCCTTCGAGTCATTGTAATAAACCATTTCGATGTTATAGACAGTATCCAGTCCGACCGTATCCATCAGGCCAAAAACCCCTATTTTCATGCCCGTAAAGATTCGCCAGGCGCGATCAATATCGCGGTAATCAACAAAATCATTCCCCCACATATAGAGGGCCTGTTTCTTTATCGCCCTCCAGACATTGTTAAAACAGAAGCCCAGTATCTCCTTTTTCACTTTCAGTGGAACAACACCGAGTGAACGAATCCACGCTTCACCTTTCTCAAGAACCTCTGGAAGGGTCTTCGTCCCACCCATGATATCAGCCATGTTCATTCCCTGCAAGGGAAGATAGAAATGAGTGTTGATGCAGCGTTCCGGTCTGCCACTGCTTTCTTCCATCCTTGATATGGGGAGAGACGAGCTGTTTGTGGCAAAGATCGCCATGGGAGGCGCGATTTCACCCATCTGTTTGAAGATTTTGCGCTTCAGCTCTACGTCCTCCGTTGCCGCTTCCACAACAAAATCAACATTACTAAGCGCCTGTTTCATGTCAGTTGTAAAGGAAACACTGCGCTTACATTTTTCCCAGTCATTCCAGGGGATGAAAGGGGTGACGCCCTTTGCCTTCAAGTCTGCAAGTAATTTATTATATGTCTCATCGAAGGCGCTTTTTCTGGTATCGAAGGCGGCAACTTTGTAGCCCGCATATGCTGACAGCATGGCTATCTGCGTGCCTAAGAGACCAGCGCCAACGACTGCAACACGTTCAAATGGTTTGTTCATAATTCCTCCTTCATTCACTTACTTTATTAACTCTCCATGTTAGTCTTTTTAAGTCATGTGATAGACGCGGCATATATTTATCTTATGCCCTGATCAATCCTGCTTCTATTGCCTGCTTTCTCAATCCCTCACGAAAATCGGGATGAGCAACAGAAATAAGCGCATTGACCCGGTCCACAATCGGTTTACAGTAAAGGTCCGCAATCCCGTATTCCGTGACCACATACATGACATCTGACCTTTGCGTGGTGACCACGGCACCCGGCGGAAGCGCTGCCGTGATTGTGGATCTCGTCTTTCCTTCTTTTGTCTGGACGGTTGACGGCAGGCAGAGAAATCCTTTTCCTCCCCTCGACAATGCAGCTCCCCTTGTAAAATCTGACTGACCACCGGTGCAGCTGTACTGGGCAAATCCGAGCGATTCGGAACAGGACTGTCCCGTCAAATCAACCATCAGTGTCACATTGATGGAGATAAGTTTATCAATTTTCGCGATTTCATTTGGATCATTGATGATTCTGATAGGTTTCAGCTCTACCCTGCCGTCTCCCATGAAATTATAAAGTTCATTGCTGCCTAGACCAAACCCCGCCACGATTTTACCCGTGACAATTCCTTTCTTGACCAGATCCAGCATTGAATCCACAAACATCTCGGTGTAGACGGATAGATTTTTTTTGCCTGTCAAATAGTAACCGATCGCATTGGAAAGCCCGCCAACTCCGATTTGAATAGCCGCCCCATCGGGAATTTGTTCAGCAAGTAATTCCGCAATTTTTTTGTCAACCTCGGTGGGCTCCGGTTGCGGAAGCGGCGGCAAAGTGTGGTCGAATTCACAGATATGGCTAACCTTGCTGACATGAATTCTGTGCTCGAATCCCTGGACCATTGGCTGATGCCTGTTTACCTGTACAATAATTTTTTCCGCCAGATCGGCTGCGGTTCCATTCCAACCGACCCCCATTGCGCCATAATACAGATAACCTTCCTGATCAGGAAATGAGACATCTGCAAGAAGGACATTGATTTTGTAATGATCCCTCATGGCGATATACGTTTTGGAAAAATTAACGGAGTTGACGTTTACATTCCCAACTTTGAAAAAGGCCCTTTCATATGGCCCCATAAAAATAGTATGGAAATTAATACGCCCGATATATTCAGGCGACTTGAGGATTTTGAAGGGATGTAATGCCAGGCCGGTCACGATGTGGACATCCTTGCGCTCGTTGACAAGATCTGCAAGGGCTTCCGTAATCTGTATGGGCGCACCCGAGCAGGGACTCATCCATATTCTGTCTCCTGATTCAATCTTGGCGGCTGCTTCTTCGACAGATACAAGTTTGCTGTTATATATTTGTTTCCAGTCCATCTTATTCCCTCCTTTCCACCATTTGATTAAATGGATATTTCTATCAAATCTTTTTCAAGAACTTCAGAATTTCAATGAGACCGTCATCGCGCCATCTGGTAATCTCTTCATTCGTAAGGCCTTGTTCAGGCGGACGGTTGGCCATTTCCCGGAGAACACCTTCCTGTGCAACTTCAGCCCAGCCGGCTGGCATTTTCTTCCAGACAGCCATGTCATCCCACCACAATTCCACCGAGGGTCCGATGTGCTTTATCAGACCCTGAATGCCTTGCGTTCCACCGCCCAGATGATAGGTGAGATTGGGGCCCATGAGCGCGTAGCGAAGCCCCGGCCCAAAGCACACGGCTTTGTCCACATCTTCTACAGAGCAGATGCCTCTCATGACGAGATCGACCGCCTCACGCCAAAGAGCGACGGCGAGTCTGTTCGCGATGAACCCGAGGGCCTCTTTCCGTAAGACGATAGGTTCCTTACCGATGGATTTATAGAATGCGTAGGCCCTCTCTATAGTTTCTTCAGCCGTCTTTTCTCCCTTGTTGATCTCGACAAGGGGGATAAGGTGAGGGGGATTGTAGGGGTGGGCACCGAGACATCTGTCGGCGCGCTTTGAATCCTTCGCAATCTCCGTAATGAGAAGCCCGGAAGTGCTGCTTGCGAAGACGGCATCCGCCGGGGCATGCTTATCAACCTCGGCGAGCAGGGTCTGCTTTACCCCATATTTCTCCAGAACGGACTCCTGAATGAACTGAACACCCTGTACGGCTTCTTCAATGCTCGTCGTGTACTTCGCGAGACTAAGGGCGACGTTCATCTTATCTCTTGTCAGGATGCCTTTTCCGACGAGATATTCCATGTTGCCCCGGATGCGGCCCCTGGCTATTTTCAAGGCCTCATCGCTGATGTCATAGATGTGGACAGGGAAACCCTTCCAGAG
>Ga0326726_10003280_pt1 | contig 14857 bp, 8 predicted proteins | sample MHFenrmetagenome_2_FD_207603 | JGI IMG/M metagenome (GOLD analysis project Ga0326726, IMG submission 207603) | Lab enriched peat soil microbial communities from Michigan Hollow, Ithaca, NY, United States - MHF15MN | ecosystem: Environmental > Terrestrial > Soil > Wetlands > Peat | place: USA...
TGACATATAGTCACCATCGCTTGACGCACGCGGCAGATCCACCAATTCGTAGCAGACGACTTGGTGGCCGCTCTTGGGATCGACCATGAGACGTTTGCGGACAGCTCCTTTGCTGACGAGTTCTTTGGCGACACGGATGGCGGTGCGCCGACTGATGCGCAGATAACCGGAGATTCGCCTGTAGGACGGCCAGCAGCGATCCTGCGAGTCAGCGGCATCAGCCAGCACACAGTAGTAGGCTATCGCTGTCGCGCTCAGCCCCATGCGCAACAGCCCCTTCTCGGCCCAGAAGTACGGGCGGCGACTATCTTTGAAGAGCGTACGCGTCACCAACCTCCAGAACCGCTGATTTCGAGGTCCCAGTGTTCCTTGCGGATCTGCCCGATGAAGGCCCTGACCGCGCGGTGGATCGTTGACTTCGGTTCATCCGCCGGATGACGGGCATACAGGTCGAGGCCACTCGCTCGCGGGACACCGCACAGCTTTCCAGTGTCAAGACCGTCAAAGAGGGCCAGCGCTGTGACTTCATCCACTTTGCCTTGACAGATAATTCCGACGAATTGCGTTTCCTGCTCCGCGACGACGTCGGCAAAGAACTGGCGCACTTCATCGGCTGTGAACGTTCGCGCTGCCGGTGGGCTGGGTTGGGGCTCTGGGGGTGGGGAATCGTTTGTCTCATTCATCTTAGGTGCCTCCTTCAGTTGAAATCTTTGAGCGTGTAGCCCGTCCCTTTGAGGGTGGAGAAAACCTCAGCAAACTTCCGTGCCGAGACCTGGGCGGTCCCGGCGTAGAACTCAATCAGTTGTTCTTTGGATGGTGCAGGATTGAAACAGAAGAGCTTGCGGCCGTCGCCATTGCTGGCGATGTCGGTCAGCTTGCAGAGGTCACTGGCGATCAAGTAGGTCGCCAGGACGATGTCGTGAGTCTGATAGGGACCGCCCTTCATCACCCACAGTTACGTGGGTGAAGGCTGGACCACCCCCATGGCAAACTCTACAAATAAGACCGGGTCTAACGAAGGGTTTCGCCCCGGACGATACGGGCGATGAATCGGTCCGGCTCGGCTTCGAGTTCGGCAAGCAACGCCCGATTCTTGATACGGCGGTAGATGTCGTATACCTGATCGCGATAGATCGCCGTCTTTCCATCCCCGATCATTGCCGTCACCAGCACGGCCACGTAGGCCTCATGGCAGAAGCCTCCCATCCGGGGGTGCCGGTTCGTCTTGTGCAAGGCAACCCGTGTGGTATGATCCACAAAATCGTCGTCGGTAAGGATGGTCTCAATGCTCTCAGTCGGCGTCGACGGATGCGCTTTGGTGAGCACCTCATGCGCGTGTGCCACGATCAATTTCAACGGCAGGTTGTCCTCCCGTTTCGGCGTCGATGGCAGCGGCTTAACATCCTCCTTGCCACCCAAGACCTCGTAGTGCAGGACGGCACAAAGCAGAGGGTCGTGAAGCAGGGCGTCCAAGAACGGCCCGAGCGCGGCCCTCCGAACTCCGACCTGGCTGGCTGAGCCAAGCCCAAGGAGTGGACGTAGAAACGTCACCAGGAAAGACTCAACCCACTTCGCATACACGCGGAAGACGTCGTTGTGCTCGGTCTCCAGGATGTACGCCATCCAGTAGGCTGTATGCTTCGATGCGGCTCGCTTCTGCCAGAAGTGGCCGATCTTAAGCCCGCACCAATTCCCCCATAGCTGACTGATGAGTCCGCGATCAATCCCCAAGGCGGCCGCAATTCGATCGGCGACGGTCCGGAAATCATGGCTGGTGGCAAATTCGTCGGGTCGCAACTTGCGCGGAAGTCTCGACCTCTCGGAAGCCACGGCGGGTTCATCCTCCTTTTGCCAGTAGTCTGCCTCTATCTTCAAAAGCCTCATAATGAGGCGGCCGACCAGTTCGTTGGGATGACCCGGAGGGATCGATAGGTACTGGCAGAAGCGTTCGACGTAATTTGAGCGAGCGCCGGGATCCTGCGAGTATTGAGCTCGTAGAATCGCAATCCGTGTGAACAGTCCGGACTCATGGACCGACTTGCGTAATGGGTGATCCGATTTGAGATCTCCGGCGATCTTCGCTCTCAAGTAATCAAAGCGTAGTACTCCGATTGCGAGTCCAATCCAGGTGCTTGGGTCTGTTCCGTCGGCGGCCTGTTGAACTTGCTCCGAAGTGACCGTTGTGGCACCAGGGTCCCGGCGCAATCGTGCGGCTTCACGATCTAAACGGGTACGCCATTTGGTCGGGAGCAGATCGATGGCGGGTGGGTTGTTCTTCTCATAGCGGAACCACATGCATTCACGCCAGCTCGGGTCGTTCCAAATGTCGTCGTACAACCCGGTCCACTCCCGCACGCGGCCCGACTGACTCGCCTTGGTGAGTTGATCTTTCCTTAGCTGACGGCGATCACGAACCGACGCGGCCGTAAACCTCAAACCACCACTTCGGGGAGAACGTCCGAGTGACACTCTCAGGTAGTGAGTGGCATTGCTCAGGACGATTAGGTCGAGTGGGGGCAATGGCTCCAATTGCCGCAAGACTTCCGGCAACTTGGAGTCGTCCTCTGGCGCAGTGAACATCGCAGGGGCATCCGGATGGAAGATTCGGAGTAGGTGCCGACCGATCTTGCCCTCCAACTCCTCTTCCGTGATGTTTAAGCCCTCCAACTCCACGACGATGGCGTCGAGTTTCTTACAAATCTCGCCCCCGAGTTTCTTTGCCAAACCAGACTTGAGTCTCTTCTGTTTGTCCGGTGCGAGTGACGTCGGTTTTCTTGTATATGACACCGGAAGGAATTGAAGCACCCCGAAATCGATCAGTGCATCGATCTCTTTGGATGTCCACTTGTGATTGTGCCTCACCCAATAAGGGCCTGCGTTCTTCATCTCACTCATCTGGTACCTCCACGCACCCGGAGTTTGGTCCGGGGCAGATTCTCAATCCTGTGGCCCCTTATTTGTCGAATTTGCCATGACCAAGGGGATCATTTTCTGCGGCAATGTGTGTGCGCCGCCTCCCAAAACCGGGGGGCGGCGTGCGCAATGTCGAGACCCTCAGATGAATCTCAGGCGAAGACGTCCCTCTCTTCGGGCTGTCCGCTCGACGCCATCCGCATTCTCGCATCTGCCTATATCCGCTACTTGGCTAAACAGCGGCGCGTCGGCGCCTTAGAGCCGGATAGTATTTGTCCTGATTGCCCCCAGAATAGACTGGATGTGTCCCCGAGTTCCATTGCAGTACAGCGTCTGACTGGGGCGGATGACCACCGCCCCGGAGAGGAGAACGATGAATGACCAACGATGTGGAACACCGCATTGCCGAGCTGGCCCGGATGTCGGATACCCGGCTCAAGATCGAACATGCTAAGGTCTTTGGCTGGGAGCCGCTGTTTGAGGGGCGCAAGGAGATGATCGAGAAGCTGACGGCGCATCTCCGTGAGCAGGCAGCCCAGCCGGATTCAAACACTGACACAAAGGAAAAGGAGTAGACGATGGACGCATCCGCAACGACCGCAATCTCGACGCTGCGTCGTATGGACCTGAAGGAACTTCAGGCCGAGTACGAGCGCGTGTTCGGGAAGCCCAGCAAGAGCCGTAACCGCGAGTGGCTGTTCAAAGTCATCGCGAAGAAGCTGCAGGATAACGAGGAGCCGGAGTCGGCCAACAAGCCGGTGCCTCTGCCCACCCTGATCGCGAAGTACACGCCGGCCAAGAAGACCCGCTCCCGCAACGTCACCAAGACCGCGGGGAAGAAGAAGGCCAAAGGCGGGAAGAAGACCCGGGTCCGGGCGATCGGGGAACGGGATCCGCGGCTTCCGAAGTCGGGGACGACCCTCACCCGCGAGTGGCACGGGAAGAAGTACATGGTCAAGGTACTCGACTCTGGATTCGAGTACGGCGGCAAGCCCTTCCGCAGTCTCAGTGCCGTCGCCAAGGCGATCTCAGGACAGATCGTAAATGGCTACCTCTGGTGGGGGTTGATTCCGAAAGAGGACGCTAAGAAGTGAACCCGGTCCTCGGACCACTGCGCAAGTCGCGCCGGGGTTTGTCTCGGGTTGAGATACCCGCCCCGGCGAGGACCGTTCGGGTGGCCATCTACAGTCGGCAATCAGTGGAGGATCGCACTGCCTCGGGGTTTACCAGCCCCCAAGCCCAGAAGGAGTCGGCGCTGGCATATATCGCCGCAATGCGGTCGGAGGGCTGGCAGGCCATCGACACCGACTACACCGATTCCGGGTTCTCGGGTGGCACCATGGAGCGCCCGGCCCTGAAAAGACTGCTCACTGACATTGAGAACGGCCGTGTCGACGTGGTCATTGTCTATCGCTTGGACCGTATGTCGCGCAGTTTGCTCGACTTCCTCAGCCTCCTGCGATTCTTCGAGCAATACAACGTGTCCTTTGTCTCCGTGACGGAGCAGCTTAACACGGCGACGTCAGCCGGCCGGCTTATGACGTCCATTATTGGTGGCTTCGCAGAGTACGAGCGATCCATCATCTCGGAGCGCACCTCGGACAAGATGAGCGCCGCCCGCCGGAAGGGGAAATGGTGTGGGGGGCCAGCCATCCTCGGCTACACCGTCGACCGGGAGAGGAAGCGGCTGGTGATCGATCCGGAGGAAGCAGCACAGGTCAAGGCCATCTTCGACCTGTACCTGGAGCACCGGTCCATGCTGCCGGTGGTTACAGAGCTGAACCGCCGGGGCTGGACCACCAAGTCGATCACCTACGCCAATGGCACCCACAAAGAGGGGGTGCCTTGGAACAAGGCCCGGCTCTACGACATCCTGACCAACATCACCTACTCAGGGCAGGTTGAGCACAAGGGGCAGATCTATCCCGGCGAGCACCAGGCCATTGTAGACAAGAAGACCTTCCGGCGGGTGCAGGCACTCTTACGCGAGAACCAGAATGGCAAGAGTCCGACCAGCCGGAACAAGCATGCGGCTCTGTTGAAGGGACTGCTCAAGTGCGGGCACTGCGGCTCAGCCATGGTGCACACCTACGCCAAGAAGGGGAACAGGCTGTACCGCTACTACGCCTGCAACACCCGGCTGAAGCAGGGACGTGATGCCTGTCCCACTCCCAATCTCCCGGCCCAGGAGATCGAGGACTTCGTGGTCGAGCAGATACGCAAGCTGGCCAGAGATCCGGAGTTGGTGAGGCAGGTGTTTGCCGAGGCCAGCAGGCAGCAGAAGGCGATGATCCCCAAGCTGGAATCCGAGCGGAAGCGCCTCTCCAAGGACAAGCAGGCCAAAGGTGAGGAGATCAGGCGGCTGGTGGATGCAATGGCGGCGGGGAAGCGATCATCCGCCGTTGCCGAGCGGCTCACAGAGTTAGAAGGCGTCATCGCCAAGATCGAGGAGCGGGTGAGGGAGATCGACGCTCAATTGGCATCGCTATCGGAGCAGGCCATTGACCCCGACGACGTGGCCAAGAAGCTGGCGGAGTTCGAGGGGGTGTGGGCAGTATTGCATCCACCGGAGCAGCTCCACCTTGTGCGATGCTTGATAGGCGCAGTGAGTTACTGTGCTAACGACAAAATCCAAATCACCCTCTCACGGTAGGGCTTGTCGCAGTACCACCCATGAATACCAATACCAGTTTGCTCTAGTTCCTACCGCTGATAACATAACCGTTGACTCCCTGCTCGGATGAGCCATATTTCCATGGTAAACGTAAACTGCAGCATTGGGCGGGCGAAGCTATGACCGGGCTCGAGTAGACCGCTCATCGGGGACTCCGCCCAATAAAGGAGGGTCTATCAGTACCATCCGTCGCCATTAGTCTGGACGCACCGCATTGGCCTGTGAGACCGAGTAGTCCCGCCCCTGCGGTTTGACGATTTGCATCCGGCAGCATGATGACGTTTTGTTTGCAACATTGTCTGCCTAGACTTCAAAGGAACGATCGTTAACGATTGCCAGCAGGCCTTTGGCTTGAGGCCGCGGGGAGGTGGTTGCCGGACACTAAGTTTTAGAACGGATGCAAGAGAAGACTCGAGTGTCCCGGCCGCTGGCAAGGCTTGTGGCGCCAGCGATGTCGGGAGAGGTGGCAGCCGTTCCGCTGCAGCGGAACGCAAACAACTGTGATCAGTTTAAGGAGACTCGCATGACGGGGAAGATTGTGAAGATCGGAGCGGCCGTGCTCGTGACCGCAGCGGTGGCGTTTGTCACCGTGGCCGTCCGCGCGACTGACTCCCCCGAAGCGATGGCCGCGCGCAAGCTCAAACGGGAAATCGAGTCGCGCCGCACCATGGAGGCGAAGCTCCGCACGCTCGACTGGAGAAGAACCCGCGTGATGGACGATGGGTCGGGCGATGGCAACTTCGACAATTCGATCGTGCGCACGCCGAGCGTTCCGAATGACAGGCTGTATCTGTCGGCTGGCACTCCTCCGCCGCCGTCGCCAGGCATCCCAATGGGTAAGACAGCGCACGAGTGCCAGGCCTACGACGCGCAGGGATATCAGACAGCACGTCTGGCTGGCAATGACTGTGTGCACTTCTGCTGGACAGCGTGGGATCGTTTTCCGAACGACATGGGCCGGAACGTGGTCTACAACTCTTACACAATCAGCACGGCAACTATTAACCAGGGATTCGGTGGCGAGGCGATCGGCTTGAACGCCGATGCACGCGCCGGTTACACGAGTTTGGACGTGGATGGTCTGAATCTCGCGCATATCGCTTTGCACCAGCGGCAGAATCCGGCATCCCCGTACCACTGCTGGCGCATTGAGATGCCGATCGCATGCAACTCGCTTCATGTGGACGACGAGTTGGGTGGCGTCGGCATGCAGTGTACCGAGACGCTGTGGCCGCGCATCGCCGCCTCGCGCGGCGGCGACGCTGGCGTGGTCCACGAAATCGGCATCGATAATGTGAACAATTGCAACAACGCTGTGATCTACTACTGGCGCTTCTTCGGTGGTAAGTGGACGGGCCCGGTACAGCTAGACAACTCAGACGTTATTGGCTATTCAATCGCCGACTGCCCGATCAACGACAAGGTCGCAGTGGCCTTTCATCCGATCGCCGGCAACGGGCCGTTGAACGTGGCCTACCACGAATCGAGCACGGCCGGATGGGGTTGGATTAGCGGTACGGAACCGGTGGGCGCTGCGTCGCGGCACTATATCACTAATTACATCGGGCTCAACGGTCCGCAGTCCTGGACCGAGACGTCGTGCACCTACGACAACAACGGCACCCTTCACATCGTGTATTTGGAGCAGAAGATCGCCTTCCAGTCCGAACGCACCACGATCTACCACTGGAACAACTCGCGCAATACGAGCCGTCCGGTGGCGCTGTCTGAGTATGATGGTCTGACCGGCGCCTCGGCGTTCAACCTGAACCTGTCGAAGGTATCGGTGGGCACCGGCGATGGATCGTCCTTGTGCTCGACTGGCGCGGGCGACGAAGCAAACACCGACTACGTGTATGTGACCTGGATCAAGTTCGCTGGCGAGACGCCGGCGGAGCAGGCCGACATATCGGCGGGTGGTTTCTATAACGGTGAGTTGTACCTGGCCGTTTCGAACTCGCATGGCAACACCTGGTCACCGCCGTCGAACCTGTCGAACACCAAGACCCCGAACTGCAACCCGGGTCTGGCGAACGGATTGGGTATCCCCGCGAAGCCGGACAGCGTCTGTCGTTCCGAGCATTGGGCGAGCATCGGCCGTACGGTGTCGGATATCGACATCTTCTTCATTTCCGACCTTGATGCCGGCTCCAACCAACAGGGCGAAGGCACTCTGCAGCAGAACCCGGTCCACTACCTGCGTTTGCCGAAAGGCACCCATGCTCAGTACGTGTGCCCGGTGATTGCGCCGGTGTTCGAGGCGACGATGACCACTGCGGCGGAGTGCGAATACCACTCGACCCGCACTGGCACCGACGTTGAGACGCTCGACATTCTCAACCTGGGCAACGCAACCCTCGGCGGGACAATCTCGATTCCGACGACGTTTACGGCCCCAGCGACGCTGTCTTTGAGCGGCGGCGTGGGTGCGTACTCTATCCCGGCGGGCACCGCCGATGTGATCAAGACGGTGACGATGGCGGCGAACAACGCGCCGGAAGGTCTGTACCATGCGTCGATTTCGATCACGCACAACGACGCGACCAAGACCAGCCCGCGCGTGTATCCGATCGACTACTTTGTGGTGAACAATTTCTCCTGTGCGGAGCACGAACGACTGAAGACGGGCGTGGCGAGCCCCGGTTCGCTGGCGCTACGGGTCGAGAGCAGCGGTCGTTATGCGTCACTGGACCTTGAAGGGGGGCTGTGGCGTGACAGCGACTCGTCATCGTCGATTCTTGACGCGTCTCTGTTAGTGGCGCATGGCACGCAGGGTCCGGACACGACCGTCTATCTGCGGTTCTTCAGCCGTGCGACGAACGGCCAGTTCGGCTTCCGCGCCTTGAGTGACATGGCGATTGACACGTCGGCCTACACCACGAACGCCGGCAACGCGACGGCGACGGCGTACATGTGCACCGCCGACTCGGTCGTCGGCATCAAGATGACCTGGTACTTCCCGCAGAATTCGGCGCAGGACGAGTACATCATTGCTCAGTACAAGGTGTACCGCAACCGTCCGAGCGTGCCGATCACGAATCTGTGCATCGGTCTGTTGGAAGATCAGGATGTGGTTCCGGCCGCGAAGCTGGGTTCGATCCAGACAGGCGCCGAGAACCAGGCGGGTGGCGACCTCAACCGCAAGCTGGGCTACCAGATCGGTGTTGATACCGTTGGTACCCCGGCCAGCCCGTACAAGACCGCGACCCGTTTCCGTGGTGGCGTGGCGGCGTGCGGCCAGGACGTCTGGAAGGGCGTGCACGTTGGCAACAACGTGGACGACATCCAGCCGGCCGGTGGTCCGACCGACGGCTTCCTGTACAAGCAACTGACCAGCCTCAGTGGCGTGGATCTGTTCACCGATTCGACGGTGGATATGTACACGTTGGTGGCTCTGGACCGTGGGCAGTCGATTGCGGCCAATGACACGCTGACGTACACGGTGGTCTTCGTGTCCGATACGATCAGCGATGCCAACTTCAAAGCGACGGTCGATGCCGGTCTTACCGCGGCGAAGACCCTTGGTGTTTGCTGCGTGTGTCCGTGCCAATTCGATCCGCGTTGCGACGGCATCATCTCCGACGTTCTCGACGTATCCGACACGATCAACCGCGCGTTCCGTGGTGCGGCCCCGACGCAAGATGTGGGCTGCCCGTACGAGCGTACGGACGTGGATGCTTCGACAGCGTCGGACGTTTTGGACGTGACCAAGGTCATCAACGTGGCGTTCCGCGGTGCCTCGGCGGCGTCACAGTATGATCTGGATCATTGCCGGCCCGGCGATCAATAGGGCCCCGCGGCGCATCAGATCCTGCGGAAAGTGGAGCTTGACGCAGGGCCAACTCGGAAGCCCGTGGAGTCTCGACGGCTCCACGGGCTTCGTCTTCTGCGATTCAGGAAGCGGGAATTATGGCGACTCGTGGCGCCGGTTAGGGCGACTCCGAAGTCGAATCCACCAGCCCGGCTCTTCTGATCATTGGCAATGGTGTTCAAGTGCTTGCAAGATCGACTGAACTGGTAGTACTACTCCTGCCGCGCGCATGTAGTACAATAATTATCTATGTTGGTGTCACGCCGCCGTACGGTTTAGGGCGTTCATCGGTGGTATAATGTAGTCCATAATGCGAATTCGCTTGACTTGACGTACGCCTTTGTCGCATCCCCTCCATCAGGTCCGATCCCACAACAACAATCTCGGGTTGACTCTATACCGCCACTGAGTCATCGCCGTCGTCTTCAGAGTCGTGTACTCCACCCGGTCTGTTGGCCAGGTCTGAGATAGCGCTGTCATCAGAATTGTGCAAGTGCCGCGTTGCGACCGCGAGTCCAGGGCAAGTCGAGAGTTCAGCCTGTCTCAGGCAGGCGCAGATTTGTGGCCCGCGACTCGAACGGTTCGACGCAGGCAGAATGATCGACGACTGAAGAGAGATATTGATCCACTTGGATGAGGGTAATACAGAAGCCTCGCCAATTTGCTCAAGCGCGACTACTGACTGGAGCAGGTGGAAACAGCCACCACTGGAGGAGATAAGTCAATTTGCCGGCTTAGCTCGACCACCCAGCCGACCAATGATTCACGGAGAAAGGAGGTGTTGCGGACGAAGAGTCGTTCTTCAGACGCTCACTTCAGTCAACTGTAACCGTGACCGTTTTACAGGTCCAATGTTCTACGGAGGTGAGGTTTAAAGGAAAATCGAAATTGGAGGCACAGCAGCAATCGCTTGGCACGGTAATTAGGGGGACTTTCTATTGTGTGGGTTCTCTGAGCGATCGTGTCTCTCGTCGGAGAATTCGAACTAGCAACACTGAGCATTGATTAAGGAGCAAAACACAATGAAGCGCTTTGCAATGACAATTAGCCTGGCAGCGTGTTTGGTCTTCTTGCTCGGAGCAAGCTCGATGGCCGCCAATTCGGTCTTCATCGAGTCCAAGTCCGTGCTCCCAAGCGCCACAGGCGTGAACCTCGGTATCTTCGTCACTAATGACGCACAGATTACCGGCTTCACGATGCCAATCGAACTTCGCACCTTGACTGGTGGCGCCTATATCGCTGGCGCCGCGGGTTGGACGCGCGGAATCAACCCCGCCGGCCGCATGCAGAATAGCCCGCTGGGTCCCGGCTATGCCGTCCCGGCCAGCGTGACCAACCGTACGTTTGCAACCCCGGTGGCTCCCACTGGATGCACACGTCCGGCCGACGCTCTCTTCTCCTGGAACACGGCCGTCGCCAATCCGGATGCGATCAGCCCGGATGCGTTCTTCTTGGCCACCGTTTCCCAGGGTGACCCTGGTGTTGGTGACTCAATCGCTCTGGATCCTGGTACAGACGGCGCCGTGCCGTCCTACAAGGTGACGTTCAATGTCCAGGCGGCTCAAGGCACCTTCATCTTCGACACCACTTGCATCGCTCCTGCGAATCACTTGTCGTTCGTCGACCGGGCCACGAGTCAAGCTGTGGCCCCGTCCTTCACCGCCGGTATCATCACCGTCGAGATCCCGCCGAATCAGTGCCCGGTCGTGACAGTCGACAACGCTGTCGTCAACGCCACCGTGGGTTCCGCGGCCAACAACGATGCGGACGCAGTCGATCCGGAAGAAGATTCGCCTATCACTTTCTATCTGGCGAGTGGGCCGGGGTCAGTCGATCCGGTCTCAGGTGCCTGGTCCTACACGCCGCAATCTTGTTCCGACGTTGGGTCCTTCCAGGTCTGCATTGGTGCATTTGATCCAGGCAAGAACCCGCAGACCTGCCCGAATACGGCATGTTTCACGCTTAACGTCAGCCCAGCACCGCTCACGGTTCAACCCGTCCCCGACATCTCGGTGCATTGGTCTGCTCCGGATGTCGGTGTCCAGATCAATGCCTCGGGCGGGTGCCCGCCCTACACTTACAGCATTGAATCGGGGCCCGGTAGTATCAGTTCGTCTGGGTTCTACACGTTTGATCCGAGTTGTTCGGATGTCGGACTATCGACAGCGGCGGAGATGAGTGGGGGCATCTCCTCAGCTTCTGCTGCCTCGCCTCAGACAATTTACATCGTAATTATCATCATCGTAGATGGCAATGGCAACGTGGTTGAAATTGATATCATTATTATAGTCACCAACATGGCGCCGCCCTCTGGGTCGATGGGTCCGACGCTGGCTCAACAGGGCGTCGACAGCCCGGTCACTCTCGGCCTGGCGATGCAGGCCGATGGTGATAGTCTGACCTACACTTATGTGGGTGGTCTCCCCGTTGCTTGGAATCCGACGGTCGTGGGCAACGTGCTCCATGCCACGCGTCCGAGCGGCGACGGCAACACCTACACCGTCCAGTATTCGGCGACGGATGGCTGCGCGACCGCCAACAGCTCGTTCGACTACATCTTCGAGAACCCTTGCGTCAAGGTCGTTGACGACTCGGGCAACGCGTATGGTTGCGCGCTCAACGGCACGCTGCAGACGGTGTGCCTCGTGGCTGAGCCGGGAGCGATTCCGGGCGACGCGGGTGGTTATGACTTCTTGATCTGCTACGATCAGTCGGGTCTGACCTTCCTCGGCGCCTCGGGTGGCCCCGCGGGATGGGAGTACTTCACCTATCGCACGGGTATGTTCGGTGGCAACTGCAGCGGCGGATGCCCGGATGGATTCGTCCGCTTGGTCGCGGTCGCCGATATGAACAACGGCGTGGCTGTCGACCCGGTTCACTTCAATCTGGACGGTGAGAGCCTCGCGTGTATGACCTTCTTCGTCACCTCCAATCGCAACTTCATCAACTCCTGCTTCCACGTCGGGTTCTGCTCGTACGACTGCGGTGACAACGTGATCTCGAACGTGTCTGGTAACATCACCTGGACACCGACGGATGGCGTCACCTACGGTCCGGACTACACGTGCGCCGGCCATTCGAAGCCCGGTCACGAGCTGGTTCCTGCGATCTCCTACTGCCCAGGCGCCATCTGCGTCTGCGAGCCGCTGGACGATCGTGGCGACATCAACCTGAACGGTATTGCCAACGAGGTCGGTGACGCGGTTCTCTACACGAACTACTTCATCTATGGTTCGTCGGTGTGGAATCCGACCTGGATGCAAGTCCAGATCCTCGCTTCCGACATCAATGATGACGGTATCGTGCTGACCGTGGCCGATTTGATCTACCTCATCCGCATCATCACTGGCGACGCGGTTCCGTTCCCGAAGGGGACCGGCAATGGCTCGCCGAAGCTGGCTCCGTATGCGAATACGGTTGATGTCAGCAGCGATGTCGCGAATGGCGCGGTGACGGTTCGCACCAACTCGTCGGTCGATCTCGGCGCGGCGATGTTGGTCTTCCGTTACAGCGGTGTGACCGTGGGCGCTCCGACTCTCGCGAACAACTCGGGTCTTCAGATTCGTTCGCATGCCGAAAACGGCGAGTTGCGCGTTCTGGTCAGCGGTTCGGTTGAAGCCGCCGCCGCCCGTTTGGGCGCTGGCGCCAACAACCTGATCACCATCCCGGTTAACGGCGATGGCTCGATCGAGTTGGTGGAGTCCCAGTTCTCCGATTACAATGGCGCTCTGCTCCAGGTCAACGCGGCCTCCGCGGCCGTCCCGACCGAGTACGCGCTCAAGCAGAACTACCCGAACCCCTTCAACGCCGGCACGATCATCCCGATCACGCTGGTTGGGGATTCGCACTATGATCTGACCATCTACAACGTCGCTGGTCAAGTCGTCCGTACCTTCGCGGGTAACGGCTCCGGCAACATGACCATCGCGTGGGATGGCCGCGCCGAAAACGGCACCAGTGTTGCCAGCGGTATGTACTTCTATCGCTTGACGACGCCCGCCTTCTCGGCCACCAAGAAGATGGTGCTACTGAAGTAGACCGTGCACGTCGTTTCGACTTTGCTCTGGCACGAGGAAGCCCGCGGGACACGGAAGTCCTGTGGGCTTTCTCTATGAGTTTGAAGACCGTCTCGGTGGCTCCACGGGCCTTCTTCTGAGGTCACCGATTCCAAGGTGAATTGGCGCATTTCCGCACGTGCGGGCAACACTCCGCCTTCTGGGCACGCACTCGTCGTGCCGTCAGAGTTTCGCACTGAAGTGCCGACTCCGCACAACCGCCGACACGTTCGCTGGTTAGGCGAGCCTGATTCAATTGCTCCAGGCGATTACGCGTGATTCAGGATGAAGTTGTTTTGAAGAGCGTTGGGAGTAGCTCCCCTATGGGGACGCTGTTCAAACTCGTAAGTTGTTGTGAGGCAAGATGGGCCGGGCCGCCGTCAGCCGCCTCGTTATGGTTCGGGTTCAAAGTACCACCAAACGTCTCTGAAGCAAGAATCCGTGAGTGGTCGGCTTCTTGCTGACGGGAACCCGTGGGTGATTAGCCCCTGGTAAGACTTGTGGGTAATCGGTTCATTTATATTCCATTTCGCTCTCACCAATAGACCATCATCCGTTTAACTCTCAGCCGACGAGGTACAATAGTGATTTGCGAATTAACCTCTCCGCAACGCCACCTTCAAGCGTCATTCCCATCGACCAATTGGATAACGCTTGATGATGAGAATAGACCTCAAGCGCAAATGCGGAAGAAGACGGTCCAATTACCAGTCTCCTGGGGGCAACATCTGGAAAGCACTTGATAATTGTGCCCTGTTGGTCAAAGAACAGCACATCAATTGAGTACTTCAAAGAAAATGTGTGGACCCACGAACAGGGGTAAAGTAACAATCCCACACGCGAGTCTGGGCAAATTTTATGAATTCCGAGAATTCGTTGGTACCAAGACTGTGCCACGAGGACTTGGATGCCTTCGGGAGATCCGCGCAATGAAATGCACGTCTTGCGAGCGTTCGAATGCATCTGCCCAACGTGAGGTTAGCAGCTCTGCAGTAGCTGCGTCAGTATTAGAATCACGATAGCGATTCCCAGAATCCAGAAATCGACTCGCGGCACAGCAACGCCAACTTCCGAGCGCGGTGGGCATTCAATGGCCCCATTTTCGAATATCATAGGAGGTCCTTTCCCCTGCGTTTCTGGCCTCGCTAAGCGCTCGGCACGTCAGCTCTTCCCGTCGTCTTACCATTTATTTCTTCAATCCAGTAAGGCAACCAGAACCCAAGCAATAACATGATGATCCGAGCCATGGTCAATGGACTCTTATAAGGAGGGAAGCGGCCCTCACCCCAATGCTCACCCGCCTCTGGATAGTACAACTGCGCCACCCATGGCCTCCCGAAGAGTCCGTTTCCTGCTACAATCAAGAAGACGACCAACGCCACTGCAGAGATCAGCAAGAAGGCT
>Ga0326726_10003281_pt1 | contig 14856 bp, 13 predicted proteins | sample MHFenrmetagenome_2_FD_207603 | JGI IMG/M metagenome (GOLD analysis project Ga0326726, IMG submission 207603) | Lab enriched peat soil microbial communities from Michigan Hollow, Ithaca, NY, United States - MHF15MN | ecosystem: Environmental > Terrestrial > Soil > Wetlands > Peat | place: USA...
AGGGGGACGATCGCATCCAACGCGAGGTCGATCATGTGATCTACGTTCCCGAGACCATCGAATGCCTGACACCGCTGGTTTCGATCATACCGCTCCAGATTTTAGCCTACCACATGGCCGTCCTGCGCGGCTGCGATGTCGATCAGCCACGGAATCTGGCCAAGAGCGTCACCGTGGAATAGCGCCTATCACGAGGGAAGTGCGTAGGGGCGGGGATTGACCCGCCCGCGCATTAGTTCGTAGAGGCGGCTCTCGAGCCGCTTTGTCTTGCATCCGTGGCACATCAGGCAGGGGCTAAAGCCCCTCGTATACCCGGGAGATGGAGGGCGCACGCCCTACTGATTGTAGCGCTGTTGATACGCCTTGCGCAGCGCGTCGGCTTCCTCGGGTGACAGTCCTTCCATCCAACGATGTTCCGGCTGCGTGAGCAGTTCGGCAATGCGCTGCTCGTATTTCTTTCCCAGTGCCGGACTCTTCTTCGTCGCAGCGTCGACCACCGCCGGCAAGAACTCAGAGTAGTACGCCTTCGAGACCTCATACATCCCATGCCAGTGGGTGTAGTCCGGCCCCATCATGCTGGCGCCGTGCCGGGCCCTGCGGCCCTCATGATGCCACAGCTCCCAGAAGACCCATTGCACCTTGTGTTCGAATGGGGCATCGCGGTTCAGCACACTGTCGGCCATCAGATCGTCCATCATCTTCTGCGCCGGGATCGCAAATTTGGTGTCGTAGAGGGAGACCAGGCTGTCGTATTGCACGTAGAAATTGTCCACGTAGGTGTTGTTGTGGCAGTTGAGGCAAGCGCCCGTCATGTTCTTGCGGCGCTCCTGCCAGGTTGTGATCTTGGTGACCTTACGATCCACAGGCTTTGAGACGAGCTTGTCGTTCTCGACGGTTTTGTCGCTGGTCGTCACCACATCGCCAATCTTCGGCAGCGTCCGAGTGTCGGGGTAGTTCTCCTTAGACCCGTCCTCGAATTCGACCTCATTGAGCTTGGTTGAAATCACTGGTCGCAGAGTCCAACTGATTCGTTCACCAACGTCGTGGTTATTAGCGACCACCTCGCCTGATGGCGTCATGTAACTGGAGATATGGCAGGTGGCGCAGGTCGGGGCGGCGGAATAGTCGCGCCCCAAGACCCAGTCTCCGTCCTTGGCGAGAGCCATGAGGTCGCGATTGGCGTAGAAGGCGATCCCGTGTTTGGATTCGTTGTAGATCTCGATCTGGGGATGATCCGGTCCCATGTGGCACTTGCCGCAGTTTTCCGGCGAGCGCGAGAGCTTGGCCTGGAATGAATGTCGCGAATGGCAGGCGTGGCACGACCCTCTCGAGCCGTCGGGGTTAAGGCGACCCATGCCGCTGTTGGGCCAGGTTTCGGGGAGGATGAGCGGCTTTTTCTCCGGTCCGGTGCGGATGATTTCGCCTTTGTCGTCACGCGCGAAGCGGATGATGCTTCCGTGGCATTGCAGACAGCCGTTGACCGCGTCGGCGTTGTTTCCCGGCAGCCCCGCGACTTTCTCGGCGAGGACATTATCCAGGCTGGCGAGGATCTCGCCGGCTTTCGCGTGATGGCTGTGGGAAAACTCGGCGACTTCGCGCTCATGGCATTGCCCGCAGTCCTTGGGGGTCACCAACGAGGAAATCCAGATCCCTTGATGCAGCCAGGCATCGGGCTCGCCTTCGGTCGCGCCATGGCATTCAGCGCAACCCACATCGTTCTTCGCATGCAACGACCGTTCCCATTCCATGACCAAGGCCGGGTTCTGCTTGCGGTGGCAGCCGACGCAGGTCTTGTCGCCGCTGCTCGAAGTCTGGGCTTGGGGCCTGCCGGAATTGATCCCGATCACGAAAACCAGCAATGCTGCCGCGACCGCAGCCAACAATGCATGACGCGTGGATATTCTTCGCATGTCTCCTCCTGTTTTCGCGTTCAGACTTACACGAAACATCCGGCGGTGGCAACTGTTTTGTCCTTTCAGAGGATGTCAATAATTCTCACGACGCCGGCGATCTACGCGTATATCGGTCAATCAAGACGATTCCAGGGTTGGTTTGCCCGGAGAGAGACGCGTATAATTGGCAGGGAGAAATAGATGGTAGAGGCGGCGACACACAGTTCAACACTCTCAGTATGTGAGCGTCCATCCACACCCGTCGATGAGGCATTGAAGGCACGCATCCGCGCCCAGATCGACCGTTGGGGGGAGAGGCTGGTCATCCTCGCGCACCATTACCAGCGCAAGGAAGTCGTGCCCTACGGGAATTTTGTCGGCGACTCATACTATCTCTCGAAAATGGCAGCGCAGCAGGAGAAGGCCGAGCACATCGTCTTCTGCGGCGTGCACTTCATGGCCGAATCGGCGCGCATTCTCTGCCGTCCCGATCAACGCGTCTACCTGCCCAATTTGCGGGCCGGCTGCCCGATGGCCGACATGGCCGATGACGCGCAAGTCGATGACGCGTGGGAGTTCCTCGGAGGCTTCACCGATCTCAAGGCGATCATCCCGATTTCGTACATGAATTCCGCAGCGCGGTTAAAAGCGTTCACCGGCGCCAATGGCGGTTTGATTTGCACCTCATCGAATGCGGACAAGGCGTTCGAGTGGGCGTTCGCGCGCGGGGAGAAGGTCTTCTTTTTCCCCGATGAACATCTCGGCACCAACACAGCCAACAAGCTGGGCATTCCCCGCGACGAGCGTGTCCTCTACGATCCCCTGAAGCCACCCACCGATCCGGCGCCATACAAGAAGGCGCGCGTGATCCTATGGAAGGGATTCTGCCATGTGCACACCAACTTCACGGTGGAGCATGTGGAGAGGACGCGTCGCGACTATCCCGGCGTGAAGATCGTGGTACATCCCGAGTGTCATGAAGACGTGGTCAACATCGCCGATGCCTGCGGCTCGACCGCCTTCATCGACAAGTATGTGCGCTCGCAGCCGTCAGGATCCATCATCGCCATTGGCACCGAGATCAATTTGACCTCGCGTCTCGCCGATGAGCATCCCGATAAGACGATTTTCGAACTCTCCGGTCAGAACTGCCCTTTGTGCGTGAACATGTTCCGCACCTCATTGGAAGACCTCGCAACCTGCCTCGAATCGCTTGGCCCCGGTGCGCACGACAAGGAGATATTCGTGCGTCCCGAGATCGCCCGCGACGCCAAGCTGGCGTTGGATCGGATGCTGGAACTCAAGTAGCCCGATACATGGGGCTAAAGCCCCTAGTTTACCGTCGCAACTATTCGCCGAATCGTAGAGGCGGCTCTTGCTTGCCACGAGCGCAGTCGAGTGGAGCCGCGATAGAACGGGACGATGATGCGGGCCTTCGGCGGATGGGCGCCTGCAAGGAGTGTGGCCGCGACGCTCGTCGCGGATTGGGAATGCAAGAGCAGGCTCAGCGGGAGCCCGCCAGAGGCGGATAAACCTCGCCCTCCCTGAGCAAGCGCGGGCCTCGTATAGAACGAGGTCCGTCGTCCGAGTCAAAGCAGGCCCCGCGGGCCTACCGGCTCAGGTGGAAAGGCACGCTGATGATGATGCGGTCGTGCTTGCGGCCCTCTTTGTAGAGGATCGCATCTTTGAGGAGACGCGCGGTCTGGTTGTGCAGGTACTTCTGCCAGGACTTCGCGGGAACGAATTCCGGGATGACGACGACGGTGAGCATGTGATCGGCGGGGCGTTGGTCAACTTCCTCCATGTACTCGATCAAAGGCATCACCGTCGAGCGGAAAGGAGAGGGCAAGACGACCAAGGGGACATCATTGCACCACTTGGCCCATGCGGCACGAGCCCGTTCGGTTCCCGCGGGGTCGATGTCGGCCATGACCGCGGTGACATCGGCCGACATGGAGCGCGCAAAGCGCAAAGCCGCCAGCGTGCCGCGATGAACCCCCGATACCGGCACCACCACCTTGTGACGTATGTGTGTGGCGGGATTATTCCACGGGGCGGGGGTCTCACCTTCCAGCGACAGCAGCTTAGAGGCGGTGTCATAATGACGTTTCGTGATTTGGAACAAGAACATCGCCAACGGGATGAGGAGTAGCGCGATCCAGGCCCCGTGAACGAACTTCGTGACGATCACGACCACCGACACAACTGCCGTGGCCGCGGCGCCGATCGCGTTGAGCACCAGCTTCCACTGCCAGCCACGGGATCTCTCGACGATCCAGTGCCGCACCATGCCCGCTTGTGACAGTGTGAAGGAGACAAACGCGCCAATCGCGTAGAGTGGTATGAGCGCGTGGGTGCTGCCGCCGAAGATGATGACGAGCAGGCTGGCCAGGAGGCCGAGAGTCAGAATGCCGTTGGTGAAGACAAGACGGTCGCCGCGATTCGAGAGTTGCCGCGGCAGATATTGATCATTCGCCAGGATCGACCCAAGTCGCGGGAAGTCGGCGAAAGCGGTGTTGCCGGCCAGAAGCAGAATGAGTGCAGTCGCCGCCTGCATAGCGTAGTAGAGAAATCCACTGCCAAACGCTATTCGACCGATTTGCGAGATCACGGTCTCGTGAGCATCGGGGGCGATGTGGAAACGATTTGCAAGAAAGGTGATCCCCAGGAACATGACGGCGAGCAGCAGGGCCATCGCGATCAAGGTCCGACCGGCGTTCCGTGATTCCGGTTTGCGGAAGGCGGGGATCCCGTTGGAGATGGCTTCAATGCCGGTCAAGGCCGCCGATCCGGATGCGAAAGCCCGCAGAACCAAGAACATCGTCAGCGGTTGCAGAGCCCCTTCGGGTGTCACGATGGGGCCGGCCGGAACCGGTTTGCCGCTGAAGAGGTGATACATGCCAGTGCCAATGAGCGCAAAGGCCATCACGACAAATGCGTACGTCGGGACCGAGAAGATGATTCCGGACTCCCTCACTCCCCGCATGTTCGCCCAAGCAATCAGAATGATCGCGGCGACGCACATCTCAATGCGAATGACACTCAGTTGGGGAGCAGCGGAGGTGATCGCCTCGACTCCGGAGGTGATACTGACCGCGACGGTGAGCATGTAGTCGATGAGCAGCGCCGCTGCCGCCAATAGGCCAGGTGTTGCGCCGAGGTTCGCGTGGGCGACGATGTAGGATCCGCCGCCGGAGGGATAAGCGTGGACTGTTTGGAAGTAGGAAATCGCTACGAGAACCAGGACTCCGGTGATCGAGAGGGCGACCGGCAACGCCAGTGCCAGCGCCGCCGCACCGGCCAAGACCAAGGCGCGGAGGATTTCCTCTGTCCCGTAGGCCACTGATGAAAGCGCATCCGAGGAGAAGACCGCCAGCCCTTGCACCTTGGAGAGCCGCTCTTGTGCCTCACGCGCGGTGGGGATGGGGCTGCCAAACAGAATGCGACGAAGTGGGGACGGCATAGATGACGGGCTTTCGACCGGCCAGATTGTCAGTGAATGTCAGGGGCAAGCCGTTCGCCCCAAGGTCAGCACGGCGCGGGCGCGCAAGGTCGTCTGACAGACTGGGCGTGGGCGAAGAGAATACGCGGTTGGAACACAAGCGTCAAGGGCGAGTTGGACCGCCATCAGGGTATTTGGTTGCCGTTCACGCGTTCTCGCGTTCAACTTGAACAACGACTTCGTCGTCGGCTGCGAGAACCGCTGTAATCAGATTCGGACGGCAACAGACCTGGCAATCCTCCACATACTGCTGGCGCACTCCACCCGAGAGATCTACATATAGGTCGTTGGTCTGGCCGCAATAGGCGCAGTCATAGGTCGTTTCCACCGATCCTCCCCAATCCCGTCAAAAATCCTCAAGATCATGTCAAAAAGCGTCCCCGCCCTCTTGGGAGCTGTTACGCGAATCCGTATAATTTCAGTGGAGATCGTTTTGTCTGTCTGACAAGGGAGCAACCGACATGGTCGAACCAAAAGCAAAAGCCACTGGCCCCAAAGGGCACGTCTTCATCAGCCCGGAGCGTTGCAAGGGATGCGGCTTCTGCGCGCAATACTGCCCCACGGGCGTGCTCGAAATGGGCGACGCCTTTAACCGCAAAGGGTACCACTCACCCATCGCCTCTCATCCCGAGAAGTGCTCCGGTTGCGACCTGTGTGGGATGTACTGTCCCGACTTCGCGATCTATGGTGTGAAGCACGCACGAGGATAGGGGACCAATCATGAAAGCCAATCCCAGGGGTGTCTTAACGGGCATCCATTTTCTCGACGGCGATCATGCCGCCGCCGAGGGTGCGTTGGCGGCCGGTGCCGATTTCTCCGCCGGCTACCCGATCACGCCCTCGACCGAAGTGGTCGAACGTTTGGCGTCACGCTTCCCCCGCACCGGCGGCACCTTCATCCAGATGGAGGATGAATTGGCCGCATCGATTGCCATCCAAGGCGCGGTCTGGGGCGGGGCTAAAGCTATCACCGTGACCTCCGGCCCCGGGTTCTCGCTGATGATGGAGCATCTCGGCTACGGCATCATGACGGAGACGCCGTTTGTCTTGATCGATGTCCAACGGGGAGGGCCGTCGACCGGCCTACCGACTTTGCCGGCGCAATCGGATATGATGCAGGCCCGTTGGGGATCGCATGGCGACTACGAGATCATCGCCTTGGCCCCCTCATCGCCGCAGGAGTGCTTCGATCTGGCGATCCGTGCCTTCAATCTCTCCGAGCGCTTCCGCACGCCGGTGCTTCTGATGATGGATGAGTGTGTCGGGCACATGCTGGAACGCGTTGTGATTCCGCCGGCCGAAGAGATCGAGATAGTGCCGCGCCGGTACACCAAGATCGCCTCTGGCGAGACTTATTGGCCGTACAGCCTCGACGAGTCCCCAAACGGCGACCTGGTTCCCGCAATGACGCGCGCAGGACTCGGGCATTTCCCGCATATCACCGGCCTGACGCACGATGAGCACGGCTATCCGGCCATGAACGCGCAGGCGCAGACGGTTCTGGTCGAACGCCTCATCGCGAAGATCCGCAATCACGTTGACGAGATTATGATCCTCGACGAGGACCACGTCGATGACGCCGACATAGTCGTCGTCTCTTACGGCATCACGGCGCGCGTTTGCCAGCCGGCCATCGCCAAGGCGCGGGCGCAGGGGTTGCGGGTTGGTCTTCTCCGCCTGGTCACGGTGTGGCCGTTTCCCGAGAAGCGGATCCGCGAGTTGGCCGGCAAAGTGAAAGGGTTTGTCGTTCCGGAAATGAACATGGGACAGATCGTGCGTGAGGTTGAGCGACTCGTAGCCGGCAAGGCGCCGGTTTCGTCAGTTACCAACGCCGGCGGCGAAGTGCATGATCCGGACGTGATCTACCGCGCCATCACCGAGGTGAAACGATGAGCAACACCGCAATGGAAGCCGCTCTCGAGGGGATGGAGCCGCAAGCCGGTGACGTGTCCGAGGCCGATCAGCATCCGATCGGCGAATGGCTGCGACAGGAACGAATGCCGCACATCTGGTGCCCTGGCTGCGGCATCGGCACCACGGTCAACTGCTTTACTCGTGCGATTGACGACTTGGGAATTCCGCGCGAACAACTTGCGGTCGTATCGGGAATCGGCTGCACTGGGCGAGTCGCCGGGTACCTGCGCCTCGACACCTTCCATACGACGCATGGGCGCGCGATTCCGTTCGCGACCGGTTTGAAGCTGGCGCGGCCGAAGACGAAAGTGGTCGTGTACTCGGGCGACGGCGATCTGTTCGCCATCGGCGGGAACCATTTCATCCATGCGGCGCGGCGCAATGTGGATCTGACCATTCTCTGCGTGAATAATTTCAATTATGGGATGACCGGCGGCCAGGTGGCGCCGACGACACCCGAGATGGGGAGCGCCTCGACCACCCCGTATGGCGCGATCGAGAAGCCGTTCAACCTTCCCGATCTGGCCAAATCGTGCGGTGCGGTTTATGTCGCGCGCTGGACCGTTTACCATGTGAAGCAGTTGAGCAACGCCATCAAGACGGCGATGTCCAAGCCGGGGCTGACCTTCGTCGAGATGGTGGCGCAGTGCCCGACCCTCTTCGGGCGGCGCAACAAGCTGGGGGACGGTCTGGCAATGATGGAAGAATTCCGCAAGCGCAGTGTCATCAAGCACGGGGCCGACACGCGCGATTGCGAACTGACGATGACTTCGCCGATCGTCTGCGGGACCTTCGTCGACACCGCGCGTCCCTCGTACATCAACGTCTATTCCGAGCAGATGCACCGGATCCTGGGTGATCGCTACATCATGCCCGACAGCTGGCGGGAGGTGCTCTCGTGAGGAGTGCGCAGATCAAAGTAGCCGGATTCGGCGGGCAGGGTGTTATCCTCGCCGGCATCATCCTCGGCAAGGCGGCGTCGATCTTCGATAAGTATCATGCCACGCTGATTCAATCGTTCGGCCCGGAAGCACGTGGCTCCGCGTGCGCGGCTCAAGTGATGATCGACGCGGATCCGATCGCGTACCCGTATATCAAGCACCCTTCCATCCTCATCGCCTTCAATCAGGATGCCTACCAATTGTTTGGGCGGCAGTTGCAGCCGGACGGCCTGTTGATCTACGAGCAGGACATCGTCGTCCTCGACGATTCTCATCCGGCCACGGTGCGTACGGTCGCCGTTCCTGCGACACGCATTGCCGAAGAGCTTGGACGGCGGCTGGTGCAGAACATCGTCATGGTCGGCGCGTTTGCCGGGATCGTGGATCTGATCAGCTACGAGGCCGTCGAGAAGGCGGTGCTCGATTCCATTCCCCGAGGCACTGAGGAACTCAATTCCAAGGCGTTAGCCCGCGGGTACGAATTCTCCAAAAGTCTTTCTGCAGTAACAGCTTAATAGAGAATACGTCCGATAAGACCGATAGGGCCTATTTTCTCAAACTCCGCCACATTGCCGCCGTATCATGATGTCGAAGTGATATCACTTCGATAACGTGGTGGGCTACGCCCACTGCAAAGGAGGCGGAATGTATCGCGAGTTTGAACGGGGTACTCTGTCAGGATGGCTCCCACTCCTACTGGGCATCCTGGCGTTGGCCTATGCCATCTACTTGATCATAGCAGGAGCGATGGCGGTGAAGATGACCGGGGCGGCGACTCTACTAATCAGTGGCGTCGTGCTTTTTGTGGGCGACATGATCTTCCTGTCGGGGTTGTTCATGGTCAACCCGAATGAAGGCCGTGTGCTGCAATTGTTCGGGAAATACATGGGCACAGCCAAGCGCGACGGACTGCGCTGGGCGAATCCGTTCTACACCAAACGGAAACTGTCCCTGAGGGTGCGGAATTTCGAAACGGCACACATGAAGGTGAACGACACCGACGGCAATCCGGTCGAGATCGCGGCGATTGTCGTCTGGAAGGTCGTGGATACCGCCGAAGCGACGTTTCATGTCGACAACTACGAGCGCTTTGTCGAGGTCCAGAGCGAGGCGGCGGTCCGCAACATGGCGACCAGCTACCCGTACGATGCCCACGAGGAAAACGTCGTCTCCCTGCGCGGTAACACCGCGCAGATCTCCGAGCATTTGAAAAAAGAGATTCAAGATCGCCTGGCCGAGGCGGGTGTCAACGTCATCGAAGCGCGGATCAGTCACCTGGCCTACGCGCCCGAGATCGCCGAAGTGATGTTGCGCCGTCAGCAGGCGGGGGCGATTGTCGCGGCCCGGCAGAAGATCGTCGAAGGTGCGGTCGGCATGGTCGAGATGGCCCTCAAGCGTCTCGCGACCAACGGCGTCGTCCAGCTCGATGAGGAACGCAAGGCACAGATGGTGTCGAACATGCTGGTCGTTCTCTGCGGCGATCGTGGCGCGCAACCGGTCGTGAACGCCGGCACGATTTACCAATAGTGGTGGCACGGGTCTTTAGACCCGTTTGTGGCCGGTAGCGGCACGGCCCGCCGTGCCTCCATCGTGTCCGTAGAGGCGGCTCTCGAGCCGCGAAGGAAGATCACCCAAGGATGAAGCCCGTGTAGGCAAGACGCAGTCACTTTGAGTCCTACAACCCCCGGAGGGGGCAGGGACGAAGAATCTGTCGAAGATCCCGCGTGGCGGGGCTTTTCCGCCGCTGCACGAAGAGCAACAGCAGATTCTTTGCTGCCTCTTCACCTGAGGCGAAGGGGCACTCAGAATGACATTGATGTGGCGGCAACAACGATGGCCGAACGCAAACCATTCCTATTACGCATCGACGCTCAGATCCTCGAGGCGGTGCAACGCTGGGCCAACGACGATCTGCGCAGTCTGAATGCGCAGATTGAGTTCCTGCTGCGCAAGGCGTTGAAGGATGCGAAACGGATGAGGGCCACTAGATCGACACCAAGCGAAGTTGATCCTGGAGAGAACTGATCGGCAGTAGGGGCGGGGTTTCCCCGCCCTTCTTCCACGGGCGCGGAGACCGCGCCCCTACAATCACTCAAACGAGCTTGTAGGGTGGGCTCTGCCCACCTCGTTCACTTAGGAGCAGGCTCGGCGGGAGCCTCGCCCTCCCAGAAGAAGCGGCGTAGGCACTGCTAGACTCTACTTCTACAGCTTCATCCTTTTAACCAGTTCCCCGATCAAATCCGACAGCTTCGGTTCGGCGCGGCCGGCGACGCCGATGATGATCTCATGGCTGGTCGGGTGCAGATTATCGGGCAGGCCCATGTCGGTGATGATCGAGAAGCCGGAAACACGCGTGCCTTGCTGCCGCGCGGCGATCACTTCCGGAACCGTGGACATGCCGACGACGTCGGCGCCCATGATGCGCAGCATCCGGTATTCGGCGGCCGTTTCGAGATTGGGCCCGGCGACCCCCACGTACACGCCCTTCTTCAACGGGATCTTCAGATCCAACGCGCAGGCCTCGGCGAGCGCGATCAATTCAGGATCGTAGCATTGGTACATGTCGGGGAAGCGTGCGCCGAAATCGTCGAGGTTCTTCCCGATGAGGGGATTGCCGCCGAGCATGTTGATGTGGTCGGTGATGGCCATGATGTCACCGGCGGTGAAAAGCGGATTCATTCCGCCGCAGGCATTGGAGACGATCAGCACTTTCACGCCAAGCATCTTCATCACGCGCACCGGCAGCGTGATTTCCTGGAAGCTGTATCCCTCGTAGTAGTGGAACCGTCCCTGCATGGCGACCACCGACTTGCCGCCAAGTTGGCCGAAGAGCAGACGGCCGGCATGCGACTCGACCGTGGAATGCGGGAAGTGCGTGATTTTCTCATAATCGATCGCGGTCTCGACTTGGATTCCTCGGCCGAGTTGGCCCAGTCCGGTGCCGAGGATGATTCCGACTGAGGGCGTGGCCTTGGTGAAGCCGCGGATGGCGGCGGTGGCTTCGTCGATCTGCTTACGGTACTCAGTCATTGTCTTCTCCCTGACATTTCAAGACTCGTGAAGGTAAACAAGGGGCTTTAGCCCCTTGTCTGGCTTGTGGCTCAATTCGCAAGGGGCTGAAGCCCCTTGTTTACCGATAATTACATTCTTCTGACCGTCGGAATCAATTGCAGGGGCGCCATTCTTGGCGCCCGCGGGCGCGATGAATCGCGCCCCTACTTGGTTCTTTCCCCGAAAATGGCGCGGCCGATGCGTAGCATGGTCGAGCCTTCGGCCAGGGCGATGCGCCAATCGTCGGTCATGCCCATCGAGCAATGTCGCATCTCACCGCCCTGCAAGTCCGCGGATTTGAAGCGGTCGAAGATCGCTCGAAGATCGTGAAATGCGGCGGCGATATCCTCTTCGTCGTCGGTCAAGGGCCCGATGGTCATCAGCCCCTGGAGGCGCAGGCTCTTCATCGACGTAACATCGGCGATCAGCTCGTCCACATCCCACGGCATGCACCCCGACTTCTGCTCCTCACCCGATGTGTTGACCTGGACCAAGACATCCTGGCGCTTGCCCAGGGCTGCCGCGCGGCGGTTGACCTCATCGGCCAGATGCCAACTATCGATCGATTGAATCAGGTCGAACAAAGCGACCGCCTCTTTCGCTTTGTTCGATTGCAGGTGCCCGATTAGATGCCAACTGATCGGCAGCGTAGCGGCGGCCACCTGGGGGATCTTCTCCGCCGCCTCCTGCACACGATTCTCACCGAACTGGGTCATCCCGCACTCCGACGCTGCGATCACGATTTCGGCGGGGAATGTCTTCGAGACCGCGACGACAGTAACCGAATCGACCGTGCGGCCGAGACGTACCAGCTCGTGGTCCAGCTCATCGCGAAAGCGACGGATGTTGTCGGCGATGGCAGCGCTGGTAGGCACGGAGCATACGGAACGACACCCGACGTTTGAATGCAAGTAGGCGAGGCATCGGGAATGCGTTTCAGGGAGGGCGAGCCTCCCGGGGCGCGGTCGCGCAATTCCACAAGAAAAGGGGCGGGTCAAGGACCCGCCCCCAGAATTCCACGGGTCTGAAGACCCGTGCCACCAAAGACGTCATCAATTCTCGGTGCGGCCGCCGAGGTACTTGTTCAGGAATTTCTCGGATTTGCCGTAGAAATCGAGACGATTCTCCGGACGCGCGAACCCGTGTCCCTCGTCAGGGTACACGACATACTCGACATACTGCTCATTGGCCTTCAGGGCCGCGACAATCTGCTCTGATTCCGCCTGCTTCACGCGCGGGTCATTGTGTCCCTGCCCGATCAACAGTGGGATGCGGATCTTGCTCGCCGAGAACAACGGCGATTGTTCCGTGAGACGCACGGAATCGGTCGCCGGATCGCCCACGCGATGATGGAAGACATTTAGAAGCGGCGCCCAGTACGGCGGGATCGAGGCGATGAGGGTGAGGATGTTCGACGGGCCGACAATGTCGACGCCGCAGGCGTAGAGATCCGGCGTAAAGGCCGCACCGGCCAGCGTGGCGTAACCGCCGTAGGAACCGCCGTAGATTGCGACCTTGGTAGGATCGGCGTACCCTTGCTTTTCCGCCCACTTCACCGCTTCGGACAGATCATCCTGCATCTTCCGTCCCCATTGGTTGTTGCCGGCGTTCAGGAAGGCTTTGCCGAAACCGGTGGAGCCACGGAAGTTCACTTGCAGGACCGCCCAACCGCGATTGGCCATCCATTGGGCTTCGGGGTTGAAGCCCCAGGTGTCACGTGCCCAAGGGCCGCCATGCACATTGAGAACCATCGGCAGATTCTTCGGCGCCGTACCGGCGGGCAGGGTGAGGTAGCAAGGCAAGGTCATGCCGTCGGATGTCTTGATCTCGACGAATTTCATCGGCGACAGGGTGTACTTGTCCAGCTCCGGCTGAACCGAGAAGAGCAACTCCGCCTTCTTGGTGCCGCGGTTGTACGCGTAGTAGTGTGTGGGCATCACGTCGGAGTTGAACGCCACCAACCAGGTCTTGTCGGCGTGGTCGCGGGCCACGATCGAGAACTCGCCGTCGCCGATCTGTTCCAGCGCCTTCACATCCGCTTCGATGCTCTTGTCCAGCACTTTCCAGCGTTCGCGATCGTAGTTGAAGGTGACGGCTTGCACGTTGTAGTTCGTCGGATCGATGATCACCGAACTGAGATCGACGCGGGGATCTTCGGCCATGACGGTCTCAGCGCCGGTCTTCAGGTTAATGCTCTTGAGACGGGTCACGTTGGATTCACGTGAGTCGCCGACATAGATGCTCTCACCGTCCGGAGAGAAACCGTACGGCGCTCCATCCTCATCCGGTCCCCACGTGACCAGCGTGCGGAATGGGTCGGTCTCATTGTCGCGGACCAAGAGATCAAACCCACCGTCCTGTCGCGCGGCCTGGGCGGCGCGGGCGCGGAACTTGTTGTCGGCGACCCACCCGACGATGTTGCCCGGGTTCTCACCAACCAGCGACAGATCGCCGGTTGAGATATTGACGCGATACAGATCCATCAATTGCGGATTCCGCTTGTTCATTTGGACCAGCACATCGTTGGGGAAGTTCGGGTCGGTGGCCACCGGCTGAGCCTGAACGTTTGGGAATGGGGTCAAGTCCTTGATCGCGCCCGATCCCAGATCGACGGAATAGATGTGCCAGTTCTCGTCGCCGCCGACATCCTGCAAGAACAGGATGTGCAGATTGTCCTCGGCCCACATGTGCATGCGGATGCCCCGGAGTGTGTCGGCGGTGACCATATGGTCATCGTCCTTGCCGATTGTCTTCACCCAGACATTGAGCACATTGTTCTTGGGTGCGAGGTACGACATCCGTGTGCCGTCAGGTGAGATGCGCGCCTGCGCGCGCTCGGGGTTGCCGAATAACAGGGTCTTCGGGATGATGGTGGGGGTTGCCGCCATGGTCTCAACGGCCCAACCCGTTATGAGTGCAACCGTCAGCACCAGACCGGTGATGACGCGACCGACTGACTTCTTGCTCATTTCTTCCTCCTTGATGCATGCATTCCATCGTTCGACTCGTCACGACAAGCTTCTATTCTAACGGATTGGCGGATGAAAAGTTATCGCAAATCGGCGGATTTGACGGGGCGTTTACGCGGCAGGGTCGTACTCAAACGGCGACAACCATATGCGACTCGGGCAGTCAGGTACCGGGAGGAATACGCGAGGGACGTGCCGGCAGTGCCGGCACGCCCCTCGTAGACCCGAACTCTTGTGGACGAGACTAGTTCTTCTTGACCGCAATCTTGAACGTCTGGTTGAACCCATCGGTGCCCGAAGCCTCGACATAGCAGAAGTACACGCCATTGGCGACGACAACATGAGCATCGGTCTTCCCGTCCCAGATCAGAGTGGACACTCCCGCGTCAATCGTGCCGAAGTCTTTGACCAATTCGCCACCAAGGTCATAGATCCGCGCCGTGGTCTTCCCGGTCGCCGCCTTTTTCAACGACAGCGTGACCGTCTTGGAAGCTGCAGCCGGGTCAAACGGGTTGGGGTTGACGTTGGCTTGAGTCCCGCTTCCGACGGTCAACGTGATCTCGATCCGCACCGCAGGCGCAAGTGGG
>Ga0326726_10003283_pt1 | contig 14852 bp, 5 predicted proteins | sample MHFenrmetagenome_2_FD_207603 | JGI IMG/M metagenome (GOLD analysis project Ga0326726, IMG submission 207603) | Lab enriched peat soil microbial communities from Michigan Hollow, Ithaca, NY, United States - MHF15MN | ecosystem: Environmental > Terrestrial > Soil > Wetlands > Peat | place: USA...
GACCCGCGAACATGGACGTTCCAGCGAACGCTGCTCAGGGCCGAAGCCTTCGACGAAGCCTTCACCATCGACCCGATGCGGTACCGCATGCTCGAAGGCCGCGACGGATTCTTCGACTACGACGGCAGCGACGGCGCGACCATCCGCTTCGGCGACGGCGCCTTCGGCGCCATTCCCGCCGAGAACGCGATCTTCGAGGTGAAGTACCGAGCGGGCGGGGGGGCAAGCGGCAACGTCGCCGCCGATGCGCTGACGCGCATCGACACGAGCCATCCGGCCGCGGCAAGCGTACTCGCGGTCAGCAATCCGTTCGCGGCGAGTGGCGGGCAGGACGAGGAACGAGCGAGCCAGGTCCGCGATCGGGCCCCATACGCGTTCAGGGCCACCCAGTATCGCGCCGTCCTGCCGGCAGACTACGAGCGAGCCGCGACCAGGCTGTCGTGGGTGCAGCGCGCGGGTACGGCGTTCCGTTATACCGGAAGCTGGCTGTCCGTTCGGACCGCGGTGGACCCCCGCGGGAGCACGGCCATCACCGACGACCAGCTCGCGTCGGTGTCCGCGCTGCTCAACCGGTACCGGATGGCGGGCTACGAGTCGGTCGCCACCGCGCCGCGGTACGCCTCGCTCGATCTCGTCGTCGTCGTGTGCGCGCGCGCCGACGCGTTCCGAAGCGACGTCACTCGTGCCGTGATGACTACGCTCGACGCCAAAAAGCATGGCGACGGCACCACCGGGTTCTTCTATCCGGATCGCTTCACATTCGGCACGCCTCTCGAGCGGAGCGTGCTTTCAGCGGCGCTCCAGGAGGTACCGGGCGTCGACGGCATCGTCGAGCTCCGATACCGGAGACGTGGATACATGCGCGTCGATGCCGTGATGCCGGACGCGATCACCGTCGCGGCGGACGAGATCATCCGCTGCGACGGCGATGCCGACCGGCCCGATCGCGGATCGGTGCGCGTCGAGGTGCGGGGCGGCAAATGATCGACGACCGCACCGGCGACTTCACGACGTTCCGTCGAGCGCTGCTCAGGCCGATCGACGGCGAACAGGCGCTGAACGGGTGGCATCCGACGGCGGAAGGCGATCTCGGCCTCCAACTCCTCGAATGGTGGGCGTGCCTCGCGCACATCCTGTCGTTCTACAACGAGCGCGCGGTCGAGGAATCGCTGCTGCAGACAGCGCGGCTGCCGGAGAACGTACGCCGCATCATCCGCCTCCTCGGCTATCGTCCGCGTCCCGGCATCGGCGCGACCGGCGTCGTCGCCGCGATCGCCGACAGCGCGGTGCCGTTCACAGTGCCGCGCGGACTGCCGATTCAGGGGTCTGGACCGGCAGGCGCAGCGCCGCAGGTATTCGAGGTCGATCAGGATTGGGAAGTCGGGCTGCTTGGACGCGCGCTGCCGCCGTCGGCGCGTTTTCCGACGCTCGACGCCGGCGTTCAGACGACATCGTCAGGCTACGTCGCCAGGGATCCGAGCGGAGCGCTGCGCAACTGGGTGCCGGCCGTTCCAGTGCCCTTCAAGTCGGTCACGTCGAATGGCGATCCGATCACGCCGGGCGTCGAGTGCACCGTGGCGCTCGAAGGCGTGGTCACGCTGATTCAGCCTGACGACATCGTGGTGTTTCTCAGGAAAGACTGGAAAGGATGGCCGGAGAAAGTCGAGGACGCCGTCGCCCCTGAATACGTGCTGGCGTCGGTGAAGACCGTCGAGCCGATGTGGGATGCGTTCGGCCAGGCGATTACCAGCGTCAAGATCATGCCGGGCCTTGGCCTGTCCGAGACCGCCCTGCGTGACGACTACAAGATGCTGAAAGCCACGAAGCAGGCGCATCTGTGGCTCTATCACGACCGGTACCCCGGCATGAAAGAGCCGTCGGTCGGCGGCTTCATCGCGCAGGCTGCGGAGCAGATCTTCGATCCGGGAGGTCTCTTCACCGGCGGCGTCTCGACCGAGCCGCCGCAGGATCCACACGTCCTCACGAGCAACGTCACCGAAACGCCTGGATTCGGCGGCGCGCATCTCGAAGCGATCACGCGAGGCATCGCGCCCGGTGATCCCGTGCTCTTCGAACAACGAGGCTTTCCCGGTGCCGATGGTCTCACTGCTCTGGCAGCCGTCCTCGGCCAGCCCCTGTTGGCCAGCGCCGGGCTGGCCTCGGGGCTTTCGGACCTGACCTCCACGATTGGGCTCAACGCGATTCTCGTAAAAGTCGCCGGCTACGCCGAATCCATCTGGTACGCCAACCCGCCGGAAATGGATCGGATCGGGCAGGGACCGCCGATTGGCCCGCCGAGCTCCGGGCTGTTGAAAGGCGGTGCGGCGCCGATTCCGATTCCGCATTCGAAGCTCTCGTTCGTCGATCCGCTCCAGATTCTGAGCTTCATGTCTGCGGGCGACCATGAGATCCGTACGATCGTCGTCCACTACGGCTGGCAGGAGGTGGGCACGCTGACGGACGATCGGAAGCCCACGGACACGCAGACGATTGAAGCGAAAGCGCCGGAGGAAGTGCCGCCGAACACGCCGGTGGCCACCTTGATAGAGGATGCGGGCGGGATGGGCAGGGCCGGCCATCTCGACACGCCGCTCGACATCTCGCCTCCCGCCAAGCCCGGCGACCCGCCGATGCTCGTCGGACCGCTGCGCGCGTTGCTGCACCTGCTGCCCGTCTCTCGCGGCCAGACCGTCCGCAACGAAGTGCTCGGCAGCGGCGATTCGATCCTCATCAATCAGGAGTTCGTCCTGAAGCGAGCGCCTCTCACGTACTTGACTGATACCAGCCCGCACGCGACCGGTGGCTACAGCAGCACGCTGCGAGTGTGGGTCGACGGCATCGAATGGCACGAGGTGCCGTCGTTCTACGAGCAGCCCGCCGACGCTCGCGTCTTCGTGACCCGCGAGGACGAGGATCAGAAAACCCACGTCCGGTTCGGCGACGGCGAATACGGCGCGCGGCTTTCCACCGGCCGCGACAACGTGGTCGCCACCTATCGCTACGGCAGCGGTGCGGCGGTGCCGGACGTCGGCACGCTGACGAAGTTGCTGCAGTCGGTGCCAGGGCTCCAGGCCATTCGCAACCCCGTCGCGCCCGGCGGCGGCTCCGATCCCGATCCGGCCGAACAGATCCGGCGATATGCGCCGCGCTCGGTGTTGACGTTCGGCCGCGCGGTGTCGGGGGACGACTACGAGACGCTCGCGTCGCAGACGCCCGGCGTGAGCCGCGCCTGTGCGCGGTGGATCTGGGATCCGCCTTCGCAACGCACGCTCGTGAAGGTCTTCGTCGGCGACGACGATGCGGCGGTCACGGCGGCGAGAAAGGCGCTGCGGGCATTCGCCGATCCGAACCGTCCGGTGATCGTGGAACGTGCGGCGCCGGTCTTTGCGGACCTGACGTTCACGCTCGAAGTAGACCCCGATTACGACCTCGCGGCGGTCACGGCAGACGTCACCGCGGCGCTCCTCGATCCGCAGAACCAGCCGTTCGGATTCGATGTCGTGCGCATCGAGGAGATCGTCTACGACAGCCACATCTACGACGTCTGCGTGCGTGTCGCGGGCGTCGTGGCCGTGCACGGTCTCGTCTTCCGCGTCCCCTGGCGAGGCCGCCGGCTGCGCGTCGACGCCGGCCCGAGGCACGCGCCGGGCGCCGGACGGTTCTTCCTGCTGCACCGCGACGGCCTGCACATCTTCGCCGAGGTCTCGTCGCATGGCCGCTAATCCCGACCGCTACGACGCCCGGTACACCGAGAAGCTCTGGAATCTGCTGCCGGAGCTCTATCGGGCGATGGACTCCGACTCGCCGGACGAAACCGGCCCTCTGCGCGAGATCGTCGCCCGCATTGGCGCGCAGGCGGCTGTCGTCCGCCGGAGCCTGGATCGGCTGTGGGAGAACCAGTCGATCGAGAGTTGCGACGACCTGTTCATCAATTACATCGGCGACCTGCTCGCCACGAACATCGTGGCGAGCCTCGACGCACGCAATCGCCGTCTCGACGTCGCCAAGACGATCTATTACCGCCGCCGGAAGGGCACGGTCGCGCTCGCGGAGGAACTGGCGAAGGACATCACCGGCTGGAAGGCCCGCGTGTCCGAGTTCTTTCTGGGGCTGGCGCGGACGCGCCACAACCTCGATCCCGCTATCTCTCAGGTCGATCCGGTGACGGGCGCGCTCACGCCGCTTCAGTTGGCGCGAAGAACCCTTGGCGTCCGGACGCGCACCGCAGCCGGCGGATTCGCCGATCTCCGCAATGTCCACGGAGCCAATCTGGCAGGCAGCGCGTTCGACGAGTACTTCCACACGGCGGACGTTCGTCGCGGCCGCGGCGCCACCGGTTGGTACAACATCCCTCGTCTCGGCGTCTTCGTGTGGCGGCTCAAGACGTTCTCCGTCCAGCAGGTCACGCCGCTCCGGGTGAAGGGCTGCCCGCAGGAGTACACGTTCGATCCGACCGGCCGCGACAGCCTGCTCTTCGCCCGCGAGGACACGCCGACCTCCGACCAGTGGATCTCTCCGCTCGAGCATCAGGTGCCCGGCCCGATCTCGTTCGATCTCCTGCGCGCCGAGTTCACCGAGCTGTACCGCGAGAAGGCACCCCGGTCGCTCGGGGTGTTCAAGCACAACTCAGGGCCGCACCCGTACGATCTGGTCCTGCCGAAAGATGTCAGGCACGATCCACGCGAGGCCGGGCCGCCGAACTCGTTCTGGATCGACCCGGTGCGCGGCCGGATCATCGCGGCCGCTGCCGGCGCGGTCGATGACTACCGCGTCGACTACCACTATGGTTTCTCGTCCGAGATCGGGGCTGGTCCGTACGATCGACGGATCGGCCGGCGGGCCGAGGGCTCGTCGGCGCAACCTATCGAGGTCTCGGAAAACGGCGCGACGCTGCCGGCCGCGCTCCAGCAGATTTCAGCAGCCGGAAGCGGCGCTCTCACGATCGCCGACTCCCTCACCTACACGAGCACGGCCCCTGTGAACGTCAGCGGCGCGGTGCTGGTCCAGTCCGAGAACCTGTGCCGGCCGCTCGTCCGTCCTGTGCCGGCTGCCGACTGGACGTTCAACGGCGTCGGCCCGGCGGCCACGCTCGTGCTCGACGGCGTCTTCGTCAGCGGCGGCACTGCGGTCGTGCTGACGGGCACCTTCGAGAGCGTCACGCTGCGATGCTGCACGCTCGATCCCGGAACGTGGAATTCGGACCCGCCTCATCCGGCGTGGAAGACCGCCGCCGACGGCCAGCCGCTGGCCGCGTCGACGCTTCGTATCGAAGGGGCCGTCCGCACCCTCTCCATCCAGCGGTCAATCCTCGGTCCGATCGCCGATGCGGGGCCCGGCACCGGGGTCGAATCAGCCATCATCGCCGATTCGATCGTGCAGTCCGCGGAGCAGAACGTCGATGCGATCGCGCTGCCGCGCACTGACGTGTCGCTGACGCGTTGCTCGATCCTCGGCACCGCGAAAGCCCGGCGTCTCGAAGTGAGCGAGTGCATCCTGCACGACGTCGCCGGCGCCGACGACACGCAGCAGGGCTGCGTCCGCTTCAGCGCGTTCGCGTCCGGCAGCAAGCTTCCGCGCCGGTACGAGTGCATCGAGCTGCGTGTCCGCGCCGGCCTCTTCGAGCGACTCGATTTCGGAAACCCCAAGTTCGCCCAGTTGCTGCCGACCGTCCCCGAGCAGGTCATGGCCGGCGCCGAAGACGGCAGCGAGATGGGCGCGTTTGCACGCGAGAAGGCGGCGATCAGGGAACGCAGCCTCCTCATCAAGTATCAGGAATACCTGCCGCTCGGAATCGAGCCGCTGGTCATTCACGTCACGTGACGGGAGCCCGCAATGCCCAGCGATAGAGCACGCCGATCGTTCGACTCCACGCGGATGTACCGGTCCGTTGTCGCGCAACAGGGACGGGCGACGGTCGAGGCCGACACGAACGAGGCGGAAGAGATCCGCTCCGTAGACGCGCGCGCGGCGCTGATCGACATCATCGGACCGTCCGGCACGCCGGATGATGGCTTCAGGATTTCGGTACCAGGAGGGGCCAACGCGTTTGATTTCGCGATCGGCGAAGGATCCCTTTACGTGGGCGGCGTCCACCTTCGCGCGCCGGCGCGTCTGACCTACGTCAATCAGAAGGACTCCGAGTGGGTCGACTACCCGGGCGGCGCGCCCTCGGACCCTCCAACACCAAAGGCCCCGTTCACGGAGATCGTCTTCCTCCGCGTCACCGAGCAGGAAGTGTCCGCCGTCGAAGATCCCGCGCTGAAGGAAGTCGCGCTCGGCGGGCCCGACACCGCGGCGCGGACACGGATGATTCAGCGCGTCCATCGTGCGCCCATGACCGGCACCGACTGCGAAGAAGCGATGACGGCGGCGTTGAGGAAACAATCGCCGGCGCTGTCCTTCGACCCGGGCACGTCGGCGCTCGAGTCCGCCGCCTCGCTGAAAGTGGACTTCGTCCCCGACGCCGGCAAGAGCCCGGATCCGTGTCAGCCGACGTCGAAGAGCGGATTCCTCGGCGCGGACAACCAGCTGATTCGTGTCCAGTCCATCCTGTTTCGAGACGGCAGGATGCGCCTGCTCTGGGGCTTTGACAACGCGTCCTTCATCTACCGCGCGAGCATCACCAGCGCGGGAAAGGGGTTGATACTCGACGCGGCGCCGGTGGACGTCTACCACAACCCGGCCGCGGGCCAATGGGCCGAAGTGCTCGGAACCGCGGTCACGCTCGACGCGCAGGCTTCGATCGCCGCGGCCGGGGGCGAGGCGCAGCAGGTCGCGGGCTACGACACGGGGACGAAGACGATCTCTCTGCAATCGGCACTGACCGTGACGCCAGCAGCGACGCCCGTCTACGTCCGGATGTGGGAGGGGTGTGTCGACTACCTGGGCATTCCGGGGACGGCGACTGAGCTCTTCGATCATCTCGGCGCGAGCACCGGCCTGAACATCTACACGCAGGGGCGCACCGAGCCGGGTGACTTCTGGATGATCGGCGTCCGCGCCGGCACGCCCGACGCCCTTCCTCCCGGCGCCCTCGACCCGTCCGACGTCATCTATCCTGCTCGTCTCCGCGCCGACTTCCAGCCGCCCGATGGCCCGAGCCGCTGGGCGACGCCGCTCGCCACCGTCGCCTGGAACGCGGACCTCAAGACCGCCCGTATCCACGACTGCCGGAAGCCATTCGACGATCTCGTCGAGCTGACGAAGCAGAAATGCTGCGAGCTGAAGGTCTCGCCCGACGACGACGTGCAGCGCGTGATCGACGAGCGGATCGCATTGAACGCGTCGCGACATCTCTACGGACTGCACGTGCGTTTTGCCGCGGGCGTCTTTCGTTTCGACGCGCCGCTCATCCTGAAAGCGTCGCTTGGCGGCGACCTCACGGTCAGCGGCTGCGGGCTGAGCACAAAGATCATCGCGACGGCGCAGGAAACGGCGCTTGTCCTCAACGGGTGGACCACTGCGAGCGTTGCGGATCTCTCGGTCGAAGCAGGGGTCACCGACCAAGGTCATTCGAAGGCACGGCCCAGGCCAGACTCGCTGCCGCCGCAGACCGGCGACGAGTTCAGACATCTCGGCGGCGCGATCACGATGCTCGGATGCAAATCCGCAACCGTCGAGCGCATCGTCGCGACCTGCGGTCACGGGGTGCAGCGCGCAGCCACGTGCGTCAGCATTCGAAACACGGAGCAGGTGACGGGCGATGCGCGCGTGCGCTCGTGCGATTTTCGCGTCGGCATGCGCCAGACCGGCGTGCTGCTCGTCAACGTCGATCGGGCGACCGTGGAAGACAATACGATCCAGCTCGCGCCGAGGACCTCGCAGATCGACTCCGGTTTGCTCCTGAAGAACATCCTGCTCCGGCAGTTGCAGGTCGCGAAAACGCTGAGAGATCTGGAGGCCAAGACACCCACTCCGCCACCGGCACCAGGACCCGCTCCGGCACCGGCTCCGGCACCTGCTCCCGCACCGGCTCCGGCGCCGGCTCCAGCTCCGGCTCGGCCTGTAGTCCGGCCGGTGCCAGCCGCCGTTTCACTTCAGCCGTCGGCGCTCGGCCTCGCGCTCGAGAAGTTCAAAGGCCGAGAGGACAGCCCCCGCGCGGTGCGCGCGGTCAACGCGATCGTCGAGCAGGTGATCAACGGCAGAGGCGCGCAGCTGTCCGCCGCCGACGTTGCCGCAACGAAGGACTGGATCGCGAAACAACGCGCGTCCGTCGCAGCGGGACAGGGCATCGTCGTCGGCGGCGCGCACGCAGGCGACATCCGCATCCTTCACAACACGATCACCGAAACGGCGGAGGGCATTCGCGTGGGCCTCAGCGTGCGCGGCTCGCGGACCCAGCACCTCTTCGTGGATCGCGTGCAGATCGTCGGCAACACGATCACGAAGCGGGTGCTCTCCTACGAGCGCGGCGCGCATGCCGGCATCTTCGTCGGCAACGCGACGTGCGCGACGGTGCGTGACAATCGGGTCACCGGTGAAATCCTCGACCAGCCCGTCTTTGCGTCGGAGCAGACGCACGCGTTGTCCGTCGGGCCGTCGGTGAACGCGATGATGATGACGCCCGCCAAGGGTCCGGCCAGTGACCTACTGCTCTCGTGGCTCGGCGACGGCATTCGCGTCTGGGGCGTCCCCGGCCCGATGCTGCTCATCAGCGGCAACAGCACGGACAAGGTCGGCGTAGGCATCAGGGTCATGCAGGTCGGTGCACGGCCCAGCACGTGCCTCTGTGAAGTCACGCAGAACATCGCGTTCGACGTGGTCAAACCCATCGCGCTTCACGGCACGGTCAACGTCGCTGTGGACAACGTGCCGACCCCTTGACGCCGTGAACGCCGTGAAGCATGATCGGCGCGTATCCGGACCGCAGGGTTGCGCGGCTGTAAAGTCGTCTACGCGAGGTGGCAATCATCTCGTTGGGTTCGAGTCCCACGGGTACGAAGAGGGAGGTTCAAAGCCTCCCTCTTGCCATTTGTGCGACACCGCGCCGGGGCCATGAGCGAGGCGACGAAATCGTTCGCGCCCAAGCCAGTCGAACGAGCGCAGGCGGTGCCGCGATCGCAAGTGATGCTGCCCCCTGCGCCCGTGGCTCGGCTGCGTCTCGCGCAGCGATCGGTCGGCAATCAGGCGGTGCTTCGCTCGATTGGGTCGGGCAACACGGTTGAGGTAGGCGCGCCTTTCAGTACGCTTGAGACCGACGCAGACGCGAAGGCCACTGGGGCTCTGAGCGCCGCATCGGCTGATGCCACGCCATCGGACTCAGGGTCGACAGAATCCGGCGCCCATGCCGCACTGCTTCCCCGCGGCGAACGTGGAACGGCGATCGATCCTTCCACCCGCGCGTTCTTCGAGCCGAGATTCGGCGATGACTTCTCGGACGTCAGAGTGCACACGAGTCCGGCCGCGTCGCGTGCCGCTCGCGCGCTCGGCGCGCGCGCCTACACCAGTGGAACCCACATCGTCTTCGACAACGAGGCGTACTCGCCGTCGACCGACGATGGCCGCCGGCTGCTGGCGCACGAACTGGCTCACGTCGTCCAGCAGCACGATGGAGCGGTTCCGTCGTCGCTCGTGCAGCGGCAACCTGCGCCGACGTTTCCAGTCGCGGCACTTCCTCCGCAAGCTCCGGCCGTCAAGCCGCTCGCCGGCACCGACCCTGGGATGCAGGCTGACGAACAGTTGTACTTCGAAGCCGAGCATCGCGGCGAGTTAGAGCCCATTCGGGTACCCCGATTGATGTCGTCGCGACACATCCACATCAAGACACCCGCGGGCGCCGAAGCCGACGTCGTAATCAATGGCGCCACTGATTTTCCTCAGGGCATCGACACGAGCATGGCTCCCTCGCAGGCGCTGCCGCTGCCGGGGCACGCCGAGCTCGCTTACACGCTGATCGGGCGGACACCGGACGGGACGCCGGTCCTTATCTACGGAACCGGCGACAACCCGAACGCCTCGCTGCTTGACGTCGCCGCGGCCGGGCCGCGATTCGTGCACTTCGGGCTGACGCCGGCCGAGGAGTATCAGGCGATCGTCAGCGCCATGCAGGACGCGACGCCGACGACCGTCTGGAAAGAGAGCCAGGAGAAGGCGGCCGAGAAACCGTATCCGTCACAGGAGGAATTCTCCAGGCTCACACGCGACGAGAAAAGCGATCTCTTCTCAGAGCGCTTCTGGGACGAACTGCTCAAAGAACTCACGCCTGGGAAGATCGCGCTCGGCATTCTGGCGGCCATCGGCATGCTGATTGCCGGAGCAGCCGCAGTCGCGACGGCTGCTCTCCTCCCCGAAATCCTGTTTTTTGGTGGGGCGGCCGTCGCCCTTGCATTCCTGATATACACGCTCATCGCCGATCTCGTCGATCGCATCGACAAAGGCGAGTGGGCGCAGGCCATCGTCGGCTTCTTCAAGAACGTCGCGCTGATCGTGGCGCTCCTGGCGGGAACACTGGCGGTCGCGGCGCTGATCGTCGGCGGCATCGTCGGCGCCGTACTCGCGCCGGAGCTGGCGGTGATCGCGCTCGTTGCAGTCGGCGTTGCGCTCGTGCTGATGGGCGTTCTCATCCTGCTCGATCGGAATCAGGCGATCAATTCGGATTCCGCAGACCGCTTCGAACGCGGCGTGAAGCAAGCGGCACGATCGGGCGCGGAAATCGTCCAGACGATCATCATGACCGTCGTCAATGGCGTCGGCGGCAGGTTCATCATCGGCCCCCTTGGGTTCGGGCCGAGGGGCGGGACACCGCCGATCGTCGAGCGGCCGCCGATCGAGATCAAACCTCCGATCATCGACCAGGCGCCGCCCCCTCCCGATCTCAAGCCGCCGGTGGTCGACACGCCGCCGGTGAGCCAATCACAGCCACCCGTCAGCGAAACGCCACCGGCGAGCGAAACGAAACCTCCAGTCATCGATCAGACGCCGGCAGTGCCTGATGTGAAGCCGCCCGCGAGCGAGTCGACGCCGGTGACGGAGGAACCGTCAACCGCGGAGCCTGCGCCCGAAGAGCCTGTCGAGGCGGAGAAACGCCCGCAAGAAGCGGCGCCCGAAGAGGAGGAGGAACAGGCGCCGGTTGAAAAGAAAACGGCGCCACGACGCCGTATTGTGATGCCGTCGCCGAAGGTCGTGAAAGCGCCTCGACCGCCCGACGTGTGGGTGAACACCGAAACGGGCGTTTATCACTTACCGGACAGCCCCTATTACGGGAACACGAAGTTCGGAAAGACGATGCAACTCGCCGAGGCCGAGCGGCTCGGATACCGGCTGGCCGGCACGCCGCGGGCCCAAGTGCTCGCAACGAGGGCCGCTCAGGCGAGGGCCGACCTCGAATCGGGCCAGGGCTCGCGCTCGGCGAATCTGGAGCGCATGAGCCTGGCGGAGAGCCAGCTCGCCTGGCATGGGACCGATACGCCCGAGCTCTTCGCTCGTCATCAGCAGAGTTTCGACGCGCTCGCCGACATCATGGACGCGAAGGCCGCGCAGCTCGCGGCGAGTGGCAAGTCGGACCTGCTTCCTACGGTGAACCGGGAGGTTCTGAAGACTCCCGTGGACGAGTTCGCTCGCACGCGGCTGGGCGCAGAATGGAATGCACTGAGCGAGGCGGATCGGACGAAGTTCCTCGGCGAGATCGGCGGCCGCGAGGTCGGCGCCCGCGTGCCGGATATCGTGGAATTCTTCCTGGGCGAACGCCAAATCAGAATGATCGACATCACGGAGGACGTGTTGGGACCGCTCCACCGGTTCAAGAGCGATTTCTACAAGGCAGTCATGCAAGAGATCTGCGGGTCGAATGGACCGCAGGTGTGGACCCAGGACATCAACCCGGCGCGGCCGCTGCTAGGCAGCACGCCTCGCTGAGCGAGCCGTTCCTGCCCTTCCCCGCCCGTCCTGCCCTACAATCTGAGGGTCAAGGAGTACTCATGAGGAAGGAAATCACATATTCAGCGCTGAGCGGCGCGGTCTTGGTCGGCGGATGGATGCTGGCGACCGCACCCGTCGCCGGCCAGACGAAGGCCCCAATGGGACCGCCGCTCGTCATCACCGCATACGGCGGCAAGACGCCGGCGACGCCGTACAAATCGCCGAAAACGCCGTGGGGCGAACCGGATCTCATCGGCGTCTGGTCGAGCGACGACACGGCCGGCATCCCGATGTCGCGACCGCAGAACTGTGACGGGCGCGGCAGAGGGGCGTGTTACGGCGACCGCCTGTTCCTGAACGACCAGGAGTACGCGCAGCGGCAGCAGCAAATCACGCAACGCGCCAAGCAGGGCGATGAGAACGCGGTGGGCGCATTCCGTTTCGACTACGCGCGGCGCGCGTTCGCGCAGACCTCGCTCATCGTCGATCCGCCCAACGGCCAGCAGCCGGCCTACACACCCGAATCGTTTGCCCGCGCAATGCCGCGAGGCACCTACGGCAACGGCCCGCTCGACTGGGCGACTGACTTTTCAACGTATGAGCGCTGCATCACACGCGGCGTGCTCGGCTCGACGCTGAACGTCATCTACGGGAATGGCCAGGAGATCAGCCAGTCGCCAGGCTACGTGACCATCACCTACGAGATGATTCACGACACCCGCGTCATCCCGACGGACGGCCGGGCGCACGTCAACCCGAAGATTCACCTCATCCTCGGCAACTCCGTCGGCCACTGGGAAGGCGACGAGCTCGTCGTCGAGACGACGAACTTCACCGACAAGACGGCGATTGGCGTCAACGGCAACGGCAACCGCCACAGCACGCAGTTGAAGTTCATCGAGCGCATCAAGCGCGTGGCAAAAGATATCGTCCAGTATCAGGTGACGATCGACGACCCGCTGACGTACGAGCGGCCGTGGACGATGTCGTTTCCGCTGACGCCGCTCGACGGCGGCCGCATCCTTCCCTATACGTGCCATGAAGGGAACATGGCGCTGACTCAGTCGCTCGGCGGCGAGCGCGCCGAAGACCGCGCGCTGGCCGAGGACCTGAAGAAGGGGATCGTCCGAGCCCGGCGACCTGTGCAGGACGGCCTCGGCGTCGGCGGAGCACCTGCAGGCCCGGGCGGCTTGTTCGGCGGCCGCGGCGGCGCTCCCCCGACTCCGGGGGCCGACACGCAGGAACGTTAACTAACTAAGGGCAGCTGTCCGCTGTAGCGCGGGGCTTTCAGCCCCGCGCCGCGGCCCTCAAAGGGCCGCGCTACATCCCTTCGAGCCCCGAGTCCCGAGCCCCGACTCGTCCACTATAATGTCCGGCTTATGCGCTTAAAGCTGCTGGTGCCCGGACTCGTCGCCGCGCTCGCGATCGCTGGCTGGACGATCGGCGGCCGCGCCGCCGGCAAAGACAGCAAGAACCACGACTGGCCCGCCTACTCCGGCGACAAAGCCAGCACGAAGTACTCGCCCCTCGAACAGATCAACAAGGACACGGTCAAGAACGTTCGCATCGCGTGGCGTCAGTCCGCCGTGCCGGCCGAGCTCAAAGCGATGTTTCCGGACGCGCAGGGCCCGACGAACTGGCAGAACACGCCGATCATGGTCGATGGCCTGCTCTACATGAGCAGCGGCGTCGGCGTCATCGTGGCGCTCGACGCGTTGACAGGCAAGGTCGCATGGTTCGATACGCCGCCGCACGATGAAGGCAAGCCGCCGGCGCGGGCCGGCTCGACGCGCGGCGTCGCGTACTGGGCCAATGGAAACGACTCGCGGATCTTCGCGATGAACGGCGCGAACCTGATCGCGCTCAACGCGAAAACCGGCAAGCGCTATCCCGAGTGGGGCACGAACGGACAGATCGATCTGACGAAGGTCGGCTACGACCGCGGCGGCGTGACCGGCTATCGCAACAGCAGCGGGCCGATTGTCGTGCGCGACGTCGTGGTAGTGGGAGGCGTGCCCGCGCCGGCGACGGACTATCTGAACGAGCGCGTGAAAGCCACGAAGGAAGCGCCGCCCGACGACATCCGCGGATTCGACACGAAAACCGGCAAGCTCCTCTGGACGTTCCATGTGGTGCCGAGGCCAGGCGAGTTCGGCGAAGATACCTGGCTCAACGGATCGGCCGCGTACTCGGGCAACAGCGGCGTGTGGTCGCTGCTGACCGCGGACGAAGATCTCGGGTACGTCTATCTGCCGCTCGAGGAAGCGACCGGCGACTACTACGGCGGCACGCGCCCCGGGAACAACCTGTTCGCCGAGAGCATCCTCTGTCTCGACGCGAAGACGGGCAAGCGCGTCTGGCACTTTCAGACGCTGCATCACGGCCTGTGGGACTACGACCTGCCGGCCGCGCCAATCCTGACCGACATCACGGTCAATGGCCGCCGCATCAAAGCGCTGGCTCAGGTCACGAAACAGGCGTACACGTTCGTCCTGGATCGCACGAACGGCAAACCGATCTGGCCGATCGAAGAGCGGCCAGTGCCGAAAGGCGACGCTCCAGGCGAGTGGTATTCGCCCACGCAGCCTGTCCCGACCAGACCGCCGGCCTTCGATCAGCAGGGCGTATCGGACAAGGATCTGCTCGATTACACGCCGGAGCTCAAAGCCGAATCGCTCCGGATCGTCAACGAATACAACTACGGCCCGCTCTATACGCCGCCTGAAGTCGTCGACACGCCGAAGGGCAAGAAGGGGACGATCTATCTGCCCGGCACGAACGGCGGCGCCGACTGGGGCGGCGCGGCGTTCGATCCGGAAACGGGCATGCTCTACGTCCCGTCAACGCACATGCCCGACATCATCGGCCTGGTGCACTCGCAGAACCCCGAGTCGAACATGCCGTGGGTGAAGCGCGCGTGGCCGAAGATGCTCGGCCCGCAGGGCCTGCCCGATCCGTTCAAGCCGCCCTACGCGAAGCTGACCGCGATCGACCTG
>Ga0326726_10003284_pt1 | contig 14852 bp, 19 predicted proteins | sample MHFenrmetagenome_2_FD_207603 | JGI IMG/M metagenome (GOLD analysis project Ga0326726, IMG submission 207603) | Lab enriched peat soil microbial communities from Michigan Hollow, Ithaca, NY, United States - MHF15MN | ecosystem: Environmental > Terrestrial > Soil > Wetlands > Peat | place: USA...
GGTTTTCAGCCCGGTGGTGTCAAAGACCGCACGAAATGTATAATCAGACTGGACGTAGACAATCTTACGTTTGATCTCAGTCGTGGTTGTAAGCTGGTAATAGAGCACTACATCGATAGGTGTGCCGATACCAAATGTGGTCGTCCCATTCACGATGAGAGGTTTTCCGACCGGAAGGGAATCCGGTGCATCAATATTCACCTGATACGCCGATGCAACTCCCGCCAGAAAGAGAATCCCCATAACCAGCAGGACGATCTTTTTCATCTATATACGTTCAACTAGTATGATGTTAATGATTTCTGAACGTATGGAAAAACCGCTTGCGAGCTGGCGGGGACAGGAAAGATACGATAATGAATTGCTCGACTGTCTCACCATTATTTTTAAGACTGGCGGCTGTACGTGGTCAAAATGCAGGATGTGCAGTTACCGGCATGAACGGTATTCCGGGCATCAGTCACCCGAAACAATCTTAGGGCATCTTCGTGCACAACTCTCGTGGGTGAAACATCAGTATAAGGCCGAAGAATACCGCATGGTGAAAATCTTCACTTCAGGAAGTTTTTTTGACCCGGAGGAAGTCCCGCCCGGATTTCTTTCAGATGTTGCAACCGCGTTCCGTGGGAAACTGATCATCGCAGAAACCCGTCCGGAATTCGTTGATCCGGATATCTTATCGTCGTTTATCGAAATACTGGATGACGGGAGCTATAAGAATCCGCTCTATTGTGCAATCGGGCTTGAAACAAGCAGTGACAGTATTCGTACCAAGTCCGTCAACAAGGGTTTTTCTTTCCAGGACTTCAAAAAAGCCTCCGCCACAGCCCATTCGGCTGGTGCCGGTGTGAAAGCCTATCTCCTGTTCAAACCGCTGTTTTTAACGGAGGGAGAAGCTGTTTCCGATATGAGAAAATCTATCCGGGATATTACCATACATGCAGATATGATCTCCATGAATCCCTGCACCGTTCAGCGCAATACCGAACTGGAGTACTACTGGAAACGGGGCGCTTACCGACCACCTTATCTCTGGAGCATTCTTTCAATCCTTTCAGAAGCCCCTCTTCATATCACCTGTGACCCGCTTGGCGGGGGTCAGCACCGTGGACCACACAACTGCGGGACATGCGATTATGAGATTGTGCAAGGAATCCGTGATTATTCGCTGAACGCCGATAGAGACCTCATCAGCGCCCTCTTTGAGATCAGCTGTGACTGCAGGCAGGAATGGGAGTATGTCATCGCATCGGAAAGATCATACTGCATGCCACTGACCAGGTAGATGAGGGACATTACTTTTTTGCGCAGCTGGTCTGCAATTCGAGCTGCTTTGCGAGGAGCGGGAGAAATGTGCCTGCATCCGAAACGATGCCGATAGCCTGGGTGGTGCCGCGATCCATCAGTTTTGTTACTGATGTCGGGTTGATATCCACGCACACCGTTTTTACATTTGAAGGCAGGCAGTTACCCACAGCTATGGAGTGAAGAAGTGTCGCGACCATCAGGACCATTCCGCACCCTCTGATGTGGACTCGCATTGCATCCTGTGCCTCCATCACATCAGTAATCACATCAGGGAGCGGACCGTCATCACGGATCGAACCTGCAAGGACAAAGGGGATATCATGCATGACGCATTCATACATGATCCCACCGTTAATTACCCCTGTTTCTACTGCTTTTCTTATAGAACCGGCCCGCATAATCTCACTGATCGCATAGATATGGTGCCTGTGGCCCCCCATTACAGGTTTTCCTGTTGATATATCCATTCCCAGTGAGGTACCGAAGAGATTGTATTCGATATCATGCGTCGCCAGGGCGTTTCCTGCAAAGAGGACGTCGATATAGCCTTTACGGATCATTTCGGCAAGTGCATTGTCGGCCCCCGTATGAATGATAGCCGGCCCGCCAACAATGGCAATCCTTCCGCCATGCCGTCGGACTTCAAGTATCTCACGTGCAATCTGTGCTATGAGCGTTTCGCTGGGGCGTTCCGGGGAGACCGTACCATGCATGAACTCAAAGGTGCTGCTCTCCCGCGGGCGTTCCGGGTAGCTTACACTGACGCCCTGCTCCCCGACAACCACCAGGTCACCCTGCCGTATTTTTCCAAGAGCGACAGCTGCTGCACACTTCTTTACCGGATCAACAACGATGAGGAAGTCCATTTCGATAGATTCGACAGGAGTCCACTCCCCGCAGTATTTCACCTGGGTCGGATGATTGCTTGTCGTATAGAATCCTTTGGGAACAACCTGATCGGCTTCTGCCGGAACAAGGTGTACATCTTTTATAACCAGGGGGCGGGCGCCCAGACGGTGAAGTTCTGACAGAATTAATTGCAGTTTTTCCTTATTCGAAGCCGCAATCCGCAGGCGTACGTAACTGGGATCTGTCTTTTTTTTCCCTATAGTAAAAACCAGGATTTCAAAATTACCTCCCATATCCATGACCCTGTCAAAGAGCTGGGTCATGATACCCGAATCGATAATATGACCTGCGAGTTCGATCTCCTGCGACTCGACCATAATACAAAGATCTTGGGTTATGCTCCTTAATATGCATTCCTGCCAAATATGACAAAAATGCGCTTATTTTGAGTGCTGGGGCGCAGAATGGGATATTTGACGGGCAGAGTCATACTAACGCGGGAGTTTTATCAGGGACTGGCGTTTTAAAAAATCTTCTGCCCTGGCACGATCGCCTCGGGTGTTGACGTTCAGGGCAAGCCCCGGTTCGTTGAGCAGTACTTCCAGTTCATCCTGAGGCTGGTCAATGAGATCCCCCCGGAGAATATTTACCCCGGCCGGACATGCCTCAATCCCCATGACATTTTTCCTGTAGGGCATACCCCCCCGGCATGAATGGACCAGTCCTGCAGGAACCCAGGCTGAGCAGCCATCCTTACCCGATGAACAGTATGCCTCAGCAACCGTTCGGATAATTTCCGGTGTGATGCAGGGAATATCGGATACGCAGATAAAAAGCGGGAGATGCTCGTCCATGATTCTAACTGCGCTGATCATATCTTCTACATATCCACCGCCATCCGCTTTACAGACTGCAACAGAATGTACATGGCACCAGTTTATGGTCATGGGGGTATGGGGGGATGCAGCCACGACAGGTTCAAAACCGGCTGATAAAAAAGCTTCGATCACGTACGAAATCATCGGCCTGCCACCGATCAGAATAAGTGGTTTTTCCCCAAGGTTCAGCCGGCTGCCCGAACCCCCGGCCATGATCAGCGCGTGCATGCAGAAAGCGCCTCCAGCAGAACCTGGTTTTCGTTGCGTGTCCGTACGGCCAGACGGATACAGGTCGGTAAACCGAAGGATGTGCAGTTGCGGACGAGTATATCACGATGAGCAAGACAGCTGCATAACGAAGCGACATCCCGACCGCATTTAACCAGAATAAAATTGACAGACGACGGACAACAGCGCAGGCCAAGGGAAGAAATCCCTGCAACGAGAAAGTCGCGTTCAATTGCTATCATAGCACGCGATCGGGCGAGTTCATCCCGGTGCTGAAATGCCTGTATCGCGTAGGTTTCGGCAAAGGCATTTACGCTCCACGGCGGTCTGGTGACCTCAATTTTTTCGATCAGATCGGGATCTCCAAAACCGTACCCGAAGCGTATACCGGGTACAGAAAAACTTTTGGTAAGCGAATGAAGCACAAAAAGTGCCGGGTCGTGTACATACGCCAGACTCTGCGCAGGATCGGACAATTCTATAAAAGCCTCGTCGCAGAAAAGGAGTGCTCCTCGTAATCTGGCGTCCTCAAGATGACAGATCATTTCAGCTTTTTTCCTGAGGGTGCCCGTCGGATTGTTAGGATTGCAGATAAATAAAACATCAGATTCCTGGAAACTTCCTGCTTTGTGTGCCCCGGCCAGACGGGCGGATAATGCATATTCACCGAATGTGTGAGATTCGGTAAAAAATTTCTTATCCCCTCTCAGCATGATCGAACAGAAGACCCTGATAAGTTCTATCGATCCATTACCGACACAGATCTCTTCAGGAGTGCGATGGAACGTGCGGGCGATCTGCTTTTTGAGTTCACAGTAATCATCATCAGGATAATGTCCAAGACATGACGGATCGTTGTTCCATGCAACGACGGGTGGGAAGGGATTGACACTCGCGCTGAAATCCAGCACATTTTTTTTGGTTTTTTCGCGCTGACGCTTTCCGGCACCACCATGGATTTCTCGTTTTGGAAAGTCGATCACGACAAAAACCTCATTTTTTCTCAAATACTTGGATTGGCTGTCTTAAATGTGTTTTGAGAGAGGGGCATAAGCAAAGAAGAAGGTTTTTATACATTAATGTTTTATTTTGATGCATCTGGTTAAATCAGACACAAAGGTTCTCTTTGTCTGACATATGAATGACAATTGACAGACATGTGTCAGAAGAACGTGAGATACAACGATGATGCAGAGAATCACACTCCGGTTGCCCGAACAGCAGATCAGTCTGCTCCAGCAGATGGTGGATTTAGGGGAATATCCCAATGTTTCAGAAGCTGTGCGGGCTGCGGTTCGTGAACTCGTGGAAAAGCGTGCAAGTCGTGTCCTGAAAGATAGCGACCAGGTTTCATTCAAGGTATGAGAGGGTAGATATGCAGAGTATAATTAATGATGCGTTAAAAAACGCCGAACTTGAAAAAGAGCTGAATAAGCCAAACTCAGCCAATGCATTAGAAGATGACTTTGTCGGCCAGCCAAGAATCGTTATTGTCGGTTGCGGTGGTGCAGGAAACAATACGGTAAACCGTATCCACCACATGGGCGTTTCCGGGGCAGAAACTATCGCGATCAACACTGACAAGCAGCACCTGGACATGATCCAGGCGGACAAGCGTATCCTCATTGGCAAGTCCCTTACCAAAGGACTCGGAGCCGGTGGGTATCCTGACGTCGGCAAACGTGCGGCTGAAATGGCGCGCCCGACGCTCGAAGCGGTCCTTGAGTCTGCCGATCTGGTCTTCATCACAGCAGGTATGGGAGGAGGTACCGGTACCGGTTCTGCACCCGTTGTCGCATCCATTGCAAAGGAACAGGGTGCAATTGTTGTCGGGATGGTCAGCTACCCGTTCCAGGTTGAAAAAGCCCGCCTGATCCGTGCAGAAGAAGGTCTTGAGGCACTCGCAGCGGCGTCAGATTCGGTTATCGTCCTTGATAACAACCGGCTGAAGAACTTCGTCCCGAACCTTCCGCTGGGCCAGGCATTTTCCGTAATGGATCAACTTATTGGTGAAACCGTTAAAGGAATTTCCGAAACGATCACTGAACCATCTCTCATCAACATTGATTATGCCGATGTTCGGGCGATCATGTCCAAGGGTGGAGTAGCAGTCATGCTGGTCGGTGAGAGCAAACAGCAGAACAAGGCTGAAAGCGTGGTTCGCGAATGCCTGAGCAACCCGATGCTGGATATAGACTATCGCGGTGCAACCGGCAGTCTTATCCACATTACCGGTGGGACTGATCTTACGCTGCAGGATGCAGAAGAGGTTGCAACCTCGCTCACGTATGAACTTGATCCCCACGCAGATGTAATCTGGGGAGCACGGGTACGGGGAGACATGGAAGGAAAGATCCGGGTGCTTGCCATTATGACAGGTGTCAAGAGCGCACAGATTCTTGGGACACGCCAGTCGTACAAGACCATGATTGCGGACATTGAGAACAAGCGTTCGAACCCCAAAGCAGTTGAGATGCCCCAGAGCAGGAGAAGCGGCAGCAGGGACCAGCCGAGTGGCGGCGGCGTCCTTGAATGGGTCGGTTAAAACACCAGAAACCAATGATTCTGAAACGTTCCAAATAGTCTCCCCCCGTCAGGGGAATTACTGGTCGATCCGGACCAGGGCGGGCCCAGGCAGGCTGAAACCGGATCAGCTGAAGGAGTTACGGGTACTCCTTATGATAAACCCCTTTTTGATGGTTTTGATAACGGAATTTGTCATTACTTTTCATTAAAGCTATTTCAGTGGGCATTCCCTCCGGAATCACGGCGAAACGCTTAATAATTCTACGCACCTTTAAAATATAGTACATTCGACCAATCCTTCACTGGGAGGATGGGGGAGCGATACTATGCGATCTGGTGCGCTCCGGTATCGGGAGTTGAACATCATGAACAGAGTGTTGAACAAAGACCTCATTCCGGGGTCTTATCTGAATTCTGCGCTGCTATCCTTTTCTGATGTTTTCCGCCCTGCATCCTGTATGCAGAGTTGTCATGCGAGAGAGTCAAAAGAGTCATTCTATTGTTTTTTGACCTGGTTCTCCTCCAGCGTACTCCTCTGCCTCCCATGCAAGGAATCGATGAGGTGGGGTAACGCATGTTGAATGACCTGATGGAAAAAAGAAAGAAAATTCTCGCTGAGTCTGAAGAACACAAAAACCGCCGCAATGAACTCAATGCCGCTGCAAGCAAGTTCGCCCGGGAACGCAATACTCTCAATAACCAGACACGTGAATTTGTGGAAGAAGCGCAAAAGAACAAAGATCTCCGGGATAAATCCAATCAGGATGTTCTAGATTTAAAAGCACAGCGCAACGATTTTAATGACAAGGCAAATGTCCTTTTTGAAGAGATTGAAGCGTTCAAAAAAGAACATGGCACGCTGAAGAACCGCGGGATCAAGGAACTCCAGAAACAGATCGAGTATATGGAGTACCGGCAGCAGACCGAAGTCTTCACCACGGACAAAGAGCGGGAACTGATCGAAAAGATCAAACAGATGATGGGCCAGGTGCGGGAGCAGGAGGCAGAGCTCGAACAGAACAAGGAAATGCGCACGAAGGTCACAGAAGCCCGCGATTTTCGGAAACTCGCCTCTGACCTGCATGCAAAAGTAACCGAATTTGCTGAGCTTGCCCAGAAACATCACGATCTCATGGTCGAGTTCTACCGGAAGGCAGATAAGTCACGGGAAGCGGCAGACGCTGCACATAAAAGTTTTGTCGAGGCCCAGGAATCCGCAGACGCAGAACACAAGTTCTTCATTGCCTGCCAGAAGGAACTTCGCGATTACGATAAAGTGATCTCCGGCCTGCGCAAGAAGACAAAGAAGGTCAAGGTAACAAAAGAGCAAAAAGCGGTACGAAAAGAAGCTGAAAGTCTCTTCAAGAATTTCCGTGCAGGAGAAAAACTCACTACTGACGACATACTGCTCCTCCAGCGCTCAAAACTTATCTGATTCATTTTTTTATATCATCTTTTTCCGTCAGGAATTATTTAATAGATTTACCGCGATTTTATACTAATAATGACCACGGGTCGTACATTAGTACTGAGTGTTGACCGGGACGACGATATCGGATGGAAGGCTAATATAGAAAGCCCCGCCATAGGCCGGGCTGCCTGCCTCACTGCTGCAACCACGTTAGCACTTGCTGACCCTGAAGATTCGGATATCAACGCAATATTTTCAGCAATCAGGATCTACGATGAACTCACGGAAAAAGGGGAAGAGACTGCAATAGCGGTGGTTGCCGGAAACCACCTCCACATGATAGAGGGGGATCGGAGGATAGCAACATCGCTCGAACAGGTAATAAGAGAGACTAACGCAACCAGCTGCATCCTGGTGACTGATGGCGCGGAAGATGAGTATGTTATTCCAATCATCCAGTCTAAAATTCCGGTTTCAAGTATCCGCAGGGTCATTGTAAACCAGATGCCCAATCTCGAAGGTACCTATTACATCCTGAAAAAATTCCTTGACGATCCGAAGATCTCCCGCATGGTCTTTATTCCTCTGGGACTTGCGATGATTCTCTATGCAACTGCATACCTGCTCGATTACCCAGGTGTTGCGACAATTATCGTAGTAGGTGTAATTGGGGGCTACCTGCTTTATAAGGGATTCGGATTCGATGAGATCGTACACAGCATCGGTGATGCGCTCCGCATATCGCTCTCACGGGGACGATTTTCCTTTGTCACCTATACGACAACTATCCTGCTCATCATCATCGGATTTACCGTAGGTTTTATCAATGTCCTGAAATTCTACTCCACAGACAGCAGCCTGGGGCTTGTTCTGTATCTTATGACATTTATCTATGGCTCTATCGAATGGCTTATTGTTGCAGGACTGGTCACTTCGGTCGGAGTAATCATCGATGTATATGCCAACGAACGGGAGGGGCTCGGAAAGGTGATCGTTTTTCCGTTTTTTGTCATTGCACTGGGGTTCATCCTCTATGGTGCCAGCGTGTACATCATTTCAGTAAGCGGAGTGCCTGACTTTCCTCTCTCCGCAGAGATTTCAGCAAATAATATTCTTTATTCCACCGTCATCGGCATTGTTTCTGCACTTGCCGGGGTAATCACCCAGTACGGCGTCAATAGAAGGATGGCGGAACTTCGCAAGCAGGAAATTATTGAAGTTATATGACCCTCCGGGTATCATAAATCCGGAGCGTGCAACAATCCATACCAGGCGGGGGACTTTTTGAAGAACGCGATAATGAAATGCTCTCTTTTCAGCACTGACAATAGAAAAACCCGCTGATCCTCAAAAACTTCCTTTACGGCGATCTCTTATCAGGAATCCCGACTGTTTTTATCTCATTTGGCACTACGCGGCTTTCAGGTGCAAAATATCCCATCCCGCTCGGGAACTCCCGCGTCATCGTAAAATTCCGGGTCGCCTGCGGAGAACTGACGGAAAGCAGAGGAATCACAATATTGAAGTCATGGGACGGGTACCAGAATATTCCATTACCATACGATAATGCCGCCTCTTCTACGGTAAAATCTGCGCTGGAGAGATCGATACGCTTCATCTTTGCGTCATCATAATTGAGGATCTTCATCAGCTTGTTTTTAAGATCCTGTTTGCCCAAGAGGAAAAAGATAAAGCGCGTGCCTTCATCTACTTTATAATTCACGTGGATGACAGCTCTCCCGTTATCGAGCCTGATCCGGACATCCTGTATGGTGATATAACTGTAGCGCTCTTCATGGGCGGCCATTACAGGTACCATAAGGCTGGCAGTCAGAAGGACCAGCAGAACGACAGCATAGGCTCGCATAGCATAGTACTTTCCGTGAAGGCCGTTTAAATTGTTTTGGGTTTTGCCAGTAAATGGGAATTTTGAACGATTGAACGACGTTCATTGTGATAACTCCATGAAAAAAATTCTTTTCGGGTCATAGGATTGGAACCCTGTGAAAATCCGGATTTGGGTTGCGACTGCTATTAATTCTCATGTTCTTATATTCTGGAGAAACTTGCATGAAAAAAAGGAGTTTTGCTCAAAGCCATGAAACGCATCAGCATATTCAGATTTGATGAAGAGTTGATAATTTCACTATAAATGATGAACGCCGCCGCCCCAGAAGGAACGCCCCCGCGGCGGATCTGTGACTAATCAGTCATAAGAAATTCTGAATAAACCTTTCTGCCCCGCCGTGCCTCGGAGAGACCCTGAGGCGGGGTGACTCTCCAAAATATTTGATATTGATAGTAAGTACCATGTTGGACAATCCTCCCATGTTATCATATCGGTCGTATATGGGAGGAAAATATCGGGGAAAAGGAAGGTTTCATGTAAAAATCATCTGAGAAAAATCATTTGTTATTGGCAAGAACAATTTCAATAGAAGAAACATTGGTCTTACCTGAATCGGTGTCGATAATCTCAGTCGAGGTAATGATCTCCTTTTTTGAGACTCCTTCCAAAAACCGGTTAAGGGCGATCTCAGCAGTATCCACTGCACGGGATATTGCCTTGCCTCTCGCCTTAATTGCCACCTCTTCTGCTCCATTGTTAAACTGCGTGATAACGGCAAGGACGTAGTTCATGACGGGTTTGTTGCCGACGAATACTGTGTTCTCTTTCTGTTGCTGCATGGTTGTTCTCCTTTTTAGAGGTATTTCTTCTTGGTAATCAATTCCGCATTCAGTACGCTCGCACCGGCAGCGCCGCGAATGGTATTGTGTCCCATCGCAATAAAACGGATCCCTTCACGAAGCCTGCCGACCGATACGGTCATGCCATTTCCCCGCATCCGATCCAGTCGGGGTTGGGGGCGGTCTTTCTCTTCATCAAAGAAGTGCAGGGATTCCTTCGGCTGGGTCGGGAGGCCTTTGATCGGGGGTTTGTAGGAACGGAATGCACTTTTCAGGTTATCCACCGGTTCTCTGATGTCGATCCAGATGGCCATGGTATGACCATCAATTACCGGGACCCTGTGACAGCTGGCGCTTACCTGAAAAGCTGCATTTGTCACCTTGTTACCTTTCAAGGTTCCCATTATCTTGAGAGTCTCGGTCTCCATCTTCTCTTCTTCCTGGCCGATATACGGGATGACATTATCAGAGATCGCCATCGCTGCCACCCCGGCAAACCCGGCACCCGAGATAGCCTGCATGGTCGCTACCTGGACACGTGAAAATTTGAATTTTCTGAGAGGCGCAAGAGCAGTCACCATCATGATGGTGGAACAGTTCGGGTTGGTGACGATAAAACCGTCCCTGCCGGAATCCCGCTGGACATCAATAAGAGCGAGATGTTCCGGGTTCACTTCCGGGACAACGAGCGGTATTGAAGGTTCCATGCGGTGGGAACTCGCGTTGCTGCAGACAGCAATTCCCGCATCAGCAAATTCATTCTCCACCCCGGTTGCGATATCTGCAGGAAGAGCAGAGAAGACCAAATCGACATCCTTCATCGCTTTTGGCGAGGATGGTGTCACTTTAATCCTGGCGATCTTTTCAGGAAAAGGTGTATCCAGACGCCAGTTCACGATCTTTCCATAAGGCTGTCCTGCACTGCGTTCAGAGGCGGCGAGGGTCGAAAGATTAAACCACGGGTGATCCGCTAATAGTTCAACAAATCGCTGGCCAACCGCGCCCGTAGCTCCGAGCACTCCAACATTGATCATGTCTGTCAGGTCCTGTTCGTTTATTTTCCCGTTGAAATATGGCGGGTTGTAAAATCCCATTTCTCCTGTGATAATAAAAACGTTGTTTTTTAAATTTTAACCCTGGTACAAGATACCCCCGGCAATATGCATCTCTTCGGAAATCTGGGAAATAAATTTTTTGCCCACATAAAGACTTTTCCTGTACTGACCAGGATTTACCGGCAGACTGGCGGTACTCTGCCCTGAAACCATCTGAAAAAGGATAATCCGGACCTGATGAAAATGTATGGTTCTATTCCATGTGAATAGCTTCTGACGGGCAGACGTCAACACAGGTTTCGCACTCAACACACATATCCTTGTCGACTTTTGCTTTTTCATTCTCCATGGAAATAGCAGATGCCGGACACTCACTCACGCAGGTTTCGCATCCGGTACACTTTTCCTTGTTTACTACCGCTACCAAACTTTCACTCCATGACAATGGCTTCAGAGGGACAGACGTCGACACAGGTCTGGCAGTCAACGCACATTTCCTTATCGACTTTTGCTTTTTCGTTCTCTACGGCGATTGCCGATGCGGGACATTCATTCACGCATGTCTCGCATCCGGTACATTTACTGGCGTCAACGATTGCAACCAACTCATTCACTCCATCGTATATGTTGGGCAAAAGGCAAAAAATAGGTTTCGATATACGCCCTCCAATAAACGATGTACCCGGTTTTTTATAAGCGAAAGGATTTTTATGGAATTGATACAAATGGCGAAAGCCTATTCTTGATTCATGGTCGTCGGAACACGGGTTTCGCATTGAGCACGGAAAATAGTATCAGAGAGATTATCCGCAGCAGAGCACGTATGTACGTTCAACGGCAACAATACCAAAAAATTATTTTCCAAGGTTGAGCACATCGCTCATACCATAAATTCCCGGTTTTTTGCCGACAACCCAGCGAGCGGCATGAAGGGCACCGGATGCAAAGACCGAGCGGTCGTATGCCCGGTGCGATAGTTCGATGGTTTCGAAATTCTTCGAGAACATAACCGTATGATCACCAACGATATCCCCGCCCCGGATCACATGCATTCCAATCTCATTGCCGCGTTCCGTCATACCTTCGCGGCCATAGATCTTTTTCCTTTCACCAGCTCCTTCATCAAGGATCTGCAGGATCGTTTTTGCTGTCCCGCTGGGAGCATCCCTCTTGTTACGGTGATGCGCTTCGATCACCTCAATATCATACTCTTTTAAAAGTTTTGCAGCATCCCGCAGGAGCTGCCAGAAGATATTGACACCCATCGAGAAGTTGCTGGAGATAACCGCCGGGACATTGCCATGGATCGCCTGTTCCATCTCTGCCCGTTGTTCTCCGGTAAAACCCGTAGTACCCACAACCAGTGCAACTTTGTTGCGTGCAGCCATCTTTACATTCCCGACTGCCGCCTGTGCAACAGTAAAATCTATTAGAACATCTGGCCTGGCGTTTTGCAGGAGTGATTCTGCATTCCTGGACTCGATAATATCGATCCCGAAAAATGTACCGGGTTTGAGATTTATACCTCCAACCAGTTCGAGATCGGATGATTCATTGACCATCCTGCCGATAGTCTGGCCCATGCGGCCGGAAGCGCCACAAACCACCACTTTTATCATGGTCGTGTCACCGTGCCCGGGTTTTGAGGGGGGCTTTAGCCCTGCCGGGAGTTCTTTTCAGGTTTTTTTTCGGGGGAATTGTAGCAAGAATCTTTCTGAGCTGTTCGGTACGTTTTTCATCGAGATCATCGAGCGGTAACCGGACGGGACCCCCCGCCAAGCCCATTAACTCTACTGCCTTTTTAACCGGAATCGGATTTGTATCGATGAACATCGAGCGGAAGAGGGGCGATAGTGCAAAGTGGAGAACAAGCGCCTTCTGGTGGTCACCCTGCTTCATCGCCTCATACATGGCAACCATGCGTCCCGGATCTACATTTGCCGCAACCGAGATGATACCGGCTCCCCCGAGAGCCAAGATAGGGAGTGTTATGTTATCGTCTCCGGAGATCACCGCAAAATCTTCATCCTGCGTTTCTTCAATGATTCGCGAGATCTGCCCGATATTGCCACTTGCTTCCTTGATGGCGACAATATTTGGATGCCGGGCAAGTTCTGCCACAAGATCCGGCTCAAGATTCTGCCCGGTCCGCCCGGGGACGTTATACATGACAACGGGCAGATCGAGATCGGCAAGTTTTGTGTAATGCTTGATAAGTCCGGACCGATTTGGTTTGTTGTAGTACGGACTAATGATGAGAACACCGTCCGCTCCGATGTCCTTTGCCGCCTTTGTCAGCCTGACTGCTTCGGCAGTATTGTTGGATCCCGTACCAGCAAGAACAGGGATCCTGCCGTTCACTTTATTGACAACAATTTCAATGACTTTTTCATGCTCTTCAAACGTGAGCGTGGCAGATTCCCCGGTCGATCCGCAGGGGACAATGCCGTGAATACCACCGGAAACGAGGAAATCGATGTTGCGCTCCAGACCCTGGATATCAAGGTCCATCGCTGAATTCCTTTTAAAGGGGGTTATAATTGCCGGGAGGACGCCTTCGAACATAAATAAGGTTATGAGCGCCTCTTGGTATTTATTTTTCTTGTGATGAATCCGGCAACGCGGTTCCGGACACGTTTGCTTCCAATTGCCGTTGATTTTCCCAGCTGCTGCTTGTTTTCATCGAAACTGGGGGAAAAGTAGTCCCGCTGAGTAGCCAGGAGTTCGGTACCGAGAGATTTAATGTATGAAGGTTTAATTCCCATGTGCATTTCCTCAAAGTTCTATACTTATAATGCGGTTCGATATCATAATAATATTGTTCGCAACGTCGACCGGATCTTCGCCAAAAAGAAGGATGCCGGATTCATTTCCCTGCCCTCCCCGCTGATAACAAACGTCGGGTACTCCCTCTTTGCAGCAGGACGCTACGCCCCAGTCCATTGTACTTATTCCGGGGGGTTTTTTAGTCGGTTCGGACGAACTGCATTCAAGAAGCAGGCTCTCGATAACCTGTTGCATATTTCTGACACAGCGCAGTGTTGCCGCACTCCGGATCGTAGGATCAAATCTCATTGCTGTAAGAATGATACGCGCGATATCCTCATCCACGCCAAAATCACAGGAACCCGCAGCATGTGGTTTTTCATGTTCGATGATAATTCCGCCCTCCACTGCCGCAACACCATTCTTATCCCGGGCACCATGGATAGCATATCCCAGCCTTGCTCCGTGGAGCGGAATGAGCCTGACATCCAGAGATCGTATCAGTAGACCGACTCCCTCTTTCAGTGTTTCAAGAGCATCACTCCGTTCACGGGTTGGATCCTTCATAAGCCGTACTTTGATACGCCGGACACTAATAAGCGTGTCCTTTCTGTCAGGCAAAAATCAGAACCATTCGGATATACATATATCCTCCTGCGGCGAAGATTTCTGTCATGGACGCACGACTCCTTGATGTAATCATCGGCCTGGCAGGCTTTTTCATCCTGATTGTTATGCTTGCAGTTCTGCCTATGTTAATGGTTGCAGGAATGGCCTATCTTGCAGCAATTGTTATCTTCATCATATTCCTGTCGGGCGCCGGGTACCTGGTGAATGAAAAAATTATGTAATCCGTTACGATTTTCTTTTTAAGTTTTCGAGTCCTTCTTTGACTGGTCTCTCTTTTTAAGTTTATAATAACTGAGAGGGTGGCCAATTCTTTCACACAGTGCATCCTTGTGGATACAGAGTCCGGTCGTTTTCATGGCTGCGCATGCCGGAGCGGTATATTCCGTGCCGGCACCTCCCCGCCCGGTAATATGATCGACCTGGTACATCGTTTTTTCCGGATCATAATCGGGTGATCGTGCGTAGAGCTGGGCGATTCCCATGACGTCCATACCAACAGTATGAATAAAGGTA
>Ga0326726_10003285_pt1 | contig 14847 bp, 11 predicted proteins | sample MHFenrmetagenome_2_FD_207603 | JGI IMG/M metagenome (GOLD analysis project Ga0326726, IMG submission 207603) | Lab enriched peat soil microbial communities from Michigan Hollow, Ithaca, NY, United States - MHF15MN | ecosystem: Environmental > Terrestrial > Soil > Wetlands > Peat | place: USA...
GTCACCCGATCGGCTTCGCCGTCTCCACCCGGTCCCTCCCCTGCCGCTTGGCCTCCATGAGCGCTGCGTCCGCCTGCGCCGGGAGATTGGCCAGGCTGCGGGTGGTATCGGGTAGCGCCGCGACACCGAAGCTGGCGCTCAGCGGCCAGGATCGCCCCTGCCAATCCCAGGTGGTGGTCCCCAGTTGGATCCGGATCCGCTCGGCAACCTTGGCGCCGTACACCAGCGACGCACCCGGCAGCCAGATGGCGAACTCCTCCCCGCCGATCCGGGCTGCCACGTCGGCACCGCGCACCGTGTCATGGATCAGGCGGGCGAAGTGGACCAGCGCCGCGTCGCCCGCCGGGTGGCCCAGCGTATCGTTGAGCAGCTTGAATCTGTCGCAGTCGGCGTAGATCAGACTTCCCTGCGACACGCCAACCCGGTGCATCTCCTCATCCAGCCCGCGCCGGTTCTTGAGTCCGGTGAGCGGGTCAGTGACTATGGCGTTTCCGTCTTCCTCCATCTTCCGGGCGCGGGCCATCCGCGGCCCCGCATTCCTGAGCGCCTCCTGCACCTCCGCGATCACCGGTCCGATCGGGGCTCCGTCGTCATCGGTCCAGATCGCCACCGCCCCAACCGTTTCCTCCCCCGCCTTGATCGGGTAGACGATGGCCGGTGTGAAGTGATTGCGCCGGTCATGCACGATGCCGCCCAGCGGGTCGGCGATACTGGTCAGCGAAGGAACCTCACCCCGGGCCACCTGGAAGACCGGGCTGCCGGGCTGGGCCAGGTTGTCGAGCAGGCGCCGGTCGGCCCGGCTCGACGTGCCGATCACCCGGACCCCGGCTTTGGCGTCCACCGCGACGATCACCTCGGCCGAGAGGATCCGTTCCATCTGGTAGGCCAGCCGGAGCCCGATGCTGCCGAGCGATTCCACCGGGCTGTCTCCCTCGGCGATCGCCTGGTCCATCAGCGGGCGCCGGGCCAGTCCGTCCAGCAGCGACGCGAGATCCTCCTGGGCCCCCCGGAGGACAGTGACCGCCGTGCCGGCGGGAAGCAGGATCCCCGCGCCCAACCCGGTCGCGGCGGAGTAGACCAGAGTCCCGGAATCCAGCCGCTCGGTGCCGGCGCCGTTCTGCCGACACAGCACCGCGAGCCGCTCCTCGACCGCGGCGGAGTCATTGACGGAGAGCTTTCCTTGAGGGAGGGCCCGCTGCCAGCGGGTCGGCCGGTCACCGGTCGAGACCGAGGTCGTGGCCCAGGCGCCCAGCGCGTTCCGCGCCTCCGCCAGCCATCTGAGCGCCGGGTCCGGGGCCAGCATCGGCTCCACGCCGAGGGGACCCGGCTCGGGGGCACCGGTCTGCCGGGTGCGAAACCGCACCAGCGCCGCCCCGCCGGCCGCCCCGAGCAGGAGCCACAGGAGCGCGCTCATTTGAGCCACCCCCGCCGGCGAAACCACGCCCAGATCGCTGCGCTCACTGCGAGCATCACCGTCCACACCATCGGGTAGCCCCAGCGCTGGGGAAGCTCGGGCATGTGCTGGAAGTTCATGCCGTACACTCCGACGATGAACGTGAGAGGCAGGAAGAAGGCCGAGAACACAGTGAGCACCTGGACCACCTCGTTGGTCCGGTGCGCAGCCAGCGACAGCTGCATGTGCAGCAGGTTGTTCACCTCCTCCAGCAGCTCATCGGCATAGAAGTGCATGCTCTCCGCGTTCTCTCTCAGGTCTTGCAGCAGCGGCGCGTTCCGGTCCTGACCCGAGGAGAACCGGTTAGCTACGCTGATGGTGTGCCACAGCAGCCGCTTGATGAGCGACACCCTGCGCTTGAGCAGATACATCTGGTGCAGCAGAGTGGACACATCCTCCCGCTGCAGCAGGGTGCCCTCGAAGGCATCCGTCCGGGCCTCCGCATCCGCCAACGGAGCCTCGTACGACAGGACCACCGCCAGAGCAAGGTCGGCCAGGAGCTCGGTCACCGGGCCGAGGCTGTCGCCTCCGCCGTTTCCGGACGGCCGCTGGCGCCACCGCTCCATCACCTCGGAAAGGTACGCCTGGTCCTTGCGATGAATCGTGATCAGGAGACTCGGACTCCAGAACAACGCCACCTTCCGGGTGAGCGCCTGGATCGAATCCGCCGCCGCGTCGGCCCGCTCGTCGTGGGCCCGGAGAATGGCGAACGAGCTGCCGCCGAACCGCTCGAACTTGGGAAGGTGCTCCGGGTCGAGACAGTCCGAGACCGCAGTGGCCGGAAGCCCGTGGTCCCGCGCCACCTGCTCCAGGTCTGCCCGGGTGGGCTCCACTAGATCGAGCCAGACGAACGGCGGGGTGGTGGACTCGAAGATGGTGCGGAGCATGGCAGAGAGCCGTCAGCCGTTAGCCGTTAGCCGTTGGCCTTTGGCCGCTGGCCGTTGGCTGCGCCGCACCTGTCCACCGCGAACCCTCATGAAAACGCTCCGGGGTCCTTACACGCCTCGGGCAGCCAACGGCTAATGGCCAACGGCCAATGGCCTCAACGACCAGCCCGCCCTCGCAGGATCCGCATCGCCGCCATCGCCGCGCCGAAGCCGTTGTCGATGTTGACCACCGTGACCCCGGCCGCGCAGGAGTTGAGCATCGCCAGAAGCGCGGCCAGGCCACCGAATGACGCCCCGTACCCCACGCTGGTCGGCACCGCGATCACCGGGGCCCCCACCAGACCGCCCACCACGCTGGGCAGGGCCCCTTCCATGCCGGCGACCACGATGAGGACATCCGCGGCCCGGAGGGTGTCACTCGCGCCGAGCAGCCGGTGGAGCCCGGCGACTCCGACATCGGTAAGTCGCTCCACCCGGGCTCCCAGCGCGTCGGCGGTGACCGCGGCCTCCTCGGCCACCGGCAGGTCGCTGGTCCCGGCGCAGGCAACGACCACGGTGCCGCTGGCGGCTGACGGCTGACCGCTGACGGCTCTCAGGAGCACCGTCCGTCCGAGCGGATTCCACTCGAGCGCGGGGAAGCGGGCCGCCAGCGCTTCCGCCTGCTCCTGAGTGGCCCGCGTCCCCAGGAATCCCCCGCCCTCAGCGGCCAGTCGCTCGCAGATCACCACGACCTGTTCCGCCGTTTTCCCCGAGCAGAACACCACCTCGGGATGTCCCTGGCGGAGCGTCCGGTGATGGTCCAGCTGAGCGAAAGCCAGGGACTCGGTAGGGAAGTTTCGCAACCGCTCCAGCGCCTGCTCCGGCGTCGTACGGCCCGCCGCGACCTCCGCCAGCAATTGCTCCAGGCGTTCGGGCCTCACACCACCCCGGCCAGAGGCGCCAGATACCCGCTGAAGATCGCCTCTGCCTCGGCCATGGACTCGACCTGGAAGAGCCGGCCCCGGAGCTCGCTCGCGCCATGCAGGCCCTTGGTGTACCACCCGAAGTGCTTGCGGAACTCGATGACCGTCTTGCGACTGTCACCCTGCAGCCGGAGCGCGAGCCGGGCATGGTCCAGAGCCACCGCAAACCGCTCGGCGGGGCTCGGCGCCGGCGGCCGCGGCTCCCCCGCCAGCAGCGCCCGGGCGTCACGGAACAACCATGGATTGCCGAAGGAGCCCCGGCCGATCATCACCCCGGCACAACCGGTGTGCCGTACCATGCGGACCACATCGTCGGCGGTTTGCACATCTCCGTTGCCGATCACCGGGACATCCAGCGCCTCGACGACCCGGGCGATCTCGTCCCAGTTCGCCCGACCGCTGAACATCTGCGTCCGGGTCCGGGCGTGGAGGGTGAACGCCCTGGCGCCGGCATCCTGCATCCGGACAGCAATGCCGACCGGATCCCGGGTATCGTCGTTCCAGCCACTCCGGGTCTTCACCGTAATCGGCAGGTGGGTGGCGGCCACGCATGCCCGGATGATCTGCTCCACCAGCACGAGGTCGCGCAGGCAGCCGGAGCCACCGTTCCGCTGCACGACCTTCTTGACCGGGCAGCCGAAGTTGATGTCCACGAACTCCGGCCGATAGTGCTCGGTGATGAGCGCGGTGGCCTCCGCCATGGCGGCGGCGTCGGCGCCATAGATCTGGATGCCGATCGGTCGTTCGCAGTCCTCGAAGTCCGCTCCCTCCAGCGTCTTCTGGATCCTGCGCCGGATCGCTTCGGAGCTCAGAAACTCCGACAGCACCACGTCCGCCCCCATCTGCCGGCACAGCTGCCGGAAGGGTGCCTCGGACACCCCTGCCATCGGAGCAAGCAGGAGTGGGACGTTGGGCCCGGAGAAATACGGTAAACGCATGGGAATAAAATACTTGCGCTACGGCAACGCCACAACCCGGGCCCTGGACCTGGCGAAAGGTGCCTGGGGAGGGTGAACGGCCAACAGTCAACGGTGAACGGTGGATCGTTGGAGATGTCGGCAGGCCGCGGGGAAAACAACCTTCATCCTTCATCGTCACCGTACACCTCGGCCCTGCTTTGACAGAGCGGCAGGCCGGCCGTAAGCTTCCCGCCCCATGGCCCTCCGCGACTTCTTTACCACAGACAGCATCGCCCTCCCGCTCTCCGCGACCAGCGCCGAGGGTGTCCTCCCCGCCCTGGTGAATCTGCTGCATCTGGATGCCCCGGCCGGTGAAACCCTGCTTCGCGTGCTGCGCCGGCGTGAAGAGCTTGGCTCTACCGGCGTCGGCCGCGGGATCGCCATCCCGCACGCGCGCTCCCTCGTGGTGCATCGCGTGCGCCTGGCCTACGGCTACGTACCTGGGGGCATCTCCTGGCAGGCCCTGGACGATCGGCCGGTGCATCACTTCTTCCTGATAGTGGCGCCGCCCATCGAAGTAAGCAACCAATACCTCCCGGTGCTGGGCAAGATCGCCACCTTCGCCAAGGAGCCGGATGTGCCCGAACGGCTCTCTCGGCTCGAGAGCCCGGCAGAGTTCTTCAAGCTGCTGGAGGAGAAGGGAGTGTGACGGCAGGCCAGCGCACCGCGCTGGCTTACCGTCATCCCGGGCGCAGCGAGAGATCCCCCCCGCAGCCGACTCTCTCACCCGAGCGAAGTCACCGCTCCGGCCGGATACCCGCTTCATTTCCCACACTTCTAGTATTGTGGGTGAGCGTCTCGCGTCTCCGCTTGGCCGCCAGGATCAAACGTTCGCTGGCGTGCTGCTGCGGGAACACCCGGGGCGTTCGGACGCCACTCCGAAGGGCAATGCCAGGAGGTCCCAGATGCCCAGACAGACGCTGGTGCTGCGCGCGCTCCTCGTGCTGGCCATCCTGCCGGGGCAGGCGGTCCAGGCCCAGGCCGGCCACGATCACGACGACGCGGGGCACGGAGAGGTCGGACGGGTACGGTTTCCCAACCGGTGCGCCGCCGCGGCCCAGCCGCCGCTCGAGCACGGGGTTGCGCTGCTGCACTCGTTCTGGTACGAGGCCGCGGAAACCGCCTTCCACGAGGCGGCCGGTGCCGATCGCCGCTGCGCTTTCGCGTACTGGGGTCTTGCGATGAGCCGGCTGCATCCGCTGTGGACTCCCCCGACGCCGGCAGACAGCAAGGCCGGTCTGGCTGCCGCGGAGCAGGCGGTTGGCCTGAGTCGGCCCGGGTCCCGGGAGCGGCAGTACGCCTCCGCGATCCAGCGGTTCTACCTGGTCTTCGAGAAACAGGGGTTCCGCGCCGGCGTCTTCGCGTGGGATTCGGCGATGGCTATGGTGCAGTCCCGGAACCCGACCGACGACGAGGCCCGGGTGTTCCACAGTCTCTCCCTGATTGCCGCCGGGCAGCTCGATCCGACCGACACGACCTATCACCGCCAGCGCGAGGCAGCGAGCCAGCTCGATGCGCTGGTCTCCCGCTATCCGGAGCACCCCGGGCTGGCTCACTACCTCATTCACGCCTACGACAGTCCGCCCCTCGCCCATCTCGCGCGGCAGGCGGCCGATCACTACGCGGCCATCGCCCCCGACGTTCCTCATGCCCTGCACATGCCATCCCACATCTATGTCCGGCTGGGGCTGTGGCGGGAGGCCATCGAATCGAACGAACGATCGGACCAGGCGGGGCGCCAGGCCGAGGAATCGGCGGGATGGCATGGCGTCTGGGGCCAGCGCATCCATGCCTGGGACTACCTCGTCTATGCCTCTCTGCAGGTAGACGACGAACGGCGGGCGCGGGAGATCGTCGATCAGGCGGCCGGCGTCACGGTGGTCATCCCCACCAACGACCTGATCAGCGACTACGCCCTGGCGGCCATCCCGGCTCGTTACGCGCTGGAGCGGGGTGACTGGGCGGCGGCCGCCCGGCTCCCCGTGCGGTCCGCCCCCTCGTGGCCCGCCACCGAGGCGATGACCCACTTCGCCCGCGCGATCGGTGCATCCAGAAGCGACGACACCGCCCTGGCGCGACGGGAGATCGACACCCTCGCCACCCTGGAGGCCTCGCTCCGGCAGGCGGGCGGGCCGCAGACCTACTGGGCGGACCAGGTGCACATTCAGCGACTCGCGGCCGCCGGGTGGCTGGCCAGGCTCTCGGGGGACACCGCGGATGCCCTGCGCTCAAGCGCCGAGGCGGCGGACCTGGAGGATCGCACCGAGAAGCACCCGGTTACACCCGGCGCCCTGCTCCCGGCGCGGGAGCTGTACGCCGACCTCCTGTTATCCCTGGGCCGGCCGGATCAGGCGCTGGCCAACTATCGCGCCTCGGAGGCCCGTCAGCCCAATCGCGCCCGGACCAGGCGGGGCATCGAGCAGGCGCTGGTCGCACTGGGGAGCAGGTAGGCCCCGTCCGCAAGCTGGACGCCGGAGCGTGCGATAAGGTGGGAAGTGAACAGTGGGAAGTAAGAAGTGAGAAGTGAGGAGTGAGGAGTGAGACATCCGGGCTGGCATCCCTCGCTCGCTGCGCTCCCTCGGGATGACATGCACCCGCCTCACCAACGCCTCTGATCTGTCCCTGCCCTTCTCACTTTCCACTTCTCACTTCTCACTTCACCCTTCTTACTGCTCCCCTCTTCCTCGCCTCACTCCCACTCGATGGTGGCTGGAGGTTTGGAGCTCACGTCGTACACCACCCGGTTCACCCCATCCACCTCGTTGGCGATCCGGTTGGAGACCCGCGCCAGCACATCGGGGGGGAATGGGTACCAGTCGGCGGTCATCCCGTCGCGACTGGTCACGGCGCGCAGCCCCACCACCTGGTCGTAACTGCGCTCGTCCCCCTGTACTCCTACCGAGCGGATCGGCAGCAGCACCGCGAACGCCTGCCAGATGTCGTCGTACAGCCCCGCGGCACGGATCTCCTCGGTGTAGATGTGATCCGCCTTGCGGAGCACGTCGAGCTGCTGCCGGGTGACTTCGCCCAGGATCCGGATCGCGAGACCGGGGCCGGGAAACGGGTGCCGCCCCACCATCTCCTCGGGGAGCCCCAGGCTCCGCCCGACCTGCCGCACCTCGTCCTTGAACAGTTCCCGGAGCGGCTCGATCAGCTTGAAGGGCAGCTTCTCGGGGAGCCCGCCGACGTTGTGGTGAGTCTTGATGGTCACCGAGGGCCCACCCAGCGGCGACATCGACTCGATCACATCCGGGTACAGCGTGCCCTGCACCAGAAAGCCGATGTCGGGGCCCACTGAACGGGCCTCCCGTTCGAAGACGTCGATGAACCGATGCCCGATGCGCTTGCGTTTGGTCTCGGGATCGACGACGCCGGCCAGGTCCGCCAGGAAGGCGTCGCTGGCGTCCACCACCCGGAGATCGATGCCGTAGTGCCGCCGGAAAGTGTGCTCCACCTGCTCACGCTCGTGCAGCCGGAGCAGTCCGTGATCCACGAAGATACAGGTCAGCCGGTCGCCCACCGCCCGGTGCACCAGCACGGCGGCGACGGAGCTGTCTACTCCGCCGGAGAGCCCGCAGATCACCCGGGTCCTGGGTCCGACCAGGTCGCGGATCCGGGCGATCTCTCCTTCGATGAAATTCCCCGGCGTCCAGTCGGGGCTGCAGTGGCACACCTCGAACAGGAAGTTGTGCAGGATCTCGCCGCCCCGCGGCGTATGGGCCACCTCGGGATGGAATTGCACTCCAAAAAGCGGCCGGGTCTGATGCTCGAAGGCGGCGACAGGGGCGTTCACACTCGAGGCGGTCACGGTGTAGCCGGCGGGCGCGGTGTCGACGTGGTCGCCGTGGCTCATCCAGACCGGGGTCTCTTCTCCCTTTCCAAACCCGTGAAAGAGCCGTCCCCCCTTTACCTCTACCATCGCCCGGCCATACTCGCGCCGATCCGCCCGCTGGACCTTGCCCCCCGAAAGCTGGGCCAGCAGCTGCATGCCGTAACACAGGCCCAGCACGGGGGTGCCCAGGTCGAGCAGTGCGGGTTCCGCGGTGGGGACGTTCTCGCCGTATACCGAGTTGGGCCCGCCCGAAAGGATGATCCCCTTCGGCTGCCAGGCCCGGATCCACTCCACCGACCTCGAGGGAGGATGGATCTCGCAGTACACGTGGGCCTCTCGCACTCGGCGGGCGATCAGCTGGGTGTACTGGGAGCCGAAGTCGATGATCAGGATTCCGTCGTGGTGTGTCGTCATGCGGGCCAGTCGGATGGGGGTTCCGCGTTCCGCGTTCCGCGTTCAGCGTTGTAGGTCGAGACGCGCAGCCCGCCCCCCGGTCGGCATCCGTCCCACCATGACCAACGGGGAACGGGGAACGCGGAACGCGGAACGATCACCACGGGTCTGGAATCTCTCCAGCGAATAGATCTTCCACCCTCTCCCGCGGGCGCACCACGGCCCAGCGTCCCGCGTCGACGAGCACCTCGGCGGGACGGGCCCGGGAGTTGTACGACGAGGCCATGACGAAGCCGTACGCGCCCGCGCCCAGCACCGCCAGCCGCTCACCGGCGGCCAGGGCCGGCAGCCGCCGGTCGCGAGCGAGAAAGTCCCCGGTCTCGCACACCGGCCCGACCACGTCCACCGCCCCCTCGGCCCGGCCATGGGTCTCCAGCTCCACGATCTCGTGGTAGGCCATGTAGTGACTGGGACGCACCAGGTCGTTCATCCCGGCGTCCACCAGCACCAGTTCCTTGCCGCCCGAGTGCTTGCGCGAGAGTACCGTGGTAAGCAGCAGCCCCGCACTGCCCACCAGGAAGCGACCCGGCTCGAGTACGATCGTAAGCCCGGTCTCGCGGGCCAGCGGCAGCACCGCCGCGGCGAGTAACGCGGGATCCAGCGGAGTCTCCTCCTTGTACCGGATGCCGAGCCCGCCGCCGACGTCGATGTTCCTGAGGGTGTCGATCCCGGCCGCCCGGATCTCCCCCACCAGCTCCGCCAGCCGGGACACACCCAGGCGATAGGGCGAGGCATCGAGAATCTGACTGCCGATGTGCATCGCGATGCTGTCCAGCTGGAGCCGGCCATGCCCCTGCACCGCCCGGGCGAGGTCCAGCACCTGGTCGAACGGCACACCGAACTTGATTCCCCCCTGCCCGGTCGCGATGTACGGATGGGTGTCGGCGGTGACGTCGGGATTCACCCGAATCCCGACCGTCACGCGCTGGCCCAGCCGGTCGGCCAGTGCCCCCAGCTTGGCCAGCTCGTCCGCGGACTCGAGATGGATGTGGCCGACCCCGGAGGCGAGCGCCAGCTCCAGCTCCTGCTGGGACTTGCCCACCCCGCTGAATACCACCCGCTCGCCGGGGAAGCCGACCGCGAGCGCCCGCAACAGCTCGCCCCCCGAGACGATATCCGCCCCGGCGCCCAGATCCCGGAACAGCCGGAGCACAGCCAGGTTGCTGTTCGCCTTCACGGCAAAACAGATCCGGTGCGGCACCTGGGCGAGTGCCTCGTCCAGCCGGTGGTACTGCCGCCGGATGACTTCGGCGTTGTAGATGTACGTCGGCGTGCCAATCCGCTCCGCCACTTCGGAAAGACGCACCCCGCCGAACACCAGGGAGGACCCATGCCGCTCGAGGCCCGCATCGGCGAACAGCACTACCTGCTGCGCGGGGCTCACGCACTGCCCTCCCGGCTGCCCGTCCGTCAGTACGCTCTGGCCCACACCGCCTCCGCGACCGCCTTGCGACCGCACCACATGCACACCGCGGGCGCTTCTGGCGAGCGAAACTCCTCGTCCGGCAGGCAGCGAATGGTGGCCTTGGTCTGTTCCTTGATGTCCGCCTCGCACTTGGCATCGCCACACCAGCCGCCGTAGGCGAACCCGCCGTCCCGCTGGATGAAATCCAGGAACGAGGCCTTGGTCACGCCCCGGATGGTGTTCTGCTCCCGGCGGGTTCGCGCCGCCTCGAACAGATCCTGCTGCATCGCATCCATCTCGATCCGCAGCGAATGGGCCAGTCCCTGGGTCGCGAACGGCGTCTTCCTCCCGCCGGTGCGCCGCGCGAGCATCACCTGCCCCGCCGCGACATCTCTCGGCCCGACCTCGAGCCGGAACGGGACGCCGCGTCCCTCCCACTCGTAATACTTCGCTCCCGGCTTGAGCCCGTCGCGCGCATCCAGATGGGCCCGGATGCCGCCGGTCTTGAGCTCCCGCAGCACCTGCCCGGCCGCTTCGAGCACCGTCGCCCGCTCCTCGTCGCTCTTGTAAATCGGCACCACCACGACCTGGTACTGTGCCAGCTTCGGCGGGCTGATGATACCGTTGTCGTCCCCGTGCATCATGACTAGCGCGCCCACCAGCCGGGTCGAGACACCCCACGAGGTGTTCCACACGTACTCGAGCCCACCCGCGGCGCTCTGGTAGGTCACCTGGAAGGCCTTGGCGAAGTTCTGGCCCAGATTGTGGCTGGTCCCGGCCTGCAGCGCCTTGTTGTCCTGCATCAGTCCCTCGATGCAGTAGGTCCGGAGCGCGCCGGCAAACCGCTCGCTGTCGGTCTTCCGGCCGGTGAGCACCGGCATCGCCATCCATTCCTCCGAAAACTGCCGGTAGGTCTTGAGGATGGTCAGGGTGAACGCCTCGGCCTCGGCCTCGCTGGCGTGGGCGGTGTGCCCCTCCTGCCACAGGAACTCGGCCGTCCGCAAAAACAGCCTGGTACGCATCTCCCAGCGCAACACGTTACACCACTGGTTCATCAGCACCGGCAGGTCGCGGTAGCTCTGGATCCACTTCGCGTACATCGAATAGATGATGGTCTCGGAGGTCGGCCGGATGACCAGCGGCTCCTCCAGCACCTTGCCACCGCCGATGGTGACCACCGCCAGCTCGGGCGCGAAGCCCTCGATGTGCTCCGCCTCCTTGGACAGGAAGCTCTGCGGGATCAGCAGCGGGAAGTAGGCGTTCTGGACCCCATGCTCCTTGAACATGTCATCCAGCGCGCGGGTCATCTGCTCCCAGATGGCGTAGCCGTTGGGCCGGATGACCATGCAGCCGCGCACCGGGCTGTAGTCCGCCAGCTGCGCCCGCATGATCACCTCGTTGTACCACGCGCTGAAGTCCTGGGCCCGCGGCGTAAGCTTCTTCTCGTCTGCCATGATCCCCTGTCAGTCCTCGACTGTTGGCGATTGGCCGTCAGCCTCGTCGCCTTATCGCCTTGTCGCCTTCTCGCCTCACGCCTGACGCCTGACGCCTCCTGCAACCAGCTCCCGCAGCACTACCACCGCTTCGCCCGCGGCCACGGCCCGCTGTCCCTTGCCTCGCAGATCCTTGAGCTGCACTTCGCCGCGGGCCCGATCATCCGGACCGATCACCACCGCAAAGGCAGCCTGCCGGGCGTCCGCCAGCTTGAGCTGTTTGCCAACCGCGTCCGGCTTGAGGGCGTACTCGACCCGTAGGCCAGAGTCTCTCAGTTCGTGGGCCAGCCGGAGCACGGACGGCAGATCGTCTCCTGTCACCCCTGCCACGAAGACTTCCACCCCTGACGGGGGGGACGGCGCGAGTCCGCGCTCCTTGAGCAGCTCACCCAGCACCACGTCACCGATGGCGAACCCCACCGCCGGCAGGTCGACGCCGCCGAGCAGGTTGAGCAGGGTGTCGTACCGGCCGCCGCCGGCGATGGCGCGGAGCGATCGGCCGGCATCGAATAGTTCGAACACGGTGCCGGTGTAGTAGTCCAGGCCGCGGACGATGGTCAGATCCACGTCCACGAATCCGCCGAGCCCCATCGCGTCGAGTGCCGTGAGCGTGCGGGCAAGCGGAGCGGCTGCAACAGCGCTGGGGTACGTCTGGGACAGTTGGGCCCAACTGTTGATCGCCTTTAGGCGCTCCAGGGCCGCTACAGCCTCCGCTTTGAATCCGCTTTGGAGCACCATGACCTGCCAGACCGTGGGCTCCATCTTTCCCACCTTGTCCAGCGCGCTGTAGGCCTGGGGCCACTGTTCCGATGCGAGACCACACTCCGCCAAAACCGCGTTGAGCAAGCGGCGGTCAGAAAGCCGAACCCGTACATCTGAAGCGCCCAGACCGAAGCCTCGCATCAGATCCACCGCCAGCGCGATCAGCTCCGCGTCCGCAAGCGGGCCCGGCTCGCCCAAGATGTCGCAATTGAGCTGGTAGAACTCGCGCAGCCGACCGCGCTGCTGCCGCTCGTAGCGGAAGAACTGGGCGATCGAAAACCAGCGGATCGGCTTCTTCATCCCGCCGGCGCGCGCCGCGATCATCCGCGCCACCGTCGGGGTCATCTCCGGCCGGAGCGCGACGTCCCGGCCCCCCTTGTCGGTGAAGTTGTACAGCTGATCGACGATCTCCTCACCACTCTTGGCGGTGTACAGCTCCAGCGGCTCCAGCGGCGGTCCGTCGTACTCCTCGAAGCCGTACCGCCGCGCCACCTCGCGCCAAGTCTCGAAGATGTGGGCCCGGAAGGCGAAATCGGCAGGATAGAAGTCGCGAAAGCCCGGCAGGGGCTGGGTTGACATGGGCCGGAAAATAGCAGCGGTAGGGCGAGGAACAAAGTTCCGGGTTCCGAGTAGGCGCCGCACAGCTGTGCGGCGCTACACGCGGAACGCGGAACGGATCACGGCTCCATCCCCCGCGCCACCATCACGTCTCCCACCGTGTGAAATGATCCGGTCACGAGCACCGTACCGGCGCCATGTTCGACCTCGGCCAGCGCCTGGCGGAATTCCGGAATCAGGCTCCACGCCGCGTGCGGCGGCGGCCGGTTCGGGTCCCTGAGCCAGCGACGCAACCAGTCGATGTCCCAGCCCCGGCCCGCGGCGGTGGGGGCGATGGTGCAGATGCCCCGGTCGATGACCGAGTCCAGCCGCACCAGCATTTCGGGCCAGGCCTTGTCACCCAGGATGGAGACCAGCGCATGGATCGGTCGCGGCAGGTCCGCCACGTCGATGGCCGCCACCAGCGCCCGGATGCCGTCAGGGTTGTGGGCAACGTCAAACAACCATTTCCCCCGGCGGTCGAACCGGCCCGGCACCCGGGCCGACGCAAAGCCGCGCTCTATCGTGGCCCGGTCGGGCCGATACCGTGGCGGCAGCGCCATGAGGATCCCGTGTGCGATGGCCGCGTTGCGGCGCTGATGCGGGCCCTGCAGCGCCAGTCGACCGGGCCAGAGGTAGTCCGGGGGAAGTACCCGAATGTCGACCGGCTTCCCGCCTTCCCGCCTTCCCGCCCGCGAGGCTTCCCTCCGCAATACCTCGACCAGCCGAGCCCGCGTCTCTCCGATCACGAACGGCACGCCGGGCTTGGCGATGCCGGCCTTCTCCGCGGCGATCTGCTCCAGGGTGTCGCCCAGGTACTTCATGTGGTCCTTCTCGATCTTGGTCACCGCGCTGACCAGCGGTTCCAGCACGTTGGTGCTGTCCAGCCGCCCGCCCAGGCCCACCTCCACCACCGCCAGGTCCACGCCGCGCGCGGCGAAGTCGGCGAAGGCGATCGCGGTCGTGACTTCGAAGAAGGTGGCGTGCAGCTGCTCGATCAGAGGCCAGAGCCGGGTGGTCCAGGAGGCCACCGCGGCCTCGGAAATCGGCAACCCGTCTACCTGCATGCGCTCCCGGAATGACACCAGGTGCGGGGAGGTGTACAGGCCCACCCGAAACCCCGCAGCCTGAAGCGCCGCGGCAACCAGAGTGGATACGCTCCCCTTCCCGTTCGTCCCGCCGACGTGAATGCTGGGGAACACCCTGTGAGGATCCCCGATCTCCGCGAGCAGCGCGCGGGTCGTTTCGAGGCCGAACTTGATGGTGGTCGTGCGAGGAAACAGGAGGTCGAGCGCGGCCTGGTAGGAGAGGGACAAGGAGGAGTGTAGTTTGGAGGAAAGCAGTGACAGTGGGCGGTGAACAGTGAGCGGTGAACAGTGAGCAGTGAACGGTGAACAGTAAGCCGTCAGCCGTCGGCAGCGCGATATGAGCCACGAAGACTACAGGTTGTGAGACAGGCGCCGACAAGCCTGGGTCGGCCCGCCTGACCGCCCGTCCGCCAACCTATCGCCTCTCTCCATGGGCCGCCACACCAGCCTCCCCGACCCCTTTGTGAAGGAACTCGAGGCCATCCCGGGCTTCGTCGATTTCACCTCCGGCTACACTCTCTGCCCCGAATGCGAGCGGTGCGAGCGCAGCGTCGTCTACCTCACGCCGGACGAGCAGCGCGCCGCCAAGGCGATCGGCATTCGCATGTACGGTAAGGGCGCGGCAACCCGGATGAATCGCCAGGGATGCCGCTGCCCCTTCTACGGCGGAGCGGACACGGGGTGCCTGCACTACGAGGCTCGTCCCCTGATATGCCATCTCTTCCCGATTGATATCGTGGAGCACGAAGAGGATGGCACCCACTGGTGGGTCCTGTTCGGAGCCTGCGAAGAGGTGGCGCGGGGAAAGCTCCGGGGCCGCGTGGAGGAGGCCCGCCGCCTGGCCGGGGAAATCGATCGCCGGATGCCGAACCAGCTGCGCCGGGCGTTCATGGCCGACGCCGGCGGGGCCCTCTTCGAGCCGGAATTCTACGACCACCCGATTCACTACCTGCTGC
>Ga0326726_10003286_pt1 | contig 14846 bp, 9 predicted proteins | sample MHFenrmetagenome_2_FD_207603 | JGI IMG/M metagenome (GOLD analysis project Ga0326726, IMG submission 207603) | Lab enriched peat soil microbial communities from Michigan Hollow, Ithaca, NY, United States - MHF15MN | ecosystem: Environmental > Terrestrial > Soil > Wetlands > Peat | place: USA...
CGCTGAAACCCATTACGCAAGAGTCCCGACTGCGGCAACCGGCGTGCGCAGGAGCGTGTCGGTCGTGTCTGACAAGACGAACCGGCGCCGGCCGATCCGCGGCGCAGCGCGCTCTCCGTATCGTCTCCTTTGTCGCCGGGGAACGCCGGCCTCGATAGGGAGAGACGACAATGAACGCTCGCAACAGCTTCCGTCCGCTCACGATGGCAACCCTGGTTGCCGCAGTATTTGCTGCCTCGACGCTTGCCGCATGCGATCGCGGGTCCGACCAGCGGACCGCGGGTCAGAAGGTCGATTCCGCGATCGCCCGCGCCCAGCAGAAGATCGACAACGCCCGCAGTGACGTCGCACAGGGCACCGCCGAGGCGCGGCGCGACATGAAGGACGCCGCGCAGGATGCAAAGGACGCCGTCACTGACGCGACGATCACCGCGTCGGTGAACGCGAAGCTCGCCAGCGACAAGGAGCTGAGCGCGTTGCGCATCAACGTCGACACGGTGGAGGGTCGGGTCGCGTTGCGCGGCAGCGCGCCCAATCCGGCAGCGCGCGATCGCGCCACGCAGATCGCCTCGTCGGTGGACGGTGTACGCAGCGTCGAGAACCAGCTCGTCATCAGCTCCAAAAGTTAGGCGCCCCGACCGGCCCGCCCGTCACTTCCTCGCCCAGCGCGCGCGTCACGGATCTTTGGACGCCTGAACGCCGATGACGCGCCCGCTCCCGCATCGCACTGAATAAGGAGACACACCATGAAGCCGCGTTTCGTACTCGTTTCGATCTTCACCGCCGTCACGCTTGCCACCGCTGCCACGACCGGTTGCTCGGTGATGCGTGACCAGGAACGCACTGGCGCGTATGTCGACGACACGGTCGTGACGACCCGCGTCAAGACCAAGTTCGCCGAAGACAGCACGGTGAGCGCAATGGCTATCAACGTCGAGACGATGAAGGGCGTGGTGCAGCTCTCGGGCTTTGCCAAGTCGTCGATGGAAAAGTCCAAGGCGGAAGAGCTGGCGCGCTCCGTCAAGGGCGTCGTCGACGTGCGCAACGACATCATCGTGCGCGCCTGACGGCCGCTCGTCGACCGCCCTGGTCAGGCAGTGAAGGCCGCCCACCGGCGGCCTTCTGTTGTTTCATCCGATCTCGTTCGACGCCAGGTGACGTGGCAGCTCGCACCGCGATGAGGCGGCGAGCACGGAAACAAGGCGGGCCGCGCTGCACCGGCGGCGCGGCTCAGAATTCCACTTCGAGTTCGTCGATCCCGATCGGCTCGCGCTGCGCCGCCTCGATCCACTCGACCATTTCCGGCATCTGCACGATCGTTTGGCAGTAGGCGGCGCACGGGGCGTCGAGGCGCACGTCGTACGTCAGGAAGCGCGTCGTCACCGGCGCGTACATCGCGTCGGCCATCGTGCGTTGCGCACCGAACAGATACGGCCCCCGATGGGTTCCGAGGCACTCGCGCCAGATCGCCGTGATCCGCTCGATGTCTGCCATCGCGCGCCCCCAGATGCGAAAACCGGGGGCGATCCTGCATTCGGAAGGGGTCTACGCGGAACTCGTCGACAACGGCACGTCGGCCCGCAGCACGCTGAACAGCCCGAACGCGCATTGGCCGGGCCACGAGGAGTTTGTCTTCGGCGCCAACGACGATGCGATGTATTGCCTGGTCCTGCCGGTGTCGAACTGGTTCGGCTCAACTGAGCGCGCTAGAACTCATAGCGGTACCCGAGGAAGTAGAAGAGACGGTTCGCCGGCTCGACTGAGGTCGTGTTGGAGGGTTTTTCGGGCCGGCGCGTCTTGCCTATCTCGTAGTCGACGTCACCCTCGATCGAGAGCTTGCGCGTCGCACGCCACGTCAGGCGCAACGCCGGCGTCCAGCGGGTGTTCTGCGACCCATCGGAATTGTCCTGCCGGAAATACTTGAGCGAGGGTTCGACTTGAAAGCTCGGCCCGATCGTCGAGAGGCTGTTGAAAGAGAGCAGCCGGCCCTTGAACGTCGGGCCACTGAGCAGGCTCCCGCTCAGGACCTGCGAATCCCTCTCGGAATACAGGTTGGAGGAGATCAGCTGCAAGCCATACGAGTAGATGTTGCCGGTGGCCGGCTGCTCCGGGACGAGTGGTGGGTGGCTACAGGGATTGGGGATGAGAAGGCAGGTCGGATCCGGATCGAAGGCCGGCAGTGCACCGATGTTCGTGCGCGACGCGTTGCCGGCAATCTGGACGTTCGTCGACGTCTGCACCGTCAGACCCAGTTGTTCCTGGTTGACGTACGTTGTCGTGGCCTTCGCAAGCTGCCGCACCTGGTCGATGGTCAGCGTCTGCAGGTAATCCGTGATCGTGCGATGAATATTTCCGCTGCCATCGGGGACGAGCAACGCGTTGCCGGTCGTCAGGATCGGTCCGGTGCGCCGGTCGGCAAGAAATGTGACCGTGACCGCGTTGTTGAGCGCCTGCCACGTCGCCTGCAACTGCGCGATGTTGAGCGCGTGAAACAGCGTGTCGTAGTCGTACACGCCGAAGACGCTCGTTTGCGGATCGAAGTAGCGCAGTTCCGTCCCGACCGCGCGACGGTCCGTCTGGCCGTCGATGGTCTGCTGTATTCCGTACACGCCGGCGCTCACGTGGTCGAAGAGATTATCCGCGGCCAGCGACAGGCCATAGAAACGCCGCTTGGCATCGTAGAGATCGTCCGACGGCTGGCCCGCCACCGCGTAGACGCCGAACTTCGGCGTGAACTGGTACCCGAGCCTTGCGCCGTCGAAGCGATACAAGACGCCGTCGCCGCCGCTCGGCGACTGGCGCCCCAGCTTGCCGGCGAACCCTGTCGGCAGCGCCTTGTATTCGACATACGCGGCATTCAGCCGGTTCGGCGGGCGGCTGCTGACGCTTCGTGAATTTTCGAGAAAATTCTTCGTGTAGACGTCGCGGAACACCACGCGCAGGTCACCGTCGGCGTCACGATGGCGGTAGTTCAGATCGAGGCTCGACTGCAGCTGCTTCTGGTCGACCGTGGAAGTCGGGTCCTGCGTCGGTGGGACCGGCACGCCCTGGAGCGGCGTGCCTTCGCGCAACTGCGAGGTCTGCGAGCGGCCGCCGAAGTAATACTGGGAGAACGCACCGTTGAACACCGTGATGGGGGCACCGACGCGCGCACGCCGTTGCGCCACCGTCCCCGTGCCAAGACGCGCCAGTTCGGCGCGCACACGATCGGCACCCGGCCCCGTCGGATAGAGCTTGAGATAGAGCTCGAACTCCGCGCGCGCACGTGCGGCGTCACCCAGCCGCGCGCGGGCGACCCCGATCAGTTCCTGGCCGTCCTGCGAAGCGGTATTGGGCGGCAGGTTCAGCAGTTGGTTGAGCAGTCCGACCGCCTGCTCGTAGTCGCCCTTGTCCAGCGCCGCGCGGCCTTGTGCCAGCAGCACACGACCTTGCTGATCGATTTCGGCCGGTGCCGCGGGCGGAGGCTGCGGTGCTGCCGCGGTAGTGGGTGGCGCAGCCGGTTCGCTCGGCGCCGGCGTGACCGGCACCGGTGCGGCCGCGGGCGTTTCGCTCGCAGGTGGCACAGCAGGCGCCGGCGTGACAGGAGTCGGCGGCGGGGCAGCGGGCGCCGGGGAGGCGGGGGTCGCGGGAGACGGCGGCGGCGCGACTGATGGCGTAGGCGGCGGCAGCGGATACACCGGGACCGGTGGCGGCGTCGGCATCCGGTCGGGCAGCGCACCAGACGGCGTGACCGGTTGCGGTGCCGGTGCACCAGACGGCGTGACCGGTTGCGGTGCTGGCGCAGCAGGCGGCGCGGCGGCAGGCGGTCGCGTGGGCGTCGGTTCGCGCACGGCCGCAAGCGCGGTCGGCGGTGTCTGCGGCGTCAGCTCGACGACCGTCGCCTGCGGAAAACGTTGCGCAAGCACGCGTTGCGCGCGCTCCGCATCGAACCGCGTGGAGAAGTAGCCGAGATTGATTTCATAGATCGTGCGGCCGTCCACGACACGCCGGGCGGTGAAGAGCTGGTAGGCCTGCAGCTCGCTCGGCACCGGCACTTCCATGCGCAGGTTCGGGTCGGTCGACGACTGCAGCGTGACGAGGAAGCGGTCTTCGCCGACCGGTGGCGGCGGTGCGGCATTGCGGGCGTCTGCCGCAGCGCCGGCGCCGATGACCACCACATCGATGCAGCAGTTGGAGCGGCCGGCACGGACGCGCATCTTCACCGGCCGCTCGAACCGGATCACCAGCTTGCGGCTGAGTGCGCCGAGCACCGCTTCGTCCGCAACCGACACCGCGGGCAGACCATCGCTCGGCGCAACGCGGCGCTCGGCGATGACGAACTGTGGCAGGTCGCCCTTGGGCCGCAACTCGTAGAACGCCTGTGCCTGGTCGCCCGAGGCCGAGACGACCGAACGCTGGAACTGGATCGGCGCGTTGAAGCTGATCTGCAGGACGGCGTCGTTGCCGTCGCGGCGCCAATCGACGTCGTCGATCACCTGCGCGCGAGCGCCCGTGAGCGTGCACAGCAACAACACTGCCACGAGCAGCGCCCTAATCTGACTCACAATGCGGATGGAGTCCACGTGGGGAACTTAGCTAAGAGCGCCTGCCGCGGTGAGCCCTGGCGTGCCGCAGCGGGCGGTTTCTGATCTGGACTGCCGGCACTGCGAAGCAACGCCGACCCGGTGTATCAATCCCAGCTTCTGTACGTCGACCCCGTACCGCCGAGAGGACGGTGGCAACCCGACTGCGAGCAGTCGGTTGGCGCCGGTGTCTTGTTGCGGTGGTTCAGCGCCATCTTTCTCATGCTGCCGAGGTAGCTGGTTCCGGTCTGGTGACACGCTTTGCACCAGCCGGCGCCATTGCCCTGGCTATTGTTGTGATTCATCGTTTCCGCCGTCCACGTCGTCATGCTCGTGTGGCAGGCGTTGCAGTCCAGCGCCGCACCGTTGAGCAGCTGTGCTTCGGGGATGTGATTCGCCGGCTTGGCGAGTGCACCGGTCGTTCCCTGCGTGGTGTAGCTGCCGTTGTGACACGTCTTGCACTGGGTGCCTGTGACGACGGTGTGATTCATGGTCGCCGGCTTGAACACGGTCATCGAGTGGCAGCCATCGCACGAGGTGGTGGTCGGGATGTGGCCGCTCGACTTGCCGGTGGCCGTCGTCCCGTTGTGGCAGGTGAGGCAGGTCCCGGGGGTGACGCCAGTGTGGCTGAAGTTGGCCGGCGTCCACGCCGTGGTCCGATGGCACGAATCGCACGAGAGCGTGGTCACCAGGTGCGTGGTCGACTTCACGTCGATGTTGGTGAACGAACCACCGTGGCAGGTCGCGCACGTTCCGGCCGCAACGCCAGTATGAGCGTACGTCGCAGGCACGGGCAGCCACGTCGTGGTGTTGGTATGGCAGGCATCGCACGACTGCGTGGTCGTGATGTGGCCGGCCTGAGGCTTGCCGGTTGCGGACGTCCCGTTGTGGCACGTCGCGCACGTGCCGGCCGCCACGCCGGTGTGATTGAAGCTCGCCGGCGTCCAGGCGGTGGTGCGGTGGCAGGAATCGCACGAGAGCGAGCTGGCGAGGTGCGTTGCCGACTTCACGTCGATGTTCGTGAACGAACCACCGTGGCAGCTTGCGCAGGTGCCCGCCGCGATGCCGGCATGACCATACGTCGCAGGCACGGGCAGCCACGTCGTGGTGTTGGTATGGCACGCGTCGCACGACTGCGTGGTCGTGATGTGGCCGGTCGTCGGCTTGCCGGTTGCGGACGTGCCGTTGTGGCAGGTCGCGCACGTGCCGGCGGCGACACCCGTGTGATTGAAGCTCGCGGGTGTCCACGCCGTCGTGCGGTGGCAGGAATCGCACGAGAGCGAGGTGGTGAGGTGCGTCGCCGATTTCACGTCGATGCCGGTAAACGCGCCGCCGTGGCAGCTCGCACAGCTGCCCGCCGCGATGCCTGTGTGGCCGTATGTCGCCGGCACAGGCAGCCAGCTCGTGGTGTTGGTATGACAGGAATCGCACGCCTGCGTGGTGACGATGTGGCCCGCGGTCGGCTTGCCGGTGGCATTGGTGCCGTTGTGGCACGTGGCGCACGACCCGGCCGCGACGTTCTGGTGGGTGAACGTCGAAGGCAGCCACGCCGTGGTGCGGTGGCATGTGTCGCACGACGCCGTGGTGGTGATGTGGTTCGTCGGCTTGATGTCGATGTTGCTGAACGTGCCGCCGTGGCAGGTCGCGCACGTGCCCGCCGCGATGCCCGTGTGGGCGTATGTCGCCGGCACGGGCAGCCAGGAGGTCGTATTGGTGTGGCACGCGTCGCAAGCCTGCGTGGTGGCGATGTGGCCCGCAGTCGGCTTGCCAGTGGCGCTGGTGCCGTTGTGACACGTGGCGCATGACCCGGCCGCGACGCCGGTGTGATTGAAGACGGCCGGCTTCCACGCTGTCGTGCGATGGCAGGTGTCGCACTGCAGGGTGGTCGGCAGGTGTGTGGGCGGCTTGGTGTCGATGCCGGCGAACGTGCCGCCGTGGCAGCTCGTGCACGAGCCCGCGGCGATGCCGGTGTGGCCATACGTTGCGGGCACCGGCAGCCATGCCGTTGTGTTGGTGTGGCAGGTGTCGCACGACTGCGTAGTCGGAATGTGCGTGGCGGCAGGCTTTCCCGTCGCCGACGTGCCGTTGTGGCAAGTGGCGCACGTCCCGGCCGCCACGTTCGTGTGACTAAAACCGGCCGGGCGCCACGCCGTATTGCGGTGGCAACTGTCGCACGACGCGGTCGTGGCCACGTGGCCAGGTGGCTTGCCACTGGCGGCGACGCCGTTGTGGCACGTCGCGCAGGTCCCGACACGAATGCCGGTATGCACGAACTTCGCGCCGACGTAGGTCGACGTGTTGTGGCACGTGTCGCAGGCCTGCTGCGTCTGCACGTGATTGGCGGTCTTGACGATGTTGTTGCGCGAATAGCGCGTGCCGGCGACGTGACACGACGCGCAGTCGCGTGGCGTGCCCTTGAACACGCCCGCGATGTGGCAGGACTCGCAGCGCTGCGATGCGTGGGCACCGGTCAGCGCAAAGCCCGTCTTCAGGTGATCGAAATCGCGTACGCCGACCGCCTGCGCAACCTGGGCCGGCCCCTGGCCGAACGCCGTGCCGTCAAAGGCGCCCAGCAGCAGAAGCGCCATCACGGCGACCCCGGCTGCACGCACGCCTCTGATCAGCCACGCCATCCAATTCATCTCGACCTCTCGCGTCATTCCGTCAGACGGCGCGCGAAATAACTCGCGTGTCCCAGGACGCGTACCTGGTCGATTGTCGGGCCGGGATCTGAAGAATCGCTTAACCCGCTCAGACGCAACATGCCTGATCCTGCCTCATGCAAATTGCCTAGTCCGCTCAGACGAGTGCGGATTCGCTTCCAGTCGTCAGCCACGTGGCATCGCTCGCAATTGGTACCGAAGGCGCCGTCGTGCGCGTCGTCGCCACGATGACAGTTGAAGCAGGCGCGTCCCACCGCTGCGAAGTCGCGCCCGGCGGGCGCGGGAGCGGTGTGACACGCGTCGCATGCGACACGTTTATGCGCGCCCTCGAGCTTGTACGTCGAGCGCTTGTCATGGTCGAACTCCCAGATCTTCCAGTCGCGCGTGCTGTGGCATTTCTCGCAGCGCTCGCCGAACTTGAGCTTGTGCTTGTCGTCCTTCTTGTGACAGGCGACGCACTCGCGTTTGGCGTCCTTGTAGCGGTTCGTCTCATGGCACTTCTTGCACTCAACGACGACGTGGCGTCCGGTGAGCGGGAACTGAGTGCGGCCGTGGTCGAACGACGTGGTCTTCCAATCGCGGTCGACGTGGCATTGGTCACATTTCTCACCTTGCTGCCCCTGGTGCTTGTCGTCCTTTTTGTGGCAAGCGAAGCAGTCAATCGGCGTATTTCGAAAACTCTTTAGGTCGCGGTGGCAGGAATCGCACTTGACCTTGGGCGCGGCGTGCCCGCCGCGCAACTTGAACTTGGTACGGTCGTGGTCGAAGCGGGTGGTCTTCCAGTCGCGTTCGTTGTGGCACTCGGCGCACCCCTCGCCCAGGTTGGCGGCGTGCTTGTCGTCCTTTTTGTGGCAGCCGATGCAGGTCGACGGCGCTTCCTTGAACACCGTGCTCTTGTGGCAGTCCTTGCACTCGACCTTGGCGTGCTTGCCGAGCAGCGGGAACCTGGTCTTCGCGTGGTCGAAGTTGCCCGGCTCCTTCCAGTCGCGCTCGGTGTGGCAGTTGCCGCATTCGTTGCCGACGGTGCCCTTGTGCTTGTCGTCCTTGCGATGGCAGTCGACGCACGCCGTCGTGAGCTTGTCCTTGTAGAGATTGCCCTTGTGACAGCTGTCGCACTTCGCCACGCGGTGCTTGCCGCGCAGCGTGTACTTGGTATCGCGATCGTGGTTGAACAGGATCGTCTTCCAGTCGCGCGTGCCGTGGCAGCTCTCGCACTTCTCGCCGAATTGGCCCTTGTGCCTGTCGTCCGACTTGTGGCAGGCGAGGCACGCGCGCGGCGTCTCCTTGTAGCGCGTGTCCTTGTGGCAGTCCTGGCACTTGATGTCGGCGTGCTTGCCCGTCAGTTCGAAGCGCGTCTTGCTGTGATCGAACTTGGCTTCCTTCCAGTTCGTCTCGGTGTGGCAGTCCACGCATTTGGCACCGAGCGAGCCCTTGTGCACGTCGTCCTTGCGATGACACGCGTTGCAGTCGAGCGGCGCTTCGCGCCATTTCTTGCCGGTCACGTGGCACTTCGCGCAGTCGACCTTGCGGTGCGCGCCGCGCAGCGCGTAGTCGGTTTGCGCGTGGTCGAACGTGGTCTTGTCGAACTCGGCAATGCGCGCGTCGCGACCGCGGTGCTCGGTGTGGCAGGTCCGGCACGCCTGCGGTTTCATGCGGCCGTGCAAGCCTTCCTTGGCGCGCACATCATTGCCGATGTCCTTGTGGCAGTCCATGCACAGCCGCTCCTGCGCCGTGCGGTCAAACGGGATGTGGCAGTTGCGGCAATCGTCCTCGTACTTGGCGTGCCCCTGGATCACCTTGCCGGGCGACAGCACCGACTCGAGCGTCTGCGCCGCCGCGTTGCCGACCAAAAGAATCAACGCAAACGCGAACAGCCACTGCATCCAGTGGCGCAGCGCAGGACGATTCACGTTGAACCGCGCCGATTCGCAGTGCCGGCGCGCTCAGTAGACATGCACCGCGATCACGTGGGCGATCGCGCTGATGACGAGCACGTAGACAAACGGAATGTGCAGCACATGCCACAACGAAAACAGGCGTTCGTACGCGGCGAACTGCGCCACGTTGACCACGGCCGAAAGGTAGTCGTGCAGCAGGGCGCGCGCGCGGCGCTTGCGGTCCTCCAGATCGGACCGGCGCCAGCCGCGGTGGCGAGCGATCCGCGCGAGCGTCGCGTCGACCTGGCGCCTGCATTCGAAGTAGACCAGGCGCTGGCGCACCGGCAGCACGAACACGCGCCGCAATTGCGACGCGAGGCTGGAGCCACCCCCCTGCAGCGTCTCGGCCTCGAATTCCAGCAGGCGCAGCTCCACTGCCGGCACGAAGTGGAAACGCGATTTCACCGCGTCGTGCTCGAACCCGGCCTCGAGCTGCAATTCGCGCAGCGTGCTCTTCTCGCCGAGGAACCCGCGGTGGATGTGGCGATAGAGGAAGCGCCCCACGATGCCGCTCAGGGCAACCACGATCATGCAGGTAAGCGCGATCGCGGCGTTCATCGACCCGATCTTGAACGTCGAGTGCACCAGGATCAGCAGCGGCCCGGCGATGCCGAACACCATGTGCAGCAGGAACCAGTACTTCAACGGCCCGACGCGCTGCATGATGCGCATGTGCTTGCGCATCGGATACAGAAACAGCGTCAGCATCATCGTTCCGCCGGCGACGCCGAGCCAGTAGCCGAGATCGTCCTTCGACGTGAAGAGCCCAAGCTCGCTGAATTGCCATGCGCCCAGGACGAGAAGCACGAGGGCCACGTACAGGCCCGCCTCGCCAAAACGACGGCGCACCTTCTTCGGCCCGTCCGCAGATGCCTCTGTTCGCGGGACTCCGGCCATCGTGGCGGTCGCGTTTCTTGCGTCGTTCATCACCAGCTGCTCAAAAAAAAACCGTGACTCGTCCATGGGCTGCACGCAGCCCCTCTTTACCGGCCGAAACTAACCGCTGCGCGCAAGCGTTGGTATCGGAAGAATGGTCTAAAGAAGTACGGTAGCTTTTCCCTTTAATGCGGGGTACCGCACGGGGCAGTTAAGTACTGCTTAAGCTTGCATGCGGTATTGCACAACATTGCGTCCCTGAACAGATCAGATCGCCGAACCGATGCCGTTGTCGTACATCTCCGTCTACATCGCCCTCGCGGTCGCGGTGGTGGTGGTGCATCTGCTGCGCCGGCGCATGAAGGAGCGCGCCCACGAAGCGGCACTCAAGGAGGCGACCGAGGCCGGCATGGCGGAACCGCCTTCGCTGCACCCGATCGTCGATCCCGTGCGCTGCGTCGGCTCGGCCGGCTGCGTGAAGGCGTGTCCGGAGGAGGCGATCGGCATCATCGGCGGCAAGGCGGTGCTGGTGAACCCCGCACACTGCATCGGTCACGGCGCGTGCGCGGCGGCGTGTCCCGTCGAAGCGATCAAGCTCGTGTTCGGCACCGAGAAGCGCGGCATCGACATTCCGTTCGTGGCGCCCAATTTCGAAACCAACGTCGAGGGAATTTTCATCGCGGGCGAACTGGGCGGGATGGGGCTGATTCGCAAGGCGGCGGAGCAGGGGCGCCAGGCACTCGAAACGATTCGCGCCCGCAAAGGCGGCAAACCGGACCTCGACGTCGTGATCGTCGGGGCCGGTCCGGCGGGCCTCTCGGCCGGGCTCGGTGCGATCCAACACAAGCTGCGCTACAAGATTCTCGAGCAGGAGGGTTCGCTCGGTGGTGCGATCTACCACTACCCGCGCAACAAGATCGCGATGACCGCGCCGGTGAAACTGCCGCTGATCGGCAACGTGCGCATGGGGGAGATCAGCAAGGAGAAGCTGCTCGATTTCTGGCTGGCGGTCGTGAAGAAGACCGGGCTTTCAATTGCGTTCAACGAAAAGATGGAGAACATCGAGCGCCAGGACGCCGGCTTCGTCGTCAAGACGAACAAGGGTGCCTACGCGACGCGCTCGGTGCTGCTCGCGATCGGCCGGCGCGGTTCGCCGCGCAAGCTCGGTGTGCCAGGCGAGGAACAACCGAAGGTGGTCTACCGGCTGATCGATCCCGAGCAATACAGCAGCGCCGCGGTGCTGGTCGTCGGCGGCGGCGACAGCGCACTCGAAGCTGCCATCGCGCTCGCCGAACAGCCGGGATCGACGGTTGCGCTCTCCTATCGCAGCGCCGCCTTCGCCCGCGTGAAGGAAAAGAACCGGGAGCGCCTCGCGGAACAGGAGAAAGCCGGGCGCTTGCAAGTGCTGCTCAGTTCCAAAGTCAAGCAGATCGAGCCGGACAGCGTCACGCTGGAACTCGAGGGCGGCGAAAGGAAGACGATGAAGAACGACGCCGTCATCGTCTGCGCCGGCGGCGAATTGCCGGTTCCGCTGCTGCAGAAGATCGGCATCATGTTCGAGACCAAGCACGGCACCGAGTGATCGCCGCCGCACGCGGCGGCAGCCGTCAGTGCAGCTTGTATTCGATGAGCTCGAGCTGGGTCGCTTCCTGCGGCGCACCCGCCACCTTGGTCGACACCGAGTACTTCACGATGCGCTTCACTTCGGGCGCGTACCAGACGATTTGCTCGGTTGCGATCGGGCCGCGGCCCGCCCCACGTCCGCGCGCCTGGCCGCTCAGAACGAGCTTGATCGCGCGAAACCGGCCGGCTTGCACGACGACGTCCTCCTCGCCGGCGACCCGCGCTTTCAGCGGCACGTCGACCTGGTCGATGCGGCGTAGCTGGTCCCCGATCGGCCCGCCCGGCCGCAGCCGCCCGCTCGCGAGGAGGTACGGCGCGAACTCGGGCGGCGTGCGATCGAGCCCCGGCAGCGGGTGAAAGCCCGGCTTGAGCGGCACGAACGTGGAGCGCACCTTTGCGTCCGACGTCGTGGTCCAGGTCTCCGTGACGCCGCCGTCGTTGACGTCGTCGACGGTCGCCGTGACGAAGAGATCGCCGAACATGTACTCGTCCTGCACGCGGTAGCGCCATGTGTCCCCGGCGCGCGGCAGCGGACTCGCCGCGGCGCTGACGGGCGGCGGCCCGGACGGATTGGCCACGACCGGTGTCGGACTTGGCGATAGCGCCGCGATACGTGTCTGCGCCAGCGCGATGAACCGCCCTTGCGGATACTGGCGCAGGTACGCGCGATACTCGTCGGCGCGATTGCTGGTCTGGATGCTGTTCCAGAACGCCACCTCACCCGCCGCCTCCTCCTCGGGGCTCGACTTGCTCGCCTGTGCGACACCCGGCACGAACGCGAACTCGCTCAAGAGCGACGAGTTCTCCCACGGTACCTGCGCACCGTTGGAGCCGCGCACCACCGCGTCACGCACGCGCTTGAACAATGTCTCGACCGGCAAACCCGGCGTGAGGATGTGCCTGGCGAGCTGCGCGGTGTACAGGCTGTTCTGGCTGTTCGGATCCGGGCTGTCCTCCGAGACCTGGCCCGGTGCCGTCGCGAAGGCGAGGTACGTCCCCACCGGCGCGTCCATTTGCGCCAGCCCCTTCGCTCGGCGCGTTTTCACGAACGGATTGTTGCGACAGGCATCGAGAATGACGATGTTGATGCGGCTCTTCGCCGCCGACATCCGCGACAGCACGAACCCGACGTCGACGCTCGCCAACTCGATCTCGTCCTCGTTGCGGATCTCCGCCTCGATCGGTACGAGGAAATTGCGATCGCGCAACTGCACCGCGTGACCGGCGTAGTAGAAGACGGCGATCGTGCGATCGTTCAGACGGTCGCCGAAGTCGCGCATCGCCCTGAAAAGACTGTTGCGATCGAGGTTTTCGTAGCGGAGCACCCTGAACCCGGCCTTCTCGAGCTGGCCGGCCATGAGGCGCGCGTCGTTGACCGGATTGTCGAGTTGCGAAAACGAACGGTACGCGGCGTTGCCGATGACAATCGCGAGGCGATCCTCGGTGACTTCAGCGGGCCTCGCGCGTGCTCCGGGCGTGGTCTGCTGCGCATGCGTCGCGCTGCTCGCAACGAGGACGCAGAGCAGCGCGAGCACCGCAAGCAACAAGCGATGCGCCGTCTCGACCCGTACGACAAGCGCCTTCATCCCGCCATCCTACTCAGAGCCGCTGCGGGCATTGGAACATCGGCTCCAGCGCCAGCAGGCGCGCCGGATTCGAATGGGTCGGGCTTTTGACTTCGATGCGCGCGACGCGCCCGGCGACGTTGAACTGAACCGGAACTCGATCGGGCGCTGGGCCGGGCTCGCTGCGCAGGCGTGCGAACAGCCGCAGCAGCGCCCACTGGCCCTCGAGCGCGAACGGTTCGCCGGTACCGGGAGTGGTGGTGAACATGCGCACCTGCACGTAGCCCGAGTTGCCGGAGGCGCTCGGACCGGGCCAGCGCACGCTCAGCACCTGCCTGGTGTCGCGCGTGAAACGCAGAACCTGTCCGTCGACGTCGAGCACGAGCGAGCCGACCCCGGCATCCATGTCGAGCACGCGCAACTCGAGGCGCGTACCGAGGACGCGGCCCCCGTCGGTGAAGAGCGCCTCGCGAATCGCTTGCGCGCGCTGGAACGCCTGCAACGATTCGGCCGGCTCGGTGCTGCCGTCCGGTCGATAGAAGCCCCAGGTTGCGCCGGTCGTATCCACATAGGGGGCAAGCTGGCGCTGGAAGAAGGTGTCGATCAAGCCGCCGGTGGCGAACACGCGCGCGAACTCCTCGCGCGAGATTTCCTCGGTGGCCTTGCGCGCCAGCGGGAACCGGTCCCCCAGCGCGCGCGTACACGCGGCCCCGAGTTCCCCGGCGACCTGGCGCGCGATTTCCTCGCGCCGTACCGCGAAGATCTGGCCGGCGCTCGTCGTGGCGATCTGCGCGAGCATCCCGTTCAAGGGTTCAGGCGCGTGCGCGGCGAGCGTGGCGAGTTCGCGCGTTACGTCGCTGCCCGGCGACGATGTGCGCCGCTTTGCCGCGTCCTCCACCGCGGTGAGATACGTGGCGAGCTTCGCCAGCAACCCGACCGCCTCCTGCATCGGCGAGGGCTGCGCAGAAGCGAACCGCGCCAGCGCGCCGAATCGATCGACCGCAGAATTCGGCGCGGCATCGGCATTTGCGGCGCTGCGCGTATTTGACGCGCCGGCCGGCGCGGCGGCCGCCGCCGCAGGCCGCGCGAGCACGCTCACTTCGCGCCCCACCGCCGCAACAAGCGCGGCGAGCGGCGAGTCGGAACTGCCGAGCACCTGCGCGATCTGCACGTTCTTCGCGAGGCTGTCGGTCTTCACGAGCCGGAGATCGCGCAGGTAGTCGTCCCAGAGGTGCGCGTAGTCGGCGAGATAGAGCTGCTCGATGTCCGTCTGCAACGAAGGCGGCGCCTTTTCGGCCGCGGCCGACTTGTCGGTGCCGAGCACCCAGGCGCTTTCGTCGCTGAACTGGCGCAACACGTCCTGGCTGCGCGGGCGCAGCGACTGCTGCAGGAACGAGCGCGAATACAGGCTCGGGATGCCCTGGGTCAGCGATTGCCCGCTCGCACGCGTGAAGACCTGGCTCGCCGCAGGTCCGGCCGCTGCCGCGATCGAGAAGCCCGGAACGCCGGGCCCGAGATCGAGGCTCTTGAGCCGGTCGTAGATGCGCTGCGCGAGCGGCACGCTTGCGACGAGCGCGCGCGACTTGTCGATCAACGCACGGTCGGCACGCGCCGGTGCGC
>Ga0326726_10003287_pt1 | contig 14843 bp, 12 predicted proteins | sample MHFenrmetagenome_2_FD_207603 | JGI IMG/M metagenome (GOLD analysis project Ga0326726, IMG submission 207603) | Lab enriched peat soil microbial communities from Michigan Hollow, Ithaca, NY, United States - MHF15MN | ecosystem: Environmental > Terrestrial > Soil > Wetlands > Peat | place: USA...
TTTGTTGCTTCTGACCTTCTCCCTCAGTATGGTGGCTGTTATCCTCCGGTACCGGATCAGAAAAAAAGCGCAATGAGATCATGAAAGACATTAAGGTAACAGCAAAGGACCTTTCAGTGTATTACGGAACCAACCGGGCTCTTAATAAGATCAGCATGGACATCCCCGACAAAAAAGTGACCGCTTTTATCGGCCCGTCGGGATGTGGCAAGTCAACCTTTCTGCGTACGCTAAACCGGATGAATGATCTGATTGAGCATGTTAAAGTTGAAGGAGAGGTATTGATCGATGAGGTCAATATCTATCAGAAAAACATCGATGTGGTCAACCTGCGCAAAAAGGTCGGCATGATCTTTCAGAAGTCAAATCCTTTCGCCAAATCCATTTATGATAACATTGCCTTTGGGCCTAAAATCAATGGGATTACCGCGAAAAGCAAGCTCGACGAGATCGTGGAATTATCGCTGAAACAGGCAGCCATCTGGGACGAAGTAAAGGACAGGCTTCAAAACTCAGCACTGAGCCTTTCGGGTGGACAGCAGCAGAGAATATGCATCGCCCGCACCCTGGCAGTCAATCCGGATATTATCCTTATGGATGAGCCCGCCAGTGCGCTTGATCCCATTTCAACGGTAAAGATTGAAGAACTGATCCATGAGCTGAAGAAATACTATACCATCATTATTGTCACGCACAATATGCAGCAGGCAGCCCGCACGAGTGACATCACTGCCTTTTTTTATCTGGGGGAGCTGGTTGAGATGGACAGAACACGGACTATCTTTACCAATCCTTCAAAAAAACAGACCGAGGATTATATATCCGGTAGGTTCGGATGATGTTAAAATAATCGTTTAAATCATTTGCAATTATTCAGTAACAGACAACGCCATGCAACCATTTTTTCAGGACGAACTCGCGAAACTGCGGAAAAGAATAATTAAAATGTTTGTGCTGGTGGCAGCACAGCTTAATAAGTCAAGCCAGTCAGTTTCCAATCCTGATTTTGAAGCGACCGAAACGGAGCTCCAAAATGAAAACCGGATCGACAGGCTGGATATCAAGATCGATAAGCTTTGTCAGCGGATCTTTGCTCTGGCTCAGCCTGTGGCAACTGATCTGAGGTTTATCATGTCATCGCTCCGGATGGCCAGTGAAATTGAGCGGATCGGGGATATTGCCCTGGATATTATCGGGCGGTCTGAAACCGTTAGGCCTTTTCAGGATATACTGGCAGAATTCAGGATATCCCAGATCTTCGGCGAAATAATCCGCATGAGCGAGCAGGCGGCAGAGGCCTATGCCAACAACAACAACGACCTGGCCAGAGAGGTCATTTCTTCGTGCAGTCATACGGAGGAATTATGTAAAACGGCCTTTAATGACGTAATTGCCAGGATGACAGAGAAATCCCAGCTTATCATCATTGCCACCGATCTGATCCTCATTATCCGTGACCTGGAAAGGATCAGCAATCACCTCGAAAACGTTTGCGATTCCATAGTTTTCATTGTGGAGGGCAAACGGTTCAGGCATCAGGGTCAGCTATAAATTGCAGGTTTCTTCGCAAGCCCCTGAATTTGGCCCTTTTTACAGCCGAAAAGGCGAACTTTTCTCTGAACTGTTCTTCATTCATGGCATACCATTCCTTACGCGTCATTTCGAGGAGGCCGGGCAGGGGTTTGAATTCATCCACCCTGTGTGGGGCAGCCCGGCGATTCCATGGACAAACATCCTGGCAGATATCACAGCCGAATACCCTGTTCTTCATTTTTCCCCTGAAAGAGTCTTCGATCTCCCCCTTGTTTTCGATGGTAAGGTAAGAAATACAGCGCCCGGCATCAATAACACGGTCACTGACAATGGCAGAGGTCGGGCAGGCACGGATACACCGGTTGCAATCGCCACAGAAATCCGTGATGGGCTTATCATAGCTGAGGGGAATATCCACTATCAGCGACCCGATGAAAAAGTAAGATCCGGCTTCGGATGATATCAGATTGGAGTTCTTTCCGATCCAGCCCAGTCCCGATCTTGCAGCCCATGCCCTGTCGAGTACAGGTGCCGAATCTGTAAAACCGCGTCCGTTGGCCGGTGGAAAAGATGTCCGGATAAATTTCAGCAGCGCATTCAGTTTTTTCCTGATCACCGGGTGATAATCCTTTCCATAGGCGTATATCGAAAGCACCGGGGCATCGGGCTGCTGCTGACGTTGTGACGGATAGTAGCCAAGAAGCACCGAAATCACCGATCTGGCACCTTCTACAAGTCTGGCAGGATCAGTCCGTTTGTCGAAATTCCTTTCCATATATGACATTCCGGCATGGTAACCCTTGCCGAGCCATTTCTCCAGATGCCGGGCATCTTCCCCGGCATATTCCGCACGGGATATACCACATCCGTCGAAGCCAAGCCTCAGGGCTTCCTCCTTGATCATGGATGACCGGTTTATAAGCACATCCATAGGCGTAAAAATGAATGGTACGGGGGACTGATAACTGTGATCCCTGAATGGGAGGAAAAGTTACAGTTTCTTTTTCACCTCGGTGGTTTCATAACCCTCAATGATATCCCCTACTTTGATATCATTGTACTTTTCAATATTAAGACCGCATTCCTGTCCGATAACGGCCTCTTTTACATCATCCTTAAAGCGTTTCAGCGAGGCCAGAACGCCTGAGTATATTACGATCCCGTCACGGATTATCCTTACTTTGGTATCCCGCTTGATCCTTCCTTCCTTAACCATGCACCCGGCTACCGTACCGACCTTGGTAATGCTGAAAGCCTCAAGGACCTCGAGCGTAGCCACGATCTCCTCTTTGATCTCGGGTGACAGCATTCCTTCCATGGCCGATCTGATCTCATTGATGGCATCATAGATTATCGAATAAAGGCGGATATCAATTTCTTCCCTTTCGGCAAGCTTCCGTGCCTGCATGGAAGGACGGACCTGGAAACCTACAACGATGGCATTGGAAGCAGCGGCAAGCAGCACATCACTTTCCGAGATCTGTCCCACCGCCTTATGGATCACATTTACTTCGATCTCCTCATTTGAAAGCTTGATCAGGGAATCAGAGAGTGCCTCAATGGATCCGTCCACATCGCCCTTAACGATCACATTCAGTTCCTTGAAATTGCCGATGGCGATCCGGCGTCCGATCTCATCGAGGGTAATATGTTTTTGCGTACGGAGTCCCTGTTCGCGGAGCAATTGTTCACGTTTGCTTGCAATTTCCTTGGCTTCCTTTTCTGACTCATAAACATTGAACTTGTCGCCTGCCTGCGGAGCCCCGTTCAGTCCCAATACAAGCACCGGGTCACTTGGCCCTGCCGCTTCAATTTTCTTTCCCCGCTCGTTGTACATCGCCTTTACCTTGCCAAAATGATGACCTGCGAGCATGATATCACCAATCCTCAAGGTACCGGACTGTACCAGTACCGTGGCAACGTATCCCCTGCCCTTGTCAAGTGAGGATTCAATGATGGTTCCGATGGCAAATTTATTGGGATTGGCCCTTAGGTTCAGCATTTCTGCCTCCAGCAATACTTTTTCCAGCAGCTCATCCACATTTTTGCCTGTTTTTGCGGAGATCTCCTGCGACTGGTATTTGCCTCCCCAGTCCTCCACCAGAATGTTCATGTTTGCCAGCGACTCTTTAATCTTCTCAGAGTTGGCGGTGGGTTTGTCGATCTTGTTGATCGCGAAAACCATGGGAACCCCGGCAGCCTGGGCATGATTGATGGCTTCAATGGTTTGCGGCATAATGCCGTCATCGGCGGCCACCACAATAATGGCCACATCGGTTATCTGTGCACCGCGTGCACGCATGGCAGTAAATGCCTCATGACCGGGGGTATCCAGGAAAGTGATCTGCCTTCCGTCTTTAAGTTCCACACCATATGCCCCGATATGCTGGGTAATTCCTCCGGCTTCACCGGCAATCACATTGGTATGACGGATATGATCCAGCAATTTGGTCTTCCCGTGGTCTACATGGCCCATCACCGTAACGATCGGAGGCCGGGGTATCATTTCTTTCGGATCTTCCACCTCAACAACCACATCATCCTGAACATCCACAGTAACAAATTCTACCTTAAAACTGAACTCCTCAGCCACCAGAACAAGTGCTTCTGCATCCAGGCGCTGGTTAATTGACACGAACAAACCAAGGCTCATGCAGGCTGCAATAACCTCGTTCACAGGAACCTCCATCAAAGTTGCCAGTTCATTTACAGTCACAAATTCAGTTACCCGGAGGATGTTCTTTTCCTGCTCTTTCTTTTCTTCTTCCTGCTGGATACGCTGACTGACAATGTCGCGCTTTTCGCGCCGGTATTTAGCACCTTTTGATTTCCCCTTTGAGGTAAGCCGGGCAAAAGTATCCTTAATTTGCTTATCTACGTCTTCTTCGCTGATCTCAAACCGATAGCCTTTTCTTTTCTTTTTTTTCTTTTTATCTTTATTTAGATCCGCATCACCCGGCCGTGGTTGTTTATCAACGCTTACCCGTTGGGTATCCTTCTTGATCCGCTTCCGTTTTTTCCTTTCTACGGATTCGTCATGGCTTACAGCTGCAGACCCGAGATCCATCTTTCCCACAACAGTCGGACCTGCGAGCTTATCTGCCTTTGCCCTGATCACTTCGGGTATTTCTTCCCGTGTTCCCGTTTTTAATCCGGGCTCTCCTGACTGGGACTGAACCTTTTCAACAGGTTCACGGTGATGGTTCCCTGATCGCGAGTGTCTTTCCACCTCAAGTTGTTCACGCGTCTTTTTAGGCGGCCTGGTGCGTTGATTCATCGAGTCGAGATCAATTTTGCCCACAACCTTCACCTCTACATCCCTGATCTCGGGCTTCATGAAATTTTCTACTTCTTTGGCTACCCCTATCTCAGGAGAAACCGGCACTGGTTTTTCTTCCAATTCTACTGACTCCGGCGGTGTTTTCACCTCTTCGGGCATCACAGGCTCCGGGATCTCCCCGGCAACAGGCTTTTCTTTTTCCTTTTTAACAGGAGGTGCGGTGATTACAGGCGCCTTTTTTGATTGATTCAGTTTGTCTATATCAATTTTCCCTATCACATTCAACCGGATAGGTTCCACCTCTGCGACGTGTTCAACTTCAGGTTCATGGTGTAATCCGGTAACGCGCAGGTCCTTGATCAGCAATTCCTCTTCAAAATCCTGGACCTCAGGTTCTTTATCATGATGAATGTCGCCGATCGAAACAGTTTCCAGTTTCTCGCGCTTATTCCTTAAATTCAGCTTTTCGGATTCCTTTTTTACATTCAGGTCAGAACTAAATTCCTTTAACAGCATATCAACCTGCTCGGGAGTGATCTTTTCATTCGGATTCGAATCGATCTTCACTCCTTTTTTATGCAGGTATTCCACAATGGTGGAAATGCCCACATTGAGCTCCCTGGCAATCTTACTTAATCGTGTTGTTTTGGTATCTGACATTCGTGCCTTGGGTTGATTTAACCTTCAAAATTAGTAATTCCGCTGATATAAAATAAATCCCGCAAATTATTCGAATTCCGAGCGCAGGATTTTAAGAACTTCCTTTATGGTTTCTTCTTCAAGATCAGTACGTTTGACCAGATCTTCCATATTCAGGGTAAGTACACTGCGGGCCGTATCACAGCCGATAGCCTTCAGCTCGTCGATGATCCATCCGTCAATCTCATCGGCAAATTCCTCGAGGTTCACATCCTCCTCATCGGCATAATCGGTTTCACGGTAAACGTCAATTTCATATCCTGTTAGCTGTCCGGCCAGCTTGATGTTTAATCCGCCCTTGCCAATTGCAAGGGAAACCTCATTGGGTTTCAGATAAACATCTGCCTTTTTGTTTTTCTCATCGATCTTGATGGAGGAGATCTTGGCAGGGCTCAATGCACGCGTAATGTACAACTGCAGGTTATTCGTGTAATTGATCACATCGATGTTTTCATTCTTCAGTTCACGAACAATGCCGTGGATCCTTGAACCTTTCATCCCAACGCAGGCACCGACCGGATCGATGCGTTCATCGTACGATTCAACAGCCACTTTTGCGCGTTCACCCGGTATGCGGACAATCTTCTTGATCGTGATCAGTCCGTCGAAAATTTCCGGGACTTCGAGCTCGAACAGGCGCTCCAGAAATACGGGTGATGTGCGCGACAGCACGATCAATGGCGTATTGTTGCGCATTTCCACCTTTATCACAACGGCTCTGATGTTGTCGCCCTTGCGGAAGTAGTCGGTGGGGATCTGCTCCGATTTGGGGAGGATCAGCTCATTCCCTTCCTCATCAAGTACAAGGATCTCCCGTTTCCACACCTGGTAAACCTCTCCGGTAATGATGTCGCCGATCCGTTCACGGTATTTCTGAAAAATATTGTTCTTTTCGAGATCAAGAATTCGGGCCGTAAGATTTTGCCGCAGCGCAAGAATGGCTCTCCTGCCGAAATCCAGAAGTTTAACCTCATCCGTTACTTCTTCTCCTTCTTCATAGTCAGCATCGATCAGTTTGGCCTCAGCAATGGAAATCTGCTTGTTTGGATCTTCCACGGCCCCGTTTGCAACAACTTCCCTGTTCCTCCAGATCTCAAAATCACCCTTGTCAATGTTAATGATCACATCAAAATTGTCCGCAGAGCCAAACATCTTCACAAGCATGCCCCGGAAAACATCCTCCAGCACACTCATCATAGTTGCCCGGTCAATACTCTTCAGTTCCTTGAATTCTGAAAAAGTTTCGATCAAGTTAAGATTTTCCATTTCTATTTCTTGTTTTTTAAACTAATGGCCACCCTGGCTGATTTTATTTCATCGATCTTTCGTTCCCAGGTCTTAATCACCTTCACCTTTTTGCGGGTTTTGCTGTCCTTTTCCATGGTCTCCAATTCAAGCCTGATTAATTCCTCCCCTGCCTCCACGAGCTTCCCTGTTGTTTTCATTCCGTCAAATGTGATCACTTCCAGTATTCTACCCATGTTTTTCTGATACTGCTGGGGTAATTTCAACGGGCTATCCAAACCCGGCGAAGATACTTCCAGCTCAAAGTCTTCCGCTTCGCGGTCGAACTTTGATTCAATAAACCGGCTTACAGAGATGCATTCCTCAAGGGTGACCCCCTGCATGCTGTCCACAAAAACCGTGATCCGGTTACCCGGTCTTACCGTCACATCCACAAGAAAAAGGCCCCGCTGCGACAGCTCTTCCTGAATACATTTCCGGATTGATTCTCCCTGGATCATAGAAAGACCTGAGTAATAAAATAGGGGACAACTTGTCCCCTATTGCAAAAATTCCTGGCAAAGATAGCAAAATATTTTATAAAACAAAAGGATGATCCCTTGTCCCACTTTCGGGGATTTGTTCATTGGATTTGTGATGGAATTTTCTGTAATTTGTATGGCCTTTGACATGATCCGGCAGAACCGTTGCTCCGGGACCGACCAAACGGTATGGATTCATGGTTAGACCGGCAATTAAATAATCCCAGTGCCCGAAATATTCAACAAGCGGAAGATTATCAATGATCCCGTTCACGGGTTTATTATCATTCCCACCAGTTTTATATTTGATTTGCTCGAACATCCCTATGTGCAGCGTTTGCGCAGGATCAAGCAACTTGGGCTAACAAGCCTGGTTTATCCCGGAGCAACCCATACCCGGTTTCAGCATGCATTGGGCTCAGTGCATCTCATGAGCCTGGCCATTGAGAATATCAGGCAAAAAGGCACTATCATAACCGGTGAAGAGGCCGAGGCAGTAACAGCGGCCATCCTGTTGCATGATATTGGCCACGGGCCCTTCTCTCATGCCCTGGAAGAATCATTGATCGCCGACGTAAGCCATGAGGACCTGTCCATCCTGCTGATGAACGACCTCAACCGCGAAACGGGAGGAAGGCTTGATATGGCACTTGAGATCTTCAACAACAGATACCCTAAAAAATTCCTGCATCAGCTGGTTTCAGGACAACTTGACATGGACAGAATGGATTACCTGATGCGTGACAGCTTTTATGCCGGTGTGGTGGAAGGCGCGATCGGTACTGAACGGATCATTAAAATGCTCAATGTGGCCAATGACCAGTTGGTGGTGGAGGCCAAGGGGATCTATTCCATCGAGAAGTTCCTGATATCCCGGCGACTGATGTATTGGCAGGTATATTTCCATAAAACGGTAATTGCTGCCGAAAATCTTCTGGTAAGAGTTCTTCAGCGTGCAAAGGAGGTGGCAGAAACCGGCCAGTCCCTTTTTGCAACACCGGCACTTCGCTATTTTCTCCAAAACCGGATCACCCGCGAAAACATGACGACCCGGCAGGAAGAAATCCTCGGTTACTTTACCAGCCTGGACGATGATGACATCATGGTTTCTGCAAAATCCTGGGCTCATCATCCCGATCCTTTGTTATCGCTGCTTTCAGGAAATCTGATCGGGAGGATCCTGCCCAGGGTGAGGATCAGTGATACGCCGGTGGCGGAGGACCGGATCAGGGAACTGAGAACGGAGGTAGCTGCCAGATGCCAGCTCGATGAGACCGGGGCCAATTACATGGTTTCGGCCGGAACCATTTCCAACAAGGCATACAGCATCACAACCGATACCATAAAAATTATATATAACTCAGGAGATATCAGGGACCTTACCGAAGCTTCCGATATCTTCCAGATCCAGAATCTGAATGAGACCAAGAAAAAATATTTTTTATGCTTCCCAAAAGATTATGGCTTTAATTATTAATTTTGTGCCCACCGAAAAAGTCATGAACGCATGAAGTTCACAGCCAGAATAATTGCTGATTTTATTAAGGGTGAAATCATTGGAAATCCGGATGAGATTGTGACCGATATTTCAAAGATTGAGGATGGACGGAAGGGAACCCTTGCCTTTCTGGCCAATCCAAAGTATGAAAAGTATCTTTACAGCACCGAGGCCTCTATTGTCCTGATCAACAAGGACCTTCAGGTAAACGGGCCAATAAAAAGTACGGTCATCCGGGTTGACAATGCATATAATGCTTTCACATCCCTTCTTGAGCTTTATTCAAAGAGCATTCCGGAAAAATCAGGTATTGAACAACCTTGTTTTATGGATCCTACGGCCAAAATCGGGGAAAATGCCTACATCGGGGCCTTTGCTTACATCGGTGCAGGTGTGAAGATCGGGAACCGGGCTAAAATATATCCCCAGACCTATATCGGAGATTTTACTGAGATCGGGGAAAATACAATTATTTATTCAGGTGTAAGAATATACCATGGTTGTGTGGTAGGGGCCAATTGCATCATCCATTCCGGATCAGTGATCGGAGCTGACGGTTTTGGCTTTGTACAGCAGCCCGATCAGCACTACCGTAAGATCCCCCAGGTCGGCAACGTGATCATTGAAGATATGGTGGAGATCGGCTCCAATGTTACTATCGACAGGGCCACCATGGGATCAACCATTATCCGCCGCGGTTCGAAATTTGATAACCTTATCCAGATCGGACATAATGTGGAGGTCGGGGAAGATACCGTAATTGTATCCCAGGCGGGTGTGGCCGGTTCAACCAAGGTGGGAAGCAATTGCATGATCGGCGGTCAGGTCGGTCTTGCCGGTCACCTTAAGATCGGTGACAATGTAAAGATCGGAGCACAATCGGGTGTCAGCAATAACCTGAAGGATGGTGAAACCGTGCTTGGATCCCCCGCACTCGATGCATCCAAGCAGATCAAGGCCATGATCATCTACAAGTCGCTTCCTGAAATGAGTAAAAAAATCACCGAGCTGGAGAAAGAACTGAAATCACTGAAAGCAAAAACCGAATAACCCGGGCTCCAGTACGATCAGAACCTAATACCCGGTGCGGTTGTGGTACCCGCTGACGGTTCTCCTTCTGCATAAATAATCATTCCTTCCTTGTGATTAAATAATTTTTTATAATTTCGCCGTTGTTTTTTGGTACTATCCTAGTAATATTTGATAATGGCTGATAAGCAAAGAACGGTTGCGAAACCGGTAAGTCTTAAAGGTAGAGGATTGCATTCAGGAATAGAAGTTGAGTTCAAGATTTGCCCCGCCCCCGAAAATTACGGATATCAGTTTAAGCGAATGGATATGAAAGGGATGCCTGTGATTAGGGCCCTTGCCGAGTATGTGAAAACGACAGACCGCAGCACAACCATTGTAGATAAGGAAGCCTCCGTCACTACGGTTGAACATCTGCTGGCTGCCTTGTATGGTATGGGGATTGATAATGCCTTGATGGAAATCAACGGCCCTGAGGTCCCTATCATTGACGGAAGCTCAAAACCCTTTGTGGAAGCTATTTTATCAGCAGGCATCGTCATGCAGCAGGCCGAACGGAACTATTTTCAGATCCGTGAAAAACTTGAATTCCATGATGAGGATAAAGATATTGAGATCATCGCATATCCTGACGAAGATTTTTATGTGGATGTGCACATCGATTATAATTCACGGGTGCTGGGACATCAGTTTGCGTCCCTGAAAAACATAAATGATTTTGAAAAGGAATTTTCAGCATGCCGTACCTTTGTATTTCTGCATGAACTGGAATTCCTGCAAAATAATAACCTCATCAAAGGCGGCGATCTCGACAATGCGATTGTGATCATCGACCGCCCCGTTTCACAGGAGGAACTTGACAGACTGGCGCGGGTGCTGAACAAACCCACCATAAAAGTTAAGCCCGAAGGCATACTAAACAATGTGGAACTTGCGTTTGCCAATGAACCTGCACGGCATAAGCTGCTTGATGTGATCGGTGACCTGGCGTTATGCGGCGTTCGGCTGAAAGGCCGTATCATTGCAAATAAACCCGGGCACCATGCCAATGTGGAATTTGCCAAACTGGTTAGGAAAAGCATCAAAGCTTCCCATAACAAACCATTGCCGCCGGCCTATGATCCCGATAAGGAACCGTTGTTCGATATTAACCAGATCAGGAAACTGTTGCCACACAGGAATCCTTTTCTGCTGGTGGATAAAATCATGTCAATGGATAAATGGACAGTTTGCGGAATTAAGAATGTGACCATAAATGAATCCTTTTTCATGGGTCACTACCCCGAAGAACCCATCATGCCGGGTGTACTGCAGATCGAATCCCTCGCACAGGTTGGAGGGATCCTGCTTCTCAGCTCTGTTCCCGATCCTGAGAACCATGTTCTGTACTTTATGCGGATCGATTCCGTACGGTTTAAACGCAAAGTGGTACCGGGCGATACACTGAACATCCGGATGCAGCTGAAGGAACCAATCAAACGCGGAATTGCATTGTGCAAGGGCGAAGGATTTGTGGGTGATCAGCTGGTGATCGAGGCTGAGTTTATGGCCCAGCTGGCCCGCAAACCGGGCCGGTAATTTATATTTTTAAAAACAAAATTTCTCACATGCGCAATCAATTGCTTAACTCCATACACCCGGATGCCAAAATTGGCAATCAGGTTGAGATAGGCCCTTTTACCACCATTTATGGAGATGTTGAAATCGGAGATAATACCTGGATTGGTCCCAATGTAACAATCATGGACGGCGCCAGGATCGGCAAGAACTGCCGGATTTTTCCCGGGGCTGTCATTTCCGGCATACCCCAGGATCTGAAATTCATGGGAGAAATTTCCACGGCCGAGATCGGCGACAATACCACCATCCGGGAATATGTGACCGTGAACCGGGGTACAAAATCAAAAGGCAGGACCATTGTAGGCAGCAACTGCCTGCTGCAGTCCTATGTGCATATTGCCCACGACTGTTTCATCGGCAATAACTGCATACTTTCAGGCTATGTGGGACTGGGCGGTGAAGTGGTGATTGAGGATTGGGCCATCCTGGGCGGAGGAAGCCTGGTTCACCAGTTTGTCCATATCGGCTGCCATGTTATGGTACAGGGAGGCTGCAAGGTGATCAAGGACGTTCCGCCTTATATAATGGCCGGGAGAGACCCGGTGGTATTTGCCGGCCTGAACCTCGTCGGACTCAGGCGCAGAAGCTTCCCTACAGATAAAATACAGGAGCTGCAGGAAATCTATCGTACGCTTTACCAGAAGGGACTGAATAATTCCGACGCCCTGCGCAATATCGAAGCCAGCTTCCCGCCGTCACCTGAACGCGACCACATCATGGAATTCGTGCATACATCGGAACGCGGGGTCATCAAAGGAATGCTGGACGATTCCGACTAATGGTCCAGCGGGTTCCACCCTTGTGCTTCAAGGGTGACTTCCCCGCCGCCGGAAATGACCATTTTTTTACCCTCGCTGATATCGGCTACATGACCAATCACTGAAATCTCAGACATTTTTCTGATCAGCTCAAAACTTCCTACAGGAATGGTGAACAGGAGTTCGTAATCCTCCCCCCCGTTGAGTGCGGCAATAAGCGGATCCATATCAAATTCCCGGGCTACCCTTATTGTTTCGGGGTGAATGGGAATTTTGTCCGCCCATATCCTGCATCCTTTATCGGAAGCCTTGCAAATATGCATTGTTTCAGAGGATAACCCGTCTGAAATGTCGATCATGGATGTTGGTTTAATACCTTTTTTCCGGAGAAGCTCCGTGATATCACGGCGTGCCTCCGGCTTAAGCTGCCGTTCAAGTACATAATCATACCCCTCCAGCACAGGCTGTATATCATGATTCTTCTCAAACAGGAGTCTTTCACGTTCCAGCAACTGCAGTCCCATATAAGCCCCTCCCAGATCACCCGAAACACAGATCAGGTCATTCATCCCGGCGCCATTCCTGTATGTTAGTTCGGCTTCCTTTCCCTCTCCGATCGCTGTACACGATATCACCAGTCCCGTCAGTGATGACGTGGTATCACCCCCTACCAGGTCAACGCCATACTGCGAGCATGCCAGCCTGATCCCCGAATAAATGGTATCCATCATGCTGATGGTGAACTTACGGGAGATGGCCATGGATATCAGAAGCTGTCTGGGGATTGCATTCATGGCATAGATATCGGAAAAGTTAACCACCGCGGCTTTGTATCCCAGATGCTTCAAAGGCGTGTACATCAGGTTAAAGTGAATTCCTTCAGCCAGAAGATCGGTGGTGACCACCACCCTGCTCCTGCCATAATCTAGCACGGCGGCATCATCACCAACTCCTTTGCATGTACTCTCATTTACAATGCGGATATCCCGGGTAAGGCGATCGATCAGTCCAAACTCCCCCAATCTGGAAATTTCATCATCACGCTGATCAAATTCACTCATATCAGTGCTTATGGAATATTTACTAACCTTTGCAAATATCAGGATAAATTGATACAGAATTAGTATATTTGCCATTATTTAGAATTAATCTAAATACACATATGTGTATGAACATCACTGATTTTAAGTTGGTATAACATGGAAGAGAGAAAAGATCAGATATTGACGGAGGTTACCAATGGCGATTACAAATATGGCTTTACTACTGATATTGATACAGATACAATACCAAGAGGATTAAACGAAGATGTAATCCGGATGATATCCGCCAAAAAGAAGGAGCCTGAATTCATGCTCGAATTCAGACTGAAGTCTTACAGGCATTGGCTAACCATGAAAATGCCCAGGTGGGCTCACCTTACAGTCCCCGAGATCCGCTACCAGGACATCATTTACTATGCCGCTCCAAAGCAGGTTATAGGTCCGAAAAGCCTGGATGAAGTTGACCCGGAGTTGCTGCGTACCTTTAACAGACTGGGCATACCCCTCGAAGAACAGAAACATCTTTCGGGCGTGGCAGTGGATGCGGTTATGGACAGCATTTCAGTTAAGACCACATTTAAAGAGACCCTGGCAGAAATGGGCATTATTTTTTGCTCCATGAGTGAGGCCATCCGTGAATACCCCGAACTGGTGAAAAAGTACCTGGGTTCTGTGGTCCCCTATACCGATAATTTTTTTGCGACCCTGAATTCAGCTGTGTTCAGCGACGGATCATTCTGTTATATCCCCAAAGGGGTCAGATCGCCCATGGAACTGTCCACCTATTTCAGGATCAATGCGGCAAACACCGGACAGTTTGAACGGACACTGCTCATCGCCGATGATGACAGTTACGTCAGCTATCTCGAAGGATGTACAGCACCCATGCGCGACGAGAACCAGCTGCACGCGGCGGTGGTTGAAATTGTCGCCCTTGAAAATGCCGAAGTCAAGTATTCCACGGTGCAGAACTGGTATCCCGGAGATAAGAACGGCAAGGGGGGTATCTTCAACTTTGTCACCAAACGGGGGATCTGCAAAGGAGATAATTCAAAGATCTCCTGGACCCAGGTGGAGACCGGATCTGCCATAACCTGGAAGTACCCCAGCTGTATTTTGCGGGGTAACAATACTACCGGCGAATTTTATTCGGTTGCAGTGACCAACAATTACCAGCAGGCCGATACCGGCACGAAAATGATCCACATCGGTAAAAACAGCCACAGCACCATCATATCCAAGGGTATTTCCGCCGGTCACGGTCAGAACAGTTTCCGCAGCCTGGTGAAAGTGATCAAAAATGCCGACAAGGTAAGGAATTTCACCCAGTGCGATTCGCTGCTGATGGGCGACAAATGCGGGGCACACACCTTCCCTTACATTGAGGTTGAGAATGAATCAGCCATCATCGAACACGAAGCCACCACGTCAAAGATCGGTGAAGACCAGATATTTTACTGCAATCAGCGCGGAATTGATACCGAGAATGCGGTAGGCCTGATCATTAACGGCTATGCCCGCGAGGTGCTGAACAAGTTGCCTATGGAATTTGCCGTGGAAGCTCAGAAGCTTTTACAGATCAGCCTGGAAGGAAGCGTGGGATGAGATGAGGGACAA
>Ga0326726_10003288_pt1 | contig 14839 bp, 10 predicted proteins | sample MHFenrmetagenome_2_FD_207603 | JGI IMG/M metagenome (GOLD analysis project Ga0326726, IMG submission 207603) | Lab enriched peat soil microbial communities from Michigan Hollow, Ithaca, NY, United States - MHF15MN | ecosystem: Environmental > Terrestrial > Soil > Wetlands > Peat | place: USA...
AATAATCTGACCCGCACAGAATTCAACGGAATCACCTCTATAAGCGAATATGTGAGTTTTGTCAAATAAGGTATAAACAAAAAAGTGGTTGGATATAGATTTATCATCATGGTTATCCGGCTTTAAAGTGTATGTGTTGAACAACCTGAAATCATCAGGTGCTATTACTTTCTGATCAGCATCATCTTTTTTGTTATGATATTTTTTCCTCCGGGGCCTGTGGCTTCAATCCTGTAAAAATAAATTCCTGTTGGTACCTTGCTGCCATTCTTGTCAAACCCGTCCCACTCGGTTCTGTAATAGCCTGATAATTTATTAACATTCTCGAGGATGATTACTGGTTTACCTGACAAATTGAAAACAGTGATTTTTACTGATGCGCCGGAATGAAGCTGGTACGGAATGGTCGTTATCTCTAAGAAAGGATTCGGATAATTCTGATAAACAGTTATTATTTCAGAAGACGATTTACCGGAGCTATAAATATCATCCGCTCCCGGCGATCCTCCGATATTATATGACGATCTCCAGGATGAAGGAAGTTTCTGATCACCTGATGGGTTCATTTCTATGGGAACAAGCGATTTTCCTTCCCCGTCAGGTGGCAAAGGCCAATCATTTCCATCATCGTAGGTTAAAGAGCAGAGTGTGTCTTTATCCTGACTTAAAAGGACTAACTCCTCACCGCTGTTATCAAGCTGTCCGTTATACTGATCAAACGGCATGAAATTATACAATTCATAAAAATACCTGCTATTTGATGCAAGAACAACAAATTCCTGCGGCCTAAGATAACTTTCAGAAGGAAATCTGTATCTGATCCCCTCTGTAAATTGCAACCCTTCAAGATATAGAGTAGATGTCCCTGTATTCTTCAGTTCAATAAATTCAAAAACAGAATCTTGAATTCCATATTGATTTACCGGGTGATAGTGAATTTCAGTGATCTTCAGATCACTAAAATCTCCAGTAACCAGGAAGGACAGCTCAATCAGTGCGCTCCATGTCCCATTATAGAATGTGCGTGCTTTTAAATGAGTTGATTCATTAATCGTTATGGAGCTAAGATACATTTTTGCTGAAGATGAGGTACCTGTCACAGGGTTATATACTGCAGGATCACTGCCATCAGTAGTATACCATATATTCCCATTTCCGGTGAATAATGCCAGGATATCTCCAGGCTTTACTTTGTTTTGAAACACGGGATTACCATTTAGCTGACAGACCGGTGCGTCAACCGATGGAAACAGTTTAGCTTTTCTTAACTGGCTGATAAATACCTCTGTACGATCAGGGAAATAAGTGTTCAGAATATAATTCAATTGAGGAAGCCAGTAATCTTCTCTGTTATAAAGATCAAAAGGTCCTTCGGTCTGATACTGGTGAACATCACGACGGTAATCGCCCCACCTGGCCGACTCAGCTATCACGGCCTTGTCTATCTGACCGGCTCTCAATGCCCATCGTCCTGCAGCTGATGCAGGGGTTAAGGCTCCGTTATTAAAACAGAATTTCTGAACCCTGTCGGTAAAAAGACGGAGGAACTCATCATTCTGACACAATTGCTGAAATATCCTGCTTGGGCACTTATCGTTGTTTTCAGAAAGAATATTGGCGTTTAAGCCTTCTACCATATGTTCAGCATCCCAGCAAAAGAACCGGAAACCTTTACAGGGAGTGACTCGGTTCCTTATTGCTACCCAGTTATGGTGATCCCAATCCCAGTTTCCTCCATAAAAATTCAAGATCATATAATCAGCAAGGTTGACAACATCAACCATAGCTTCAATCTCCGGATTAGGGGTACCATCCGGGTTGTTCCCTCTTACCAGCTGATAAGCATCATTTTGCTTAAGCCCGGCGTTTGCCATGGCTATTAATTTGTTCCAGGCTTTAGCGTCACCATCCACAGCTTCTGAATAATCCTTGATGACATCAAAATCATCTTTGTTTCCATATAAATAGGATTCAGCAAAATCACTGTCCATTCTCTCTGAAGGATTATATAATCCCCAGTACATTCCGTTAATAAATAAATGCACATAGTTGCCATGACTTGAATAATGCCCCATGGCTCTTTGAGTATCTTTGGTCCATCTGTCCCTTATATATTGTGCCATTGATCTTTCACTGTTACTCCAATGTATCCAGGTGTTGCCAAAACCAGCTCTTAAAATGATCTTATTAAAAACCGAAACTGCATCATTGCCGAAAAAAGGGTATTTCAGCTTTGAGGGACCGTATTCTTTTTTGAAAACAATCAGGAATGAGTGTTTGGGTGATTTCTCAGGTCTCCTTCCCTCTCCACCCTGTATCTGAATTCCACAATCAACCTGGAATGAACCGGTATCAGTGGCACTGAAAAATTCGAATGAAATAGGACGCTCCCAGCCATACCCTAAACCCTGTGAAACACCTGTATAGATATAAATTCCGCCCGAGAGCTGATCAACATTTTTTGAAAACAGATTTTCTTTGTCTGTAACAATCGAAATAACAGGAATGTCAAGCAAAGCATCTTTTGCTGATATTTCAAATTGCGGATCCGCCATCATCTCAGGATCCATTTCATAATCACCCGGAGCAACACCGTTGATGCTTGTGAAAGGCGCCCATTCCGAGGGATATCCCTCAGGATTATTTGGCTGGTGTATTATGTCGTCAGGAAACAAATAGGTTCGGGTAGTTGTTTTGCTGGCAACCAAATCATTTCCGATGCAGACAGCTCTTATTACTGAAGTGTGGTCAATCCTGACAGGAACTGTATATAAAAGTCCATTATTATCACCAGGAGTGCTTCCATCACTTGTATAAAATACCTTGACATTTGCATCAGATGATGTTATCTCAAGAAAGAAAGGAGAATTGAAAAAGCCATGATCAACACTGAATACCGGACAGGAAAGAGAACTACCCATCGAATACTTTCCAGAAGAGCCTTTCAGATCAAGTACCGGGATACAGGCAATGAAAACAAATAAAAAAAACACTCTTAAAAAAGTCTTATTCATGTGACGATGTTGTAATTACATTGTAATTACACATTTTTACCTGCCTGTAACCAATATATTTTCCCTGCCGATTTTCCTTTCACCCTGGTAAACCTGCAGAATGTAATATCCTGAGGCAAGCTCATTAATATCGAGACTAAGATACTGATAGCCCTGATTTTCCGGCATAATTTCATCGTAATAAACTTTCCGTCCCAGCAAATCGAACAATTCAATCCTGATTTCGTCAGAAAAAGTCAGATAGAAATACAAGTTAATCTTATCCCTGGCCGGGTTAGGAAATACCAGGATATCGTTTTTGGAATGATTCTCAGACACATTCTCTGCAACCATTATATTGGCATCTATCCAATTCACCCTGTCTGTTATCCATCCTTTCAAATAACCCACCTCATCTTCATAGGTTTCTCCGATAAAATAATTTGGCCAGACATATTGCCCGAGTACCGGCCATCTGGTAAAATTGCGGTCAATTGCTTCACCAAGATATTCGATGGTATTATCCAGATACATCACTATTGAGTCAGTGCAGAATGCTCCTTTTCTGATTTCCTTCCACCGTGATACAAATACACCTCTGTAGCTCAGATCTTCCATCAAGCGTGCCCACCAGTGCATCCTTCCGCCATACTTGTCTTCGAATTTCGAAAAGAGCCAGATATCTGTTTCCAGATTAAAGTCAGTAAAATCTTCATTCCCGTAACACAGATCGAAATCCCATAACGGTCCTGCTTTCAATTTTCCACCGTCAGAGTCTTTGTCCTTATAAAAAAATGTACTGAAACGGTACCCGTCTACATTATTGACCAGTTCCTGAATGATCTGAAAATCAACAAATGACTTCACATCAATGTAATTTCTAAATCCCTTTGAAGGATCTGAGAATGACGCTCCATTGAGACTATTTTCTGTATCTGTAAAATACTTTTTGATATAGCTCTTTTGTGCTGGTGCAATCTCATTGTATTTCGGATAAACATAAGTGAAACTGTAATTTTCTGAATTATGATAATGAGTTGAAGGTGATATCTGGAAATACTCATCTGTTCCCGAACCATCCAGTTTATCTGCCTTTAAAATGTATCCACCTGTCAGGTCATCACCCGAAACCTCATCAGGTTTGAGCTTGCTGATGTCAAGCCTGTTACTGTCACGCTTTATGCTTTCCATAAGCTGATAAATACCAATATAATCTCCATCCAGGTAGACCTCGCACCACCGGTTTCGGGGTTGCCACCCTCCTTCCAACCTGCTTCCCAGGTGAAAAGTGAGAGCATTTCGCAGCATTGTTTTATCGGAATAAGGGGCGTACAGCACCCAGTCTTCTTCAGCAGGCATTCCAAGCAGGCTCGCAGATGTATCTGCTCCCGATTTGGTCCATAGTTCAAGCGAATAGCTTTTCTTTGGAAACATCTGTGATGACTGTCCCCTGATTTCTATACCAATATTTCCATCATAATCAGTCCCCTGCTGGAACTGATTATTCATTGTTCCGTCTTTATGGTCAATAACTTTTAATCGCGCATTTATCTTTGGATCATCAGTTATATTTTGCCCGCCTGTTTCAATTACAATCAGCGGCAGGCTGGAAGGAACTGCAATCTGCGCATTCACTTTAAAACATACAGTTAAAGACAGAAGTAGAACGATTCTTCTTCCGGAATGAAAATCAAGCCTTGGTATCACAATCTCAGGTCAATTATACTACATCCTTTAACATTCACCCTCAATAATTTATTGCATAGGGTGAATTTATTTTTAACCGGGATTTAAAAATTCAACTATAAAATCAGCACTTCATCTGAACATTGTCGCGGTAAATGTACTTAATTTGTTATGCCGTAATAATTATAACCTTAATATGCAAATGCCACAGATAGAAAAGTTGACTCTTGATTTCCTTTCAGATCTGAAATATCATAACGAAAGAGAATGGTTTCTAAAAAACCGCAAAAGATTCGACTATGCAAAGAAGAATTTTGAATCGTTTGTGCAGGCTGTCATTGACAGGATATCGGAATTTGATCCCATTCTGAAGGGACTGGAGGTAAGAAGTTGTACCTACAGGATCAATCGCGACATAAGATTCTCCAATGACAAAACAATCTATAAAACTCATTTTGGAGCTTTTATTGTCAGGGGAGGAAAGAAAAACGGCGACAGGTATGCAGGTTATTATGTTCATGTGGAACCGGGCAACAACAGCATGATAGCCGGAGGAGCCTACATTCCCCCGATGCCATGGCTGACGGCAATAAGGGAAAAAATCGATGAACAGGGAGACTCTTTAATTAAAATCATTAAAAACAAGGATTTCTCTGACTTTTTCGGAGAAATCGAAGGAGAGAAATTAAAAAGTGCACCAAAAGGATACTCCAGGGATAATAAATATATTGAATTCCTGAAGCTGAAGAGTTTTCTGATATCAAAAATGATTTCAGACAAAGATATTATCGGCAGGGATTACTTTGGTCTTATTATAGAAGCTTGCAGGATAATGAAGCCTCTGAATGATTTCCTGAATGATTATTAAATGACACCCGGGAGAATCCTTATTTTTTGCAAACTGTTATTATTACCGTATCTATTCTTACATCCCCGTTTATGTAAGTAACTGAGTCAGAATTGGCGGTTTCATATGCTCTTATTTCACTATCTGACACATCGCACTTGCTACGTGTATCTGATACCGAAAAAGAATCTTTTCCCCCTGAATCTTTTATCGTAATAGTAATTGTGGTTGTACAGTCATAGCAGGTCTGATCCTGATTACACGAGAATAATAAAAGAGCAAAGATTATAACAAAGACTTTTCCCATATCTGAAAAGCACCTTTTAAAATCGTGGCTGACCCGGAATTTTTCTGATCCTCAGATTCAGCGGTGTAACTTCGAGGTATTCATCATCTTTGATCTGTTCCATCGATTCCTCGAGAGAGAATTTAAGTTTGGGAGTTATTTTGTAACTGTCATCCGAACCTGACGCTCTCATGTTTGTGAGTTTCTTGCCTTTTACAACATTTACCTCAATATCTTTAGATCTTGTGTTCTCTCCTATCACCTGGCCTTTATAAACATGTTCCCCCGGATCGATAAAAAACCTTCCCCGATCCTGGAGTCTGTCCAGTGCATATCCAGTTGCCATGCCTTCATCAAGTGAAACAAGCGAACCATTTTGAACAGGCAGCAGATCGTCTCCCTTGTATTTATCATAAGCCCTGAACCTGTGATACATGACAGCTTCTCCCGATGTTACAGTAAGCATATTGTTCCGCAGGCCTATAATACCCCTTGCCGGGATATCAAATTCAAGATGTATCAGGTCTCCCTTAGGTTCGATTACAGTCATCTCGCCTTTTCTCATTGTCACAAGTTCTATTGCCTTTCCCGAGAGGTCAGCGGGCAGATCAATTGATAATGTTTCGTATGGTTCACATTTTATTCCGTCAATAACTTTTAGCAGAACTTTGGGTTTTCCAACCTGAAATTCGTACCCTTCCCTTCTCATAGTCTCTATCAGGATAGAAAGATGCAGTATTCCTCTACCGTAAACAATAAAAGTATCTTCCGAATTAGTTTCTTCAACTTTCAAAGCAAGATTTTTCTCAGTCTCCCGGAACAGCCGTGTTCTTAAGTGCCTGGATGTCACGAATTTTCCCTCTTTACCAAACAGGGGTGAGTTATTAATTGTAAAGATCATGCTCATTGTAGGTTCATCAACTTCTATCCGTTGAAGAGCCTCAGGTGAGAGAAGATCAGCAAGTGTATCACCTATCTCGAAATCTTCCAGACCAATTACTGCACATAAATCACCACATCTGACACTGTCGGTTTTAACTCGTCCGAGACCTTCAAATACAAAGAGTTCCTTGACCCTCACCTTTCTTACCTCTCCGTCTTTTTTACAAAGTGTATAATCGTTGCCTGTTACAATTTCACCGCGAAAAACCCTACCGATGGCAATTCTTCCGACATAATTTGAATAGTCGAGTGAAGCGACCTGCATCTGAGCTGTTCCTTCAACATATTGTGGTTCAGGGATCTGTTCAATAATTGTATCGAGAAGAACTGTGATATCAGTCGTAGGTTTTTTCCAGTCTTTGCTCATCCATCCGTATTTGGATGAGCCAAACACTGTTTCAAAATCAAGCTGTTCTTCCGATGCGTCAAGGTTGAACATTAATTCAAAGATATCCTGCTGAACTTCATCAGGTCTGCAGTTTTCCTTGTCCACTTTGTTTACAACAACAATTGGTTTCAGTCCAAGGTTTATTGCCTTCCCCAGAACAAACCTGGTCTGAGGCATTGGTCCTTCAAAAGCATCTACAAGAAGGAGAACACCATCTGCCATTTTCAGCACCCTCTCTACCTCACCTCCGAAATCGGCATGCCCCGGAGTATCTATAATATTGATCTTTACTCCCTTATAATTAACTGAAACGTTCTTGGATATGATTGTAATGCCTCTTTCCCTTTCAAGATCATTGCTGTCCAGGATCAGTTCACCTACTTCTTTTCTCTCAGTGAAAACCTTGCATTCCTGAATAATCCTGTCAACCAGGGTGGTTTTTCCATGGTCAACATGTGCAATGATCGCAATATTTCTTAATGGTAGCATAAAATTATTAAAGACCTGCAAAAGTAATATTGTTGGCTGTATTAACGTTAAAAACGCTTAAAATTAATTTGTATGAAAAAAACTCATATATTTCGTGAAATTTTAAAAATTGAGATATGAAAAAACTGATTTACACCCTTTTCTTCGCTCTGATAGCATTTGCTTCATCAATTGCCCAGACGGGTAAGCTTGAAGCTGGAATGAAAGCACCTGTTTGGATGTTTACAGATGCAAACAAGAAGGAATTCACCATGGATTCATGGGCAGGCAAGGTTTTGCAGGTCAATTATGTCGATCCTGATGAACAAGATCTTAACGAAGCATATAATGAAGTGCTTGACAAAGCTGTAAAAGTCGACAAAATAATTGACAGTGTATACTTTAAAGGTATAGGAATTGTTGATACCAAGTCCACCTGGAAACCAAACGGGCTTATCAGGGCAATAGCCGGCAAAAAGGCCAAGAAATATAAAACCACAATACTTTTTGATTATAAAGGAACTCTTCATGAGATCTGGGGGATGCCAAAAGACAGCTATAGTGTAGTAATTTTAGATAAGAACAGGGTCTGCAGATATGCTTTCAGCGGTAAGATTCCGGAATCAGAAAATGAGAAGATCATCCAGCTTATAATAGGACTGACGAAGGAATAGCAGCTAACCATATTTAGGGGAGATAAAAGCTATTCCCAAATAAGCCTCCTTTAGGGGGTCCGGGGTAAACCAATATAAAGTTCTATTAAATAAATAGATGCTAATCCCGAATCTTCTGATTATAGCCGGCACCGGCAATAAATCCGGAAAGACCTCAATGGCATGCCGATTAATAGAGCAATTCAGGCATCTTGATATTGTTTCTGTAAAGATCACGCCACATTTTCATGAAACTACGCCGGGACTTGTTCTGATCTCTGAAAAAACAGGGTATTCAGTTTACGAGGAGAAGAATGGTGACAATTCCAAGGATACGTCCAGGATGCTGAAGGCCGGAGCATCAAGGGTTTTCTTTGCAAAAGTCACCGATAATTCACTATTTAGTGCTTTTAAAGAGATCTTCAGGTATATTCCGCCAGGAACTCCAGTAATTTGTGAATCACCCGCGCTCCGGCGTTATGTTGAACCCGGGCTATTTATAATTATGACTTCTTTTGAAAAATATAATCAAAAGGATATCAAGTCATTATTGGATTTACCTCATGTAAACTTCAACATGGATTATCTTGTTTTGAATAAAGATATTCCAATATCTTTTAGCAACCGAAAATGGATCAGCATGTAAAATGGCAATTGATCAGTTTATTTCATTTACATCTGAAATATCTGTTCCCAGTTTTGCCTTTATCCTTTCGAGATCGTTTTTCATTAAAGCAATGGAATGAAATATCTGCTTTTCAGGAAGAACTGGTTCCGGAAGCTCATTGCTTATATAATTAACAAATTTCCATATCTCTTTGACCTCACTTATATGCACTTCATAAGGTTCATATAGAGGATTTAGAGAAAAGAGAACAAGCTTTCCATCTTTTGAAATGTTGTTTTCAAGGATCTTGAAGACAATTCCGTCATTTAATGTAAAAACAATATAGGCTTTGCCGGTTCTGATGTTCCTCCAGTCCTGCAGAAATTCACCTGTGACCCACGATCCGTCGGGAATCGGCAACATTGAATCGCCTTTCAGCTGGAATGTCCTGTATTTTCTTTTGTCTGAAAGAAAAGGAAGGCTGAAGACTGGAAGTTCCCCGATATATTCCGGATCGGCATACCCGGTTGTATAACCTGCTTTTGCCTTTTCAGCAACAAGCTCAATATTTTCCCTGTTTTCTTTATTGACAGTTGTTGTCAGCACTCTCAGGTTGCTCCCCTTTACGTAAGCATCATATCCCCTTTCCAGCTCTCCGAGCTGGCTCTCCGACAACCGGGTCATATCGATCTTAAGCAGTGTGTCGATCGACATGTTGAAGTACCCCGAAAATGATACTAGAATATCTATCCCGGGCTGGGCCACTCCGTTCTCATACCCGCTGAGGGTTGAACGCTTCAGGTTAAGGGCAACAGCAACATCATCCTGTGTTCTGCCCCTTCTTTTTCTTAAAAATTTTATATTGGAAGTGAAGTACATATAAAAATATTGATTATATTGTAATCATAGATTTGATTAATTTTTAATCAAATGTAAAACTTAATTGTTATATATACAAGGATTTTTATATTTTTTTATTATGAAGCAGCAAGAGGAACAGATGCAGGGCTAAAGCCCTTATTTATGGGGTATCCGATAACCCCGGCATAATGCCGGGGTTTAAGAAAATAAAACCAGCCGGGCTTCAGCCCAAAATATTCAAAGTTTTTTAATCAGACGAAAAATGTTTCTTTCCGGCAACATAGACCGATCAGTTCTTCATCTCGACATGGATACATTTTTTGTATCGGTTGAGAGGCTTAAGAACAGCAGGCTCATAGGCAAGCCTGTCATAATCGGCGGTATGTCGGACCGCGGCGTTGTATCGAGCTGCAGCTATGAAGCAAGAAAATATGGCGTAAGTTCAGCCATGCCGATGAAGATGGCCAGGAGCATGTGTCCCGATGCCATTGTTATAAGAGGCGATATGGAGATGTACAGCAACTATTCACATATGGTTACGGGAATAATTGCGGAAAGATCGCCGCTTTACGAAAAAGCATCGATTGATGAGCATTATATCGACCTCACCGGCATGGACCGTTTTTATGGATGCTACAAATGGTCTCATGAACTGCGGCAGTGTATAATAAAAGAAACCGGACTGCCCATATCCATAGGCCTTTCAGTCAATAAAACCGTATCAAAGATTGCGGCAGGAGAAGCAAAGCCGAACGGGGAAATAGAGATAAAAAAAGAGATAGTCCTTCCCTTTCTCGATCCGCTGTCAATAAGCAAGATCCCGATGATAGGCCAGAAGACTTTTCACACACTTCGCTCAATGGGTATTGCAACAATATACACTCTGAGGAACATTCCGTCCGAGATGCTTGAAAACCTTATGGGCAAAAACGGCATTGAGATATGGAAAAGAGCCAACGGGATAGACTCAACCCCTGTAATCAGCTACTCTGAACAGAAATCAATAAGCACCGAGCATACTTTCGAAAAAGACACAACCGACATGGTGCGGCTGAACCAGCTCCTGGCAAGCATGGTGGAAAAAATTGCCTTTGAGCTTCGAAAACAGGAAAAGCTCACATCATGTGTCACGGTAAAAATAAGGTATTCAAACTTCGATACACATACCCTGCAAAAAAGGATACCATATACCTCTTTCGATCATGTCCTTTCAGATATAGCAAAAGAGCTTTTTGGCAGACTCTACCAGCGGCGCATGCTTATCAGGCTTATCGGTGTCAGATTCAGCCATATGGTCAGAGGGGTTCAGCAGCTTGATCTGTTCGATGATACTCCGGAAAAGGTAAGCCTGTATATGACCATGGATAATATCCGGAAACGTTTCGGCCGCGATGCAGTGCGCAGAGCCGTCGGGGTAATGACTATCAGGGAAAGAGAGGAAAAGGCCCTTAAACAGCTTGAAAATGCAGTGAATGAACAGAAGATGATGGAGGAAAGATTAAAGGGATATATGATGTATGGATTTTAAAAAAGGCAACGGGCGACAGGCATCAGGCAACTGGTAACATCCCCCTGCCCCCTGCCTGCCGGCAGGCAGGCCTTCAAAGGGGGAATTAAATCCTGTCGCCTGACGCCCGATGCCTGAAGTCTTAAAAAAATGTATTTGAATTGTCATTCATATTATTCCCTTCGCTACGGAATGATGTCCGTCGAACAGCTTATGCTGAAAGCTATTGCTGCAGGAGCTGAGTGCATTGCCATGACTGACATCAACAATTCAACCGGAATCCCGGAATTTGCAGGTGAATGTACAAGAAACAATATAAAACCTGTGGCGGGAATTGAATTCAGAAATAATAATGAAATGCAATATATCGGCATTGCACGCAACAATAACGGTCTGAGGGAATTGAATGAATTTCTTTCAAAGCATAATTTTGAAAAAACGCCTCTCCCCTTCCCTGCACCGGGATTTGCCAACGCATATATCATATACTCGTTGAAAAAAACTCCGGGCAGACGACTGCTTGAAAACGAGCGCATCGGAATAAAACCCGGTGAGATCAACCGACTTGTGACACTTCCCGGATCAACCGACAGGAATTCCATGGTTCTTCTGCAACCTGTGACTTTCGCATCGAACGACGATATCTTCATTCATAAAAGCCTCAGGGCGGTCGACAACAACATACTTCTCAGCCATCTTCAGCCGTCACAGTGTGCGGGCGAAGATGAGTTTTTCAAAACACCGGAACATCAGAAAAATCTCTCAGATGAACATCCCTGGATCGTGAGGAACACAAAAAAGCTGATGGATGAGTGTTCTCTCGATTTTGACCGCAACAGCCTGAAGAACAAGAAGATATTTTCAGCAAGCAAGTACGACGATAAGCTTCTGCTCGAAAAACTTGCATGGGACGGCATGGTGTACAGGTATGGCAAACAAAATTCTGAAGCAAAGAAAAGAATTCAGCATGAGCTCGAAATCATTGACAAGCTGGGTTTCTCAGCCTATTTTCTCATTACATGGGATATTGTAAGGTACTCAATGTCAAGGGGATTTTACCATGTAGGACGGGGCAGCGGGGCAAATTCAATTATTGCTTACTGTCTGAAAATCACCAATGTTGACCCGATCGACCTGAACCTTTACTTCGAGCGGTTCATCAATCCGAAGCGAAGCAGTCCCCCCGATTTTGATATCGATTATTCATGGAAAGAGAGGGATGAAGTAATCGATTATATTTTTAAAAGATATGGCGGCGGACATACCGCACTTCTCGGAACAATGAGCACTTTCAGGGGCAAATCGATTGTACGCGAGCTCGGGAAAGTACACGGTCTTCCAAAGGAAGAGATTGATAATTTGATCGATAATCCATCATCAGAGACCAACAGGAACGAAATAACCGATACTATTTTTTCGACAGGACTCAAAATAGCCGACTTCCCCAATATGAGAAGCATCCATGCAGGAGGTATTCTGATTTCCGAAGAGCCAATTACATGCTACACAGCGCTTGACATGCCTCCGAAAGGCTTCCCTGTTACGCAGTGGGATATGTACACTGCCGAAGAGATCGGTTTTGAAAAGCTCGACATCCTCAGTCAGCGCGGTATTGGCCATATACGCGAAAGCGCCGAGATAATAATGCGGAACCAGTCGGTTGATGTCGATGTTCATGCGATCCAGAAATTCAAGAATGATCCGAAGGTTAAAGAATATCTTAAAACAGGCGAGACAAAAGGGTGTTTCTATGTTGAAAGCCCTTCAATGAGAGGCCTCCTGCAGAAACTGCAATGCGAAGATTATCCCACCCTGGTGGCCGCAAGCTCAATTATCAGACCGGGCGTGGCGCGTTCGGGAATGATGAGGGAGTACATCTACAGGTTTCATAACCCGGATAAATTCGAATACATCCACCCGGTAATGAAAGAACAGCTCGAAGAGACATTCGGGGTAATGGTTTACCAGGAAGATGTTCTGAAGGTTTGTCACCATTTTGCCGGCCTCGATCTTGCAGATGCCGATACTCTAAGGCGCGCCATGAGCGGTAAGTACAGGTCGAAACAGGAGATGCAGAGGATAGTTGATAAATTCTTCTCAAACTGCCATGAAAAGGGCTACAGCGAAGAGATCACGAAAGAGGTATGGAGACAGATTGAATCATTTGCGGGTTATTCGTTCTCAAAGGCACACTCAGCTTCCTATGCTGTGGAAAGCTTCCAGAGCCTCTACCTGAAAGCTCATTTCCCGCTTGAATTCATGGTTGCAGTCATCAATAATTTCGGAGGATTTTACAGGACATGGGTATATGTGCACGAAGCCAGAAGATCCGGAGCAACCATCCAGCCGCCATGCGTAAACAAAAGCACATTTAAAACAACTATCTACGGAACAGATATTTACCTTGGATTTATTCATATTCTCAGCATTGAAGAAAAACTGGCAAGATCGATCGAAGAGATACGTAATGCCGATGGCCCGTTCAGCGATCTTAATGATTTCGTTGAGAGGGTCTGCCCGGGGCTTGAACAGGTTGTTCTTCTGATAAGGGCCGGCGCCTTCAGGTTCACAGGGAAAAAGAAGGCTGTACTGCTATGGGAAGCTCATATGATGATGAACAGGAACAAGCATGAGAACATTCGTCCCTTGTTTTCCCAGCCAGTGCGCAGCTTCACCCTGCCCGACCTTGTTCACGGGAACCTTGATGATGCATATGATGAAATTGAACTGTTCGGCTTTCCAGTCACGGTAAGCTGGTTTGATATGCTTGAGACATCATTTCGCGGCGAGATATCAGCACGGGATATGTTAAAATATGCCGGGAAAAAGATACGTATGGTCGGGCACCTTGTAACAATCAAATATATAAAGACAATAAAAAGGGAATGGATGAATTTCGGATGTTTCATCGATGCCGAAGGGAACTTCTTTGATACCACTCATTTTTCACAATCGCTCAAAAACTACCCCTTTAAAGGTAGCGGAACCTATCTTATTCTCGGGAAAGTGGTTCAGGAGTTCGGATTCCCGTCAATTGAAGTTGAAAAACTGGCAAAGCTTCCGGTCAGGCCTGATAAAAGATACTAAAGAATCACTTCAAAAAACCGTTGCCTGGCTCAACCTCATCATCTGATGAGTTTCTGAACGAGGAAGCATCTGAGGCAATGGACATCTTTTTAAATCCGGTTATCCAGAAAAATATAAATACAGGAATAAATATTATTATGAGAACCGGTGAATTTCCCATAAGTAAAAAATCATATAATCCGTGAAAGACAAATGGCAGGACAAAAGCCAGAATCAGATAAAATGTACTTCGACCGGGATTGAACTTTGCCATTCCAAAATAATACCCCATTACAATTCCGAAAAGTGCATGAGCCGGAACTGCAGTAAGAGAACGAATGAGTCCGACTGAATAACCTCCCGTAAAAACATATATTAAATTCTCAATTCCTGCAAAACCAAGTGCTATATAGACTGCATAGACAATACCATCAAATCTTTCATTGAAATTCTTGTTTTTCCAGAAGAAAAAATAAAATGCAATGAATTTCATTCCCTCTTCGGTAAGGGCAGCAACTATAAAAGCAGTGTATGC
>Ga0326726_10003290_pt1 | contig 14839 bp, 14 predicted proteins | sample MHFenrmetagenome_2_FD_207603 | JGI IMG/M metagenome (GOLD analysis project Ga0326726, IMG submission 207603) | Lab enriched peat soil microbial communities from Michigan Hollow, Ithaca, NY, United States - MHF15MN | ecosystem: Environmental > Terrestrial > Soil > Wetlands > Peat | place: USA...
TGTGCCTTCTCGTTATTGCGAACATGGTGATTGTGAAGAATAAAACTCCTGAAGCAACACTCAGGGTGCTGCCACTCTTCCATGTGGCAATGGTGCTATACGCGGTGGGGATTGCTGCTGGGGTGTTATTGTAAAGAGTGTGAGGAAATCCCAAAAATGATATTCCGGCAAAATTCCTGAAAACCTGCGACAGCCTGATAACCAAAACGCCTATCGGATTTGCGCTACTCGGTACGTAGTTCGGGATTCCTATCGTTTATTTGGTTATATTCCCTTATGCCCGGCCCCCACCGGGGGACTCGTGGCACAAGAGGGAGAATGTTCCCTGTTCTTCATCCCCATTACCGTCTTTAAATCTTCAGAAGCTGGTCATTCTCCCGGAGCCACTTCCGCCGTTGCTTATAATCCGGCAGGATCTTCTGGACTTTCGCCCAGAACTGTTTCGAATGGTCCGGCTGGCTGATATGAACTAATTCATGGACTACTACATAATCGATAATATCAGGTGGGGCCTGAATCAGGCGCCAACTGAAGTTGAGTCCGCCCTTATGGGTGCAGGAACCCCATCGCTGTCGTGCATTAGTTATACTGACAGTAGCTGGAACATATCCTGTTTTTAAAGAGAACCACGTGCACCGGGCATGAAGTTCCTTACCGGCTTCCTCAATACACCAGCGTTTCAAATGTTTCCTGATATCGGGCATGAGCATGCGGGAAACGTACAGCCTGTCGCTGCGTTTTATTGTTATACTCCTGTCATCCACGAAATGCAGCGTATATGCCCGCCCGAGAAAGAGGAACAATTCTCCCTCGACGTACTCATGACAGGGCGAAGCCGGGCGCTTCTTCATCTCCTCCATTTTCCGCAGGATCCACGTGCTCTTCTGCCGGATCATCTCATCAATGAACGCAGCAGAAGCTCGCAGCGGTGCCCTGACGACCAGGGTGGCAGCCGGGGTTACTTCGAGGGCGGTAGTCCGGCGACGCGAGCGGATAACTTTTTCAACAGGGATTCTTTCCATGGGGCAGGACCGGTTTTTTAAGTAATTTGTATCATGACGAGAAAAGATGAAGGATACTGATACTGCATCTGATTACATCAGGTGGTTTTGGACCCGTTTATCCCGTCGCTGACAACCTTCCCGTCCCTCAACCGGATAATCCGGTGGAAATATTCCTTGTGCCAGTCCTCGTGGGAAACCATGACAATTGTCTGGTGCATAGACTCATTGATTTCCTTAAAAAGTTCAAGAACCACCCGGGAATTTTCTGTATCAAGGTTTGCACACGGCTCATCGGCAAAGAGGATATCCGGCTTGTTCACCATCGCCCTCGCAAGTGAGACCCTCTGCTGCTGTCCCCCGGAGAGTTCCCGGGGGAGGTGGTCCCGGCGATCGCACAGACCGATCTTCTGTAATATGGAAAAACTGTCCTTCTTTGTCTGCTCCTCAGTGCGGTCTTTCCGGAGCATCGCCGGCAGGGAAACATTCTCCATAACGGTGAGATCCGGGACCAGTGCGTAGTCCTGGAAAACATACCCAAGCTTGTAGAGACGGAACATGGTTTTCTCATAGTCCGTAAGGCGGGAGAGGTCCATGCCGTCAATCACAATTTTGCCAGAGGTGGGTATATCTAAGAGCCCCAGCATATGCAGGAGCGTGGTCTTACCACTTCCGCTCGGGCCCATGATGCCAAGAAACTCACCTTTTTCTATATTCAGGGTCACCCCGTCCAGGGCTCTGACTTCCACCGTTCCCATCCGGTAGATTTTCTGCAAATCGGTAATCTCGATCATATCAGGCCCTCATTGCGGTCTGGATGTCCTCGCGCGAGACCTGGTAGGCAGGGACATACCCGGCAACGACTGCTGCACAGAACAGGATTACGGAATTGATGACAAGGTCCATTGGTGTTAGATAGAGGTATGCAGACCATTCCGGTGTGACAATGGGATGAACTGACATGTACGCTGCAAGCACCAGTGTGATGATGATCCCGAGGATAATACCAAGAATGCCGAGAATAATGACCTGAAACCCGTAATTGTGCATGATGACCTTTCGATCCACGCCTATTGCCTTGAGGATCCCAATCTGCTTGCGGCTGTTGAGGGTCTTGATCGTTATGACGATGAACAGCACGACCGTCGTAATGATGACACTGACAACCAGGGACACTGCATTGATGATTGCAAAGCTCTGAAGCACTTTCCCCACACTTTTACTCAGCAGGTCCGTCATAGTCTGGACCTTCCCGTTCACTCCTACGCCATAAGCGAGGAGCTCATTCTTGATGAACTGTTCGGTATACCCGGGTTTCGCTCTGACGGTGATGTAATTAGCCTTGTCGAGCGTCTTTCCTTCCACCAGTTCCATATCTGTCCGGGTCACAAACGCTGCGTTGTCAACCGGACTCCAGCCGGTCAGATAGATCCCCTTGACCCGGTAGTCTTTCGTGTACCCGTTGCCATACTCGACCGTGATCGAATCCCCGACACGGACACCACCCAGCGATGCCTGGAATTCGTCTTCCTCGCGCACTGTGGGGTCCCCGGCTATCGGTTTCCCGATAATGATCTCCCCGGTATCACCTTCCCCGAGATAACTGCCGGCAACCATTTTCGTGTAAACCGGGGATACTTCTTTCTCATCCGCGGGCGAAATGGCACGAACGGATACACCGAGGACCCGCTGCCGGTACTTGAAGGTCGCTCCCTTCGAATACTGGGGGGATGCCCGCTGGACGCCCGGCATACCATTGATCAGATCAAGCGTGGCATCAAGGTCGGAGATGTACTGCTCGCCCGATTTGGGGCTGACAAGGACATTTGAGACCTCATAATCCACGAGCTGTTTTGTAATGCTCTGGCCAATCCCGCTGAACATAGAGGGGAGGAAGATCATGTTGGTAAAGCACATCCCGATAATCAGGATGGTCAGGATCACGCTCGAGCGGCCCCCCCGCTGGAGCGAACGCAGCGCCAGCAGGAACGCGACTTTCAGTTCTTTTTGTCCCATGGGAATTTACCGTCGCCTTTGGCTCTGGGCAGGTACCAGTACCGGTAACCGACAACACCGAGTATCACGAGAATGATCAGCAGGATGATAATGGTCCCGGAATTGTCAGCAGGTGGCACCCTCATATTCATCTGACGGGTAAGGGTATGGACACCCATATCATCCGTGTAATTAATGATCAGGGTGTACGGGTAATTCCCTCCTTTCAACCCTTCGAGCAGGAATATGGCCGGGGCGTCGTTGCCCGGCTTGATCTTACCGATGAAGGCCTCCTTAGATCCTTCAGCGGGAAGGTCGACGTTTGCCGAGACTTGTTTTGCCTCACCCGTGCCGGTGTTCTCTATCCGGATCGTGAGATCGAACGGTGTATTGTCGGTGAGACGCGGTGGATTGGTATCCACAGATACAAAACCCAGTTCTGCTTTACCTTTCATCATTAGATCGATACCGGACATCTGGGTACGCTCTGATCCGTCAATTTCATTGTAACTGATACTTACCGGGACCCTGACAAGACCGGCATCAGTTTTTTTATCTGATAGTAATGCCAGATCAACGATCTGTTGCCCGCCCGCCATAATTGTCCCAAGGTGATAGGAATCAGAATTCTTTGGGGCGATAGAAGCACTGACATTTTCGATCCTGATGACAACATCGTCAGCAAGTGTCTGCCCGGCATTCCTGACGGTGAGCGTTACGGGGATCTCATCACCCGGGTTTACACTGCCGGTCAGGGAAGTATCCATGATCAGGATTGCCTGTCTCTGGATTCCAACGGCGGTGTTGACATTCACAGGGATCGGGTACCTGGTGCTCTTCCCATTTGTGGTATCGATCCAGACTTCAGGGAAATACATCCCGTTTTTTGATGGGGCACGAATTGAAAAGGTGATGGGAATTGACTGCCCCGGGCCGATCTCTCCGACACGGTCAAAATCCTGGGTGAGAACGTCAACGCCACTACCCTCAAGATGCACGTTCTCAATATTGACATTGATATCCGTGACCTTCGTAGTTGTGGCATCGGCCGCTGTCCCCCCAGTATTCTCCTGGATGCTCGCACTTGTTGCTGTATTTGTTATCGTGATGGTGATTGTTCCAAGACTGTCGGGCATAAGCACAGATGGATTCACGTGATAATTCGTTATCGTTACCGTTGGTTCACCAACTGCTGACACCGGCACAGCGATTGATGCGATGAATACAATAATGATTGCTGATGACAAGAGCCGCAGGATCTCCGCGTGTGTATGGTGTGATCCGTTTCTCTTTCCTGAACAGGATGATTTTCGTAGCATGAAAGTACTCCCCGGCTTACATGCCGGTATTTCCTTGCTCTCAGGTTTAATACCCAAAGTTATTAAACTTACCATAGGTAATATAAACTTAACAGGAGTATATACTAAAAACGCGGGATTTTTTTTTGTCCGCGCAATACAGGAGTGTTTACATGCCCCGCATTTTGTCCGGGTACCGTGAAGAAGTCAGAAAAAAGATCGTGGAGGCAGCATACAGCCTCTTTCTCCATAAAGGGTATCATGGGACGACTATGGAAGAGATTGCAAACCTTCTCGGCGTAACCAAGCCGGCCATCTACCAGTATTTCCCGGGCAAGGAAGATCTGTATGCCGCGGTTGCCGAACACGGGCGGGAGGAGCTGGCAGCGATCCTGGAACGATCCTTCGATAACAGGGATCTCCGGGCCGGGAGTGAAATGCTGTTCGACACCCTCACACGGTATACGCCCCAGTTCAACAGCATGTATTCGGAGATGATGCTCCTCGCTGCACATAACGAACGGATCCGCAGCCTGCTCCGGGAGGACCGCATAGAGGACATCCGGGTTGTGGAGCGTTTCATCGCCCGGCAGCAGGGTACTGGTCTGATCTCAGCACAACTCAACTCCCGTGTCCTTGCAATTGCCTGCGATGCACTGGTCAACGGCCTCCTTATCGATATTATGGCAGGTCTGGATAAAGAAGAAGCAAAGAAGATCTGGATCGCGGCCGTGACACAGCTGACATACATGGACGAAAAGGAAAAACAGGCCTTCCGGAAGAATGGAACAGTACCTGTCCCTGAATAAGCCCGGGATACAATAGAAGTGTATCGGTCCGGGTGGACGTTAACAGTCACCGGATGTAAATCCCGAAAAAGATACTGTTTTTTTATAATTCCTATGGACATGGACAGATTACATAACGTGGATCAAGTATGGGTGAAATATGCCCTCACACCGTCCTTATCTACGGTATCGATCCTGGCAAACCCGACCCGCTCGAACTGCACGACATGTCCTGACTCCTTTTTCACCAGGGTTTCACAGGCACCGGTAATCTCTCCTTCCGGTGTGAGAAGGGTACAGGGAATACAGTCCTGCGCCGGCAGCCACTGGATGATATGAGCCTTTGCTGACCGGGCTTCGGCAAGGGAATCCCCGGCGTAGGAAAACGACGGGGTGTTCCCTTCCCATGAGATCAACACGTTAAAGAGATCCTTTAACCGTATTATCGCGGTATTATGAGTGATGTCACGCAGGGGCAGCGCTGCTGATCCTTCAAAGGCAAGGGTTCGCGTGCCCCGGACTGCGTCACCTGGGTAGAGCATCGCATGGGCGATACGGTGCGGCGCTCCTGCGATAGTCACAATCAACGGATCCGGTACAAAGAAGTACCGGTTTGCCACGGGATCCACAATCTTTTTGTTTTCTGCATAGAGATTGTCCCACGAAAATGAGATGTCGGTATCGCCGATCCCGATTGCCAGCACGGCGTTCTTTACCGCGTCAGGACTGATTCCCCGCCGGGCAAGTGCACGGAGTGTACCGAGCCGGATATCGTCCCACCCGGAAAACCTCCCTTCGTTGATACCCAGACGCATCTGGGAAGTAGAGAGCACAACACCTTCAATCCCCATCCTGCCATAGTGCCGGTATACCGGGACTTTCCAGCCAAAATGGTCGTAGATATAGCGCTGTCGCCGGGTATTTGCAATATGATCCTTACCCCGGATCACATGGGTCACCCCAAGGAGGTGATCATCGGCAACTACCGAAAAGTTCATAAGGGGGTAGACGTGTGCCTTCACTCTGGGATGGGGAGGCGAATCGAGAATACGGAACGCCGGGAAGTCACGCATTGCCGGATCCGGGTGGTGGAGATCGGTCTTTATCCGTACGGTCACTTCCCCTTCCCTGAATGTGTGGTCAAGCATCTTCCCCCAAAGGCCAAGATTCTGCTCAACAGGCTGGTCCCTGCACGGGCACGCCGCCTTTGACTGTTTGAGCTGCCTGAAACGATCATTATCGCAGGTACAGACATATGCTCCACCTTTTTCTATCAGCTGCCTGCAGAGATCGTAGTAAAGGGTAAGACGGTCACTTTGCGTGATTGTCTCTGTAATACCAAGCCCCAGCCACACGATATCTTCTTTTACCATCTCGTATGCTTCGGGATCAACCCGTTTCGGGTCGGTATCCTCAATACGAAGGATGTACCTGCCACCGTACTGTTTCACGTACGCATCATTGAGCACCGCCGCACGCGCATGACCTATATGAAGCGGTCCTGAGGGATTTGGTGCAAAACGCATGACCACCCCCTGCTCAGCACATTCGAGGTCGGGAAGTACTTTTTTATGTTCGTGTTTTGTTAAAAGAGCTTCATACATTTCAGGAGCAAGCGCCTGTAGTTTCACTACCCGGTCTTGGGGAGACAGGGAGGCTACGTCATCAATCGCTTCTTTTGCCAAAGCTGCCACTTCTTTAGCCCGCGAACGGAATTCGGGATGGGCACCTAAGACCATGCCTACCACAGCACCCGCCTGCGGTACACCCCCGTGCCTTACGGCGTTCTGGAGGGCACACAATAAAAGGAGTCCTCTTGGGTCTTCCCCGGACATCCTAACAGCTCCGTGTTACAAAAAATTCGCCAATTTCCATCAGGAGCGAGCGCTCCTTTGATGGAGGGAGTAAAGAGAGGTGCTTGTTGCTTTCTGCCACAAGGTCCGAAGCGACCTTTTTTACATCTGCAATCACCCCGGCATCCGTCAGATCCTGTATCACCTTTTCAATCTCTGTATCAGTGAGATCCCGTTTGTATTGTAAAAGGTCGATTCCTTTTTCCCGCGCTTTAATCATGATCAGTGTCTGTTTCCCTTCACGCAGATCTGATGCACGGTCTTTACCGCTTTTTTCTGACGGGGTTAAGAGGTCGATAAGGTCATCCTGGATCTGGAATGCAATCCCGGTATTTAACCCGAAGAGGTAGAGGGCTTTTGCCTGGTGGGCAGAGCTCCCTGCGAGGACCGCACCAATCCCTGCTGCCGCAGCATAGAGTACCCCGGTCTTTTTCTTCACCATCTCGAGATATTCGTACTCGTCTACGTCGTGCCTGTGCGAAAATGACATATCCATATGCTGCCCTTCACAGATGTCGGCACAGGTTCGGGCAAGCATGGACACCGCACGCACTTTTGCAGTGTCGTTCGCTGCAGACATGCAGATGAACTCAAATGCACGGGCATACAGGACGTCGCCGGCAAGGATGCCGGTAGGAATGCCCCATTTCGTATGGACGGTCTGAACACCCCGCCGGAGGGTATCGTCATCCATGATATCGTCGTGGATGAGCGTGAAGGTGTGCGTCAGTTCGAGCGCAAGAGCCGCCTGAATAATATCATGGGAACTTCCCTGTTTCACCGCGTCGGCAGCGAGCAGAACAACTGCCGGGCGGAGCCGTTTGCCTCCTGCCGCGAGGAGGTGCGCACTGGCTTTGTTCAGTTCACCAACCTTGTTTACAAAATACCGGTCGATCATGAGATCGATATCTTTTGCGACAGATTCCAGGTACGGTAAAAGGTCTGACATCGTTACATCTCCAGTTTCAGGTGATCATGAGCCGCTGCCCGTTCTTCATCATGTGGACGGTTGAATGTGCAGTATAACCGAGCTCTGTTGCGAAATCGGTATAACCGGCAGTCATCTTCAGGTGCCCGTGAGCAGGGATGATATGCTGGGGGTTCAGCAGGTGTATGAACTCGTAATGATCTTCACGGTACGCGTGACCGCTCACATGGAGATCTTCAAAGATCCGGGCTCCGGCCATTTTCAGATGCTGCTCGATCTTGTATCGCTGCCCGTAATTCATCGGGTTGGGGATTATATTTGCCGAGAAGAGAATCTTGTCACCCTTGGTCAGCTGGTAGGGTGTATCCCCAAGTGCAAGACGGGTAAGAATCGATCCGGGTTCACCCTGGTGACCCGTGATAATCGGGAGAAACTTATCTTTTCCAGCCTTCATCATCCGGCGCATCGTCCGGTCGACCGTTCGCCGGTTCCCAAAGACACTGGTCGTCTCCGGAAAAGATACAAGCTTCATCTGTTCAGCAGTTACTGAATATTTCTCCATGGAGCGTCCGAGCAGCACCGGTTTTCTTCCGATCTCGTGGGCACATTCTGCTATCGTCTTCACACGGGCGATATGCGAGGAGAACGTGGATACGAGAATTGCGTTCTTATCGTCCTCGAAGCTGGTGATGGTATCCCGCACCAGATCCTTGGCAATCCGTTCGCTGGGACACCTCCCCGGCCGATCAATATAGGTACATTCTACAATCAGGGCAAGAACCCCTTCCTTGCCAATCTGCTGGAGCCGGGCAAAATCTGGAGGTTCGCCTATAACTGGTGTGCGGTCAAGCTTAAAATCGCAGGCATAGACGATCGCACCTCGCGGGGTATGGAGTACCGGCGTTACTGTGTCGATGATGGAATGCTGCGTCCGGACGAATTCCAGGACAAGATTCTGGGAAAGAGTGTACCGCTGCCCGGACCTGAGCGCAAAGAGCTTATTGTTCACGCCGAACTTCTGTTCGCCTGATATCTGCTGCCGGATCAACTCTGTTGCATAGGGGGTGGCGATGATGGGAGCATTATAGCGGTGAGCAAGCTTCGGGATAGCCCCGATATGGTCAAGGTGCCCGTGCGAGCAGACGATCGCTTTTACGGTCCCCTCGACCGAATTCATCATAGTGTCATCTGGTATCGCTTTGATCTTGATCAGATCAAGCGAGTGCATATTTTCAATCTCGGCATCCTCGTGGATCATTACCTGATCCAGCCGAAGCCCCATATCAAATATGACAATTTCCTTTCCGCAGCGGACGGCGGTCATATTTCGCCCGACCTCGTCATATCCGCCCACTGCAATAATCTCAATATCCATTGTTTTATCTCCCTATGTTCGTCTTTGTGTTATTTGTCTGAAATATTTGCCGGTTTGTCATGTTATCGCTTAATACGCGTCGGATTGTCCTTACCTATCATCTGTCGCGTTCTGCCCGTGATAAATACCGGGGCCTTTTTGAGATCTGATAGTTTTGCTGATCCCGTCAGGAACATTGCGGCAACTAGTTCCTGATGGATTATCTCAATCGTGTGAGCCAGCGCCTCATCGTTTTCCATTGCCGGTTTTAAAAGAGGCAGTGCCATCCCGCAGAGACTGGCGCCGAGCGCAAGACCCTTGGCTATATCAAGTCCCGTCCTGACCCCTCCCGATGCGATTACCGGGCTGCCGGATGCAAGCACTTCGGCAAGACTTACGACGGTTGGAATCCCCCAATCGCTAAAATCCACTCCGATTGTTTTCAGCCGCTGGTCTTTTAAATTCCTGCTTTCATCTGCCCTGACACTCTCCACAGCTGCCCATGAGGTCCCGCCCCAGCCACCAATATCAATTGCGCTGACACCAGCTCCCCAACACTGTCGCGCAGTTGCAGCAGAAATGCCACACCCGGTCTCTTTAACAATGACCGGAGTACGCAGTTCCCGGCTGAGTTCTCCGATGGCGGCAAGACACCCCAGAGCATTATGATCGCCCTCAGGCTGGATCGCCTCCTGGAGGAAATTGAGGTGGATCGCAATCGCATCTGCGCCGATCATCCCGACTGCCCGCTCCGCCCACTCAATCCCGTGGTCACGCAGCTGGACAGCACCCAGGTTTGCTACGAGGAATGCGTGGGGTGCCTCATCGCGGACTACCGTGAAGGTGTCCTCAAGAGCCGGGTTCTCTAGTGCCGCTCTTTGTGAGCCGACACCCATACCAATCCCAAACCGTTCTGCAGCCCGGGCAAGCCTCACATTCACTTCTTTTGTTCCGGGGTGACCACCGGTCATTGCCGAAATTAAGAGGGGGGATGAGAACACATGGTTCAGGAACCTGGCGGTAAGATCGATACTGCCCATGTCACATTCCGGCAGGGCATTATGCACGAACCTGATATCATTGAACCCGGTATCTCCGCTCTCGACTACCTCCTCCGCGCAGATCCGCAAATGGTCGAGCTTGCGTACTGATGTAAACCTTTTTTTATCTCCCATGGAGGTCATCCCCCTTTACTGTTGTCCCGTCGGTGTCGATACCCGCAAGAAAGTCGCCGACTCGCGAGACATGGAATATCTCTGACCCGATCCCCGCTTCCGCAAGACCGAGCAGTTCATTCATTTTCCCTCTCATTCCACCGGTGACATCGGTATACATTGAGCTGCCGATCTGGAGCGCGGGTGCCATAGCCGGTGTAATAACCGGCACCACCCGTCCTCCATCCAGCACTCCCGGTACATCGGTGGCGAGCCCTACGCGGTTTATGCCGAGGGCTACCGCGAGATATTGCACGAGCTGGTCGCCCGAAACGATACAGGCCCCTTGTGAGAGATCCATCACCACGTCGCCGTGGATCACAGGAACCATCTCAAGCATGAGCATTTTTTCAAGGTGCCGGCATTCAAAGGAGAGAAGCCTTCCCTTATCCGCCACCGAAGTATGGAACGGATGAATACCTGCTGCCGGTATTCCCATCTGGCGGAGAGTCCCGACAACTGCATCGTTCAGCCTGCTCACCGCACGATGGGTTACATAGATGCCGTCAGTCCGTCCTGCAACCACGCCTTCATTAAGCCGGTAATGTTTTGCCTCGGGGTGCCCGCATGAACCGGCTCCATGAATGATAACGATGGGACCGGCATTTGCCCGGGAGATTGCCGACGCAACTGTGGAAAGCTGATCATAGTTTATGGCACAATCCGCATTTTTATCCGTAATGACACTTCCCCCCAGCTTCAACAGGATGCGATCAGACATTTTTTTCCTTCCTTGCACCTTCAGTATCGATACCTGTCACGATCGCACGGGCCTCGCACGCCTCTATTGCACTTGCAATCCGAAGTTTGAGCTGCCTCGGGCAAAGTGCAATCATGCACCCACCCCCACCGGCGCCTGTTATCTTGGCTCCGAATGCCCCTGCTGCCCGCGACGCGAGCACGATCTTCGAGAGCTGCGGGTGACCTACTCCCAGTGCTTCGAGAAGTGCGTGATTCATGTCCATATACCGCCCGAGTTCTTTCGGGTTGTCGAGGTAATGGATCGCGCTCAGACTTACCCCTTCAATGGCATCGAGGATTGGATCGATGATCCCCGGATGTCTCTTTTTTTCCTCTCCCACCAGCTCCACCATCTTTGCCGTACTGTGCGAGACCAGCGAATCTCCTATTACCAGGTGCATGTTCTGCGGGGGCAGCCTCCTGCGCGAGCCTCCCGTAATAAGTACAATCCCGCCGTACATGGAAACTGTGGTATCGGTGGGACTCGCACGACCCTTCTGTACCTTCTTTTCTATATCGAATGCCATATTTGCGACATCTTCCCTCGTTTTATGAAGGGAGAACTCATCATTGATTGCCGAGAGTGTCGCAACGGTTACCGCAGCAGACGATCCGAGGCCTGAGGAACTCGGGATCTGGGAATTAATATATACACTCCCCATGACACCCATCGCCTCGAAGCATCCATCGATATACGGCGACTTTGCACGCTGTGGACGTTTGGTGTTTCTGACCGTTACAAAAACCCGGGGTTTTATTGCCATCGCTATGCCCGGCTTTCCGTACACCACTGCATGCTCGCCGAACAAAAATACCTTGCCCGGCGCACTCCATGTTGCCAACCTACATCACCGCAATGGCTGCGTACCCTACGACCTCACGACGGTCACCCGTCACATCGCCGCTTGTCGCATACCGTATGAGCATGGCTGTTTTTGCCCCGAGATGCCCGCATACTGTCGCCATCGCGGCAATCGGGCCGTACCCGCATGCCGATACCCCCCTCTCACCGATACGCCGGTAAAACTCAGGTACATTTAACAATTTTAACGGTTCGATTGCGTAAAGATCGTTGCTTTTTGCCGTTTCTTCCGGAACGTAATGAGAGAAGTCGCTGGATGCCACAATCCTGACATCACGATGAGTCTGTTGTACGGCAGCACCGATCTTCTCAGCCAGAAGCATCGCGCTCGGGTAATCCTGCTCACCCATCATTATTGGCGCAATCCGTGCCCGCGGGAACCGGTACTTGATAAACGGCATCTGCACTTCGAGCGAGTGTTCATCCCGGTGAGAGGACTCATCTGTCTCGATATCAAGCGATTCAACGAACTCGGTATCGTTGTCAACAACACCCAGGGGTGTTTCCCACGGAACCTTCGAAACACAGTTGAGGTAACCGCGGTGGGATGGCCCGATAACAACGAAGGTGCCGGAGAAGTCTGGTGAGATCGACGAGAACGCCCGGGCGGCAACATCACCTGAATATATATATCCTGCATGAGGGGATACGATACCCAGGGAATTGGCCGTATCGTGACTCACGGAGAAGAACTTCTCAAGGAGTTGTTCGAGGTGGGATGGATCCCTCGGATAAAACATGCCAGCCACTGCGCATGAACGCATCGTCATCGAATCAACCCTCTTGTCGTTATATTATATCTAACGATCGATCACATCTGAAAGGAGATCGATCGGATCAGATCTCGATTTCGAAGTCTTCAGGAGTGAGAGCAGTTGAGATTCCCCGAAGACGGAGCATCTCGCGGGTGAGCAGGAAGTAAACCATCGACAGGGCTTTGCGTCCTTTGTTGTTGGTGGGGATAACCAGATCAACAAATTTGGTCATGTTGTTGGTGTCGCACAGTGCCACGACCGGAATACCACATTGAACTGCTTCATTTATGACCTGCGCATCACCTATCGGGTCAGTGACTACGACCACCTGGGGCTCAATATACCCATTGAGGACCGGATTGGTAAGCAGCCCCGGGATAAACCGACCCGTTGCCGACATTGCGCCGATGGTATCTGCAAATTTCTTGGCCGGATACTGCCCGTACTGCCGTGAGGTGACAACGAGGATATTCGGAGCTTCGTACTGGTTTAAAAATTTCGCTGCGGTCTTGATTCGTGAGTCGGTTTCACGGATGTCAAGGATATAGAGTCCATCGCCGCGGACGCGGTAGATGAATTTCTTCATGTCTTCGCTCTTCTGCTGCGTACCGATGTGGATACCGGCAGCAAGATACTCCTCAACGGGGATGAGCGGTTCTTTCAATTCAATTTCCATCTCGTTTACAGTGGTCATAGCTGTTCCTCAATACGTATCAGTTCATTCAGTTTTGCAATGCGTTCTCCACCTACGATACCGCATTTTAAGAAAACACAGGAAAAAGCGGTTGCAAGATGTGCGATTGTTGTATCGGTCGTTTCACCGGAACGGTGGCTCATAACGGTATCCAGACCATTGGTATGAGCAAGACGGACCGCTTCAAATGTGTCGGTCAGCGTCCCGACCTGGTTGGGTTTTATGAGAACGCAGTTTGCGGCTTGTGTTTCGATACCACGCATGATGCGGTCGACCTGCGTCACAAAGATGTCATCCCCGCAGACGAGGCAACGGTCGCCGATTTGGCTGTTGAGCTCCGCAAACGCGTCAAAATCATCTTCATGAAGGGGATCTTCCACGTAAACAAGGTCATAACTGTCAACGAGCCCGGCAATGTATGCTATCTGCTCTTCAGTCGTGCGTACCCTGTCGCGGTACTTGTATCCTTCAGAATTCCACATCTGACTCGACGCAACGTCTATACCCATATCGACCGATATATTCATCTCATCGGAAACAAGTCCGGTCGCTTCGGCAATGAGCTCAAATGCGAGGGCATCGTCAATCTGCGGTGCCCACGCACCCTCATCACCCTTGCCGCAGGATTTCCCCTTTTTTGCCAAAAGTTCCCTGACATGCCGGTGTACTGCAGCATTTGCAAGGACTGATTCTTCTGCATCCGCGGCATCCCGGGGCACAACAAGGAATTCCTGGATCTCGGTCGAGTTTGCAGCATGCGCACCTCCTCCAATCACATTTCCCAGCGGGAGTGGCATTTCATCTGCAAAAACTCCTCCAAGATAGCGGAAGAGGGGGAGTCCCATCGAAGAAGAGGCCGCCTTTGCATTCGCAAGCGAAAGCGCTACTGCAATGTTGGCGCCGATCTCGGCAAAGTTCGTCGTTCCGTCGATATCGCGAAGCTGTTCATCAAAACCCTGCTGGTCTCCGCTGTCCAGTCCGATGAGTGCCGGGATAACGTTCTGGGTGGCATACTCTACGGCTTCTTTGGGAGGCTTGACTTTTGCCTCCAGCGATCCGGTACTGGCTCCGCTCGGTGCTGCAGATCTGCCGAAACCGCCTGCTGTGTGAATGTCGGCTTCTACAGTCGGGTTGCCCCTGCTGTCCAGGATGGTCCGCAGCTCGATTACCTCGATTGTCATCATAGAGTCCTCTACTTCCTCTTTACGGTAATGGGGATGGTGTTGTTGTTGTACTCTTCAATGGCGATCTCCAGCGGATCGATCCGTGTCGTAGTGATAAGTAAGGGAGCACCCATTGATATCTGCAGAGCCCTTGCTCCAATAATTCTTGCCCGTTCATACCGGGTGTACGTCT
>Ga0326726_10003291_pt1 | contig 14839 bp, 12 predicted proteins | sample MHFenrmetagenome_2_FD_207603 | JGI IMG/M metagenome (GOLD analysis project Ga0326726, IMG submission 207603) | Lab enriched peat soil microbial communities from Michigan Hollow, Ithaca, NY, United States - MHF15MN | ecosystem: Environmental > Terrestrial > Soil > Wetlands > Peat | place: USA...
CAGCACCTGGCAGATGCTCATCCACCGCTGGTCGAAGCGCGGCGGGAACGCCGCCAGATACAGGCGGAACGCGCGGTACGCGCTCTCGCCGACAATCGCGACGACCTCGTCGCGCCGCGCGTCGAGTCGCCGCAGCCAATGGCGGAACGTCCACGCGTAATGCTCGCGGAGACTCTCGACGTCGCGCACCTCGAACCCGACCCGCTCCGTGTTGAACACCACTTCGCCCAGCGTCGGCATCTCGGCGTCGGGCATGATGTACTTCTGGATGTACTCGTTGTGCTGGCGGAGCACCTTGCCCGTGCCGCGATCCCCGGGATGTGCCGGGCGCTCGAGAACCGTGACGATCAAGTGATTCATGAACAGGCCGCCCGGCTCGAGCAGCGCGAACACCTTCGAGTAGATCTCGCCCAACCGCGCGACCCCGACGTGCTCCACCATTCCCACGGCGGACGCTTTGTCGAATCGCCGCGCCGGATCGATATCGCGATAGTCGCGAACGTCCGCATGGCAGCGATCGGCGATGCCGGCCTTCTCGAAGGCCGCGTTGGCGTACGCCGCCTGCTCCTTGCTCAGCGTGACGCCGTATCCCGTGACGCCGTAGTTGGTCGCCGCGTAGCGAAGGAGGCCGCCCCACCCGCACCCGACGTCGAGCAGACGGTCGCCCGGCCGCAGGCGGAGCTTGCGGCAGATGTGCTCGAGCTTGTCGCGTTGCGCCTGATCGAGATCGTCGGTTCCGCGCCGGAAGTAGCCGCATGTGTACTGCATGTGCTCATCGAGCCACAGCTCGTAGAACTCGTTGCTCGTGTCGTACGCGAACGAGAGCGCTTCGGCGTCTCGGCCTTTCGTGTGGCGTAAGATGTAGTGGGGAAGTCGCCGCCACGCCGGAATGGAGACCGGCGTCGTCCCGTCGCCGCGCGTGTTGGACGGCAGCGACATCACCAGGCGCATGAGCGTGGCTTTGGCCGACAGTGGGGCGATTCGCGCGGCGATCGGGTCGGCGAGCGTCGTCGCGTGCTCGAGATCACCCTCCACGTCGTAGTCGTTCCGAAGATAGGCCTCGGCGAGATTCAACTCGGTGGGCGGAATGAACATCCGCCGGAGCGCGCCGGGGTGTCGCAGCACGATCGTGAAGCGAGACGACCCCGCAGGGGTCTGGCTGGTGCCGTCCCACAAGCGCACCGTGAAGTCGCGTGCCGAGGGTGGCCCGAAGAGAAGCTCGAGAATCTTTCGGGTCGTGCGCGCCGCCGGCGTGTCGGTGTTCGGGGCGGACGATGGCGACCCGGGTGTGAGACCTTCCTGGACCGGCGCGAGATTCACTGCCATGGATTCCCCCAAGCCTATGGTCGGCGGCAAACTGGGGCGAAAACGTATTCGTGCTCGACTCGCTCGGCAACATAGGCACGCGAGTGAATCCGCGCGATGTCGTAGCTCACAGGTTGCGCAACAAATGCAGCGCTCGTGGCCACAGTACCGCCCCGCTCTCGCGAAAGAAGCCAAAGTGACCTAACGAGCGGAGCCCGAATGCCCGCGGCTCGATGTGCTCGCGTCGAACCTCGGCGTGCGTGTACCATCGCACGAGCGCGTCGACGGCCTGGCGCGGAGCAAACAAGTCGTCGGCGACGCTGAGCGCGACGAGCCGGCTGGTGAATCGGTCGAAATATGGGCGGAGCGGATGCCCTGCATCGTCCACCATATAGTTTGGGTTGCGGCACCACCGCGCCCACTCGAGCGCCACCCCCGCCGGGAGATCCTCGCCCAGCCCCAGCCGCCGCGCGGGAAAATACCCGAGTGCTCCGGAGACGGCCGGGACCAACACGCGCCAGAGAAACGCGTACCCGAACCGCCGCGGCCGAGGCCAGTGTCCGTACCAGCCGCTCTGCGCGGCGACGAAGAGCATGCCGGCGACACGGCCGGCGTTTGCAGCCAGTCCCACGAGCTGGCCGCCGACACTGTGGCCGATCAGGAGCAGTCGGGCCGTGGGATACCGGTCGGCAGCCCAGTCGATCACCGCCGCGAGGTCACGCTCTCCCCAGTCGCGCATGTGTGCCTCGAACCGGCGCAGCGAGGTTGGGCGCGAGTCACCGATCCCGCGATAGTCGAACGTGACGACGAGGAAGCCTGAGTCGGCGAGAAAGCGGGCGAAGCGGTCGTAAAAGCGTCGCTTGACGCCTGTCGCCGAGCTCACGACAACGATGTGGTCCGCCGCCGCGGGCGATGCCGGCTCGTAGAGGGTGACGCCGAGGGGCACGCCGTCGCGCGCGGTGATTTTGAGGATCTCCATGGTCACTGGATACAATACACGTGGGCTGGCTCGCGAATGGCGATCGCTGGCGGCGCTCCATGACAAGGTCCATCTTGCGCGAATGACTTCGCTCCGGACCCGTTTCGCGGTTCTCGCGTTCGCCGCTATCATCGCCGCGCCCGGCCACGCCCAGCAACTCGTCGCGACGCCGTATGAGCAGTCCGGCATCTACCACGTCGGTGCGACCGTCGGCTGGGCGATTGCCGTCGCGGCGGGGGAACAGGCGTCGCCCGGCGGCTATACCTATGTGGTGAAGGAGAACGGCCAGCGTCCGATCAAGACCGGATCGCTCGATCTCGCGAAGGGACCTGGCACCATCGAGACCTCGCTCGGCACCCCGGGCATGGTGCGCGTCGAGATCCGGCCGCCCGCCGGCACGAAGTCATTCGGCAACATCCACACCGGGGGCGACGGGGTCGTCGTCCTCGGGGCGGCGGTCGATCCGACGAAGATTCAGCCCGTCGTGCCCCGGCCCGCGGACTTCGACGCGTTCTGGCAGTCGAAGATCGCGTTGCTGGATCGCGTTCCGATGAACGCCGTCGTGACGCCGAAGGAAAGCGGCCTTGCCGACGTGAACTACGCCACGTTCCGCCTCGACAACGTCGGCGGCGCGCACGTCTACGGTCAGATGGCGTGGCCGAAGCGCGACGGCAAATTCCCGACGGTGCTCATCCTCCAGTGGGCGGCACCGCCGTATCCGCTCCAACGGCAGTGGGTCACGGACCGCGCGGCCGCGGGGTGGCTCGCGGTCAACGTCGAGCCGCACGATGTGCCGAGCGACATGCCGCAGACGTTCTACGACGCGCTGCCGCAGATGCTCAAGGAGTATCAGCGGATCAACAACTCGGACCGCGACCATAACTACTTCCTGCAGATGTACCTGGGGGACTACCGCGCACTGGAGTTCGTGACCGGGCTGGCTCAGTGGGATGGCCGCACGCTCGTCGCGAACGGGATCAGCATGGGCGGCCAACAGAGCCTCGTCATGGCCGCGCTCAGTCAGAAGATCTCGGCGGTGGTCGTCAACGTGCCGGCGGGGTCGGACGCCAATGCCGCGCTGCACGAACGCATGCCCGGCTACCCGTACTGGGACACGACCAGGGTTGTGGCGGAGACGGCGCGCTACTTCGATGTGGTGAACTTCGCGTCTCGCATCAAGGTGCCGTCCCTTCTCGCGATGGGGTTCATCGACGACCTGACGCCGGCGATCGGCATCTGGACGACGTTCAACCAGATCGCGGGACCGAAGGAAGCCGTGCCGATGATCGACTCGCCGCACAATCATTTGGCGACGCCGGCGCAGCTGCTTCCGTACACGACACGGTCCGAGGCGTGGTTGAAGGCGATCTTGCACGGCGAGTCGGTGCCGCTCGTCGCCAAGTAGGGAAAAGCCGGAACTGTGACGCAGCTCCTAGCAGTTCGCGAGAGGCAATGCTATGCTCGTCTCGCCCGCGATGCACAGGCCCACCGCATTCCGACGAGGGAGCCACATGCCGGACGCCCCGAAGAAACCCGAGCAGGCCGCGACGGACAAGTCCAACGAGAAGATCGCCGATCTTCCGAACAAGCCGATCACCGAGAACGACGCGCAGACGGTGAAGGGCGGACTGGGCTCATTCAAGCAGAAGTAGGCTGACCCCGACTCGCCCTGACGGCGTCCGCCTCCTCTGGGGAGGGATGCCGTCCGGGCGAGTCGGTCTCAGGATGGCGAGACCGTGGCCTCGTCTCGCAACACACCAAAATCGGCGAGCTTTCTGACGAGCGAGGGATCGATGCTCACGCCCTCGTTCCGTCGCACGAGCTCGATGGTCTCCGCGGTCGGCCGTCCGTCGAAATACGGGAGAATGGTCGCGACGACCGCCGGCACATCGAGCGAATCGGAACCGCTGTAGGTCGCGAGCTGTACGCGGCCTCCCGCGCGCGGCGAGATCTGCACCAGCGCCGTCGCCGGTTGCTGCGGCGCTGCGTCGCTCATCAAGCGCGCGTAGGCGTGCTGCACGAGTCGCGCGCAGACGTCCACCTGTGCGCCGCCAAGGCGGACGACGTTTGCCCACGTGAGCGGCGAGACGAGCCGCGCGCACTCGATGTAGAGCTCGCGCTCCCGCCCGCGCCATCGTCCCCACACCGTGGCGTATTCGCGTGGATCCGGCGCTCCGTCGAGATCTCGCCCAGTGATCTTCGTCGGTCGCGGGTCACGGTGTGGCTCGTACAGTCGCGCCAGCACATCGGCGTCGAGCCCGAGCTCGAGCAAGGCCCAGCCGGCGAGCGTCTGTTCGACCGTCTGTAGCAGCTGGTGCGTGTGCAGCCAGAAGTTCTGTCCAACGGCGCCGCGAACGTACTTGCAGAACCAGGTCGCGCACGTGGACTCACGATGTCGCCACACGCCGCACTTTCCGCCCTCGTCGTGGAGGTAGTGTGGACAGCGGAGGCTCCGACTCTGGCCGAACACGGCGATCCCGCCCGTGGAGTAGGTCAGATTGAACGGACGGGTTCGGGCGAATCCGAGAGGAGTGACCCCCAACCCGCGATCGAGCCGGGCTTCGACCGTCGCCCGCCCGCGCGCCGCGTCGTCGTGGTCGTCGAGCAGAATCCGTCCGACGAGGAAGTTCCACAGCTCCGGCAGGAACGTGCAGCACTTGGTGTCAGGGTTGAAGCCCTGCTCGCCGGGTGCGTTCGCGGCACTGTCCGCGACGAGCATCGCGCAGTCGTCACACGTGGCGTTCTTCTCGGCTGGGATCGGCCCGGCGAGGAGCTCGTCGAGCCAACCGGCGTACAGCGGCGGGAGGGAGGCCGGGGCGATCATGCGCAAACACTGGACGCGCGCGTCCGAAAGTGCTAGCCCCGCGTCTTCTCCAGCGCCGCGACACGCGCCTCGAGCGCCGCGAGCCGGTCGCCGGGTGGCGGCGGAACCGGTGGCGGCGCGACGGGCGTCATCGCCGGCCGACTCACTATGGAAGCGGTGCCTGGCCGCGACACGCCACGTGCCGAGCGTCGAACGAACGCGCGGCCGAACGGCCCGAGCCAGATCATCTGAAAGAGGCGGTCGGCCGGCGGAGCGCGAAAGGGACTGCGCATCACCGTCATCAGACTGATGCCGAAGAGAATGATTCCCGACATCCCGGCCCCGAGGCCGAGGAAGCCGACGGTGTAGTGGTGGTTGCCCCTGTCTATGGCGACCTCGCGCATGATCACCAGGAGAATCACCCCGATGATCGCGAGGAGTCCGGCCATCTTCAGCGACTGGCTCCGCCGCCGCTGCATCTCCGGATTCGCGCGATATCCGTCGCGCACGATCGATCGCTCGCCAAGGACGGCGCTCATGCCGGTGAGCACGCCGTCCGGCGTGAAGCCGTCTTCCATCAAGCGGCGCGACGCGCTGAACGATTGCGTGAGCCGCGTGATCGCGATCGCACCGATCAGAATCACCGGGATGAGCGCGTCCAGGTCACCCCCGGTCGACATGCCGCGGACGACGAATGGCGTGAATACCGCGAGGAAGAGCATCACCAGGCTGACGGTGTTGAGCTCCTGCGCGAACAACCGGATCGCCAACGGGACGTCTGGCGTGTTGACCTGCGCGGCATCGATCGTCTCGACGAGCAGCTCGGCGGTCGCGAAGCGCTCGTCCGGTTGCTTCGCGACGCACTTGTCGATCGCCGCGCCGATCGACTCCGGCAAATCGGCGCGGAGCGACATCGCCGGGGGCGGCACCTCGGTGATTTGCTTCGCGAGGATCTGCTGCGTCGAGGTGCCCGTGATCACCTTGGCGCCGGTGAGCGCGAACAGCGCGACGAGTCCGAGCGAGTAGAGATCGGTGCGGCCGTCGATCGTATCGCCCGTCGCCTGTTCCGGGCTCATGAACTCGGGCGTGCCCACCACCTCGCCGATGCGCGTGAGTCCCTGCGTGGCGCTCACGTTTGTCGTGATCGATCGCGAGATGCCGAAGTCCATCAGCAGGGCGCGCCCCGTGGCGCGCTCGATCATGATGTTGTCGGGCTTGATGTCGCGGTGCACCACGCCGCGCCCGTGGGCGTAGGCGAGCGCGTAGCCGATGTCCTGCAGCACGCGCACGATGCTCCGCACGTCGAGCGGCCCGCTTCGATGTACCCGCTCGGCGAGGCTCTCGCCCTCGACGTACCCCATCGCGAACGCGAGGACGCCGTCGCGGTCCTCGATGGCGTGGACGGGCACGATGTTCGGATGAGAGAATGACGCGGCGGTTCTGGTTTCGCGCAGGAACCGCTCACGCAGTGATCCGTCGCCGGCGAGCTCCGGCGGGAGTACTTTGAGGGCGACGGGCCGGTCGAGCTTGAGGTCGCGCGCGAGATACACGGCGCCCATTCCACCACGTCCCAGCTCGCGCTCGATGGCGTAGCGATCGCCAAGGCGTCGGCGGACGTCGTCGAGTGAGGCGGGGCCAGTCACGTTGGAAGGGGAGGAGGCTCGGCGTCGGAGCGTCGACGGTGTACGCAGACCTGCACACAAAGGTTGGTTCTGGGCTGCGGCATCGGCAAGGGTTTCAGGCTACTCGCCGCGCACCATGGTTCGTGGCGCGCCGCGCTCGGCGTTCGCGGCGCGGATCGCGTCGAGCAGGGTCACCAAGCGATCCAGATCGCGAGCGGCGAGCGAGGCGACGACCTCCTCGTCCGCCGCGTCGACGATCGGATCGATCTTGTCCAGCAGCTTGCGCCCCTCGGCGGTCGCGATGCACATGACCTGGCGGCGGTCCGGCGTCGACCGCTCGCGACGGACATAGCCCGACTCCTCCAGCTTGTCGAGAATCCGCGTGATCGTCGTTCCCTCCTCGATCATGCGCTCGCGGATCGCCAGTGTGGCGATCCCCGCCACGCCGGCGCCGCGGATGATCCGGAGCGCGTTGTATTGCGCGAGGCTCAACGCCCACGGCTCGAGCACGCGCGCGAGCGACCGGCCGACGACCGATGCCGTGCGAAGGAGGGCGATCGTCGCTTCCTGCTTCCTGGACCGAAACGGCCGCGACTGGCGGATCTCGGCCTGAACGGCCGAGGTTCTCGCGCGGGTCACGCGGCCGACGCTCTGCCGAGCACCTCGACGCCGCGTCCGTCGGCCTTCCAGGCCTCGAGTCCCCCCTCGAACACGAGCACGTCGGTGAAACCGAGCGTCGCCAGCTTGGCGCCGGCGTCTTTGCTGTTCGGGCACGACACCCCGCTGCAGTAGACGATGATTCGGGCGTCGCGGTCGAGGTTATGGGCGGCCACCTCGCGCCCGATGCGATCGAGCGGGACCCAGCGGGATCCGGGCACGAGCTCGCCGGTGAAGTAGTCCGCGGTGAGCACGTTCCAGAGCCGCTCGCGGTCGGCGGTGCGAAGCGCCGCGATGAACTCGGCGAGCGAGACAATACGTGGGTTAGTCATAGTCGTTCTCCAAGGTTGTCAAGGCAATGGTTGCTATGATAGCTATTAGCCGGGCGTCGCGCAAGGGGCGTCGCGGAGGGCTCCGGCATTTGCTCCTGCCGGCGTCGAACGAGTATTGTCCTGCGCGGCGTCCAGCGTCGCGGGGCACGCTCTCTACCTGCCGGAGCCAGTGATGGACTACCTCGTCAGTGATCGCGGGTTCAACGATCTATCGTTGGCCGATCTCCTTCGCGCGCGCGACCAGTTCCACGCGCATTTGCTCCACAAGGCGAACGTCGTCGGCACCGCGGTCGGGCGGTATCTGATCCGCACCACCGATCCGTACCCCCAGCGGGGCGACGTACCCCAACCGGCGACGACGAAGAAGACGCCAAGGACGATCGAGAACTCGGAGGTCCGCGACTATTCGTGGCCGGCGGTGATCGTCTTCGTGTCGGAGTGGGTGGACGACGCCGCGTTTCGTGAGGAGGACGGCGAGGCGCACGTCTCCGACTACATCCCAAAGACGATCTACCTCGAGGACGGCCGGAGTGTACCGGTGTGCGTCGTGCTCGCGCCGCTCGTCGAATCCGCGCCGCCGCCGATCGATCCGACGACGCTGACCTTTCCGAGCGCGACGTCGTCGGGTCCGCGGCTGTCCGGTGGTTACCCTGTGTACATCGACGTCCAGAAGGGGCGCCATTTCGCGTCGCTCGGCTGCCTCGTGACCGACGGACACACGCTCTATGCGATGACGAGCCGGCACGTGACGGGCGAAGCGGGTGAAGTCCTCTTCACGGTGGCGGGTGGAAAGCAGGTGCGTCTCGGCCGCACCGCGGCCAAGCAGCTCGGCCGCATCGACTTCGAGCGGGCGTATGAGTCACTCACGGGCAAGAACATCACGATCAATCTCGACGTCGGTCTGATCGCGCTCGAAGACCAGCGCCTGTGGAACGCGTCGATCTACGGTGTCGGCTCGATCGGACCGTTGGCCGACCTGAGCGTCTACAACCTGTCGCTGAACCTGATCGGCGCCCCCGTTCGCGCGCACGGCGCGGCGAGCGGCGTGCTCGAGGGCCGGATCGCCGCGCTTTTCTATCGCTACAAGTCAGTGGGCGGATTGGAGTACGTCGCCGATTTCCTCATCGGCGGACGCGGCGACAAGACTCTGGCGACGCATCCGGGCGACTCGGGGACGGTCTGGGTCATGGAGCGGGACGACGTCACGCAGGATCGCATGCCGATCGCGATTCAGTGGGGCGGCGCGGTCTTCGCCGGCGAGACGGCGCGTCTGCCGTTCGCGCTCGCGACGAATCTCAGCACGGTGTGCCGCGAGCTCGATGTGGACCTCTACCGCGGCCAGGGCATCGCCGGGTTCGACTACTGGGGAGCGGTGGGTCACTACACGATCGGCGCGCTCGCGTGCGGCCTCGTCAAGACCGCCGCGCTGAAGCAGCTGCTCCAGCTCAACGAGGATCGAATCAGCTTCAAGCTGGCCGACCTCACGGTTGCCGTCGACAACGTGACGACTCCGGGGTTCGTGCCACTCGCCGACGTGCCGGACAAGGTGTGGAAGAAGGTGAAGACCGATAAGACCAAATACGGCCGCAGGGGACCCGAGAATCCGAATCACTACGCCGACATGGATTTCAAGGGCCCGGATGGCAAGACGCTCGACGACCTCACGAAGACAGCGGCCGATCTCGATGCGCAGGTGTGGCGCGACTACTATCACGCGGTCGGATGGAACGCCGTGTCCGAGCGTGGACTGTTGCCGTTCCGCGTCTGGCAGATCTACAAGGCGATGGTCGGATTTGCGTCGACCGACCTGGCGCGATTCGTCGCTGCCGCGGGAGTGCTCGCGCACTACGTGGGCGACGCCTGTCAGCCGCTCCACTCGTCCTATCTCTCCGACGGCGATCCGAACCGCAACCGCGACGGTACGCCGTCGGCATCACCGCTCGGACACGGCAACGGATTCGGCGGCGGTGTCCACACGGCCTACGAAGACGGCATGGTCAACGCCGCGAGCGTCGACCGTCTCATTCCCGGCGTGCAAGCCGCGCTCGGCAGCACCCACGGTCTCCCGTTGATCACGACGGGTCGCAACGCCGGGTTCGCCATCGTGAAGTTGATGCGGTCGTCTCGTTCCAAGCTCGCGCCGATCAAACTTGTGGACGCGTACGGCGCGCTCGTCGCCGCGAAGACGCAGAGCCAGGCACCGGCGGTTCTCTGGCAGAAGTTCGGCAAGCAGACGATCGCGCGAATAGCGGAAGGATCGCGCGTGCTCGCGATGCTCTGGGACAGCGCGTGGGTCGAGGGACACGGCGCCGGAACGCCGGAGGCGTTCAAGCCGACTCGCCTCAAGCAGATCTACGAGGACCAGAAATTCCTACCGTCCGTCGCGCTCGGCCAGATCGATCAGTTTCTGTAGGGAGAGTAGCCCGTCATCCGAGAAGCCCGTCCTCGCGGATCTGCGCCGCGTGTCGCGCGGCGTGCGATCCGACGAACGCGATCCACTCGTAGCCGGTGAGCGGCCCGAGCGCCGGATGTGGCGCGGACACCTGGCCGAGCGCGAGGCCATCGCCGGTCACGATCACGTTCTTGAGCGCTTGGCGCGCGTGGTCGAAGTCGCTCAACAGCGTGACGGGGTTCGTGTCGCGCGGCTCGAAGGCTTCGGATGTCACGATCCGCAAATGCCGCGAGACGAACCTCTGGGGCCGGATGATCGCGAGCACCGGCGAGTCGTCGCGCTCTGGGCCAATCGCCCGCGCCTGCACGATGAGGTTTCCGAAAAGCGCGACGAGTCGACGCTCGACGATGACGACGTGATGGAGGACCTCGGCTGCCGACCACCGGCCGGGACCGGGGCGCATGTCGCGTCGTTCGACGGGGACGGCCTCGAACGCCGCGCGGAGGTCGGCGGCCTGGTCGTCGATGTAGCCGAGGAGCTCAGTCGTTCGTGGGTGCATGTCTCAAGATCAGCGTGCGATGCGTCCGGTCCAAGTGCGCGGGGGAGGTACGCAAAACAGATCGCAAAGAGGACATCCAGACACTTTCCGAACGTGAAAAAGTCCAACTAATCCCAAGGACGGCCTGTCCAACTCCGTCGATCGAGCGAAAAAGAGCTCGGGGCCTTGGCGGACGGGACAGCAGATGATCGTACTATCGGCGATTCTGGGACTCGCGCTGAGCATGCAGCTTCCTCAGGGCGAGCGCGGCGCAAACGATGCTCGCGGCGCCCGGCCGCATCGTGTGGCGGCACCCACCGACACCCGCGCCGTCGCCTTCCTCGCGGACCGTGCGCCCGTGATCGACGGCAAGGACGACGACGCCATCTGGCGAGACGCGCCGCCGATCACCGCCTTCAAGCAATGGCAACCGACCGAGGGCAAGGAGCCGCGCTTTCGCACCGAGGCCAAGGTCGCGTACGACGCCGCGAACTTGTTCGTCTTCGTGCGGGCGTTCGATCCTCATCCCGACAGCATCATTCGCCTGCTCGAGCGGCGTGACTCGTTCACGCCGTCGGACATGATCTGGCTGTTCATCGACTCCTATCACGATCGCCGCACGGGCTACGAATTCGGCGTCAACGCCGCCGGCGTGAAGATCGACCAGGCCATCTACAACGACGGCAACGAGGACGGCGCGTGGGACGCGGTGTGGGACGTCGCGACGCGGATCGACTCGCTCGGGTGGACCGCCGAGTTTCGCATTCCGCTGTCGCAGATGCGCTACAGCACGGACCGCTCGCACACGTTCGGCTTCACGATCGATCGCGACATCTATAGATATGCCGAGCGGGTGAGCTGGCCGATGCTCAGCCAGTCGAAGGCGGGCATGGTGTCGCAGTTCGGCGCGCTCGAGGGACTCGACGATCTCGAGGCCCCGCGCCGGCTCGAGGCGATGCCGTATCTCGTGACGAAGAACGCGTCGCAGATCACGAACAACCAGTTCACCGCCCGTTCGAACATGACCGGCGGCGGTGACCTCAAGTTTCGCATGGCGTCGAATCTCACGCTCGATGCGACGATCAATCCCGACTTCGGGCAGGTCGAGTCGGATCCGGCGGTCCTCAACCTGTCGGCATACGAGTCGTTCTTCGACGAGCGGCGGCCGTTCTTCGTTGCCGGACGCGGGCTGTTCCGCTTCGACGTGAACTGCAACAACGTCAATTGCTCGAGCGAAGGACTGTACTACAGCCGGCGGATCGGACGAACGCCGGAGTTGGCGGGCACGTACGGCGACACCGTGCCGCAGCAGCCGACGACCATCCTCGGCGCGGCCAAACTGATCGGACGATTCCCGAACGGGCTGACGCTCGGGGTGTTGAACGCGACGACGCGGCGCGCGGCGGCGCGCGGCGACACGACGTACGAGCCGGCGTCGAACTACGCGGTGGTGCGTCTCAGCCAGGAGCTGCGCGAGGGCAATACGTCGTTCGGCGGGATTCTCACGGCGGTGAATCGCGCGCAGGACAAATGGTCGTCGCCGTATCTGGCGTCGAGCGCGTACGTCGGCGCCCTCGACTTCCGCCATCGATTCCTGTCCAACACGTACGAGATCTCTGGAACGTTGGACCACAGCCGCGTGGCGGCAGGCCGTGCCGCCATGCTCGCGCTCCAGACTGACCAGGTGCACTACTACCAACGTCCGGACGCCAGCCTTCCACTCGACTCCAATCGCACGGTGCTCGGCGGTGACGCGGAGGAATTCAAGTTCGACAAGATCGCCGGCCAGCACCTGATGTTCGAGTCGGCGTACCAGCGCCGCTCCGCGGGGTTCGAGATCAACGATCTCGGCTATCTGCGTCGCGCGGACCAGCAGTCGTGGGCCACCTGGGTGGGCTTCTTCGATCGCCGCGAACGCGCGTTCTACAAGCGCTTCCAGTGGAACAACAACTGGTGGCAGTACTGGACTACAGCGGGGCTGGCGCAGGAGGCGGCGTACAATACCAACGTCCACATCAACTTCAAGAACGATTGGAATTGGCACATGGGCGGTACGCTCGGCCAGCTCGGCGGCACCTACGACGATCGCTCCTCGCGCGGCGGGCCGGCGGTTCGACAGGATCGCTACATCGCGCCGTGGATGGGCATCAACGGCAACGACCGGCGCGCGCTCGTGCCGAGCCTGTGGCTGAACTACTGGCGCGGCAGCGGCGGTCGCGGCTCGTCGCTGAACTTCGGCCCGGAGATCGACTACAAAGTCCTCGGACGATTCAGCTCGGCGCTCTCGTTCAACTGGACGCGCAACGTCTCCGACAACCAGTGGTACGGCAACTTCACCGACAGCCTGAACGCGACGCACTACACGTTCGCGCACCTCACGCAGGCGACCCGGTCCGCGACGCTTCGGCTCAACTACACCTTCACGCCGAGCGTGTCGCTGCAGGCGTACACGCAGCCGTTCGTATCGAAGGGAACGTACAGCAACGTGCGGCAGCTGTCGTCCACGCCGCGCGCGGCGGACTACGACGCGCGCTACGCCCGATACGTGAATCCGTCGGTGACGGACGATCCGGGTGGATTCAACTTCAAGGAATTCCAGTCGAACATCGTCTTCCGCTGGGAGTACAAACCTGGCTCCACGCTGTTCCTCGTGTGGAACGAGGGCCGGCAGGGTAACGCGTCCGCGGAAGGGACGAAAGACTTCCAGGGCGACGTTCGTGACCTGATGCGCCTGCATCCGGCCAACACGTTTCTGATCAAGGCGTCGTACTGGTTGAACCGGTAGCGAACCCCGGCGGCGTGGCTGCACGCCGCCGGTCGCCGGTCATCGCAAGAGCCGCACGCCGCGCCACGTCGCGGCCGCCCAGGCCGCCGAGATGACGATCTCGGCGATCACGACGTGATCGTGGAAGAGCGCGCCCGCCGCCGTGCCCGCGAGGACCGTGGCGAGGAGCCACAGCGTGAGCGGCAGATGGCACGGGCAGAAGAGAAAGCCGCCGGCGATCCACAGCAGTCCCCTGGCCGCGCTCCGTCGCGAGCTCAGCTCCGGGGGCGCGTCGAGCGGGTGCGGCGCCGAACCACCAAGGACACCGCAGCAACCACCGTCGCCGCAAGAAACACCAGGCACACCGCGATCATCGGATTCATTGTCGTCGCTCCTGTTGTGAGAGGGGGCCTCGAGCCGTGTAGGCATCTGTCACGTCTGTGAATGACAGGCCCTCGATACATCGAGCGACGCGCGCTAGCGTAGGCGTTTGCGACGAGCGACAGCAGACGCACGACGAACGGGTGCGCTACGGCGGCCTCGAGCGTTTCAGTGCCGCGCGATGATGCGCGTCAGGCGACGCCACCCGTCGTACGTCCCCGTCAGGAGCCGCGTGTCCCAGCCCGCCCACGTATTTCCGGGCCAGTGGTACACATACGCGCGCTCGCGGTCTTGAGAGCTGTAGAGGTCGGGCGAGAGGACGTGCACCTCGTCCTTCGCCCGTGCTCGCGCCACGGTTCGCGACAGATGAAGGGAGCCGGTGGTGAGCAGCACTCGAAAATGGCGCGGCACGTACGAGTGTCCCCACCGCGCGAACGAGCGATCCAGCTCGTGGATGAGCGACGCGAACAGGTCGTGACGCGGCGCCGCCATCATGAGATCATTGGAGAAGCCGAGCGGCGCCGTGGCCGGAAGGACCACGCGATGCACGCGCAGCGCGTCGACGGGGCGCACGCACTCGATGTCGAGATCGGCGTAGATGCCGCCGAAATGGTGGAGCAGCATGTATCGCGCGGCGTCCACGCGGTAGATCTGTTCCGGATACCTCCGGTAGAGATCCCACATCTCCGGGTACGTCTCGTGCACGAACGCTTCCAGCGACTCGTCCGTCCACAGACGATACTCCCATGCCGGGTGCAGCGTGCGCCACGACGCGGCCGACGCGGCGAAGCGTGCCGGCACGTCCGCCGTCTTCCACGTCTGGTGAATCGTGGTCGGGATCACGTCGCTCGCTCCGGACGCACCTCGAGTGACAGGCTAGGTTTCACCGGTCGGCACGGGAAATGGACATGCATTTCGACTCGACGCGCACGCGACGAATTCTACACGGCGGGACGTGGCTCATTGCGACGTTCTTTGTCGTGGTGCTGGTTCGGAGCGTCGACGTAGGCCGGGTCTGGGCGCTGGGTCAAGAGACGCGCGGCGGATGGGTCGCGATCGCCGTCGC
>Ga0326726_10003292_pt1 | contig 14839 bp, 13 predicted proteins | sample MHFenrmetagenome_2_FD_207603 | JGI IMG/M metagenome (GOLD analysis project Ga0326726, IMG submission 207603) | Lab enriched peat soil microbial communities from Michigan Hollow, Ithaca, NY, United States - MHF15MN | ecosystem: Environmental > Terrestrial > Soil > Wetlands > Peat | place: USA...
GTCACCGACCGGGCCTTCGCCGCAACCTTCGCCGCCGTAGCCACCGTGGGTGACGTTGAGGATCGTCTTGAGCTGGCGCTGATGCGACATCAGGATTCGGCCATCGGGCAGCGCGATGCTGCGCCAGGCGACCGCGGCGACATCGTCGACCTTGCCGTCGTTGCTGCCGCTGCCGCTCCCCGTGCCGGCGTCGGGCGCGCCGCCGTTGAATCCCGCGAACCGGCGCACGACCGGCGGCACGGTCCGCGAGGTGATCGCGCCGTTCGCGTCGAGCGCGAGCAGCTCGGCGGCGCGGAACCGCGTGACGTAGAGCTTGCCGTTGACGACAAGCACGTCGCGCAGATCGCGATCGATGCGGACCGAGCGCACCGCATCGCCGCCCGTGGCCGGGAACGAGACCAGCTCGCCGGTCGAACACGCGACGTGCACGAGGTCCGTGGTCGCCTCGTAGGCGACGCCGCGTGGCTCGGCGCATGCCGCGCGTCGCGCACTGATCGCGCCGTCGGCGATCGTCACGAGCGCACCGCCGCGCCGCAGCGCGACGTGGAAGTGACCGGCGCCGTCTTCGACGAGCCGGCCCGGCTCGTCACCGGGTTGCAGCGGGATCTCCGTCGAGGTGCCGTCGTCGAGGTTGACCGTCAGGATGCGGTCGCGGTCGGGGTCGGCGACGATGGCGTGGTGGCCTTCGCGGGCGACGATCACGTTGCCACCGCTGATCGGTACGCCCCACGAATCGGGAGGGTCGGGCGACGGGTTGGTCGACGTACCGCACCCGGCGGCGAGGGCTACGAGGGCGAGCTTCTTCATCATGGCATTCCTCCACCGGCGTTATCGAAGACAGGGCAGTTGGGGCCGCCGTTGAACACGTCGTAGGCGACCTCGACGTGCGTCGTGGACCCTTCGAAGCTGACGACGCACTTCGTGTACGGCACGAACGTGCCGCCCGGCGCACCGGGAAAATCACCGCCGGTGGTCGGGCCGATCGGGATGCCGCCGCCGAGGTTGTTGTCGGCCATCACGCGGGTACACAGGGCACCGCACGCGTCGACGTCGACCCGACACGACTCGATCTTCAGCTGGACCGCTGGCACCGGGTTATCGACGTCGATCGTCTTGTCGACGTTTTCGGTGCAATCACTGCCCGTGAGCAGCGAGGTATCGCAGCCGGTCACCAGCCCGGCAACGAGGAGCAGTTGGTAGGCCCGCACGCCCGGCCACGGTTGCAACGGTCGGGCCACGGCTGCCCAGGCCACATCACGCATGCTTGAGTACGATCGACCGTCAGAAATCTGATACGACCTCCAGGACATGGACGTATTCGGCAAGCTCGGCACCTACGATTTCGGTGAAGTCCACTTCAAGCTCGACAAGGCCACGCAGCTCCGCGCGGTCGTGGCCATCCACGACTCGCGGCTCGGCCCCGCCCTCGGCGGCTGCCGCTTCATCGAGTACGACACCGACGACGACGCGTACATCGACGCGCTCCGGCTCGCGCGCGGCATGACCTACAAGGCCGCGCTCGCCGGCCTCAGCCACGGCGGTGGCAAGAGCGTCATCATCAAACCCAAGCGCCACTTCGATCGCGTCGCGCTGTTCCGCGCGTTCGGCAAGTTCATCGAAGATCTGCGCGGCCACTACATCACCGCCGAGGACAGCGGAACCGGCCTCGAGGACATGGAGATCATCCGGACGATGACGAAGCACGTCACCGGCATCGATCCCTCGCACGGCGGCTCCGGCGATCCGTCGCCGTTCACCGCGCTCGGGGTCCGCCGCGGCATCGAGGCGTGCGTGAAGTTCAAGCTCGGCAAGGACTCGCTGCAGGGCATCCACGTCGCCGTTCAGGGCGTCGGCCACGTCGGCTACTACCTGTGCAAGGAGCTCCACGCCGCCGGCGCGAAGCTCACCGTCGCCGATGTCGACAAGCTCAAGAGCGAGCGCGCGAAGCGCGAGTTCGGCGCCGCGATGACCGACATCAATGACGTTGCCAAGGTCGATTGCGACGTGTTCGCGCCGTGCGCGCTCGGCGCCGGCATGAACGACACCACGATCCCGCACCTCAAGGCGCCGATCGTCGCGGGCGCCGCGAACAACCAGCTCCTCGAGACGCGCCACGGTGACGACCTCCACGCCCGCGGCATCCTCTACGCCCCCGACTACGCGATCAACGCGGGCGGCCTCGTCAACGTCGCCCAGGAAGTGAAGGGTTACGACGCGAAGCTCGCGCGCGAGAAGACGCTCAAGATCTACGACACGATCTGGGACATCTGCGAGCGCTCGAAGAAGCTCCAGGCCCCGACGTACAAGGTCGCCGACATCATGGTCGAAGAGAAGCTCGCCGCGATCCGCGTCTAGCCATGCACCGCTCTCGCCTCGCCGGATTCATCATCGACTGTCGCACCGACGACCTCGACGCCGCGTCGCAGTTCTGGGCCGGCGCGCTCGGGATGCCGTGCGTCGAGCGCGAAGGCGAGCTCTACGAGCGCCTCGACGCGTCGAAGCGCGACCTCGCGATCGAGGTCCAGCGCGTGACGCACGACAGCCGGCTCCATCTCGACATCGAGACCGATGACGTCGACGCCGAGGCCGCGCGGCTCGAGCGCCTCGGCGCGACGAAGGTCGCGTTCGTGAAGCGCTGGTGGGTCATGCAAGCGCCCACCGGCCAGCGGTTCTGCATCGTGCGCGCGAAGCAGAGCCTCGACGGTGCTGCCGGCGTGAACGTCTGGGACTGACGGCCCCGCGGCGGCCAGGATCGGGCCCGCGTCCCGCCCGGATCTACTTCTTCTCGGTCGGCGCCTTGTCCTTGTCGGGCGCCGGAGCTTCGGTCTTCTCGGGCGCCTTCTCGGGCGCCTTCATCTCGGGAAGCGACGAGACCAGCTTGAACTCGACGCGGCGGTTCTTCGCGCGGGCGGCGTTGAGCGCGCCGGCCTTGAGATCCTTGGGATCGGTGACCGGGACGGTGTCGCCGTAGCCCTTGGCGGTGAGGCGCGACTCGTCGATGCCCTTCTTGACGAAGTAGGCCTTCACGGTCTCGGCACGCGCCTGCGACAGCGCGAGGTTGTCGGCGAAGGCCTTCGACTTGAGCGGCACGTCGTCGGTGTGGCCCTGGATCTCGAGCTTGATGTCCTTGAACTCGGTGAGCACGGCGATCGCCTTGTCGAGCACGGCGGTGCTGCCCGCGAGATCGGCCGCGCCGGTCTTGAAGTTGATGCCCTGGATCGCGCCGGTGAACTGCTTCAGCTTCTCCGGAACCTCGTCGGGGCAGCCGTCCTCGTCCTCGAAACCGTTCTTGGTCTCGGGCTGATCGGGGCACTTGTCGGCGGCATCCGGGATGCCGTCGCCGTCGTTGTCGAGATCGGGGCAGCCGTCGTCATCCTGGAAGTTGTCCTTGTCCTCGGCCTCGAGCGGGCACTTGTCCTTCTCGTCGGGGATGCCGTCGCCGTCGTTGTCGGGATCCGGGCAGCCGTCTTCGTCCTGGAAGCCGTCCTTGTCCTCGGCCTGGTTCGGGCACTTGTCGGCGGCACCGACGATGCCATCGTGATCCGGATCCTCTTCCTTCTTCGGCTTCGGCTCCTCGACCTTCTCGACCTTCTTCGCGCCGCCGAACTCGCGCGACAGCGACAGCAGGATCTCGAAGTCCTGGGTCGTGCCCTTGGCGCTGCTGGGCGGCAGGAGCAGGCGGCCGTCGAGGCGAACGCCCCAGCCACCGCCGGTGCGGTACTTCAGGCCGATGCCGGCGTGCGGGACGAAGTTCTGTTCCTTCATGATGATCGTCTCGTTGACCGAGGACACGACCTTCATGATGCCGCCGCCCACGAGGAGGAACGGAACCAGCGAGCGATCGTTCGCCCCCCGGAACTGGTAGATGAGCTGGCCGCGCACGACGAGGTCGAACACGTCGAACACCGTCGACTTCGGCTCGGTCGGAAGCACGCCACCCTCGACCTCGACACCGATCGACCCGAAGAAGACGCCGAGCCGCCCGAGGAACAGCGACGAATTCTTCTGGCTGTCGGTCGAGCCATCGGGGACACCGAGGCCATTCTTGTCGCTGAAGACGTGAAGACCGGCGACACCACCGATCTCGACATTGGCGCGAGCGACACTCGCGGTAAGAACGAGTGCCAGGAACGCTACGGCAAAGCGAGTCATGGGGGGTTTTTCGACCAGTCACCCCCACGAAGCAAGCGGAAAGCCTGCATTAGTGCAGGGGAATCGTCTAGCATCGGGCGCGATCATGGCGGCGTCGTGTTCTCGGTCATGATGCAGCTCGGGGCCCTGTTCCGGGAGTGCTCGTCGGTAGGCCCGTAGTGCTGTCGGACCGCAGGAGACACGTCCTCAATGTCGTCGTGTCGCAGCTCGACACGGCAATCTTCACGGCGGGCTCGTTCATCGTGACGCCCGCCGTACTGGGAAGTCTGGGCGATGCGCAGTACGGCGGCTGGCTGCTCATCAACTCGTTCATCGCGTACATGCGGATGCTCGATCTGGGGACGTCCGCCGGCACGGTGAAGTTCGGCGCCGGTGCGCACGGCCGCGGGGATCGCGCCGATCTCGTGCGCGTGCTCGACACGTCGGCGGCGATGTTCCTGGTGATCGCCGCACTCGCCGCGGTCGTGACCGCCGGGCTCGCGTGGGTGATCCCGCGCGCATACCCGATCGCCGAAGGTCAGGAGGGCACGATCCTGCTGCTCGGCGGCGCGATGGTGCTCGAGCTCGCGTTCCGCCCGTTCAGCGCGGCACTCCGCATGCGGTCGCTGCACTTCCTCTACGACTCGGTCGAGATCGGCACCTACCTGACGTTCAAGCTCGGGCTGGTGTTGTTCTTCGCCTGGCGCGGCGAGCTCACCTACCACGTGCTCGCGCTGCTCACGTTCGGCGAGACCGTCGTGCGGCTCGTCCTCGTCGCGAGCGCGAGCCTGATCGCGTCGCCGTTCGTCCGTGCGCTGAACCCGTTCCGCGCCCAGCGCGCGATGGTCCGCAAGCTCGCGACGATGGGCGCCGCCGTCTCCATCATCATGGTCGCGGACATCGTCTGCTTCCAGCTCGACGCCGGCGTCATCGGCACGTTCATGCCGGACAGCCCCGAGAGCATCGCGGTCTTCGGCGTCGGCACGCGCCTCTTGAGCATCGCGTTCGCCGCGATCTCCGTGATCGCGAACGTGCTCATCCCGCGCTTCTCGGCGCTGTCCGAGGTCGACGATCGCGAGGGCATGCTTCAGCTCCTCCGATCGTCGAGCCTGTCGCAGGGTCTGGTGTCGTCGCTCGGGCTTGCCGGCATCGCGGTCCTCGGCCCGCACTTCCTCGCGCTGTGGCTCGGCACGCCCTGGATCGGCGACAGCGCGAAGATCCTCCACATGCTGATCCCGTCGTACTTCATCGCGCTGTTCGCGAGCCCCGGCAGCGCCCTGCTCATGGGCCGCGGTCGGTTGCGCAGGCTGACGATGCTCGCGGTCGCTGAAGCGATCGCGAACCTCGGGCTCAGCATCGCGCTCGTGTTCCGGTTCGGGATCTACGGCGTCGCGCTCGGCACCGCGATCCCGCTCGCGATCTCTCAGGGCCTCGTGTTTCCGTTCCTGCTGCGCAAGGAGATCGGGCTGCCGGTCCGCGACTACCTGCGCATGAACACGCGCGCGGCCGTCGTCGGCCTCGTGTTCGTCATCGCGATCGGCGGCGTCGCCTGGATCCCGATCCCGACGTTCGGGTGGTTCTTCCTGGTGGGCGGCGGCTGCGTCGTCGTCTATGCCGCGATCGTCATGGCGCTCGTCCCGAACCTGCGCCGGGCGATCCTCGAGCGGCTCCGCCGCCGCGACGCCTGAACGCTCGGCGTCAGTCCCCGAGCAAGCCCTCGGCCTCCGCGAGCTTGCGCAGGCGCGCCTTCGCGCGTTCGAAGCGCTTGCGCAGCGCGGCGACGTCGACCGCCTCGCCTCGCGCGGAGATGACGGCGGCGACGTCGTTCCACGGCAGCGCCTGATCGATCCGGAGGAACAACAGCGTCTGATCGTCTGGATCGAGCGTGTCGCGGAGGCGCGCGATCCGATCCTTGACCTCGGTCCGGCGGAACGGCGCCGTCTGCGAGCGGATCTGTTCCGCGATCGCCGACACCTCGGCGGTCGCGAGCGGCTGGCCGCGCCGGCGAAACCCGTCGCGGCGATAGCGGGACACCGCGTGCATCGCGAGCTTGTACGTCCAGGTCTTGAACGAGCTGTCGCCGCGAAACGTCGCGATGCTCTTCCACAGCTCCTCGCTGAAGTGCCCGAAGACGTCGTCGGCGGCTCCGTCATCGCGGAGCGTCATCGACAGGAACCCGAGGATCTGAGGGCCCATCCCGCGCAGCGCCGCGGTCGCGGCCGCGGTCATCTCGCCCGCGGCCAGATGAGCCGCGATCGCTCCTTCGAGATCCCCGTCGATCGCCACGCCGCCGGTGATGCTACTCGACGCGCTGGATGATGTGGATGCCGTAGTCGGTCTTCACGACGCCGACCTCGTTCAGCTTGAGGCGCAAGGACAGATTCTTGAACGGCCCCACGAGCTTCGCGTCCGGGCTCACGTCGTACGACGTGCCGGTCTTCGCCGAGCCGGGGTCTTCCGACAAGGTCTTCATGAGGTCGTCGATCTTCGCCCCGCCCTGGAGCTTGGCGACGGTGTCCTTGACGAGCTTCTCGAGCTCGGCGCGCGTACGCTTCGTGCCGCGCGGATCCTCGGCGTGCACCTCGGCCCAGCCGAGCAGGATGTGCTTGACCTTGACCTTCGCCGCGGGCGGCTCGCGCTTGAGGATGTCGGCCGACTCGAGCGGGTCCGGCGGCGGCGGCGGCACGCGCTTGATGACGTGCCAGCCGAACGGCGACTTGACCATGCCGACCTCGCCTTCCTTGAGGCGCATCGACAGGTTCTTGAACGGCTCGACGAGTGGCACGTCCGCGCTGACCTCGTAGGCGCGCGCGTTGTCCTTCGACCCCGGGTCCTCCGAGAACTCCTTCATCAGCTTCGCGAAGTCCTCGCCGGCCTTGGCCTTCGCGAGGATGTCGAGCGCGAGCTTGTCGGCGGCCTCCTTCGTGCGGTCCTTGGCGCGCGGATCGCCCGGGCGCTGCTTGTTCGCCGGGGCGTCCTTCCAGCCGATGAGGACGTGCTGCACGCGCACCGTGCCGGGCTCGGCGGGCCGCGCGAGGATGTCGACCGACTCGAGTGGATCGGGCGGCGGTGGCGGGACGCGCTCCATCACGTGGTAGCCGAACTGCGTCTTGACGATGCCGACCTCCTTCAGCTGCAGGCGCATCGCGAGGTTCTTGAATTCGGGCACGAACGGCGTGTCCTTGTCGATCGTGTAGGGCTCGCCGCTGAGCGAGCCCGGATCCTCGGAGCTCTCCTTGACGAGCGCGTCGATCGAGTCCGGGTTCGCCTTCAGCTTCGCGGCGATCTGCTGCGCGAGCTCGGCCGCCTCGGCGTTCGAGCGATTCGCGGCGCGCTTGTCGATCTTGCCGTGATAGACGGTGCCATCGAGCTCCTTCCAGGCGATCAGCACGTGCTTGACGAGCACCTGCTGCGTGCCGGCCGGGCGCGCGAGGATGTCCTTGCTGTCGATGTCGACCGCGTTGTCGGCCGCGCCGGAGCCGCCGGAGCCGTTGATCGTGACGTGGTGGCCGCTACCACCCGCCATGTTGTCGAGCTTGCTCTTGCCCTGCTGGCAGGCGGCTGCGCAGAGAACGAACGCCAGGATAGAAATACGCATCTCGGCGCGCATCCTAGCCCGATCGGAACGACGAACGCCTGTCCGCGGGCACGAACATTGAAGCGGGTTGCTCAACTAGGCGGCAAGCATGCCAGTGGCGATGGCGTCCATGAGCGATGAGAACGCCGCATCGTCGAAGTCGGAGCCGCTGGCCAGCCAATCGCGATGCCACAGCTCGGGTGCGACCGCGGCGGGATCGCGGCGATCGCGATAGTGCCCCAGCACGTCGAGATGATCGCCGAGGCCAGCCCAGATGAGCGCGCCGTGGAGCTGCGATCGGATCGGCACGACGCCGTCGTTGGCCGCGAGGTCGGGCGCGGCCCGGAACGCACGCGCGAGGACCGCCTCGGTCTCGTCGCCCGCCCAGGGCGCGTCGCGGCGCATCGCCGCGCACGGATAGCGCTTGTTCTGGACGGCGGTGACGCGATGGAGCGCGAAGAACAAGGCGAGCGACACCGCGCGCCATGGATGACCGACGGTCTCGAGCCAGCGTCGCCCCTTGGGGCTCGGTGACATCGACACGGTCGACTGATACGCGACGCCGTCGCGATCGGCGAACCCGGCCACGACGAGGTCCATCGACTCGGGAGACAGCTGCAGCATCGAGCCCTGATCGTCCTCGATGGCATCCAGAAACTTCCGGACCTCGGGACTCCGCGCGTCCTCGACGAGCCCGACCACCGACTCGACCGCGCGATCGAGCAGCTGCAGCTTGAACGGGAAGGCCTTGTCGGCGCCGCGCAGGAACCCGAGCAGCACGCTGGCCGCCGCGAGCGGTTGCGCGCCGAGCGAGAGCCCGGCGACCGTGAGGATCGAGAGCGCGGCGAGCACGTGCTGGCCGTTCACGGTCGCGAAGAACCCCGCGAGCGGGGTGCCGAAGTGCGGCGTGTTCATCGTCGTGACGCTGCGCAGCCGCGGTAACCATTCCAGCGTGGTCGCCGGGATCCCGCGCGTCGCGGGCGACGCGACCAGGCGCGCGTCGAGCCCGCCCGTGGAGTGACCGAGCAGGTGAATGGGATCGAGGCTGCTCGTCGCGCAGACGATCTCGGCGAGCCGGGTCGCGCGGCGGCGGATCGACGCGGTCGGAAGCTCGTCGATCGCGTGCACGAACAGCTCGTGGCCCGCGGCGGCAAATCGATCGACGAGCTCGCGCTCGACGTGGGCGAAGTAATCGTACGAGCCGAGCTTGCCGAACCCGAACATCCCCGGCGAGAGGTACACGTGGTGGCGCATCGGGTGCGCCAGAGTACTCCGATCAGAACTGCGACATCACCCCGATGGTCGCGTAGGGGCCACTGAGATCGAGATGACCGATCGACGCCTCGGTCAGCGGGATCTTGAGCGTGTCGTCTTGCGTGCGATGCGGCACGAGCCCCGCGCCGCCCGCGGCGAGGTAACCGAATTCGACGCGCAGGCCGATGCCGAACCGCGGTTTGTCCACGAACATCACGTCGACCTCACCCGAGCCGCGCGCGACGCCCACGAAGCTATGATCCCGCGCGGTGTTTCCCATCGGATCGGTGAGCCTCAGCACGGTCTCCTCGCCACCGAACGCGACGCGCGCGTTCGCGAACACGTTCCGCACGACCTTGTAGCGCAGCATCGCCCCGGCGGTGACCATCACGGCCGAGACGTCGGTCTGCATCGTCTGGAACATCGTGCCGGTGGCCATGCCACCCTCGAAGCTGGCCTGGGCCCACAGCCGCAGGCCGTCGATCGGCAGATCGAGATCGAGCGCGCGCGCGTACGTGAACGCCGGCCCGGCCATGCTGTCGGGCGTGATGGCGTCCGCCGAGCTCGACGGCAGCGCGCGGATCGACGACCCGAACGAGACCTCGTTGTTGCCCGCGTACGCGGAGGTGCCGAGCAGAGCGAGGACGAGTAGTGCACGCATGATCACGGCTCCTGGTCGAGGACGTCGGTGAGGAGGAAGCCGTCCATGACGAGCGCCTGATCGCGCGTGGCGTCCGCGGACGGGATGATCGTGGCGTGGCCGCGGAGGTCGCCGTGATCGACAAAGATCTTCGCGTTCGCGGTCGACAGCACGCGCACCGGCGGATCGTCGAGTCGGAAGTCGGTGGGATGCAGGTTATCGAGCGCCACGAAGCCGACGCGCGACACCGCATCGGTCGCGCCGATCAGGTGCGAGCCGTCGGGGGAGAAGTCGTACGAGTCGAGCTTGCCGACGCCGAGCAGCGGCGACGTCGACTCGGTCGTCATGTCGAGCAGGCCCAGCACGGTGCGCGCGTCGTCGTGGACGATCATCGCGAGGTCGCGTGCCGGTACCGGGACCACGTCGCGCACCGGTTGATCGAGCGTGATGTCGGTGAGCCGCGTCTGGGTCAGCGGATCGGAGATGTTGTCGAGATCGAGCACGTGGAGGTTCTTCGACCTCGCGCCGATCGACGCCAGCAGCGCCTTGTGCGGCACGGCATCGCCACCCTGCGGGAACAACAGGATGCGGTCGACCGGATCGCTGATCGGGATCGAGCGGAACTGCGCGGTGTCGGCGTCGATCACCACGATCTCGCCGGTGTTCGGCGTCGACGCGAGCAGGTAGCGGCGCCCCGTGGGGTCGTCGTAGACCGCGATGTCCGTCGGGCCGCCGCCGGCACCGAGCTCTGCGAGCTGCGGCCGGAAGTCGTTGTCGCCGGTCGCGAGCGGTTCGTCGTGGACGAGCAGGAGCTGCAACACGTCGCGCGCGTGATCGCTGCGGATGTAGGCGCTCGCGGTGTTCGGCGCGAACACCACCTCGCGCGGGATCACCGGCTCGCCGCCGAGATCGAGGCGTACCGAGATCTCCCGCCGCTCCGGGTGGTTGGCGTCGAGCACCGTCAGGTTGTTCTCGGACAGCACGAACGCGAACGTGCGGGCGCCGTCGGTGCCGGGCACGATCATCGGCGGCGACAGCGTGATGCCCTCGGGCACCGAGCCGAACGACCGGATCGTCTTCAGCGTCGGGTTGCCATCGCCGGGCGGCTTCGTCAGATCGACGATCGCGAGCTCGTTGGGGTTGCGGAAGAACCCGGCGGCGTCGGGACCGGCGGCCGAGAAGTACGCGACGGCGATCGTGTTGTCGGGCGAGACCGCGATGCGATCGAACGGCGATCCGATCGCGTAGGCCGCGGCCGTTGCCTCGGGGTGCTGCGTGTCGACGGACCACAACATCGGTGCCTGATCGATCTCGCCCTCGTGGATCGCTTCCTCGCCACGCGTGATCACGAACAGCCGGTGGCGATCCGGGCTCGGCATCGCGTAGATCGCGTTGCGGCCGATCGCCGCGCGTGTGGTCACCGGCCGATCGTTCGCGAGGTCGAGGAACGTCACGCGATCGAGACCCGAGTCGACGTACGCGATCTGCGTCTTCAGCGGGATCGGGCCGAGCACGGTGCGGTCGCGATCCCACACGCGGGCGCGGCTGTCGTCCCAGCACCCGAAGGAGATGACCAGCGGCAACAACAGAAGCGTCTTCTTCATACGAGCCTCAATTCACGACGTGGCTGTTGAGATCGAAGCCGGTGACCGTGCGGACCTGATCGGTGCCGACGTTCACGAACGACACGCGCCCGAGCGGGTGGCGCTGCGCGATGAACGCGGCGCCGGCGGCGGGCAGGATGCCCACGGCCGACGGCGGCGAGCCGAGCGCCTTCGTGGTGACGACGCCGCTCGCGACGGTGACGACCTGCAGCGCGCGCGTCGCGGTGGCGGTATCGCCGCCATCGAGCGCGACGTACGCCTTCGAACCATCGAGCGCGTAGGCGAACGGTCCGGGATCGACCGGCGTGAGCTGGAGCTTGCCGAACCCCGTCGCGAGATCGACCAGCGTGTAGCCGTAGCTCTTGTCGATGAAGTCATCGATCGACGTCGCGGTCGATGGATCGCCGAACGCCTTCGCGTCGAGGACGATCGCGCTGTCCGAGGTCGGCGAGATGCCGACGGCGCGCACGCCTTTCTTGAGCGGCCACGTGACGTGCGGGTAGCCCGGCTGGTCGAGCTTCACCATCGTGAGGCGCTCGTCGAGCGTGGCGTTCGTGTAGACGAGCGCCCGCTTGCCATCGGGCGACAGCACGAGCGAGCCGACCGTGGCATCGCCGAGGTCGACCGTCTCGACGCCGGAGGGCTCGAACGCGTCGCCGGGAATGTCGATGATCGCGAGCTGCTTCGCGGTACGCTCGATGGCGTAGAGCTTCGCGCCATCGGGGGCGAGATCGATGTCCGTCGCTGGCGACGCGAGCGGGATGGTCCACACGTGGCCCGGCTGCGTCGTGCCGACGGCCACCACGCGCACCTCGGCGGCCCCCGCCTGGCGCACGGCGGCGAACTCGCCGGTCGACACGATGTTGACCTCCAGATCGTCCGTGGGGACCGCCGGATCGGCGACCGCGATCGGCGGCACGATGCTCGGGCCATGCGACGTGGCGAAACCGAGATCGATCACCGACACGCCGTCTTGCGTGACGACGTAGCCGCGGTTGCCGGGGGCGTCGAACTGCACGTTGCGCGGCCGGAAACCGACGGTGAGGTTGACGGCCTGCTCGGCGTTCGGCGCGAGCGCGATGACCGTGACGTCCTGGAAGCTACCCACGCCGCTGATGCCGCCTTCGGCGATCGCCTTCGCGAGATCGAACCACACGACCGCGAAGCGCCCGCTCGGATCGATATCGATGCGGTTCAGGTTCTGGAGCGTCGCGAGCACCTTGATGGTGTCGCCGTACGGCGTCGGGCGCACGATCGTGGCGGTGCCGTTGACCGAATCGAGCACGACCGCGCCATCGCCACCGGGGATCGCGGCGACCTCGCGCGGCGATTTGCCGACCGCCGTGGAGGTCACCGCGAGCGTATTGCCGTCGATCCGCGCCAGCTCGTTCTGGCCGGTCATCGCCACGTAGACGTAGCGCTGCGAGCTGATCGGCTTGCCGAGCTGGTACTCGGTCTCTGGCGCGACGCCGCCATCGCCCATCGGCGGTGGGGCCTCGCACTTCCCGAAGTCGTTGCACGTGTACCCCGTGGGGCACTCGTTCGACGACAGACAACCGAACCCACCGTCGCCGGTGGCGCTGCCACCCACGGCGTCGTAGTTGCCAGCACCACACGCCGGCAGCACGGCGAGAACAAGCGCGATCACCCGCATGCCGGGCTGCATCGCAACCGCTGTGCCCCGAGGCCGCGTGCGATCACCTCGAGTTACGGCGCGCGAGTTGGTGGCCGCGCGCGGGACCCGCGACCGCGATGTCATAGTTATACTGGTGCGGCATGGCCGTGCGTCTCCGGGTACCTCCGGTCGACGACCCCGATTTCTTCGCGGAGGTCGACTTCACCACCGGAGCGGTGCTGCGCCTGGTCGGCAGCGCCGACACCATCGCCACGCCCGAGCTCGCGGCGCTATTGCAGACGCTTCACGGCGAGCTGATCGCGAAGGCGCTCCCCGAGATCGTGGTCGATCTGCGCGACCTCGACTTCATGGCCGCGACCTGCGTGCGCGAGCTCGTCCACTGGATCGAAGGCGCGCGCTACAAGATCCGGTTGCGCTCGAATCCGACGATCGTCTGGCAGCGCCACGCTCTCCCTGCCCTGTCGTGCTTCGACACGACGCTGGTCACGGTGGAGGTCTGATGGCGATCTCCGAAGAGCTCATCGCGCAGTTCCGCGCCACCGCGATGACGCGCATCGAGACGATCGAGGCATCGTGGATGCGCGTGCTCTCGGTCCTCGCCGAGGATGCGTCGCTCGTCATCCAGCGCGAGATCCATACGCTCAAGGGCGAGTCGCGGATCGTCGGGTTCACCGACGTCAACATGGTCTGTCACAAGCTCGAGGACCTCGTCGATGTCGCGCGCGCTCGCGGCTACGCCGTCGACGACGACTTCGATCTCGCGGTCACGATGGCGCTGCGGTTCATGGCGATGCTGATCCACAAGCGGATCGGCTCCGATCTCTCCGGCATCGATCTCCCCGGCTTCGTCCGCCACATCGACGGCGTGCTCGACCGTCACGAGCACACCGGTCGCAGTCGTTCCGGCAGCATGCCGCCGCTGCTCAGCCGGTCGGTGTCGACGCGCATGACCTCGCACCTGCGCACGCAGCTCGGGCCCGCCGCGGTCGACGCGTTCGTCGAGTTCGCCGTCGCGCAAGGCGCGCGCCGCGATCGCCTGCGCGCCTCGTGGCACCTGCTCCGCGATCTGATCGGCATCCAGCGTGCGATCGTGTCCGCCGCGCAGCTCGGCAAGTACAAGCCGAGCGCGATCTCGCTCGCGAAGGACCTCGGCAAGGAGATCGACGTCGTCTTCGAGATCGCGACCGCCGAGGTCACGACCGAGGTACTCGCCGCGATCGATGTCGCGGCACTTCACCTCGTGCGCAACGCCGCCGACCACGGCATCGAGCCGCCCGCCGCCCGGATCGCGAAGCACAAGCGCGGCACCGGCACCATCCGGCTGCGCGGCATCTCGCGCGACGGCGAGTACGTGCTCGAGGTCGAGGATGATGGCGACGGCATCGATTTCGAGCGCGTCCGCGCGCGCGCGATCGAGCTCGGGCTGGTGCCCGCCGGCGCCATCGTCGACGAGGCTCGTCTCGTCGAGGTGATGTGCCACCCCGGGTTCTCGACGCGCTCCGAGGCCAACGAGATCTCCGGACGTGGGGTCGGCCTCGATGCCGTGCGGGCGAGCGCGGTCGATCTCGGCGGCTCGCTCACCGCGCGCACCGAGCGCGGCAAGGGCACCACGTGGTCGGTCGCGATCCCGGTCCCCACGCTCGCCGTGCACAACCTCGCGATCCGCGCCCCCGGGCTGCGGTTCCCGATCATCCTCGATCCATCGTGGCGCTTGCTCGACAGCCACCCGAAGATGCCGATCGTCGTCGACCTCGCCGCCGCGCTCGGCCTGGCACCCAGCAACAGCATCTCGACGACGTTCTCGTTCTTCACCAACGGCGAGCTCGAGATCGGCATGGCCTGCGGTAACCGCCCCGGCCACGTCGACGCGCGCCGCCTCATCACGACCCCGTCGACCTCGATCGCCGAGGTCGCCACCGTCGATTCGATCGAGGGCCTGCTCCTGCGTCCCGACCGCATCCCCGGCGTGCTGCCGTAGCTGATTTTTTGCGCGGCCC
>Ga0326726_10003293_pt1 | contig 14838 bp, 17 predicted proteins | sample MHFenrmetagenome_2_FD_207603 | JGI IMG/M metagenome (GOLD analysis project Ga0326726, IMG submission 207603) | Lab enriched peat soil microbial communities from Michigan Hollow, Ithaca, NY, United States - MHF15MN | ecosystem: Environmental > Terrestrial > Soil > Wetlands > Peat | place: USA...
CCTACGAGATCAAGATCTATCCCGGTGTCGGCCACCTTTTTGATTCCAAGACCTGGCAGGACGCAGGCCTGCGGTCCTTGCAATTCCTGAAGAAATACCTAGCCTTTCCTGAAAGCTGAAAGCTGAGAGCTGACAGCTGGAACCTTTTCCGCCGTGTTTCCGTAGATAATAGTGACGAGGTGTGCCATGGTCGCATTTCTCTTGTGGTGCCTTCTGTTCGTCCTCTGCTGGCCGCTGGCGTTGCTGGCACTGGTGCTGTACCCGATCGTGTGGCTCCTGCTGCTGCCCTTCCGCCTGGTGGGGATCGCGGTGAATGGCGTTCTCGCGCTGATCTGGGCGGTGGTGATGTACCCAGCGCGGCTGCTCAGTGCGCCGTTTCGGCTTCGCCACACGTGAAGCGGCACTTGGCACTTGGCAATTAGCACTTGGCCGAGACATTCAGCAGGGACTGATTTGGCTAAATGCTAAGTGCCAAGTGCTAAATGCCCACCTCGAATGCTAGTCCTGCATGGTTTTCAAGGTAGGGCTGACTTGCAGCTTCGCTTCGGTCGCGCGTTGCACATCCTCGGCCGTTAGTCCCGGCGCAACTTCTTCCAGCACCAAGCCTTGTGGTGACACATTGATGTAGGCGATTTCGGTAACAATGGTGTGCACGACTTTTACGCCGGTCAGTGGCAGGGTGCATTTTTTCAGAATTTTCGGCTGGCCGTCTTTAGTCGTGTGTTCCATGGCGATGATCACGCGCCGCGCGCCCGCGACCAGATCCATGGCGCCGCCCATGCCTTTGACCATTTTTCCGGGAATCATCCAGTTTGCCAGATTGCCCTGCTCGTCCACTTCCATCGCGCCCAGAACACTAAGGTCAACATGCCCCCCGCGAATCATGGCAAAGGAATCGGCGCTCGAGAAGTACGCGGTGCCCGGAAGTTCGCTGACCGTCTCTTTTCCCGCGTTGATCAGGTCCGCGTCTTCCTGACCCTCAATCGGGTAGGGTCCAATCCCGAGCATGCCATTCTCACTTTGCAGGATGACATCCATCCCCGCGGGCACGTAGTTGGCGATGAGCGTCGGCAGACCGATACCGAGGTTGACGTAAAACCCATCGCGCAATTCGCGGGCGATGCGCTTCACGATCCGTTCGCGTTTGTCGGAGTCTTTGGAGGGCTTGGGTTCGACTGGCATAGTGTCTTCGTAAGAATGGTCGTTGGTCGATAGTCGTTCGCGAGGTCCGGATCGAAATTGACTTGATTCCCCGAACAACGGCTCGCGACGAACGACTAACGACCAGCGACCGCTTTCCTCACTGTCCGCTTCTCAATCCTCTTCTCAAACAACTGGCCCTGAAAGATCCGTTTCACGAACACGGACGGAGTATGCACCATATCAGGATCAAGTTCACCCGGTTCGACGAGGTGTTCGACCTCTGCAATGGTGATCTTGGCAGCGGTCGCCATCATCGGATTGAAGTTGCGCGCTGTCTTGCGATAAGTGAGATTCCCCCACTTGTCACCTTTCCACGCCTTGACAAAGGCAAAGTCGGCCTTCAGCGCGCGTTCCATGATGTACATGCGTCCGTCGAATTCACGGGCTTCTTTGCCTTCGGCAACGACGGTACCGACTCCGGTCGGAGTAAAGAAAGCCGGAATCCCTGCGCCGGCGGCGCGCATGCGTTCGGAAAATGTCCCTTGTGGAACCAACTCGAGTTGCACCGTTCCGTTCAGCACCATCTGTTCGAGCAGTTTGTTCTCGCCCACATAGGTTCCGATGTGCCGCCGAATCTGGCCGTTGGCCAGCAGCAGTCCCATGCCGAAGCCGTCGACGCCGGCGTTGTTGCTGATGGTCGTCAGGTTCTTCGTGCCCTTGCGGGCCAGGGCCCGGATCAGGTTCTCCGGCATCCCGCAGAGCCCGAAGCCGCCTACCATGATGGTGGCGCCGTCGAACACGTCCTGAATCGCCTCTTCGGCGTTCGCGACAACCTTGTTCATAGCGTTTGCGATTCTAAATGAAAATCCTCCACGGAAGCATGGAGGAATTGCAGAAGTCAGAAGTCAGAATGCAGAAGTGGCGAGCGTAGTTTTAGCTCTGCCTTCTGACTTTTCACTTCTGACTTGATGTCTTGCCGCCCTGCCTCCGTGGTGGAGCCTTCCTGAGCTGGTGCGCACGTTCAAACTCGTCGGCAAGCTGCTTGGTGTCGAGGTTCTCGCGGATATGCGCCAGTCGCTGTTCCAGCTTCTGTAGGGCGCGCCCGAGATTGTCCTTGTTGGTGATCGCGATATCGCGCCACATCGAATAAGGACTGCCGGAAATGCGGGTTAATTCCCGCAGAGCGCGTCCTCCGATATCGAGTACCGGCGCGCCTTCACCGAACTCATCCACCAGCGTTGCAGCCAGCGCCGTCGAAATCATTTGCGGAAGGTGGCTGATCCAGGCGCAGAGGCGGTCGTGGTCCAAAGGGCCAAGGATCGCCACCTTTGCTCCGAGTTTCTCTACGCACTGGAGAAACTCCCCGCACAAGCCGGCGTTAACATTCTGGCGGGGCAGCGGTGTGAACAGCCAGGCTGCGCCTTCGAAGAGATCGGCATCGGCGTAGTCCACGCCCGCTTGCTCTTTGCCCGCCATCGGATGTCCCGCAAGAAAGCGCTGCCCGGCGGTTCGCCCAAGTGACTTGACGGCACGCTTCACGACCTCCGACTTGGTGCTGCCTACATCAGTGACGAGCGTGCGCGGGGCCAGCGCCGGGCCGAGGCGCTCGATGTGATCGAGAATCGCCAGCACCGGCGTCGCCAGCACGACCAGTTCGCTGCCGCGTACCGCATCGGAGGGGTGGGTCGACCCCGCGTCGATGGCGCCGCGATCCTGCGCGCGCTCCAGGACTGGCGCGCGATCGCAGCCCACGATTCGTCCCGCGAGATGGCGCTTTTTCAGGGCGAGGCCAAGCGAACCGCCGATCAGGCCCGTGCCGATGATGGTGACTTGCTTGAAAACCATTTGTAATTTGTGATTGGTACTTTGTAATTTCGCTTTGTTCCGCAATTACAAATTACAAATCACAAATTGCAAATTGTCTTAAGCGATCTCGCGTCCGACCGCAGGCGCGATCATGCGCAGTTCGTCCATGAGTTTCGCGAATTGCTCAGGGTAGAGCGATTGTGCGCCGTCAGACAGCGCCTTCTCGGGCTGATGATGGACCTCGATCAGCAGCGCATCAGCCCCGGCCGCGACCGACGCGCGCGCCATGGGAGCAACCTTATCGCGGCGTCCGGTGCCGTGCGACGGGTCGGCGGTCATGGGCAAATGCGACAACTTGTGGATAATCGGAATCGCGGAGATGTCCATGGTGTTGCGCGTGTAGGTCTCAAAAGTGCGAATGCCACGCTCGCAGAGGATGATTTCATAGTTGCCGCCCGATAGCAGGTACTCCGCCGACAACAACAGTTCCTCCAGAGTGGCAGCAATGCCGCGCTTCAGAAGCACGGGCTTCCGGATTTTGCCGAGTTCGCGCAGCAGGTTGAAGTTCTGCATGTTGCGCGCCCCCACCTGGAAGATATCGACGTAGGGCATCATGAGCGGAATCTGCGAAATTTCCATGACTTCGCTGATGACCAGCAATTTGAAACGGTCGCCGGCTTCGCGCAGCAACTTCAGCGCGTCGACGCCCATCCCCTGAAACGAATATGGAGACGACCGCGGCTTGAATGCGCCTCCGCGCAAAGCCCGGGCGCCGGATTTTGCGATCTGTTCGGAAACGGCAAACAGCTGTTCGCGCGATTCCACCGAGCACGGTCCGGCCATGACGACAACTTTGTTGCCGCCAATCTCCAGTCCGTTGCCAAACTTCACGACCGTGCCTTCCGGACGAAAGTTGCGCCCGGCCAGTTTATAGGGTGCTGAAATGCGATGGACTTCCTGCACGCCCGGCATCATCTCGACTTCGCGCGCGTCGAAGTCATGGGGCGCGCCTACGCCTCCGAGCACGGTTTGGCGCGCACCCGTCGAGCGATGTATTTCAAAACCCATCCGGATCAGATGATCGATCACATGCTGGATCTGATCTTCCGACGACGATTCCTGCATTGCCACAATCATGAGTGCGCTCGTAAAGCGTCGTCGGTCGTCAGTCGCTAGTCGTTTGCGAACGACCAACGACCAACGACTAACGACCGGTTTCTGCTGCTAATCCTCCAACTGCGAATCAATCTCCGTGCCGCGGGGACTGGGCTCGGAGTCCGGAACGATCTCGTGTTTTTGGATGCTGCGCATCACGTCCATGATGCGCTCGTAAATTTTTGCCAGGTCCCGTCCTTCGAGGGGCCCGCCATTGCACTTCTGTGCGTTGGCGATCACTTCGCGCTCGCGGTCCGGTTCGTACACCGGCAAATCCGTATTACGCTTCAATCGCCCAATTTCAATCGCCGCACGCGCACGCGCGTTCAGCAGCTCAACCAGCTTGCGGTCGAGCTCGTCGATTTTCTTGCGCCAGTCGGAAATATCCATAGGAGCTCTTAGCTCTCAGTTGTCAGCTCTCGACCCACAATTCGCTCGCAAGGTCAGCGATTCTGGGCTGAGAGCTGAGAGCTGACAGCTGTGAGCTGCCTCACAAATTCTGCCACAGCAGAAGCCTCCCGCCCGGGATTTCGTTCGATGGTCTGCACGATCGCGCTGCCCACGACCGCGGCCTCGGCAAACTTTCCAACCGAGGCGAACTGCTCAGGTGTCGAGATTCCGAAGCCAACCGCGACCGGCAGTTTCGTAAAGCGACGAAGACGCCTTACCAGCCCACTGGCGTCTTCGGGCATCTGCTGACGCGCTCCGGTCACGCCCGTGCGCGAGATCGCATACACAAAGCCGGTGGAAACCTCGGCAATTTGCTTCAGGCGCCGGTCCGTGCTGGTGGGAGCGGCCAGAAAAATCGTCACCAGATCGTTCTTGCGCGCTTCGCCCCGGTACTCAGCTGACTCCTCGACGGGAAGGTCGGTGATCAGGGCGCCGTCTAACCCGGCGTGCCGCGCCACTTTGCAAAACTTTTGCATTCCCATCTGGAGGATGGGATTGAGATACGAAAAGACAATCAGACCAGCCGACTGCGAGTGCTCGCGGATTTCCGCTGCCAGCTTCAACACTTGTTCGAGCGAGGTCCCATGCTCCAGCGCTCGCTCACTGGCCCGTTGAATGACCGGACCATCCGCCAGCGGATCGCTAAAAGGCACACCGAGTTCAATGATTCCCGCGCCGGCCTCAATCGCCGCCAGCACGATTTCGCGCGTAGTCAGAAGATCAGGATCGCCACAGGTCACGTAGGCGACGAGGGAGGGCTTGTGGTCAAAGTGAAAAGGCATAAGTGTGCCTAATCGTAGACTTCGCGCCGATGCGCGATCCGCGTGATCGTGACTGCCTTCGCTCCATCATCGACGAAATAGACGACCCGCCAGTCGCCGATACGAATGCGCCATTGATCCTTGTAACCGCGCAGCTTCATGCATCCCGAAGGCCGAGGATTGTCCGCAAGCGCCAAAATCGTGCGGTCGATCCGCCGGAACACAGAATTATCCAGCGAGTCCAGTTCCCTTTGTGCAGACTGCTTGATTTCGAGAGAGTACTTATCCACGGGGGCGAGCGCGTTTCAGGCGGGTCGCGCGATATTCCTTGTAAGGAATGCCCTTTTCCTTCCGCCGCGATTCGGAGACGAGACCGTCCCAAAAATCCTCCCAGATGGCCCCGTGTTTTTTCAGGTCGATGAGAACCCCAACCTTGCGGCCTTGCTCATCGGTGATGAATTGGATTCCGGTCATGGCTTCAGATTCCTTCAGATGGCGACACTAGAACAATAGCATTACTGTCCCACTCAAGCCAAAGCGGGTTGAGTAGGCCACCAGCCTACGGACTACAGTTTCTTATAAAGCTTGCGAATCTCTCGCAGCTCCCTTCTAAACCGTTTCCTTTTTTCGCCGTTGTTAAACTGGGGCGCGTAATGAGGAATTAAGCGGATATCGCAGCCGCTAAGAATCTGACGGTAAAATTTGCGGTACGAAATTCCGACTCCGACGATCAGCCTTGGCGACAAAGCCTTGATTTCTTTTTTGAGAATTTGCTTGGATTCTTGTACTAGGCTCTCATTCCGTAGCAGTTCTTTGACGTCTTTTTCTTGTTTTTACATTTTACCTTGAAGAAATCCGTCAGGTGAGCGTTTCCAAAGCCTTGCCGTTTCAGATTTCGATATTAAAACTGTCTGGACCGGAGGGAAAAGTACCAAAACTCGGATTGATTGATACAAAAAATATTGGGTCGGTCCCGAGAAATCCCTTTACTTGCTTGTACTCCGGGAAGAACCAGACTTCCTCCCAGCGTCCTTTATAGGCTTTGTCTATCACTCCGCCCCGAATACGCCTAAGGGCGACGAGTTTATCGTGTTTTGTCATAGGGTTGTTCAGAGCGCGAATGAGTGGGCGCTCGCCCGGCTATTCCAATTTCAGGTTCTCCCGCAGAATCCCGACGTCCTTGTCTCCGCGCCCCGAGACGTTCACGATGAGGACCTCCGACTTCTTCATCCTGGGCGCGCGCTTGAGCGCTTCCGCCACCGCGTGCGCCGATTCCAGCGCGGGAATAATGCCTTCGGTCCGGGCCAGGACGGTGGTGGCCTTCAGCGCTTCGACGTCCGACGCCGGCACATACTGGGCGCGGCCGGAATCCTTGAGCATCGCGTGCTCCGGGCCAATCGAAGGATAGTCGAGACCCGCGGAAACGGAATGCGTCGTTGCAATCTGCCCGGACTTGTCCTGCAGAACGTAAGAGTAAGTCCCTTGCAGCACGCCGGGTGATCCCCCGCGAAAGCGCGCCGCATGCTGCCCCAGCGCTTCGCCGCAGCCGCCCGCCTCCACTCCGATGAGTTCGACTTTCTTGTCTTTCAGGAAGTCGTAGAAGATTCCGATGGAATTCGATCCGCCGCCCACACAGGCAATGATCGCTTTGGGAAGTTTGCCTTCAGCTTTGAGAATCTGGGCCCGGGTTTCCCGTCCGATGACGCGGTGAAAGTCGCGCACCATCGTGGGATAAGGATGCGCGCCCAGCACGCTGCCCAGAAGATAGTGGGTCGTACGCACATTGGTGACCCAGTCGCGCATGGCTTCGTTGATGGCATCCTTCAGCGTGCGCGAGCCCGAATCCACTCCGCGCACCTCGGCGCCCAGCAGTCGCATACGGAAGACGTTCAAGTCCTGCCGCCGCATGTCCTCGGTGCCCATATAGACCACGCACTCGAAGCCCAGCAGCGCGCAAACCGTGGCGGTAGCGACGCCATGCTGCCCGGCGCCGGTCTCGGCGATCACGCGATGCTTGCCCATGCGCTCAACCAGCAGCGCCTGACCCAAACAGTTGTTGATCTTGTGCGCGCCGGTGTGGAGAAGGTCTTCGCGCTTCAGATAGATCTTCGCGCCGCCCAACTTTTCTGTCAGCCGCTGCGCGAAGAAGAGCGGCGTTGGACGTCCGGCATATTGCTTCAGCAGATAGTTCAGCCGCTGCTGAAACTTGCGGTCGCGCTTGGCCTTCTCGTACTCGCGCTCTAATTCTTCGAGCGCGGCCATCAGGGTCTCGGGGACATAGCGTCCGCCATAGACGCCGAAACGCCCAGCCGTGGCGACAGGCTTCTTCTGGATCGTGCTGCGCGCGCGCTTGGTGACGCTCACCGTCGCCATAGTCAGCTGCTTTCGTCCGCGGCGCGCACGGCCTGCACGAAGGCGCGCATTTTCTTGGCGTCTTTCTTGCCGGGCGCGCTTTCCACGCCGGTGGAGACGTCGACGCCCCAGGGATGCAAAATGTGGATCGCTTCCTGCACGTTGTCCGCGCGCAACCCCCCTGCGACGATCAACTTGCTGATGCTGTTGATCACGCCCGCCCAGGGTTGCACGCGCTCCCAGTCGAAGGACTGCCCGGTTCCGCCGCGCTGTCCGGGATTGGAAGAGTCGAGCAGGACGCCCGAGATTACGCCTGGCCGGAATCCGTGCGTCTCTAGAAACAAATCACCATTTTCCGCCACGTGGATTTTCTGCACGCGCTTGCCCTTGTAGGCCTCGTCAGGCTCAACCAGTCCGACGGCCACCGGGTCCCATCCCACGCTCTGCTCGGCGGGCGTGTCGAAAATCCGTGCCGGGTAGGCGTGCAGGATGGTTGGTCGCCGCAAGCCACTTGCCAGTGCCCGGAAGAGCGCGCGGCCGAATTCAGCGTCCTCGTCGCCATGCAACTGCACCACGGTAAGTCCGGCGCGCACGACGGTTTCATACACGCGCTCCACGGAAGCGTTGACGAACACGCCAACTTTTTCCACCTTCGCCGGCAACTCGGCAGTGATTACCTTAACCGCTTCTGCCGTCACCTTCCGCGGGCTCTTGTCGCAAAACACGAATCCCAGTCCATTCGCGCCGGCCTCGACGGCGGCGAGAGCGTCCTCTCGATTCGTGATCCCGCAGATTTTGATCCAAGTCATAAAGCAGTTGCTGGTTGCTGGTTGCTAGTGAAAACAGGAGCCACGAAACCACCCACTAACCGCTAACCACTGTTCTTGCTTCTTCCAGTAAAATCTTCAGCGCCTCTCCGGGGCGCTCGGCTCTCATCAGCGACTCGCCGATCAGGAACGCGTCATAGCCCGCCGCCCGCAGGCGTGTCAGATCGGCGCCGGAATGAATTCCGCTTTCAGCGACCCGCAGGCAATGCGGCGGAACTCTGTCGGCCAGCCGGAACGCGGTGGCCAGATCAACCTGGAAAGTTTTGAGGTCACGGCTGTTGACGCCGATCAGGTCGCATCCCGCATCGAGCGCGCGCTGCAGTTCTGCTTCGTCATGGACCTCGCACACCACGTCCAGGCCGTGCGCTTGAGCGCGGCGCGCAAACGCAACCAGGTCTTTCTGTTCGAGGGCCGCGACGATCAGCAGAATTGCATCCGCGCAATGTGCGCGCGCTTCGAGAATCTGGAATTCATCGACCATGAAATCCTTCCGCAGACAGGGAAGCGAAGTCGCGCCAGACGCCTGCCGCAGGTAATCGAGCGAACCCTGGAAAAATTCCTCGTCGGTGAGCACCGAGAGCGCTGCTGCGCCCGCTTGCTCCAGTTCGCACGCCAGTTCCGGTGGGTGAAAGGCGGCGCGGATCAAGCCTTTCGACGGCGATGCTTTCTTCAGCTCAGCAATAATCGCAGGGCCGTTTTGCGCACAATGGCGAAGTCTCTCGCGGAACCCTCTGGGCTCATGCTCCGAAGCTTTCCGCTCCAATGCGCGCAAGTCGGCATTTCTCCGGCTTGCGGAAACGCGCTTCCGGGTAGCGGACACGATGGAGTCGAGGGAGGCTGGCATGAACTTCAATTATACGGAAGCGGCTCAGGAATACGGGTCTCAGGTCGCGGTTCGGCGATCCACCGGAAGCGCGAATAAAATTGCAGCATGTTTGTCACGGAAATTGACCACGTACAGATCGCTGCTCCCAGAGGTTGTGAGGCCTCGGCCCGGAATTTCTTTGGGCTGCTGCTGGGATTGGAAGAGCTGGAGAAACCTGAGCCTTTGCGCGCACGAGGAGGTTGCTGGTTCAGAGTAGGTGCGCGCCAGTTACATATTGGAGTCGAGGAGGACTTCCGCCCTTCCGCCAAAGCGCATCCGGCATTCGCGGTCAACGAAATTGAGTCTCTGTTTGCGAGACTGGACGGGGCTGGCGCACGCTGTGCGTGGGACGAGGCTCTGGGCGGTATTCGGCGCTTCTATGCCGATGATCCCTGGGGCAACCGATTGGAGTTCACGCAACCGACGTATGCCGGTGCGCCCTCACCACGCGACCCACCCCTCCGTTGACCCAACCCTTGCAAGATGCTATAAACATTGGTCCCGTGCCGGAGGTGTGCAGCCTGTCATGCAGGCGGCGTACCCGGGCATGGGCATTCCGACGCGGCCAAATCAGCACTCCTAAAATTATGTCTTGCGGTGGAAGCGCGTTCGGAACTCCGGTCGACGGTGTGCTCCAGGCGGATCCATTTCCCTGCGGGCCGGCGACGGGCCGGAGCCAGATCACACGTCGTGATTTCTGAAGCAGCGACTAATCCCTGGAGGAATTTTATGCGCACCTGGATCGCAACTCTTGCGTCCGTGGGATGCCGGTTTGCGAAAACTCCCGCAACTCTTGCAACTCTGCTTGTCCTGACTGCCGCGTGCGCGCTGGCACAGCCCGCCGGGGAAGCGGCCGGCGGCGAGGCCGCGCTCAAACTGCCCAACCTTTCCTCGGTATCGTTTCTCGGCATGGACGGCCACCGCCTGCTGACGATCGGCTTGCTCTTCTGCGTGTTTGGGCTGGGTTTCGGCATGGCCATTTACATGCGCCTGAAAAATTTGCCCGTGCACCGCGCCATGCGCGAAATTTCCGAGCTCATCTACGAAACCTGCAAGACCTACCTGGTTACGCAGGGCAAATTCCTGATGCTGCTGTGGGCGTTCATCGCGGCGGTCATCGTTCTCTATTTTGGGGTGCTGCGTCACTTCGAAATTCAACGGGTGGTGATCATCCTGGTGTTCAGCCTGGTGGGGATTGGGGGCAGCTACGGTGTCGCTTGGTTTGGCATCCGTGTGAACACGTTCGCGAATTCGCGGACCGCATTTGCCTCTCTCCCGGGGAAGCCTTACCCGGTGTACCAGATTCCGCTCGAAGCCGGGATGTCGATCGGCATGATGCTGATCTCGGTCGAACTGCTGATCATGCTGTTCATCCTGCTGTTTGTGCCGGGTGATTATGCGGGTCCATGCTTCATCGGGTTTGCGATCGGCGAATCGCTGGGCGCCGCGGCATTGCGTATTGCCGGCGGCATCTTCACCAAGATCGCCGACATCGGCAGCGACCTGATGAAGATCGTTTTCAAGATCAAAGAAGATGATGCGCGCAACCCGGGTGTCATCGCCGATTGCACCGGCGACAACGCGGGCGACTCCGTCGGGCCTTCCGCCGACGGGTTTGAAACCTACGGCGTTACTGGCGTCGCTCTCATTACCTTCATCCTGCTGGGCGTGAAAGATCCGACCATTCAGGTTCAACTGCTGGTCTGGATTTTCGTGATGCGCGTGATGATGCTGGTGTCCTCGGCAGCTTCCTATTTCATCAACGGCGCACTTGCCAAGGCCAAATACGGCAATGCCGACAAGATGGACTTCGAGCATCCGCTGACTTCGCTGGTATGGATCACCTCGATTGTTTCGATCGCGCTCACCTACGCCATTTCCTACATCATCATCCCCAGCCTGGGCGGAGACACTTCCCAGTGGTGGAAGCTGGCGACCATCATTTCGTGTGGAACCTTGGCAGGTGCCGTCATCCCCGAACTGGTGAAGGTCTTCACTTCCGTGAACTCGCGCCACGTGAAGGAAGTCGTCAAGTCGGCACAGGAAGGTGGAGCGTCGCTCGGTATCCTCTCGGGGTTTGTGGCGGGTAACTTCTCGGGCTACTACCTTGGCCTGTCGATGATGGTTCTGATGGCCATCGCCTACACCATGAGCACGATGGGACTTGCGGCGGCGGCCACCATGATTGCCGCGCCGGTGTTCGCCTTCGGACTGGTTGCTTTCGGATTTCTCGGCATGGGGCCGGTGACGATCGCGGTCGATTCCTATGGGCCGGTGACCGACAATGCCCAGTCCGTTTATGAGCTCTCGCTGATCGAGCAAGTGCCCAACGTCAAGGCGGAGATCAAGAAAGACTTCAACCTGGACGTAAACTTCAATCGCGCCAAGGATCTACTGGAAGAAAACGACGGCGCGGGTAATACCTTCAAGGCCACCGCCAAGCCGGTACTGATCGGGACCGCCGTGGTGGGCGCGACCACCATGATTTTCTCGATCATCATGGCACTGACCAGCGGACTCACGGCCAACGTCGACAAACTCTCATTGCTGCACGCGCCCTTCTTCCTGGGTCTGATTACCGGCGGCGCTATGATCTACTGGTTTACGGGCGCGTCCACCCAGGCGGTGACTACCGGAGCCTACCGTGCGGTCGAGTTCATCAAGGCCAACATCCGGCTGGAAGGCGTCGAAAAGGCCAGCGTTTCCGACAGCAAGAAGGTCGTGGAAATCTGCACCCAGTATGCCCAGAAAGGCATGTTCAACATCTTCCTTGCCGTGTTCTTCGGCACCCTCGCCTTCGCCTTCGTGGAGCCCTTCTACTTCATCGGCTACCTGATTGCGATTGCCCTGTTCGGTCTCTACCAGGCCATCTTCATGGCGAATGCGGGCGCGGCCTGGGACAACGCCAAGAAGATCGTCGAAGTCCAATTGAAACAGAAGGGAACCGATCTGCACGCCGCCACGGTGATCGGCGACACGGTGGGCGATCCGTTCAAGGACACCTCTTCGGTGGCCATGAACCCGGTGATCAAATTCACCACGTTGTTCGGATTGCTGGCGGTCGAACTGGCTGTTTCCCTCACGCATGAACAGGGCTCAAGCCTGACGCATATCCTGGCACTTGCCTTTTTTGCAGTCTCGTTCTTCTTCGTGTATCGGTCGTTCTACGGAATGCGGATTGGATCGGAGAAGGCGGGCGCTTAATCGCGTGGCGGGCAGAGGGAACAAAGAAAAACGCCATCCAGCGCAGGCTGGATGGCGTTCTTGTTTTGAGATGCGGTTTACTGCTTGGTGAGCGTCAGGGTTTGAGGATTGTTGGGGTTGTCGGAGCACAGCCCGACGACTACATCATATAGCCCCGTCATATTCGCAGGCGCCGTGGGGCTGTCCAGCAGAACATCGGTATAAGAGAACGCGCCGTCGCTGTCGTCAGTCTCGACCGTCGATGCGTTGATCAAAATGAAGTTGCCGGCGAGAGTTCCATTGGTAATGGTGCCGCTCACCGAGCAAGCGGAATTGGTGTACGTGATGTCCCCAGTAAGGGCGAAGGTGCCATCCTCCGAGGCGGTCGCCGCTTGCGTCAGAGCGATTGAAAGAGTCGCCTCAACAGCCCCATATCCCTTCGTGCGCGAAGCGATGTTCGAGATGGTTCCACTCCAGGTGCCGCTGATCGAAGGCACTGCACTGGCCGTTACGGTACCTTGATCGCCGTCGCCGCATCCGCCCGTGACCGTGTAGGTCCCCGTCAGTGAGTCTTTTGTCCCTGACGCCTTTACCTCGATCACTTGTCCCTCGACACTGGCCGAGGTCAGGGTGACGTTCTTCTCTTTCACCGTACCGGTAAATGTGACCGCCTGAGCAGGATCGAAGCAGAGCGATTGGGTAATGTGCATGGTGCCCGCCACGCTGCTTCCGGTCTGGGTCAGATTGCCGCCGATGATAAAGGTGGCGTCGGCTATGTGGGTGGCGATCGCGGTCGAAGTTGCCGATACCGCCCAATTACCCTGGGTCAATGCGAGATTGCTGGTGCCACCGCATCCTGCCAGGGCGAGGGCCAACGCCGCCGCCAGTGACAAGAGCGCGAACTTGGGAAAACTTCCTAACCTCATAACTCCTCCGTCTACCAGCACAAACCTTTTCGGTCATGTACCAGTGGACGTATTTCAACCTGCGCAAGTAATGTTGGGAAGATTACTAACGTACTCAGCGCCCGTTCGGGTCTATCTTTGGTCACGGTCTCGGCAACGCGAAAAAAGCCAGTCTCGACTTCGCTCCCGTCGCAAACTGGACGGTTATAATCTGTGGCCATGTTTATCGGTCACTTCGGAGTGGCACTGGCTGCCAAGCGGATTGCGCCACGCAGTTCGCTTGCTCTTTTTGTGCTGGCTGCAGAATTTCTCGACTTGCTCTGGCCCGTCTTTCTGCTGCTCGGTCTCGAGCACGTTCGAGTCGTGCCCGGAATTACCAAAGTGCAGCCTTTCGACTTCTACGACTATCCCTATTCCCACAGTTTGACCATGGTGCTGCGCTGGGCGCTGGCCGTGGGCCTGATCTATTACCTGCTGCGGCGCTATGTTCGCGGAGCGTGGGTGCTGGCGGCGCTGGTGGTCAGCCACTGGGTGCTGGACTTCATCTCCCATCGCCCCGACATGCCGCTCTCGCCGGGTGGTCCGAAGGTTGGGCTGGGTTTGTGGAACTCCTGGCCCGCTTCGATCTCGGCCGAAGTGCTGCTCTTTGGAGGTGGGCTTTGGCTTTATCTCAGCTGTACGCGGGCGCGTGATCGTGTCGGCGTGTGGGCGCTCTGGAGCCTGGTGGCGCTGCTGTTACTGGGATGGATGGCAGCGCTATTCGCGCCTCCGCCGCCCGATGTTCATCAACCGGCGCTCGGCTCCCTCGCCCTGTGGATCACGGTGCCGTGGGCGGGCTGGGCCGATGCCCACCGCGAAGCCCGGGCGTAGAAGGGCGGCGTGCCGCGTCTCCGTCGGCGTCTCCACGGGTCGAAACTGGCTCAGTAAGCGTCCTTCATTTTGTCTTTCACGCTCTTGGCCAGCTTCTCAATCTCCTGCGCCTTCTTGATCACATCCATGGACAACACATTCGGACTCGCCTTGTCCACGTGCTGCTTCAGTTCTTCGGCCAGGAAAAGCAGTTTCTCGGTATCTCGCCGCAGTGCGATCTGCCGCTCCATGATGGCGTTGACGATCTGGGCCCGCTCCATCTTCTGGTGCGGGTCGTCCCATGTAACGGGGGGCGCAACGTCATGCGAGACGACTTCAACCACCGGACTTCTTTGAATTTGAGTCGTTTGACTTGTTACCGGCTTTGACTGGGCCTGAACCATCGAATGGCAAACCAACAACGTCAGAGGTAGAACACTCTTCCACATACCATGCTCCCGCATCGCCCGCACGCTTTCTGCGGGCAGTAAGCGTTCTTTAGCACGGTATGGATGTGGAAAGGATGCGCGAAAGGCCATTGC
>Ga0326726_10003294_pt1 | contig 14823 bp, 9 predicted proteins | sample MHFenrmetagenome_2_FD_207603 | JGI IMG/M metagenome (GOLD analysis project Ga0326726, IMG submission 207603) | Lab enriched peat soil microbial communities from Michigan Hollow, Ithaca, NY, United States - MHF15MN | ecosystem: Environmental > Terrestrial > Soil > Wetlands > Peat | place: USA...
GTTCAGCGTGGCATCGATCGAGTTGCCCGCGCCACTCTTGAAACCGACGAAAACCGAAAATGAATTGGTGGCCCCGCTCAACAGAGGCGTGCCATTGAATTCCGACACGGAGGCAATCCGGTCGATTTCTGACCGGAGTGCGCTGAACTCCTGATCCAGATAGGACCGTTGCGTGGCACCGACCGTGCCGCTGGCGGACTGCGAGGATAGCTCACGGAGACGGGCCAGCAAGTTCCCGATTGTGGATGCGGCGCCGTCGGCAACCTGCGTCAAGCTGATGCCGTCATTCGCATTACGTGTCGCTTGATTGATACTGCGAATCTGCGCACGCAAGGTTTCTGACACGGCGAGTCCGGCGGCATCATCAGATGCGCGGGTAATCCGAAGCCCCGAAGACAAGTGTTCAACCGACTTTTGCAACTGGCTCGAATTGACGGTCAAATTGCGCTGAGCCGCGATCGAAGCTGGGTTATTATTTATGATGATGGACATGAACCTACTCCTCCTTGATAACCGAACGAATCAACCACTCATACTTCCCGGCATCCGTGCCAAGATTGTTTTGACCCAAGACCCCTCCAATAGCATGCATACCGGTGAGGTTCTCTGGTCGTGCATCCCTTATCGGTCCCATCAAGTCCACACTTGAGCGGGCCTGAGGAGCAGACCGGAAAGAGGTCATAGTGGCCGACAACCGGCAGTATTCGACAAGGAGGTTCATACAGCCGCCAGGTGAGGGAGGATCTCGAATTCCAGGATGTCCGCTACGCGAACCGGATCTTGAATGGACCGGGCATCCAAGAGTTCCTGAATCCAGGAAGAAAGGGCTTGCAGATCACCGCCGGCTGGCCGGCCCGACCCAGCGGCATGAAGAAGTTCCACATAATCGGCCAACTGTCCGAACCATCGGTCCAATGCGGAAGGAACGATACCGCTCATACGCAGCGGCGTAAGGAATCCCTGGGCCTCGGCTTTCAACGTCGAGGCAAACTTGCTGATGGCCGGCGCAGCGTTCGTCATGATCTCCGGAATATTCTGTGAGCAGGCGTCGATCTGTCCGACTTCTTTGAGAAGTTTACTCAACAGCAGGGGCTGAAGATCGCGGTCTGAGATCGGACTCCCTCCAAGCTTCACCGAAGTAACCAGTCGATGTTGCGCGTAGGCGCGATCGCTGACCTGCGTCAGAACCTCGCTGACCGATTGATCGTCACTGACGTCCCATTGCTCCTGATCGAGTGTGATACGCATGGCGTTACTCCTTTCTACAAAAATGCCGTTATTTGGTTTGTTTTGTTTATTTAGTTAATTTCGTTCAACCAAAAAACCAGACAAACTAAACAAACCGGATAAACCAGTCTCGCCGGTCTCGCACACCTACCCTATGGCGGCGCTCGGCACCATCGGCAATGGGCTCCGTCTGGTCTCGATCTGCGCCTGTGCAGATGACAACAACGATCCGGCTCTGGCGATGCGCTGCTGCCAACGTCGATAGGCCTGCATGTGCCGATCGGCCAGCATCGTCAGACCAACGACATCGTCGTTATGGATGTCTCTGATCATGGCAACGGTAGCCGGGCCAGTGACCGAATGGGCCATCATCCTGGGCAAAAGCTGCTCTCGCTCTTGGCGGAGCAGCTTCTGCTCCCGCTGTAACATTGAGACCGGCAGCGGGTGCCGCCTCGTGAGCGATGCGATATGCCTGACATGCTGTTCCAACTGACGCAGAGGCTGAACCGCTTCTTTCATCCAAGCCAACGACTGGTCTCGGTCCGGCGCCGGCTCAGAGATCGGAGTCAATCGACTGGGCTTGCCGGTAAAATCCTCGAACCAGAATCTCCTCCAAAAGCCGGCATACCATGCGGCGCTTGCATCGACATCTCCCGCGCGCAAGATGAAGGAGCCAAGTCCGTCGGCATCAGCGCTGGATTGATACACCCGCACCCCTGCGCTCCATGAGGGAAACGGAGCAAGTCCGATGGCGTGGAGACAGAGGTTCGCAACCTCTTCGGGAATCAACCGATCTTTACAGGCATGGTGAACGCAGATCTGGTCGAACCCGCAGGGAGAACAGGCAAGATCCGGTTGAATCACCCAATGGCCTGGCCCGTAGGGGCCAGTTTCATGGTGATCGACATGGCCGACCGACAGGTCGATGACCGAAATTCCGACGCCGACAGCAAGATGCATCGGCCCTGTGTCGTTGGTGAGGAGCAGTTGACAGCGTGACAACAGTCCGACTAATTGGCTGAGTGTCGTTTGTCCGCTTGCATCGAGAATCGGAGCAGCTCCTCCGCCGGCTCGATAGGCCGCTTTGGCCAACTCGATGGCTTCAGCCTCGGCTGCCGTGCCGATCATGACAAATCCGACGCCTGGGTGAAGGCTCAGCCTCGCCATCGCCTGGCCAAAGTACTCCGGCCTCCAGGCTTTCATGACATCGCTGGCTCCGGCCTGTACGGCGATCCATTGCCTGACGGCCCGGTCAGGAGACCGAAGAAACCCGTCTGCCCAGGCTCTACCATCGGCCGGCACTGTAACTGATAACGGTGAAAAGGCACCAGGACCGCTCCCTCCCATGGCATAGAGGTCCACCAGGTTGAACCGGTTGAACCGTCGATGCCGATGCAGATCCGTGAAATAGGACAGCCAGGGATTCTGCACGATGGGGCCTCCGTCCGGCCCTGCAATGATCCCTCTTAAGTCCGGCGCTCCGATATACGACGCAAGTAGACCGGTCTGGCGATTGAAGGTGAGATTGACGATGCGGTCGTATCCCGTTGCTCGTAACGGCTTAGCCCAACTTGTCATCTCGCTCATGAGCGCCACAAGACTCCTGGATTGCGTACGGCATTCGTCGAGTAATCGAGTGAAGTCGCAACTGATGACCTGCCGGAGTCCGGTAAGGAGGGAGGCCGTCGGCGCAAAACTTCGATCGACCACCAGGTCGATCGCGACATCTGGATATTCCTCCCGCAATCGGGACAACAGTGGGCCGGTCTGAATCAGATCCCCCATGCGAGTCACGTTGATGATCAGCACTTGTTTGGTCATAGCAAGTCGGAACTATTCAGGAGTTCAGGGGTTCAGGCTGAAGTGTTTGGAATTTCGAACTCGGCCTTCAGCCTGTGCACCTGAGCCGTTACACCAAATCTTTCGTTTCGGTCCGATACTCATCCAACATGAGCAGCATTAGATCTTCCCGTGACAGAGTCCCCATAGGACCGCGTGAACGGATCTGCGCTGCAAGCTGCTTCAACTCCACCCGTTGGGTGGGGGGAAACATTCGTAAGGTTTCGGCTAAAGATGGAAACGAATCAGTGGCGGCTGATGCTAGAGCTTCTGCCTGACGATCTCCCCGTAAAATTGACCCGATACGATCCGAGCTGGCGACACCGATCCGGGACAGCAGATCCCGCATACGGTGTTCATAGGTATGTTCGGCAAGCACACGTTGACGGGCTTGCGCCGCCATGGCGACGCGCTGCGCTGGTTCGTGAAGCCAACGGGTGATTTCGGCTGGGAGCGCCTCTGGCGATGACAGGGTGGCGACTTCATTCTCGGCGAAGAGATCCGGCATCAGTGATCGGCGGTCGGCAAGCTGAAAGGCTCCGCAGGCGGCCAGTTCGAAGGTGCGGGGATTCACAAAATCTCCGTCAGGATCGAGTCCGGTCCCGGCCCAAGAATGCAGGTTGAGGTTTACAGCGCTCGCGTTAAATACCTTCAGGCAGGTATCGGTATCGACCCGAGCGCCGTTGCGTTGAAGCACGGAGGTCAAATCGGTCGCTCCATCCCATTCGTTGCCCCAGAGCTTGAATCTCCAGTCTTGCCCGACGAGTCTGGGAAAGATCTCACGGCGGTTGGCATAACCTGCGCCGACGAACGAGACATCCGATCCGTATTCTTCTCGTTCTTCCTTGGTCAATTCCAAGGGCCGGTGCAGGGATGGATCGGCCGCCATGGGAAGGTAGCGCACGTCCTTAGCCCCGGCCCGTTTGAGCGCTGCGATGCAAGGCTCTTGCTGGATCACGAACCAAAAATCGTAGCCCGCCGCCAACTGTTGCCAATAGGTCAGATGCCGATAGTTTTCGACGAACCATATCGCCGTCAGAAATTTTTTGCGCCGGAGATGCTCCAGCGCCGGAAGAATTAACGGCGCCTGTGCGAGCGACAGCACCAGATCCGGTGGATCTTCCGCCAACTGAGCCATCGTGACCCGGCTCAGCATCTCCGCATATTTACTCTGCAAGGCCAGCCGATGTTGCGAGTTCTTGAGCAATTCCAGTTGCTGATAACTCGTGGCATGGACGCTATGATCGAGCCAGCGTACGTCATGTCCGAGCGATTCAAGCGCGCTGACCACATACCGAGTAATGGGCAGCGAGCCTCCATAGATCGGCCCCACGACGGCAATGCGCAGCTGTCCGCCTGCTTGGGCCGCAACCTTCCGCTGCATAGCCGTTTCAATGACGTGATGGCTGTCCGTATGTAACGATGCAGCCGGGGCATAGGTAACGAGTCGTAATGGATGGCCGGCAGAGGCGATCCGTTCACAGATCGTCTCTGTTGTGCCCCAAGCCCAGGAGACCCGATCGATCCAATCGCCCCAAGTACGAACCGTTGCCGCATCGGCTAATACCCTCAGATCGGGAACGACAAGGACGACCGTTACAGTCTGGGGCAGGCGTGCGCACAATGCTTCGACGTGGTAGAGCAAGCCTACGCCAAAGACTACGATTGTCTCTCCCTCCTGATGGGTCTGACCCTCGGCCCAGGCCTGCGCTTCTTTTATGGGGTCGTAGGCGCTGTGAATCCAACGGCCGTTTGCACGCGCCGACGTCATACCGGTGCGTGCCGGCACGATTTCCAGCACACCGCCCCCACTCTGGCGGAATGCCGCTGCCAGAACTGGGTCATGCTGTGCCAGTCGGCTGACATTGATCTCGAAGGAGTTCATTACATACCTTGCAGCGATAAGTGCTGTTCTGTTAATTGATGCCACACAGCGGCTCGCTGATCTTCTTGTGGGTCTCTTTCGCCCACTGGCCGGAAGATAGCTCCCCATTCGTCATGGTGAGACTGCCACAAGGACCACCCTTCGACTGGTTCTTGCTGCGCCGCTGTCGCCGGCTCTCGAATAATTTTCACACTGGCTTGGATGGGCCAGGTCTCCGACAAAGCGCGATCCGCTTGCCACACCCAGTGGCCCTGTCCATAGGGTCCGGTTTCATGCACGCGCGCGCGTGAAAGATAGAACCCCATCGCACTGGTACCGACAGCAGCTGCCAGATGCAGCGGGCCGGTGTCGGCGCCGACGGCCCAATGACATCGTTTCAAAATCGTGGCGAGTTGCGGAAGGGTCGTGCGCCCGGTGGCATCCCACAGGCGCCCTGCGATGATGGATGAGAGCCCATCCTGAATCGCAAGGGCAGTGGTCTGGTCACGTTCGGATCCGATCAGGACGACCGCACAGGGAGAATCCTGCGCAAGCACTGTTGAAATCCATTCTATCCAGACCGATTGGGGAATCGATCGATCCGCGTCGCCGGCCCCCACGACCACCGCAATCCATTGCCCTGCCGATATGCCGACCTCAGCCAGATCGCCAGGAAGATCGACCGACGATGGTATCAAGACAGGCGGAACCGGCGGAGGGGTGACTCCGCACAGTCCACAGAAGGTATCGGAGAGATGGATCCGATTGGAGCCCCGCTCTTGTGCGACCTGGCGTAAATACGACGCCCAGGGTGACAGTTCCTCATGCAGCGGCCCGCGCAGGTTGGGGCCTTGAACCTCTGTTGCCAACAGAGTGCCTGCCAGAATTGCCCGTGGGTGATGATTCAGCACGTAGGCCATCTTATAGGGCTCGGTCGTCAACCCGTTGAGGTACTGCTCAACTTCGTGCAACCATGACGACTGGAACTCTCCGACGAAGGACTCAGCCCACCGATGCCATTGTGCCCCGTTCCACTTTACGACACGCCCCACGTCAGGAAAGAGCCGGGCGATGTCCGCAAGCGGGGCAGGACAGAGCAGATCGAGAGGTCCGTGCGGATCGCGAGCCGTGAGTGAGGCAAAGGCCGGCAAGCTCTGGACCAGATCGCCCAGTCTGGCGAGTTGGATCAGCAGCCTGCGTTCCATGGCTCCTTCATCATGCTGCATGATGCTCGGTCAGAACCGGCTCGCTCTCATCGATGGCGCTCGCCAATTCGCTGAGACCGTCAAAGGCCTGGTCCAGCAGACTGATCGAATCATATTCGCGCCGGGCATCCGCCCTGCGATTGAGACGGAGGAACACGCCTGCCAGCGCAAACCGAAGGCTGAGATCTCCGGGATTTCTGGAGACATACAGACTGAGCACAGGCTCCAGCTGTTCCCACCGTTGGAGAGCAGTCCCGGCTCGCAGCAGCAGGTGGAGGGACTCCGCATCGTCAGGATGTTCGGTCGCCACGGCGAGAAACAGTTCCCAGGCGCCGGCTGAGTCAACCTGCCCCATTGCTGCCATGCCAAGTCCTAATTTTGCCTTGCGGTGATCCGCGCCATAGGTGGCTGCCTGTTCGAAGGCCTTCTTGGCCTCGGCAAACCGATCTCGCTGCATCGCCAGGATGCCGGACAACATCCACCCGTCTCCGTGCTTCGGATTGTGATTCCGTAACTCAGCGAGACTGTGTTCCGCCTCCTCAAATTTGCCCTTTTCAAGGGCATCCTTCGCCAAGGCATGATAGCCATCCTCGTCTGGCTCAATCGCCAGCACGCGGTTCCAAAACGAAAGCGCCAGAGCCGGTTCCTTGATCCATCTGCACACCCATGCTGCCCATCGAAGCACCCACACATCGTTCGGCCATTGATCAACAGCATTCAAAATCGTCTTGACTCGCGTAAAGTCTTGGCTCTGCCCGGCAGACTGGGTATCTGCCACGAGCTGCCACGCGGTTCGGTCGGCTATAGAGGTCAGCGGCTTAACCTGCGTGTAGAGCAGGCCCTGATCGGTACTGACATGGCAAACAAACCCATCCGCCAGGTACAACGAATCTTCATCCGAGATCCACCACTTATGCGCCCACCTCTCACGCAGCCGCCGCGCGTTGTCTGTTTCGTGCGCTTTTCGTCCCGGCGTTTGGCTTTCCAAATGATAGACGACGCTGTCTGGCCGATAAATAATGTGCCAGCCCTTCTCACGTATTTTCAAACATAAATCAACATCTTCGAATCCATTCTTAAAGCCTTCGTCGAATCTCCCGACCTGCTCAAACACCTCTCGCCTCACCAGCATGCAGGCAGCGGTGACGCATTGAAACTCTCGCCTGCGATTGACCATAGGCGCGTCTGCAGGGAGCTTCTGATAAATATGATAGGGCCCAAACATGGTACGCGAGAAGGCCACGCCCGCATGTTGAATGGTGCCGTCTTCGTACAACAGCTTACTGCCGACCACCGCGACATCAGGATGACGCTCGACCTCATCCACCAGAGCATTTAACCACCCCTCAGTCGGTATGGTGTCGTTGTTCAGGAACAGGAGGAACTCCCCGCTAGCAGCTTTGGCTCCCTGGTTACAGGCGACGGCAAAGCCGTGGTTCTCCGGATTGTGGATGACCTGGACGTCTCCGCCCAGCGAAGCAAGAAACTCTGCTGTGCCATCGGTTGATGCATTGTCCACGACGATGACTTCATACTCCGGCATCGTGGTGAGAGAAGCCAACGTGGTGAGGCATTGGCGAGTCAGCTCGAGTTTGTTGAATACGGGGATGATGATTGAAGCCTTGAACCGACGCGGCGACATCGTGCAGGCTGCGGCAAATGGGATGGATCCCACACCCCGGTCGACGGCTTCGCAGATGCCCCAGGCATAGGCAGACTGTAAGAGTGTCTGATAGATAGGATGGAGCACATGCTTGAGATAGGTTCGGTCGAACCGTTCTGCTCCGGATCGGATTAGCGCCAATTGCTTCAAATCAGGCTTTTCCAGCTCTTGAGCTACCCGAACGAGCCGTGCGATCTGAACCTCCCCAAGCGCGTTGCAGGCTTTGAGCGCATCGTCGATCTTGAGATGGGTACGGCTCAACTCAGGATGTTTACGTGCCAGTACGACGGCCATGTGCCCGGCCTTGCGCTGCCGCTGGACGAATCCAGCCAGGGTGATCTCATGATGGTGGGAGGTCACCGCCATGGCGTTGTAATGCAGCTGTAGACCTTGTGCGCTCAAGCGATATCCCAACTCCACATCGTCATAGGCGGGATAGGTAAAGTCCTGGTCAAAGAGGACCGGTTGCTTAAAGAGTAGATCCCGCTTCAATGACAGATTGCTGGTGTAGAAGAGTCGAAAGTCGGCCTTTCCTTCCCGCACTTCATGAAACGAGAACTGCTGGCCCCCTTCCGGCGAGACAATGAACTTCATGAACGGCGTGACGGTGATTTCGGGCGACCAATCAATGAAGCCCAGCATGGCATCCAGTTCGCTTGGGTGACGTTCGTGGAACGTGGCATGGGCCTCAAGGAACGATGGCTCCGGAATCATATCGTCGCCGGTGATGAGGATTACGCCTCCTTGAGCCGCTTGAATCCCGAGATTGCGGGCCGCATTGGCTCCGGCATGTTTCGCCTCAAGGATGCGGAGACCGAATGAGGGCTTAAACTGCCCGACCATCGAGACTGTGTCATCCCCAGATCCGTCATCCACGACAATCACTTCAAACTTCTCAGGCGCCAAGGTCTGGGACATCAAGGCGAGCAATGTCTTCCGTAAGATGGCACGCCGGTTATAGGTCGGGATGACAACCGACAAGACGAACCGCGCAGGGGAAGGAGTCCGCAGTGGAACAGAAGCCACAGAAGGCTGCTGCTTGACCGGCTGCTGCAGCACCGGTACCGGGGCCAGCGCGAGTACGTTCCGCAGTTGCGCAACCGGTCCATCTAGACGATAGGCCCACCGCAACAGCCGTTCATAATGTTGCTGCGCCATAGCCTCCAAAGGCTGGGAATGGCCTCCGACTTGCCGCTTCTGTAGTAGTGCGAAGCCTTCTTCCAGGAACTGCTTGCCTGCATCCATGTCGTCCCTGGTGAGGTTGGGCGTATGCATGGGAATCTGGTGGCCGCCATAATCTTTCCATTGCTGTGAATCGATCCAGCCTTCACGAAGGCCTTCCGTATGAAGAGGTGTGCCGGGATAGGGCGTAATGATCGTGACGCCGATCGTGTCCGGCTTATATCGTTGAATCAGGTCGTAGGTGGCGACAAGGGATTCACGGGTTTCTTGCGGGAGGCCGACGATGAGGAGGAAATGAAGACGAATGCCAAGCTGGAAGGTCTTTTTGCGCAGATGCGCCAGCATTGGAATCGTCAGACCCTTTTTCCCCTCTCGCAGGTGCATGACCTGCTCATCACCCGTTTCCACTCCGACGAGCAGACCGACGCAGCCGGCGGCGCGCATCTTCTCCAGCAATGTGTCGCTGAGACAATCGACCCGCGTTTCGCAAACCCACTCGATCGGCCAACCGGCGGCGGCAATCAAATCGCAGAGCTTGGCGACCCGCTCCTGGTTGAGCGTGAAGGTCGCATCGCGAAAATAAATCTTGGTGATGCCCTGTCGTTCGACGACCTCTTTCAACTCAGCAAAGATTCGCTCAGGAGTCTGTGATCGCCATTTGATACCCTCAACCAGCGGGTATGGACAATAGTACCCGCAGGGATAGGGACAGCCCCGGCTGGTTTGCAACGTCGCCACGGGAGCGCCTAGCAAGGGATAGATGTAGCGCTCGTTGGGAAGAAGCTCACGGGCGGGAATGGGCAGATGATTGAGATCCTCGACCGGCGATCCCTCATCGAATCGGAACGATGGTCCGGTATCTGGCGCGTCCGCCTCAAGCCAGGCAGTGCCTGCTCTGCTTCGTCCATAGACAATATCGGTGATCGTAAGATCTGCTTCGCCATGGATCACCAGATCGACGGCGCTTCGCTCTAGGAAAGCCTTCAACACGCCATGGTCCCGCACCAGAGTCTTTCCGGCTATTCGTGCTGTTGGGTGTCGGCGGCGAAGTTCGGCGAGGAACGCAGCATCTTGCTCCAAGGTCGGGAGTGACACGGTTCCAACGACAAAGTCCCACTGGTGGCCTTCCAATCTGGCGTAGACTGCGGCAGCATCCAAACCCAGCGGGTCGGCGTCGATCAGATCGACCGTTTCACCTGTCTTATGCAAGGTGGCAGCCATGATGGCCAGATCCAGGGGAGGCAGCAACATGCCCTTGTTGCCGTCAAAACCGAGCCCACCAGCCATGCTGCGGCTGACCGGACGGACTGAAAGGGAGGGGCTGTTGATCAGTGCAATACGCATGAGGTCTCCTGCATTCGCATGGGCAGCTGACCGAGTGCGATCAGCCGTTCTTCCGATCCACCGTCATAGGCAAGCGCGATGGCCTTGGTCAGCCATTCGTAATCCGTGTCTTTCATCTTGGCTTCGTTCGGAGTTCGATTGGATCCATTGAACGGGTCCACCATCGTCAACCCCTTCTTTTCCACTTCCTCCGCCATGCCGCTGCCTGGTGTCGGCGTAAAGTAACTGCTGCTGAGATGGTCCGGCTTGATCTTCCACACCATACGAACGGTCTCCATCACTTCCGCTCTAGTTTCTGTCGGCGCGCCGAACATGACATTGGCCCAGACCTTGATGCCGTATTCTTTGCAGATAGCAGCAGCCTTCAGGTTTTCCTCGACCGTAGTTTCTTTCTCGAACAGATCGAGAATGCGTTGGCTCCCGCTTTCGAACCCGATCATCGCCCATGCCAATCCGGACTCGGCCATCTGCCCGACGACGTCCGGATACCGGCACATCAGATCGGCGCGCATCTGGCAGATGTAGGGCTCCGTGAAGCCCGCAGCCTTATACTGGACGCAAAATTCACGACTCCAGCGGTGATTGATGAAGAACAGATCGTCGTGCGCCATCCAACTCTTGAACTTAAACCGTTCTTTCAGATATCGCAGCTCACCGATGACGTTTTCCTGGCTCCGCATCTTGACCCGATTGCCGAACACGGCCCGCTCGGCCGGCTGACAAAAGTTGCATTTGAACGGACAGCCTCTTCCGGCATTGGTCGTGACAAACGGTGTCGGCATGCCCGGCACCATCGGCGTGGCCAGTTCGCCGCTCATATCGAAGAGATCGCGGTCCACCCAGGGGATCTCGTCTAACACCGGGCCTTCGCCGACGATGAGGCGGTCTGCTTGCTTCCCCGCCGCGAGTGTGCCAAGCAATTTGACGAAGCTGATCTCACCCTCTTGCGTAATGATGTGGTCGATAAGGCGGTTCGCAGTCACTTGCTGAGTCTTGATCGTGGCATGGACACCGCCGAGCACGACGACGGCATCTTCCCGCTCTTCCTTGAGAATCCTGATCGCACGGACGACGTCGGGGTAGTGGAGACTCCATGAGGTGAAAGCCCAGACTTTCGTGGTTCGCCGCCTGATCTCTTCGCGAAAATGAGCCCAGTCTCTCAACGTGCGGAGATCGATTAGATCGACTGTATGGCCGGCGGCCTTGGCCGCTGCGCTGAGCGACGCCAGGCCATGGTCGATGAAATTGGCATCGATGGTCGGTTTCTTCCCGAAACTATCGAACCCCGGCAGTGCGATCCCAGGGAAAATCATCGTCACATGCATGTCATGGCTCCCGGTTGTCGGCGCAATGCAGCCAGGAGAGCCGGCAGCTGTCCGCTTGTGTCATACCACTTGAGAGTCGCGGCGAGCCCGCGAGACAGAGACCAGCGTGCGTAGGGGCCGATCTCTGCGCGAAGCCTGCTGTTGTCGTAGGAGCGGTGGCACTGTTCCTCAGTGCCCATCAACACGTACGCAAAGTCCGGCGCGATGGAAAGCGATCGTCCGGTTGGCTCTACGGGCGTCCTCATCAGCTGAACGCGGTCTGTCAATTGCGTCAGGCTTGCCAGTGTGGCCAGATAACCTTCGATCGTGACCTGCTCCTCCCCTGTCATGTTGTAGGTGCCGGCGAGCCGACGGTCGACAGCTCGAAAAATACCTTCAATGAGATCGTCGATGAAGAGCGGCTGAAACAGACGATGCCGAAGCCTCGTCCAGATAGCCCGGATCGGCGTAGCCCCCAGCAAGGCCAACAGGGAAGGATGGAGAAACCAGGCACTCCCAGGGCCATAGATGTTGCCGATGCGAAGCACCAGAGCCCGATGGCCCGGCAACGATCCCCACTTAGTCACGAGTTCTTCGGCCTGCACTTTCGACTGTCCGTAATCCGAAACCGGACGGCACGCTATGTCTTCCCGAAGAGGAATTTCGTGATCTGATCCAAGCCCCTGCGCCTCAATACTGCTCGCATACACGACATAGGGAATCGCCAACGCATCTGCTAGGGCTAAGGCGCGGCTGGTGCCATCGATATTTGCAGCCCGAAGCGTGGGGCTGCTGACGGAGGCGTCTGCGGCAAAGTGGAACATGGCGTCGGCTGGATCGAGAATATCCGGCTGTGGGATGAGCCGGTCATCGGTAAGATCGCAAGCCACGACCTTGCATCCCTGTTGGGCAAGTGCCGTTGCCCGCAGCGCCGACACATTCCTCGTTAATATAGTGACTCGCGCCTTTTCTTTAAGAAGGCGGGCACTGAGTTGTGAGCCGATGAAACCGGCTCCGCCAGTAATGATGACGTGGCGCAGAGGCTTTGTCGGGCTGTGATGCATCGATTGCTCCTCTTCTCAATTCACAATCCGACTCGAACTAGTGCAAGGCTTAGACCACTTGTTAAGGAATCGAACCAGAAAGAAACATGTGCGGCAGACAACGGTTTGCTGTGAGACTCGCTATTGAGAGAGAGATCCAGCCAGGCAAGAAATGCCTAGCAGGATGCTGAAAAGTCCGCCCGCGGAAGAAGGCCGTTAGGTGGTTTGTTTAGTTTGTCTGGTTATTTGGTTGAACGAAATCAACCAAATAAACACAACAAACCAAAGAAACCAGATCAACCCTCGCTGGCAACTCCGTCACGGTTCTGACGCTGGCGTCAAGAATCCCCAATCGGTCTGCCGCTGCATCACGGCATACTCAATGGACTTCTGGACCGTTCCACCCCACCCGCGGTATTCGATCATCTCTTTCCCGTTAAAACGGAATTCAATTCCAAGTGAAAGAGCGCCGTCACATTCCGCGACATTCTTGATTGCGCCGGCGAGATGGGTGATGTGCCCAACCCCGATCAGTTCGAATTCTAAATAGACCGTAGCGCCCAGCACTAAGTCCGCACCCGGCCTCTGTAGAATGATTCTGCAGCCTGATAGGCTGATGTCCTGCAACAAACCGCCGATGGGAACAGACCCGTCCCGCAAGGCAAGAGTCGCGCCACCTGGCACACCTTGCATCAGGAGCAACGGCTCATTGCTGGCGACACGCGTATCCTTACGGAGATGAATTTCTTCAGCTCTGCGGGGAAATTTGAGATAGAGAAGTGGAAGCGGAGCCATCTGTGTCATGCAAACTTCGCTTGGGTATGCGACGAGCTTACCGGCCACCATCGAGCGGACGAGACAGGGGGTTCCCGTTTCGCACGGAACTGCTTGCCCGAAATGGAATGGCCATTCGCAAATCAACCAGGCCCGCTCTTTCCATCCCAATAATGTGGATCCACAATTCACTTTGTCGTGACCAGCTCCAATGACCATCTGAAGCGGTAATCCGACCTTGAGAAGCGACGAATGTACATGGGGATGCTCTGCTTCCATTACGCAGCTTCCTTATCGAGATAGGCGCGAGGGTTGATTCCCAAGACTGCTGGATCAAGGATCGACCGGATCGTCTGCTCCGGCCGGCGACGCTGCATCGCGAGGTCGAGGTCGAGAGGAGTGGAGCGCCGGCGCCCGGCTTCATCCGTGACCAGCACGACCAGGGGCCTAATTGGAGCCTCGTGATTGAATTGCTTGACGATCGCCGTCTCCCCCGTACTGAGCGAGACACATGAACCGACGGGATAGACCCCTACAACCTGTACGAACTGCTGTACCAACGTCCCGTCCACATGGCCCTGAGCTCCCAATTGATAGAGAAACTGCAGGGTATCGTGGGGTGTTTTCCCTTTGTGATAACAGCGGTCGCTCGTCACGGCATCGTAGATATCCACAATGGCGGCAATGAGGCCGAACTGACTGAGGTCTGTTTTGGATCGATGATGAGGATAGCCAGTCCCGTCAACGCGCTCATGATGCTCCAATGTGGGCTTCAGATACATATCGGTGAGACCGGTGGTGCTCGACAATATCTCTGCGCCTCGCAGGACATGTTGTTTCATGATCTCGAACTCATGGGCTTCATAGCGCCCAGGCTTGTTCAGGATCTCGACCGGAATCAGCGTTTTCCCGATATCGTGCAGCAGCATCCCGGTTCCCAGCTGCAGCAACGGTGCCCGCTCATAGCCGAGATATTTTCCGACCGACAGGGCCAGGGCGGAGGTGTTGACGGAGTGGAAAAATGTGTATTCGTCGAAGCTTTTGAGGCGTGTCAGACTGGTAAGCGCATCAGGGCTACGCAGGATGCTGTCAGCCATGCTCCCGACCACTTCACTGACCGCATCCATGTTCAACGCACGGCCCATCCGAACGTCTTCCATGGCATGTTGAACGACCAATTTTGCGGCTATGTAGGTTTGTTTTGCTGCCGGCAATTCTTCGGCAAAGGGAATGGTCGCCGGGTCGGGCTTCGGGGTTGGAGATATCGGCATAGAGATTTGAGCTTCTGCCGACATAGCCGGCGCGATCGAGCCGGAATCCTGACAGGCGTCGTCAGCCTCGACATCGAGCTTTCGGACACCACTGGCCTGCAGTTGCG
>Ga0326726_10003295_pt1 | contig 14822 bp, 14 predicted proteins | sample MHFenrmetagenome_2_FD_207603 | JGI IMG/M metagenome (GOLD analysis project Ga0326726, IMG submission 207603) | Lab enriched peat soil microbial communities from Michigan Hollow, Ithaca, NY, United States - MHF15MN | ecosystem: Environmental > Terrestrial > Soil > Wetlands > Peat | place: USA...
CGTCGCTCGCCGAGTGGGTCGATCTCGACGGCTGCCTGCTCCTGGCGGCCGACCCGTTCGCGGGCCTGGAGCTCGGCGACGACTGCCGCTGGCGCCTGACCGACGAGCCCGGCCTCGGGGTCCGCCGCAGGGCCTGAGGCGTCCGGTCAGCGCCGGACTCGACGGTTCCGCCCCGTCCCGCTACCGCCCACCCCACGGTTCCGCACCATCCGGCCCTCGAACGCCCGTTCGTGTGGATAAGTTGGTGGACGAGATGGTGGACAAACCCCCTACCGCGCGCCGACGGCGGCTCCTACCATGGGTCCCTACGGCGTCGGACCCTCCGGGAGAAGGGTCGCCGGGACCCCGTTGAACTGCGGTCGGACCGCCCGCTTCCGCGGTCGAGCGCGCCCTGGAGACGAGGAGAGGAGGGACCGTATCGTATGGATTCCAGCAGGCCTGTAGAAGCGCCGAGCCTGTCTCCGGACGCGATCGATTTCGTCCGTTTCTGCTATCGGCGCCGAAGGGTCGGCTGGCCGGAGCTGTACGACGAGATGTGCGCCGTCGCCGGTCGCGGACTGTATCGCGGCTGGCGATTCGCCGAGCTCGAGGAGCACGGGATCGGGTTCAGCCTCCACCAGACGCTCGAGCTGGCCCGGATCGCCGGCCAGGTCGCCTCCGAGGAGGGTGACCGGCGGGGTCGGGTCGGTCGGTCGGCTGCGCACGCGGTCGAGTCCACGGCCGCGGATACGATCGAGGTCAGGATCGCGGCGGTGCCCGACGAACCCGTCATCGACGTGCCGATCCTCACGGCGTCCGAGCCCACGTCGGCCGAGCCCGCGATCGTCGCCGTCGGAGTCGTCGCAACGGTCGAGCCAGCGTCGGCGTCCGGACCCAGATCGGTCGAGCCCGTGGCTGCGCCCACCGGCGCGTCGTCGCCCAGCCGGCCCGCCCTGCCCCCCTCGATGATCAGGAGTGCCGCGACCGCGAGCTGAGCCAGTCGCCCGAGGTGGGGCGACGAACCGGACTCATCCCTGGACCCCCGTCCCCGTGGTCGGGGGTCCTGTCTCGTCCGGCGCTGGGGTCCGCTGCCGCGCGGATACCCAGCTGCGGCTGATGTCCCCTGAGCATGAGCACGACCGATCGAGGTGGGTGTCCGCCCCGATCGATGCAGGGGCGGCATCAGCGGGCAGCATCAGTGATCGTGGCGCATCGAGCCGACTCGATCCCCGGCATGACGGGCGCGGTCATGCACGAGCGGCATCGGTGGGAACGTGAACGACGTACGCCCGCGCCTCGGCCTCACGCCCAGGCGCCCGGATCCGTCCGACCGTCAGGCGCGGATCCGGCGGCGGGCCATCTCGCCCTCGATCTGGCGCTCGGCCTCGACGTAGCGGTCGATCTGGTCGCGGAGCTGATTCGCCTCGGGCGCGTAGAGATGGACCTGCTGCTGGAGGATGTAGCTGAGGCGCCGGCTGGTCATCCGGACGTGGTCGAGGTTCTTCATGAGGACCAGCGGGTCCATCGCCGCGAGCTCACCGGGGTCGTACATCCGCTCCATGGGGCGGAATCCTACACGGCACGCAGGCGCCGAGGCGGCCACTCCCAGTCGACCGGCAGGCCGGCCCCGTTGACGGCCCGGCGGCGCCCTGCCTCCGACGCGCCCAGGATCAGGATCCGGTCCAGCTTCGTAGCCTGCCCCGCCTCGTTGCCCCACAGCTTGGTCATCTTCCGGCCGGCATGGACGTCGTCGAGGGCGATCCCCGCGAGACGGTAGCCAGCCGGTGCCGCCGACGCCTCCCAGACCGCCTCGGCCAGCCCGATGCCATGGGCGATCCGCCGGCCGCGGTCGGCCTCGACGTCGCCGATGACGAGCACGACGACCGCATCGTCGGCCAGCGCCGGCCGGAGGCCTTCGAGCGAGTCGCGAAGGAACTGCAGGTAGGCCGTCTTGTGGTGGGCGTCGTCGAGCGCCGCGTCGATCGCGGCGGCGTCGAACCCGAGGAACCAGGTGCGGAGCCAGTTGTAGTAGCCGTATTTCACGACCCGCAGGTAGGGCGGCGAGGTGACGACCAGCCGAGCCCGATCCGGGAGACCCCGTTCGCGCAGGGCGGCCTGCGCCCGGACACCGGCGTCGCGGGCATCCCCGAGCAGGGCGATCCCGCGGATCGGCGGCAGCGGCTCGCGATGGAGCCGGCCGAGCTTGGCCTCGAGGCAGTCGAAGACGTCGCGCTCCGGCGAGCGGAACCCGGTCCGGGCCACGAAATCGCGGACGTAGCGCGGGGCCATGCTGAACGTGTTGGGCATCACCTCGGAGAGGTAGGTCGCGCTCTTGCCGTGGAGGATCCCGGTGATCGCGGCGGCGAGGAACCGGTCGACCCGGTCGTCGAGCCGGAGCGCCGACCGCACGAACAGGAGCTGAGCGAAGGTCCGCGGATGGAAGCTCAGCGCGACCTCGACCGGGACCGGCTCGGCCACGGCCCCCCCGTCTCCCGGTCGAAGCCCGCTCCCGGCGGGCGGGACGCGCGCGCCCTCCGGGCCCGCCGCGCCGAGCACCTCGAGCGCGAGCCGGAACCACGCGTCGGCCTCACCGGCCCAGCGCAGCCGGAGCGACGTCAGCCGGACCCGGGCCTCGGCCTCGGAGGCGGGCTCGACCTTGGCGGCCGTCAGCAGGTGGGCGAACGGGTTGAGGTCGTTGCCGACACCGATCCGGCCCTCGGCACAGGCCTGGAGCGGGGTCGTCCCGCGCCCGCTGAATGGGTCGACGACGACGTCCCCGGGGCGGGAGTAGCGAGCGATGAACGCATGGGCGAGGGCGGCCGGGAAGCTCGCCAGGTAGGAGCACATCGGGTGGAGCCGGTGGCCCCACAGGCGCTGCTGGTCCTTCCACTCCGGGGCGATCGCGAGCGCGGGCAGCTCGAGCGGCGCGAGACCGGGCAGGCCGAGGGCGAGCTGGGCGGGGGTCGGAGCGGTCGACGGGGTGGGGAGCGCCTCGATGGCGCTGGCCGCGACGGTCGGCGAGGGCGACGCGGAGCGTGCGGGCAAGGTCGATCCCGATCCTCTGATCCAGGCGCCGGCCGTCGAACGACGGGTCGCGGAGCATAGCACGGGCACTGGGCGATTCAAGGGGGTCCATCGGCCCAATCGGGGGGACCGATCTGGACTTGCCTGTGGCGCCCGGAGGCGTACGCTAACGGTCGAGTCTGAGGCTGTGTGCGGAACCGCGTGACCCGTGCCGGCCCGGAGGATGGCCAGCTGCCACCCTCCGTGACCGGGACGTGTTGCGAGGGCCCGTCCCCACCGTCCGGCCCCGCCGGCGAAGAGGCCACCCGGACTCATCGGGCCGCCGCCCGGGGATCTGAATCCCTCGACGGCGGCCTCTCCTTGTCTGTCGCGGCCCGCACCTCCCTAGACTGAACGGCTAACGCGACCGTAGCCTTCACGCACCTCCATCGGCAGCGTCATGAAGGGAGACCAGTGGCACCTAATGTCGTGGGGATCAACCCCACGCCGCCCGACGCGGACTTCTCGCCGACCAACACCGTAGAGCCCGGCTGCCTCATCTCGGGCACCCCCAACGACCGCGGAGTCACCCAGTTCGCCAGCGATGACGGATCGTTAACGGCCGGCGTCTGGACGTGCGACACGTACCACGAGAGAGTGCCCAGCTATCCCGCCGACGAGCTCTGCGTCGTGATCGACGGCTCGGTCACCGTGACAGAGGCCGGGCACGAACCCCGCACCTTCGGACCCGGGGAGGCGTTCGTCATCAGGCGTGGAACGGTCTGCGAATGGGATGTCACGGGGCCGTTTCGCAAGTTCTTCATGGAGTACGACCCGGCCAGGCGGTGACCGCCCCGCCGCTGGTCGGGACTCGACGAGTGGATCGTCGCGCGGCGAAGGTCCGGTCGCCTCGGGTAGGCACCCGAAGGCGCGGAGTCGTGCCAGAACGAGACTCCGCCAGAGCCAACGCCTGCCGATATTGCCCCTTTGATTCCGTCCGCCGGGGGTGGATACTCGGCTGACCCAAGGACTGGGGCCCTGCCTTTGATGCGCCGTGCAGGCGAGCCTCAGTCGAAGGGCACGGAGGGCAGAGCCATGACGACCGGGTCGACCTCGCCCATCGAAGCGCCACCAACGCCCGCCCGGCGTGGGCTCTGGGGGAAGCTCAACGACGAGTTCGGCTTCCGCCAGCTGGTCAGCGAGTACCTCATCCCGGTCGAGTCAAACAGCATTTGGTACCTGCTCGGTGGGGTGCTGGCGATCGCCCTCGCTCTCGAAGTCTTCACCGGGTTCCTTCTGTCGCTTGTCTACACGCCCGATGCCGGGCAGGCGTACGGGATCACGCAGCATCTGCTCGCCACATCCGGCTGGTCAGTCGCCCTCAACTTCCACTTCTACAACTCGTACCTGATCTTCGGCCTCGTGATGATCCACATGGTCCGGGTGTTCATCACTGGGGGCTACCGGGGTGGGAAGGAGGGGCTCTGGCTCGTCGGGGTCGGGTTGGCCGGCCTCACATTCGTCATCTCCCTGACCGGGGAGGCGCTCCACTGGGACGAGGTGGGTTTCGGCGTTCCGTGGAACGTCGCCGAGGTCCTGAATGCGGTCGGGCTCGCCGGCGCCTTCAACTACACCTCCGACGCCCTACTTGCGATCCCGACCGCGACCGAGAAGCTGGTCCAGATCTACATCTTGCACATCTCGATCGTGCCGATCCTCCTGGGCCTCTTCGTCGGCTGGCACTACGTGCTGATCCGGTTCAAGGGCATCTCGGTACCGTTTTGGCTGCGCCCGAGTGGCCGGACCGCGGCGTTCAGCGAGCACATCAGGGGCTGGGTCATCCTCAGCGTCGTCCTCCTCGGGATCGTCCTTCTCGTGTCGATCCTGGTCCCGCGCGACCCGGGCACCGCTCCCCAGCTCATCTCGTCGTCGCCGCTCTTTGGAACCGACGATGACCCCGGCGGGCTCGGTTTCAAACCCACTTATCCGATCAGCTGGACGCGAGGCATGAACATTGTCGCGGCGAATCTCGGAATCGACCCTGACATCTGGGGTACGGTCATCGCCATGGCGGTGATGCTCGGCGTGCTGCTCGTGATCCCATTCGTCGACCGCAGTCGGCATGCGCCCGAGAGCTCGGCCGCCGCGTTCGACTGGCGGAAGCGCGGCTGGGCGTTCCTCGCGATGGCTGTCTTCTGGCTCGTGCTGATCGTGGGTGTCGTCCAGAACGCGATCGCGGAGGCCGGCTGAGCGGAAGCGCCCCAATCCTGTCCCGGGAGAGCGCGCCATCGTCACGCAGCTCCACACCTGGCTCGCGTTCGCCAGCGTCCTGCTGATCGGGCTCGCAGGCGTGGAGGCGGGCTGGCGCGCCTTGCGACGCTCGCCACCGAATGACCTGACCGATCGGCTCCAGAGTCTGTTGCTGGTGCTGCTGGCAGTGACGATCGCTGGAGGTCTCGGACTGCTGGTCGCCGGCGGGCGCCCCAAGGAGGCGCTCCACTTCGTGTACGCGATCGTCGTCCTCGGTGCGTTGCCGATCGCGGCCGGCCTTTCGAGGCGAGCATCACCTCGGGCGCAGGGGATCGTCAGCCTGGTGGGCGCCCTCGTGGCGCTGATCGTGGTCGCGCGCCTGTTCGGAACGGGCTAGCGCGTGTGGGTCATCCCATCACGGACGCGGTACTCGCGATCCACCTGGCCGTCAGTTGCAGGTTCGTGCGTAGACTGAGCAGATGGCCCGTCCCCGTAGCTCAGTGGACAGAGCAACCGCCTTCTAAGCGGAAGGTCGCAGGTTCGAATCCTGCCGGGGACGCCAGCTCTCAGCCGTCGCAGGCCGCCGGGTCCCGCGGCTCGACCCGATAGACCTGGCTCGTCGCCGCCGCGGTCGGGCCGCCGATCGCCACCCGGACGTCGATCAGCCGCGTCAGTCGGTACGACGCCAGCGTCGGTTGGTAGTCGCGCGGATCGAGCCTGATCATGAAGACCGGTCGCTCGCAGATGAGCGAGGCGATCCGGTTCTCGCGGGTCCCCCATCCTTCGTAGACGATGTTCGTGTCGTCGACGATCAGGACGTCGGGCCGGCGGCCGTCGACGTACTCGGCGTGCCAGAGCGGCGTCGAGGCGTCCCAGTACGACAGGATGGCAGCGTTCTCGGGTAACGCCGCCAGGACCGCGTCGACGTAGGCGTCACCGGAACGATCCGCGCTCCGATCGGAGGTCCCGAAGTTGAGGCCGGCCAGGCCGACCGCGAACGCGAGCGCGGCCAGCCCGACGGCCGTGCCCGACCAGCGGACCGTCCGCTCGGATCGACCGAGCCGGCGGAGCACCCGTGACACCCCGCCTGCCAGGGCCTCGAGCGCGACGGTCGCGCCGATCCCGAGCACCAGCCAGGGCACGAGCAGGTAGTGCTCGAGGCGCAGGTAGTTGGCCCAGACGTACGCGCCGCTGACCAGGATCGCGACGCACAGCAGCCCGAACGCCGTGCGTCGGACGAGCAGGACGGCGACGCCGGCCAGGCCGAGGATCGGCAGGATCGCCGTCGCCCGCGAGAGCGCGAGGTCGCGCAGCGCTCCGAGGGAGGCCACGAACTCGCCCGGGCCCTTCGCGGAGAGGAAGTCGAACTGGTCGCGGAACTGGCGGCCGCTGACCAGCCACCAGACGTCGTCCAACGTCGCGGGGTGGTTGTATGGCAGGACCGGAGAGCGCGCTGCCGCGAGCGGGATGTAGGCATAGACGGTGAGCCCCAGCACGATCGCCAGCGCCGTCGGGACCAGGATCCACGGACGATGGAGCAGGTCGCGGCGCCCGGCCCACAGGACGAACAGGACGATGAACGGGGCGACGAACAGGGTCAGCAGGTGGTTCCCGAGCGCCAGCCCGATGAGCAGGCCCCCGAGGACCAGGTCGATCGTCCGGCGACGCGCCTCCCAGACGAGCGCCCGGTGGATGAGCAGGGCGCAGAAGAGCAGATGGAGCGGGTTGACCTCGGCGACCGTCGCCGCTGCCCAGACCGTGCCGACGGCACCCACGGCGAGGGCGCCGGCGATCGCCAGGAGCGGGCGAACACCGAGGCGCTGGGCGATCGCGCAGACGGTGGCCAGGGCACCCGCTACGAGGAGCGCGGACAGCAGGTTGAGCTTGAACGCGACCGAACCGAGCGGGACGAGCTGGGCCAACCAGGCCAGCAGCACGTACGTCGGATAGCCCGTCGGGTGGGCCACCCCCAGGACGTGCGGTACGGTCTGCATCTCGCCCCAGTCGCCAAACGCGATCCCGGGCAGCAGCGTCCTCATGTACAGGCCGAGGGCGATGCCGAACACGACGACCGGCGAGAAGCGGGCGAGCCGGTCGTCGATCGCGTCAGGGTGTAGCGGCGCGCCGGGAACGGGCTCGTCCGCTGGCATCAGGGCATGGTAGCCGGACGATCGACCGAGCCGATGCGTATGGGGCGTGCGATAGTGGTCCCGATCGGGCGACGCCCCGGGGGCGCCCGCCTCGATCCAGGGAGGGGAGGACAGCGATGCGACGCCTTCTGGGACTGCTCGGCCTGCTGGCGATCGGCGGCATGGTCGCCTCGATGCTCGTGGCCTACCGCGAGAAGCTGCGCCGGGGCGAGCAGCCGCCCTTCGACGAGACGGCCGACGAGATTGACCGGACGGTCATCTTCGACAACATCGACGCGGTGAGCCGGGCGGGGGCCTTCCGCGGCGGCGCCCTCGACCTGTGGTACGGCGGCGGGAAGCTCGACCTGCGCCAGGCCGCACTCGATCCCGCCGGGGCGGACCTCCGCATCCGGGCGATCTTCGGCGGACTGGAGATCGACGTGCCGTCGTCGTGGGCGGTCGACGTCCGTGGACGAGCCTTCGCCGGCGGCGTCGGCGGTTCTCGCGGTGCCGGTCCGATCGACGAGGCGGGTCCGCGGCTCGTCCTCCACGTCCTTGCCCTGTTCGGCGGCGTGGCGATCATCAGCCGATCCGACGACGAGCTCATGGATGCGACGGAGGTCGTCGCGATCCCGATCCAGGCCGAGGCGCCGGCGGTGAACCAGAGCTGATCACGGGTGGTGCATCCGCGCCCCATCCGTATGGGACTCTGGTACGTGGCAGAGGGGCACCGGATAGCCCAGACGGCGCCTTGACACACCCAGGACCCCAATCCACGATGACCTCGCCGATTGGCCTACCGGGCCTCTCGGTCGGGTATTGCACACCCGGGGGTCGCACCGCCCCCATGCTCCTCATTCGAGGGGACTTCGGGCGGAAAGGAGGTGCTTAGAGCATCATGCGCGCGGTCCGTCAGCTCGTCGTCTCCGGACGATTGCCTCGGCGGCCGACGGAGCAGGGTCAGGGGCTCGTCGAATACGGACTCATCCTCGTTCTCATCGCGATCGTTGCGATCCTGTCCCTGATCTTCCTCGGCGGCACGCTCTCATCGATGATCAGCAATGTCGGCAACTCGGTCTGATCTCACCGCCTGGTGAGCCACGACGACGCCCTCGCCCCGGTCCTCGGACCGAACCGGCGGGGGCGTCGTCATGTCCCGGCCGTCGCCCACGTCGATGCCCGGGCGAACCGGCGGTGCGGGTCGGTCGGGCCGGGGTCCAGAGCGGTCTGGTACCGGCGGATGGGACCAACGTACGGCTTGGCGCCCGGGCGGGCGCACCCATACGCTCCCCCCAGCAGCCGGCCGGAGTCCACCCGTCGCCTCCGGACGGGCACGGATACGGCCGGAAGACGCTTAGACGAGGCTGAACGAACAATGGCATCCATGGCCATCAACGAACTCGGGCCCATGCTCACCGCGAGCGAGGTCGCCGACATGCTCCACCTTCACGTGAACACCGTGAAGCGGCTGGGCGATCGCGGCGAGCTCCCGTTCTATCGCGTCTGCAAGCGGGGCGATCGCCGCTTCCGCTACGAGGACGTGATGAACTTCCTGGCCCGCAACCGCTAGGGATCGCCGCCGCCCCGACCGTGGGCGGCCACAACCGAGTCCGTCATCCGCGAGCGTCCGTCGACCGACGGGCGCTCGTTGCCGTCCCGCCTCAGACCTTGCCGAGGGCACCCCAGAAGATCGCCAGCGCCTCGTCGACCTCGGCGGCCGACACGTCGATCGGCGGGATCCAGCGGATGACCTGGTGGGCCGGGCCGCACGACAGGACGAGCAGGCCGTCGTCGGCACAGGCCGCGACCATCGCCTCGGCGAGCTCGCCGTCGGGCTCACGCGTCGCCCGGTCGGTCACGAACTCGACCCCGATCATGAGCCCCGGTCCGCGGACGTCGCCGATCCGGGTGTCCTCGGCCTGGAACCGCTCGAGGCCGGCCCGGAGCTCCGACCCGCGCGCCGCGGCGTTCGCAACGAGGCCCTCGCGCTCAATGGTGTCGAGCACGGCGATCCCTGCCGCGCAGGCGACAGGGTTGCCGCCGTACGTCGTGCCGTGGGCGCTCTTGCCCCAGCGCTCCTGGAGGTCCCGACGCGTCGCCAGGGCCGAGAGCGGCAGCCCGTTCGCGATCGCCTTGGCGATGCAGACCGCATCCGGGACGACTCCGGCGTGTTCGAACGCCCACATCCGGCCGGTCCGGGCGTAGCCCGTCTGGACCTCGTCGGCCACGAGCAGGATCCCGTTGGCGTCGCAGAAGGCACGCAACTCACGCATGAAGGGGAGGGGAGCCGGCTGGTAGCCGCCCTCGCCCTGGACCGGCTCGATCAGGATCGCGGCCACGCTCTCCGCCGGCACCACCGAGGTCGTCAGGCGCTCGAGCGCAACCATGCACGTCCGGGTGGCCAGAGCCTCGTCCCCGCCGAAGTCGCGGTAGACCGCGGGGAACGGGGTGATGTAGACCGACGGCAGGAGCGGCTCGTAGCCCGCCCGGTAGTTGAGGCTGGAGCTCGTGACCGAGGTCGCCCCGAGCGTCCGGCCGTGGAACGCCCCGTGGAAGGCGATGATCCCCGGGCGGCCGGTCGCGCGCCGGGCGAGCTTGAGGGCCGCCTCGATCGCCTCCGATCCGGAATTCAGGAAGAAGACCGTGTCGATCGGCGGAGGGAGCGTCGCGACGAGCTTTCGGGCGAGGATCTTGACCGGTTCGCTGTAGCCCATCGCCCCGGTCGGGCCGATGAGCCGGTCGGCCTGGGCATGGATCGCCGCGGTGACGGCCGGGTGATGGTGCCCGAGCGCCGTGACGGCGATCCCGTTGGCGAAGTCGAGATAGGCCTTGCCGGCCGTGTCGTACAGGCGGTGCCCCTCACCGTGGCTCCAGCTCCGCTCGAAGTAGCGTCCCAGGACCGGGGAAAGGTGAGGCGACTCGTGCGACGGGGCGGCGACGTCCAGGATCTCGACTTCTTCCATGGGGGTCCTCGGCGGTTCGACGGAGCGGAGCGAGCGGATCGCGCGCGGTCGTGGCGTCTCGCGGCCCGAGTATAGGTGGGCCGCCGGGGCCCGGACTCGTGCCGGACGGCCGCCCTCGGAGAGGCCGTTCGGGAGGGGTGGGATGGGTCGTCTGAACACGATGACGATCCGTCTGCCTCGAACCGGCGGTCCTAGAATGAGGCGACCGCCCGCCGATCGCGACCACCGCCACGAGGACCGCCGTCCGTGATCGACTTCAGCCTGACCGACGAGAACCGGCTCGTGCAGCAGTCGGCGCGGGCGTTCGCCGAGGCCGAGATCCTGCCCAACATCCGCGACTGGGACGAGCGCGGGGAGGTCCACCGCGAGGTCTTCGCCCAGATGGGCGCCCTCGGCTTCCTCGGGGCGCCGATCCCGGAGGCCTACGGCGGCTCCGGGATGGACTACATCAGCTTCGCGCTGCTGTGCGAGGAGCTCGAGCGGGCCGACACCGCGTTCCGGGTCGTCCAGAGCGTCCACGTCGGGCTGAACTCGCTGACGCTCCTCCAGTGGGGGACCGAGGAGCAGCGCCAGCGCTACCTCGTGCCCCAGGCCCGGGGCGAGAAGCTGGCCACGTTCGGGCTCACCGAGCCCGGCGTGGGCACCGATGCCGGTGCGCTCCAGACGACCGCCCGCCGGGACGGCGACCGGTACCTGCTCAACGGCCAGAAGATGTGGATCAGCCTGGCCGACCTGGCCGACCACTTCCTCGTCTTCGCCACGGTCGACCGGGCGAAGCGGCACCGGGGCGTGACGGCGTTCATCGTGGAGCGGGGGTTCAAGGGCCTGACAACGGGTACCCTCCACGGCAAGCTCGGGATCCGGGCCGGCAACACCGGGCTGATCAACCTCGACGACTGCGCGGTGCCCGTGGAGAACCGGCTCGGCGAGGAGGGCGAGGGCTTCCTGATCGCAATGAGCGCGATCGACCAGGGCCGCTACACCGTGGCTGCCGGCGCGGTCGGGCTCGCCCAGGCGTGCCTCGAAGCCAGCGTCAAGTACGCCCACGAGCGGCAGACGTTCGGCGACGAGATCGGCCGCCACCAGCTGGTCAAGCAGATGATCGCCACGATGGCGCGCGGGACCGAGATGGGCCGGCTCCTCGTCTGGCGGGCGGGCTGGCTCAAGAACCAGGGCCTGCGCAACACGCGCGAGACGAGCCTCGCCAAGTGGCACGCGACGGACCATGCCGTCCAGGCCGCGCTCGATGCGATCCAGATCCACGGCGCGAACGGCTACAGCAACGAGTTCCCGGTCGAGCGATACCTCCGCAACGCCAAGGCCGCGGTCATCTACGAAGGCACGAGCCAGCTCCACACCCTCATCCAGGCCGACTACGCCCTCGGCTACCGCGAGGATCGACCGCTCCGCTGCGAGCCCTGGCCGGCCCAAGGCTGGGAGCGCGCCAAACCGCCGCCGTGACCGCGGCGTCCGCCGACGACGCGTCCCGGGCCGGGGCTTCTCGTCCGGCCAACCCGGCCGCGCCAGAGGGCTGGAGCGGTGCCGAGCTCGCCACGCTCGCCGCGCTGGCCGAGACCTTCGCCCCCGGCGACGGCGAGCGGCGGGTCGCCCAGGCCGCAGAGTCGCTGGCCATCGGGCTCGACTCGGCCCAGGTGCGCCAGCTCCGGCTCGTTCTTCGCCTGCTGAGCTCGCCCGCCGCGAACCTTGCCCTGACCGGTCGGCCGGTCCGATTCGGTGACCTCGACCCCGCTGGCCGCGAGGCGTATCTCCTGGGCTGGGGTCGGTCGCGGCTCGCGCTTCGTCGGTCGGCTTACCAGGCGTTCCGGCGCCTGCTGTCGTTCCTGGCGTACGCGGATCCGGGCGCTGGAGATGTCGTCAACCCGCGCTGGGCCGAGATCGGCTACGAGCGCGACGATCCGGGCCTGACGGCGGAACCCACGGCCATCGCGCCACTCGCCCTCCCGCCACCGGGCGCGGGCGAGGTGGCCGATCCGGTCGTGCTCGAGGCCGACGTCGCGGTCGTCGGCTCAGGGGCCGGCGGCGGGGTCGTCGCCCAGGCGTTGGCCGAGGCCGGCCGGTCGGTGATCGTCCTCGAGGCCGGCCCATTCCTGGCCGAGCCGGCGATGCCCCGGACGGAGCTCGACGCGTTCGATCGGCTCTACCTCGACCACGGGCTGACGGCCTCCTGGGACGGCGCCGTGTCGATCCTCGCCGGGGCAGGTCTCGGCGGAGGGACGACGGTGAACTGGATGACCTCGGTGAAGGCACCCGACGCCGTCCGAGAGGGATGGGCCCGGGCCCACGGGATCGACGGCTTCGAGGGGCCGGAGGCGGACGCCGACTACCTCGCCCTTGCGTTGGAGCTGTCCGTCACCGAGAGCGCCCCGATCCCGCCGAAGGACTCCATGCTGATCCGCGGTGCCCGGGCCCTGGAGATGGATGCACGCCCGACATTTCGCAACGCCCGTGGTTGCGCGGCCTGCGGCTCGTGCCCGTTCGGCTGCCGGGCCGGCAGCAAGCAGTCTGGGCTCCGGACTCACCTCGCGGCAGCGGCGCGACACGGAGCGCGTTTCCTCGTCGACGCCCGCGTCGAACGGGTCCTGATCGAGGACGGTCGCGCGGTCGGGGTCGAAGCGACCGTCGGGTGGGAGGCACCATCGTCGCGGGCCAGGACGATCGGGGCTTACCCGATGGCCCGCCGCCGGGTGATCGTACGAGCCCACCAGGTCGTCGTCGCGGCCGGGGCGCTGCGGACGCCGGTCGTTCTCGAGCGGTCGGGCATCGGCCATCCCGCGCTCGGCAGATACCTGCTCGTCCATCCAGTAGCCGTCGTCGCGGCGATCCATGCCGAGCCAATCGAGATGTGGCGGGGACCGCTTCAGGCGGCCCGGTCGTTTGCCTTCGTCGACGGGATTCGCGGGCGGAACGGCTATACCGTCGAATCGGCGCCCGGTCATCCCGGCCTGATCGCGCTCGCGCTGCCGTGGGAGGGGCGGGCGGCCCACGCCGCGCTGATGGACCGCCTGCGCTTCATCGCCCCACTGATCGTGATCACTCGCGACGGTGGAACCGGGCGGGTCCGCGCCCGAACCGGTGGGGGAGCACGGATTGACTACCGGCTCGACCGGGTCGGCGTGGCCACGCTCCGCCACGGGCTCGCGACGATGGCCCGGATCGCGAGGGCAGCCGGAGCGGACGAGATGCTCGCCCTCGGCACGCCCGCGCTCTGGCACCGCGCCGAGGGGCTCGGGCCGGGCGAGGAGGCCCACGCCTTCGATCGCTTCGTCGCCGGGCTCGGCCGGTTCGACTTCGGGCCGAATCGCGGATCGGTGTTCAGCGCCCACCAAATGGGCACCGCCCGGTTCGGGGCGGACCCGCGAACCCATGCCTGCGACCCGGGCGGCCGGGTTCGCTCGGGGTCCGGCCGGCGGGATGCGATCGTGCCCGGCCTCTACGTCGCCGACACGTCGCTCTTCCCGACCGGGCTCGGGGTCAACCCGATGCTGACCGTGATGGCGCTTGCCCGGCGCGTGGCCCGGACGGTCATCACGGAGGGCTGAGGCCGATCGCGAGCCCCGGTTGGGCCGTGCCTCAGTCCGGGTAGATCGGCCGAGCGGCGCCGCTGGTGGCGCCGCTGGAGGCGGGCTCCGCGCTGGTGGGGCGAGTCACCCGGCTCCGCGCCGTGACGATCAGCGCGACGGCGAAGACGATGATCGCGCCGGCTACGACGGTCCGCGTTTCGATCGGCTCACCGAGCAGGATCCCGGCCAGGACGAACGCGACGACCGGGTTGACGTACGCATACGTCGCGATCTTTGGGAGCGGCGCGACGCGGAGGAGCCAGACATAGGTCGTGAACCCCACCAGGCTGCCGACCGTGGTCAGGTAGGCGAGCCCGAGCAGCGACCGGGTGGTCACCGCGGCCGGGTCGAAGGTCGCCAGCTCGCCGGTCAGGGCGGCGCCGACGAGGAGGAGCGCCCCGCCGCAGATCATCTGCAGCCCGGTGGCCGTCAGCGGACGGGCCGGCAGGATCGCCTTGTGCGACGAGTACACCGAGCCCGAGCCCCAGCAGATCGGCGACAGGATGAGGCAGGCGATCCCGAACGCGTCGAAGGCCAGCCCGCCGCCGGTCCCGATTGGTCCGACGAGCACGATGACCCCGACGAGCCCGATGGCGATACCCACGACCGCGGCCATCGGGAGCCGCTCGCCGAAGAAGGCACGGCCGAGGACCGCGACCCAGACGGGCAGCATCGCGATGAGGATCGCCGCGATCCCGGCCGGGACGGTCTTCTCGCCGAGCGCCACCATGCCCATCCCGCCGAACAGGAGGAGGCCACCGACGATCGCCGAGTCGCGCCACTCCCGCCCGGTGGGCAGTCGCGGTCGCTCGCGCTCGGGGACCGACGGGTTGCCTCGGAGCCGCCAGGCGGCCACGAGCTCCCAGCCGAGCAGGATCGCCCCTGCGATGAGGAACCGGATCGCGCCCATGACGAAC
>Ga0326726_10003296_pt1 | contig 14819 bp, 10 predicted proteins | sample MHFenrmetagenome_2_FD_207603 | JGI IMG/M metagenome (GOLD analysis project Ga0326726, IMG submission 207603) | Lab enriched peat soil microbial communities from Michigan Hollow, Ithaca, NY, United States - MHF15MN | ecosystem: Environmental > Terrestrial > Soil > Wetlands > Peat | place: USA...
TCAAAAAAATCATGGGACGTGTGATCGCGGTTGCCAACCAGAAGGGTGGCGTCGGGAAGACCACGACTGCCATCAACCTTGCCTCTTCCATCGCGGCCGCCGAGGTCAACACTCTGCTGGTGGACTGCGATCCGCAATCGAATGCCACCAGCGGTTTCGGGCTGCGGAAAGATCCTGAGCGCATCAGCACGTATGACGTCGTCATGGGAGCGGCCTCGGCGGAGGAAGCGCTGCAGCTTACCGAGCTCGAGCAGCTGTGGATGATTCCGTCGCACAAGAACCTGCTTGGGGCCAACCTGGAGCTGGTGGAGGCGGAGCGGCGGGAGTTTCGGCTGCGGGACGCGCTGGCGCCGCTGCGGGAGCGGTTTGAGTTCATCGTGCTGGATTGTCCGCCGGCGCTTGATCTTCTCACGCTCAACGCGTTGGTAGCGGCGGATGGAGTGCTCATCCCGATGCAGGCGGAATACTTTGCGCTGGAGGGCGTGTCGGAGCTGCTGGATACAGTGGAGCGGATACGAGTGACGCTGAATCCTTCGCTCGGGATCGAGGGCGTCGTGCTTACGATGTTTGATGACCGGACCAACCTGGCGCAACAGGTGGCCGCGGAACTCAGAAAATATTTTGGGGAGAAGTTGTGCACGACCACCATCCCGCGCAATATCCGGCTGGCGGAGGCGCCCAGCCATGGCAAGCCGGCACTGCTCTACGACGTGCGGTCGCGGGGAGCGGAGAGCTACATCCGGCTGGCGAAGGAACTGCTCGACCGGTATGCGGCGGCGCGGAACGAGGCCGGGGCGGCATAGATTGATATATGTGAATATTTATATATGTCGATGTTAAATGAGGACTAGAAGTCAAACCCTTTTACCACGGGGGGCACGGGGGAACACGGGGCGGCAAAGTCTTAGACCGCAGAGGACGCGGAGGAAAACGGTTGCGGGATGTCGGGCAAGTTCAGATCGGGCGGAGTTCGGGGTTCAATGATGGGTGGAGATGAGGGAGACGATGGCGATACCGGCGGAAAAGATCAACGTTGAGAAGGTCGGCGAAAAGACAGTCGAGAAGCGGCGGGCGCTGGGGCGGGGGTTGGAGTCACTGCTGCCGGGCGGGCCACGGGTGGTGACACCCCCGGTGAGTGGGCCGGTCGAGGTGCGGGGGCAGGGCGCCCCCGCGACAGCCGGCGAGGGCGCCGGCGCTACGGTTGCAGACGCAACCGCGGCGCACGTTGGCGGGGTTGGGTTCGGCGGCGCCGCGGAGGTGGGCAGCGGAATCGAGTTGCACGCAATGGCGGCCGGGCGCGCGGTCGATGGGCAGCCGGTGATGGAGCTGGCGCTTGATGTCATCGACAGCAACCCGCACCAGACCCGGATGGACTTCGACTCGGAGTTTCTCCAAGAGCTGGCGCGGTCGATCCAGGTGCAGGGGGTAATCCAGCCGATCGTGGTGCGTCCGGGAGAAGGCGGGCGCTACCTGCTGATCCTGGGCGAACGGCGAGTGCGGGCTTCTAAGATGGCGGGGAAGACGACGATTCCGGCCATCGTGAAGCGAGTTTCCGAGCAGCAGGCGGCGGAGATGACCATCGTCGAGAACCTGCAGCGTCAGGATCTGGATTGCCTGGAGCAAGCGGAGGCGTTTGCGCACCTGAGCACCGAGTTTGGCCTGACCCAGGAGCAGATCGGGAAACGAGTCGGCGCATCGCGCGAGACGGTATCGAACTATCTGCGGTTGTTGAAACTGCCCGGCGAAGTGCAGAACTACTTGAGTCGCGGCGATCTGACTTACAGCCACGCGCGGGAGCTGCTCGCACTGCATGACGATTCCCAGATCCTGAAACTGGCGCAGATCGCGGTGAAGAAAAAGATGTCGGTGCAACTGCTGGAAGAAGCGGTGCTCGATCTGAATCTTCCGATGCAGCCACAATGGCCGGAGGGCGCGAAAAGCGGTGGAGCGCGCTGGGTCGATCCGAATGTGCGGGCGGCGCAACGACAACTGGAGACGGTCCTGGGAATGCGGGTGCGGATCCGGGACCGGAAGGGCAAGGGCAAGATCACGATCGAGTACGGCACGCTGGAGGATTTTGATCGGGTGGTGGGGATGCTGAAGGGGAAGTAGCGGCTGGCTGCTATCGAAACGATAGGCTTACCGCAGCGGAAAGCCGCTACACCCAAAATCAGAGTTCTTCAGCAAACTGTTGATGGAGAAAGGGCGGCCGAGTGGGCCGCCCTTCTCTCTTGGGAGTCGGGGAAATGGTGGAATCCAGAGAGTAACAAGTGGGATCGATGCGCAGTGATTAAGGGCAATCATTAGTGATCGCGGTCGAATCTCGACGAAGAGTCTGGGGCGAGTGGGAGAGTGCGTGGGTTGGTTGTCAATCTGGATTCCTGCTGCGGCGGCGGAGCAGACCAGAATCATGTAAGTAATAGTGGGACGTCAGCTTTTCCCACCGGACCGTGACTCCTTCCGGGCACACTCCAAACCTGCCTATCCGAAGCCGCTAAACAGGAAGACTCATTGCGGGATGCTCACCTGTTTGGCGAGCGCTTGAAAGCGTGCATCACCACGCAGCGCGGCAAAATGAGGATCCTGCCCGACCACACTTAGGTCGCCCACTTCTTTCTCGCTGGCCTTTCCCAGCCAGTACAGGGCCTGGTCCTTTTGACCTAAGCCGGAATAGATGCCCGCCAAATCCAGTGCCGCACGCGCATGCCCCGGCCACAGCTGCTTTAGTTCTCGAATCATTTTTTCCGCATTCCCGGAATCGCCGGTGACGGCGTAGACATATCCGAGAAGGCCACGCATCTCGCCGGGTGATCCCCCAAGCTGCAACGCCGCCGTGTATTCCGTGATCGCGTTGGCATACATTTTCTTGTCCTCGTACACCATGCCAAGCACGGCATGGGTGACGGCGGAGTTGGGTTCGAGCTCCAGTGTTTTCTTTGCTTGGTCGATTGCCTTGTCGTACTGGCCGATCTCCTCCAGTTTCTTCGCCAGGTTTGCTCCGACCACCGGCGATAAGGGATCCAGCTCGTAGGCTTTCTGGGCCTCTGCCAACGCCTGCTGCTTCCGGCCCACAAACACAAGGTACATGGAATACCAATGGTGCGCGGGCGCATAGTTCGGATTGAGCTCGAGGGCCCGCTTGAACTCCCGCTCGGCGCCGGCCCAGTCCCGATCGAACCGGTACAACAACTCAGCCAGAGAGTTGTGTGCCTCGGCGAGTTCGCTATCCAGTTCAAGCGCCTTTTGCACCGATTCCCGGGCGAGGCGCGGATTGTCAGAGAGTTGATAGATGTCCGCGAGGCCGGTGTAGGGTGGTGGATAGTTCGGATCCTTCTCGATGGCTTGCTGGAAATACGATTGTGCTTTGTCGTTACTATTTCTCTTGTTAAAGAAAAAGCGTCCCTTCAGATAATCTTGATAGGCTTCCGGGTCAACCGCCTTGACGTTTTTCAGCACCGCCCGTTCGTGCGGAGTCAATTCGATCCGGATCTGGTCGGCGATGGCGCTGGCCACCTGTTTTTGCAGCGACAACGTGTTGCGCAAGTCTCCCTCATAGCTCTGGGCCCAAAGATGCTTGTCGGCCGATGCCTGGATGAGCTGTGCGGTAATGCGAACCTGGTCACCGGAACGCAACACGGTTCCTTCCACGATGGCATCCACGTTCAACTCGCGCGCGACAAGAGGCAAGGGCTTGCGCGCACCTTTGTAGGGCATCACCGAAGTACGGGAGATCACTCGCAGGGCGCCAATCTGGGCCAGATCCGTGATTAATTCGTCGGTCATGCCGTCGGCAAAATAATCTTGCGCATCGCCAGAGAGATTCTCCAGCGGAAGCACGGCCAGCGACCGGATCGGGCTGGTGGGCGAAGCATTCGCAGCTGAATAGCTGCGCCACCGGGTGATGGTGAACACGACGATGGCCAGCAGAACTGCAGAGATACCCATGATCTTCCAGGAAAGCGGTCCCGGCAGGCGCCTAACCATTGCTGGTTGAGTAACCGCGGCGGCCGAATCACCGCTGGGGGCAGTGGCAGGCTGCTGCGCAGGCTCAGGTTTTCCGGAATTCCGCTGGAGAGCCACCACCTCGGCAATAAAACGGTAGCCGCGGCGGGGTATGGTCTCGATGAAGCGCGGGTTGTCGGCGGAATCGCCTAAAGCACCGCGGAGTTTCGCGACTGCGACGTTAACCGCCTGATCGAAATCCCCAAAACTCTCATGCGGCCATATGCGAGCCCGCAGTTCCTCCCTGGTCACGACCTCACCGGGGTGGCTTAACAATATTTCCAGGAGTTTAAGGGGCTGCTGCTGGACCTTAATTCTGACGCCAGACTTGCGAAGTTCTCCCGAATGGGGATCAACTTCGTAGGTCCCAAATCGCAAGACCGAGGTGGGCCTCACTTTTTCCATCAGACCCTCGCGTCGGGACGAAGTCTAGCATGATTCGAAGCGCCTGATCCAAAGGATATGTTTTGTTTTAACCACCTCGAAATCAAGGACTTAGACGGAAATATAGAGACTACCTGAAGAACAGTCAGAGAAAATTGACCCTTCGCGTCGAGCCGCGTCTCATGAGGGCAGATGCGGCGAGAACAAACGGACGCAGGATTGGCCGAGACGCATGTTTTCAGGAGTCGGTATGGCGAGGGCAGTAAGACTCACGGTGGTTATTTTGGCGCTGGCAGCGGGGTGTTGGGCGCAGAACCTTATAACAGTTCAAGTAAAAGGCAAGCAGAAATGGCCGGCTGAGGAGGTTGACAAGCTCTACCTCGCCGCGTGCTCGGCAGTGCAGCGGGAGTTCGGGAGCACTCGACCCGTTCGGCCGCAAGTCACACTCGTTCTGGGCGCTGACCGGAACGAAGCACTTGTGGACAGGCGTGAGATCCGGCTGGTCAGATGGAACCCCGGCCTCTTTGCGCAAGGGGTCGTGGTGTTTGCCTTTGAAGATCTCATGCCTCTGGACCAGAGGATGGTTGTTGCCAGGCGGGCGGTGAATTGGGCCGACTCGACGGTAGAAATCCAAGCGATTTCGAAATAGAGCAGGATCCGAGTTATCGGAGGCGGTGCTATGGCCTTGAAGAATTTCTCAGTTCTGGAAAGCAATGTCGGATCGTATTCGAACGAAACGCAGCGCGCCGGAGGCTTAAGCACCCAAACCTACAGCGCAGCCCTTTTTGAAGACTCCGTGCTGTCGTATCTTGCCGAACATCCGCATCGGCGCATGCAACCGGAACAGTTCGAAGACGACGATTACCAGATAGCCTTAGTCCCTCGCAAGAATAACAACGATCGAGTGCTCTCGATCCTCCGGCCATCTCCGACCACGGATCGGGTTTTGGTTCTACCGCTTACCTGGCGAGGGCTATTAGACCGGGTACTCCGACAATTCAACCACTCGAGTTCAGCCGAACCAAGCACGATCATACGATTCGGTGAGGTGCGCGTCGATTTCCTCACGATGGAGATCACCCGATCCGAAAAGCCCATTGCGCTCACCCCGCAGGCATTTAAGCTCCTGCGGTTTTTCATCCAGACCCCGGAACGAGTCTTCTCGAGAAATGAGCTACTGCAAGGGGTCTGGGGATACAACAACTATCCTTCCACTCGCACCGTTGACAACCACATTTGCGTGTTGCGGCGGAAGCTGGAGCCGACTCCACACCGCCCGATTCATTTTCTTACTGTCCATGGCATGGGTTACAAATTTGTCCCCTGAGCGGCCCAGCGACGTGTGGCCGCACACCCGAGGCACCTTATGGAACTTTCCGTGATGGAAGACCTGGAACAATCCGCAACCCGGTATACACCGGACGAAGACCTGGCTCTGGTCGAGGCCAGCACGAGCGGAGATATCGCAGCCTTTGAAGAGTTAGTGCAACGATATGACCGCAAGCTGCTGAGGATCGCTCAGCAGGTGACCGGTAATCTGGAAGACGCCCAAGACGTTGTGCAGGAGACATTCCTGAAGGCCTTTCAGAAACTCAGTCAATTTCAGCGGAACTCGAAGTTCTCCACCTGGCTGATTCGGATCGCCCTGAACGAATCGTTTATGAAGCTGCGAAAGCGGCGCAGTCACGCCCGTGAGTTGCCGCTGGAGTATGACGATCCTCAGGGCGATCATCTGCCATTGGACGTTGCCGATTGGTCCCCTAATCCAGAGCAACTCTACAGTGGCTCGGAGCTTCAGGAGATCCTGCGTCAGGCGCTAGAGGAACTGGCGCCGATTCTGCGGGTCGTCTTCATCCTCCGGGATGTAGAAGACCTCTCCATCAAGGAGACAGCAGCAGCATTGGACCTGCAACCAAGCGCGGTGAAAGCGCGCCTTTTTCGTGCTCGGCTGCAGCTTCGCGAGAAGTTAAGCAAATATTTTCGAAAGGAAGGGCTTCGGTTGTCCGCCATCCCTGGACGCTCGTCGCCGGACCATCGGCTCGTGCTAGGAAGGATCCTTCAGAGTCCATCGGCGCCTGCAGTTCGTTCGTCCGGTCACACCGCGGTGGGCAGGGCGACGTTTTCCTTCAGCGGCGAAAACCGCGAAGGGTAGAAGCGCGGATGGGGCTTTTTCTCCCGATACGAGCGCGCCAGTTCGAGATAGATGCCAATGTCGCGGTCGAGATCGGAATGCTGGCCATCGAAATAGAAGTTGCGGATGGGGATGCCGTCGTAATCCCGGCTGAGCTTGGGATAGATGGCCTCGCTGACCACTCCGTTCATGCAGGTGAAAGGGCTGATGTCGACGATCCCGTCCACGCCGCGCAGTGCAAGATACACGCTCCGGCCCATGTTCATGACCATCTCGCCTTCGGCCCCGGGAAAAGGAAGATAGGGCTGCGCCAGTTGCAGGACCTCCTCCAGGCTGGGTTCGTCGTAGCCGGCGAACTCCTCGGCGAAGAGTGACCGCAGCGCGTGCTCGTCGGCATGCTGGATTCGGGAACGGAGCTTGGACTTGATCATCGCCCAGGAGTACGCCCGACCCGCGAGGCGCAGATTGCGAACCTCTTCTATGTTGGTGTAGGCGATCCATTCCGTTATATCGGCCATCCAGCATTCCGCTCCGTGGCTCTCCAGACGCCGCACCATGTCCTGATTGCTGAAGGTGTTGAGACGGCAGAAAATCTCGCCCACGACGGCGATCAGCGGACGGCTGGTATCGAAGCGGGCAGGGACATTGCGGAAGCGAACTCTCGCCCGCAATAACGACGCGGTCAGAGAGCGCATCTGGCAGGCAGAGTCGGAGCAACTGGATTCCAGCGTCTGGCAGAAATCTTCGAGGGACTCGGAAAAAGCCCGGGCGGCTGCTCCCGGAAGCGTTTCGTAGGGCCGGGTCTGGAGCAGAAGTTTGCGCAAAATGTCGGCTGATACCAGGGCTCGCCATGCCGCACGCACGAAGGCAGTGTCGAAATCCTGCAGGTCGCTGTAGCCGCGTTCTCCGTGCGGAGAAAGGATCTGGACGTCGCCGTGGCCGTGTTCGCGGAGAACCTTCCGCAGGAAGGGCGCGTACTGGCCGAAACGGCACGGGCCGTCGGTGGTTCCCATGAAAAACACCGCGCGACTGGCATCGAAACCCGGCTGCTGAGTGATCTTCAGGAAATCTCCGGTTGTGATCTTTGCGGGAAAGCATTCGTCGCCGCTCGTGTGCTTGCCGCCTAACTCGAGGGTGCGCGCGTCCGAGGGCGGCGTGGGACGGGATTCAATGCCCAGCCAGCGCAGTACCGCACACAGCGCCTCGACGCTGCCCTCGGCCATGGCGGGGATGTAGACCGTCTTTCCCGCCAGGGGATGGCCGGCGCCAACTTTCCGGGTTAGGCAGCGGTGTTTGTGGAGTGGCATTGCAAAAACCCCGTGCTATCGAGATACGCTTCACACCGGGTGATGTAACCGGCGTCGTTCGAATGTCCGTCAAACTGCAGCACCAGGCTGGGCTGGCCGCTGGCCTCGTCGAGAAAGGACTTGAGGTAAGAGTCGGGGCCGCACTTGAAGTTCGAGATATAAATCAGGTGCAGGCCGGGAATGCGCCTGCTGAACTGCGCGGCGGCCAGAATCAGCCGGCCGGACTGCCAGTACATGTTGTCGTTAATCGGAGAGACGTCTTCGCGGTCGAGAGGCAGAAAATCCAGCGGGAGCACGTTGATGCCGTAGAAGGTGCGCAGCTTGCGCGGGATATCGCAGCACACCGACCGGTCATAGATGTTGTAGGGCCGGCCCAGCAGCACAATCGCAGGCTCTCGAGTTACGCTCAGGACTTGCAGGGCAGCTTCGCCGGCGCGGCGCAGGCTCTCGGCAAATTTTTTTTGCGCGCGGTATGCATTCTCCACGGCAACATCGCTGGCTGCTTTGCTGCGTCCTAACGTGGTCGCCAGAATGCGTAACTCGTCGCGCACAAGACGGGGGCCCTGGCGGAAGTGGATGGTCGGACACAGCAGCTTGCCGTCGAGATCGGTTTCCAGTTTCTCGACGGCACGTACCACGAACGGCAGGGTCTGGTTCCACGGACAGAGTTTCGACTCGGCCTGCATGAAGGGCGTTTCCGCGTCCACGACATTGGGGAGCAGAATGTAATCCACGGCCTGCTTCAACAGAGCGTGAACATGCCCGTGCGCCACCTGGACGGGGAAGCAAGGCTGAGCAATCGCCAGTTCTTCACCGTGGGCGGCGATTCGGCCGTCGGTGGGAGGCGACACCACGACGTTGTATCCGAGTTCTTGCAGGTAGGTCGCCCAGAAGGGGAAGCGGTCGTAGAAGAACATGGCGCGGGGAATCCCGATCGTCTTGCGTCCTTCTCTGGGGAGTTCGAGGGGCGCTTCCAGCAACTTGTCACGATAGGAAAGAAGATCCTCGATCACGGGCTGGCGGTCGCTGCGGGAACGCTTGCGGAATTTGTCGGAGCACTGGTCACCCCAGTAACTCTTCTCGCCGTCGATGAGAAACTCCTTCATCTCGCAGTCGTTGGAGCAGGCGCGGCAGACGAAGTCACGGCTGGTGAAGTTCACGCGGCTCAAGTCAAAACCGCGGAACCGGCTGGCCTGGCCGCTGGCTTGCATGCGGTCTCGGGCCAGCAGCGCCATGCCGATCGCGCCAATCACCCCGTTGTGTGGGGGAACCACGATCTGCTTTTTCAAAATGACGGAGAAGGCGGCGGCCACGGCATCGTTATAGGCGGTGCCGCCCTGGAAATAGATCACGTTCCCGAGGTTGCGTCCGCGCACCACCCGGTTCAGGTAGTTCAGCGCGACCGAGTAGGCCAATCCGGCGCACAGATCGGCGACCGCTGCACCCTTCAGCAACAGGCTGCTCACGTCGCGCGCCATGAAGACGGTGCAGCGCTCGCCCAAGCGGATCGGATTTTGCGACGATAACGCCAGCTGCGCGAACTCGCCCTTGATCGCCACGCCTAACTTCTCGGCTTGCTCCTCTAGAAACGAGCCCGTCCCCGCGGCGCACGCTTCGTTCATGGTGAAGTCCACCACGACACCGTCGCGGATGCGAATGAATTTCGAATCCTGCCCGCCAATCTCGAAGATCGTGTCCACCAGCGGAGCTCCCAGTTGGCGGCACACGTGGGTGGCGCCGGTTTTGTGGGCGGTGATCTCGTCATTGACGGTGTCGGCTCCGGTGAGTTCGCCAATCAACTCTCTCCCAGACCCGGTCGTGCCGACGCCGCGAATGTTGATGCGCGCGCCGAGATCCTCTTCGATCTCACGCAGTCCGGCAGAAACGACTTCGATCGGACGGCCGGCGGTGGGGACATAAATCTCCTTGAGCAAGTTGCCGCTCGAGTCAATCACGACCAGGTTGGTGCTCACCGACCCGACGTCAATACCGAGGTACGTATCCACTCGGCTGCCTGCCTCAGGCAGATGGAGGGGAGGGGCCGTGTCGCGAAGCAACGTCACGCCGTCGAGCGAAAGTGCGTTGGTGGTGGGAAACTCTTCTGCGCCTGCGGTCGCAGCGCGCAGGCGGCGAAACGTGCCGGTGCGTTTGCTACTTTCTTCGGTGGCGAGGATGCTGGCACCCAGCGCGGTCATCCAGCAGTGCAACTCCGGAACCAGAAAGTCCGATTCCGGCAGCTTGAAGGCCTCCCGGAGCGCATCGCGCACGCCGGCATTGAGCGCTACTCCGCCCACAAACGCCACGGGGGGGATTACCTGCCTGCCTTTCACAATGCTGGACTTGAAATTGCGCGCCACCGCTTCGCACAGCCCGCGCAGAATCTGGTCCGCAGTGTATCCCTTCTGCTGGGCGTGGATCATATCGGTCTTGGCAAAGACCGAGCAGCGGCCCGCCACGCGGGCGGCACAACTGGCGCCGTGAGCGGCCGCGCCCACGTTCTCGACTTCGTAGAGCAGACGCGAAGCCTGCTGATCAATGAACGAGCCTGTGCCCGCCGCACACTCGGTGCTGGATTGATAGTCCAGTATTCCGAGATGGTCTGCGCCATCGCTTGCGCCCAGGCGGATATATTTCGAAGTCTCCCCGCCCATCTCAAAGACAGTGCGCACCTGCGGATAGAGCGCGTGCATGCTGCGAGCGAGGGCGCGAAACTCGTTTTCAAACCCGGCGTCGAAGGCGCGGGCCACTGCCCGTCCGCCCGACCCGGTGATGCGAATACCCGCGATTGCCTCTTCCGGCACAACATCGCAGAACTCGCGCAGCAGGTCCGAGGCAGCTTGCAGGGGGTTGCCCTGAAGGCGACGGTAAGCGGAAAGCAGAACACAGCGTTCCGTCCAACCGTTGGTTTCGGGCAGTTGCGGGAGAAAGAAGGCCGAGGTGGCTTCGGCCAGGTCGGCCAGCAAGGGATAGTCCTCGGCCGTACCCAACGCCGCCAGCTTCACGCTGACTGCGCCGACATCGATACCGAGGCTGATACTCATGCTAGCGCCTCCCGAGGCTTTGGAAGCAACCGCGCCTTTGAGAGTTGGGCGGGTCGGGAACCCTATCGTGAGGATTCACTATAGGAAGCAGGGGGCACACCTGGCAGTGATGGGAGTCACAACCGCTGGGATGGACTGTCACACCGGGATTACTTACTTTTTCAGTTGGCTTTTTTGTGCCAGAATCTGCGCCACAACTGCCGTGGCTAGATCTGGATGGGGCGCCGCCATGTTTTGGAGAATTGGAGCACGACCACGGTGAACTAAGTTTGCGAGTGTCGCTCGGTACTCCATGCTTGTCTCCCACCCGGTCGCTGTTTTTTTCTGCTTTTCAATTCTTCCGATCTGGGGTGGAGATGGCAGCGGTCTTGAACGTAATGACGGATTGGGCGGGGATGATGGCCTCGGGCCCGCCTCCGCCCAAAGTCACGTCAGAAGTGTCCGTTCCCAGGGAGGGCTTTTGTGTTTGCACGCCGCCAACCGAATCGATGGAAATACCGCCCCCCGCGCCGGTGGCAACCGGAGGCCGGGAGGATCCCTTCCCCTGACGAGTGTATTGGTTGGTGCTCAAGTGATAGGTCTCCTGGGAGGTCTCGATCGTTTCCAGCCGAATCGACACTGAGCCGGGTAAAGGAAGCTTGCCACTTCTACTGGGTGTGGCGGACGAAACGATTCCGTGGGCCAATGAGCCTTGAGGAGCAATGACCTTGCCGTTGACCACGAGGTCGTTAACGAGAACCGCATCCACCGGATCGCCAAAGAGGGAACGATCGGAGCCGACCATCGTGCTCGTGCGCACCGTGATCTTGGCCCCCCGCGGAATATCGCTTGCCAATAGATTCGCTGCGACAATCAGAATCAGCAAGCCAAAACGCAACCCCCTCATAAGAGTCTCCCTAGGCTGAAATACTACTCTCGCCAGGTAACGGTTGGCGAAGAGAACTGGGCTCTTCAGTCAAGATCTAGGCGTAACACGGGTCTTGCACTACCGATACTCCGGAACTGCTAGACAACATCTCAGAACGCACTCCCCCCGCCGCCGCCGAAACCGCCGCCGGAGAATCCGCCGCCGCTGCTAAAACCACCGCCGCCAAAGCCGGAGCCCGACGAACTGGCCCGTGGGGCCGACACGAACACCTGATGCATATCGGAGGCCATGCTGTGCATGGAGCTTGAGAAGAAGATGGGATTGAAGGCGGAATAGGGCGTCGAACCGACGTACCAACTGGGCGGATCTTTGACGATGCCGGCGAAGGCCTGTGCCCAGCGTTGTTCCACTCCTAAGGCCATGGCGTAGGGCAGATATTTTTCGAAGGTGTCGGGGGGCAGACGCTTGATGCGGTCAGCGTCAACGCGGTTCATGAACTCCTGGAAGCCGAGAACGGCGACCTTTGTGCGTCCGCCCAACACGGTCTTGGCAGTCATCTGACGGGCGAACAGCCACCAGATCACGGCCGAAATCAGAACGCTCCCGATCAGCAACGGCACGGAGTTGAACAGGTTCATCCACCCGAGGTATTGGAAGGCGGCGAGCAGCAGGCCGATCGCGACCGCGGCGGCGATGCTGTATCCGTTGGCCGAGCCAGGATCGAGCAGGTACATGCCCTTGCGCTTGAGCGCGGACATGACGTCCTCGCGGATGACCGGGATGGCGGTGTAGAAGCGGTTCTTCAGGCTGGACAGGCGGGTTTCGCTGCCGCCGGCGAAAATGTTTTCCAGCATCACGCGTTCGTGCGGGGAAAGATCGTTGCCCCACTGCTCGCGCGGCTTCAGCAGGTGAAGCAGGTAGTCCTTCTTTTTGAAGAGCAGGAAGGTGTCTTCTTTCTCTTCGATTTTGATGAAACCGCGCACCGCCAGATCGACGATGGTGGACGTAATGTCGCGAGGATCGGTGGAGTCATCGATCAAGGTGCCGGCTTCGGCGGGAGTCAATCCCTTCGGGGGCTCGTACATCGGAGCTACCGACACTCCTGGATCGGGATCCTTACCCACTGTGTGCCAGAGGGCGAACATGACGGCCAAAGTCAGCAAGGGCAGAAACACGATCGGGTTGCTGCCCAGAAACCAGGCGAGTCTGGTAAAAGAACTGGGCTCTTTCAGCACGCCTTTGGGGAGGTAGATGTCAATCGTCATCCCAGAGCGCATGGACAACGGATTGGTGGTCTCAAACATCACGTCGGCGCCTTTGACTTCCGCCGTCGCCTCATGTTCGGTCGAGCCGTAAGCGCCAGTGAAGGCCTGGGCGCGCAGCTGGCCGGCAGCGCTTTCGGGCAGCGTTACGAAGGCCGATGCGTGGTCGATGGGTACGGGCCAGTCGTTGCCGGTGACGTTCCAGTAGAACTCGTCGTGGTCATCGAAGTAGCGGATGCCGTCGCGCACCGTGTAGTCGATGTTGACGACGCGGGTGGTATCTTCGGCGCCGGGGATGAAGATCTTCAGGTCACGGAAATCTCCGGACTTGCTCGACTCGTACTTCAGCTTGTTGCCGGCTTCGTCGGTCACGCTCTTGATGTCGATGAAGAGCGTGTAGTTGGTGCCGTGCGGTCCGGGATACTCGATCGGGAGTGTGCGGTGGATGCCGTGCCATTGTCCGACGAAGACCAGAGTGATCTTTTCGCTGACCAGGGAGCTGCCGTCGGCACTGATGGCGATGGTGTCTTTGAAGTCGGCGACGCGCCAGTTGCGGACCTGCGCGGCGGCGGAACTCGGGAGAATTCCCAGGAGCAGCAGGCAAAGAGCTTTCACCACGGGCGACACGGAGGGGCGCGGGGGACTGAATCGCGAGCGCGTCATCTCTAGAACTTCACCGCGACCGGTTCGCGGTCGGCGGCGGCGGTTTCGAAAAACTGTTTCTGCTGGAAGCCGAACATCCCGGCCAGAATGTTGGTCGGGAAAGACTGGATCTTGGTGTTCAGGTCGCGCACCACGGCGTTGTAATAGCGGCGCGCGTTCTGGATGGCGTCTTCGATCTCGGTGAGAGAATTCTGGAGCTGGGTGAACTCCTGGGAAGCTTGCAGTTGGGGATAGTTCTCGGCCACCGCGAACAGGCTTTTGAGCGCTCCGGTCAGCTGATTTTCGGCCGCCGCCTTGTCGGCCGGGCCGGTGGCCTGCATGGCCATGGAGCGGTACTTGGCGATGTTCTCGAAGGTGCCCTTCTCGTGAGCGGCGTATCCCTTGACGGTCTCGACCAGGTTGGGAATCAAGTCGTGGCGGCGTTTGAGCTGCACGTCAATGTCGGACCAGGCGGAGTCCGAGCGGACGCGCAACTGGACCAGGCTGTTGTACATCGCGATGAGGAAGAAACCGAGAAGAACTACGACGGCCAGGACGATTAGGGTCATGAAGGTTCACCTCAATGCGGATTTAAGGGACGGTAGCATACGGAGGGGAGGGGCGCAATGGAAGGCATGAGGCGGAGCGAGCGGCAACCAGATTCTTTGGCAGCAACCGGCTGAGAATTTCGCGACGGCGATTGTTCCTGGTTCATCGAAAGAGGCAAGGAGGCTTTATGCAAGAACGCATCAACGGCGCAAAAGTGGCTCCGGGCGGGTACAAAGCCATGCTGGGACTTGAACAGTACCTGCATCAATCCGGCCTGGAAGAGAAGCTCCTCGATCTGATTAAACTGCGGGCTTCACAAATCAATGGTTGTGCATACTGCATTGATATGCACTGGAAAGATCTGCGGGCGCTGGGCGAGACTGAACAGCGGCTCTATGGTCTGGATGCCTGGCGCGAGAGCGAGTATTACACCGACCGGGAACGCGCTGCCCTGGCGTGGACCGAGGCGGTCACCTTGATCACACAGGGCCATGTTCCGGACGAAGTTTATGAGAGTGTCCGCCAGCAGTTTTCGGAGAAGGAGTTGGCGGATCTCACGCTGGCGATTGCGACGATTAACGCATGGAACCGGCTCGCAATTTCCTCGCGAACGCCTGCCGGGCATTACCGGCC
>Ga0326726_10003297_pt1 | contig 14816 bp, 11 predicted proteins | sample MHFenrmetagenome_2_FD_207603 | JGI IMG/M metagenome (GOLD analysis project Ga0326726, IMG submission 207603) | Lab enriched peat soil microbial communities from Michigan Hollow, Ithaca, NY, United States - MHF15MN | ecosystem: Environmental > Terrestrial > Soil > Wetlands > Peat | place: USA...
GCGTCTTCCGCCGTGATCGGCACGAGGATGCGGATCACGTTGCCGTAGAGCCCGCAGGACAGCAGGATCAGGCCCAGCTCGCGGGCGCGCTTCGTCAGCGCCTTCGTCAGGTCGACCGCCGGCTTCGCAGGGTCGCCGCCCTCGCACAGCTCGAATGCCACCATCGCGCCGAGCCCGCGCACTTCCGCAATCGAGGGATGCCGCCTGGCAAGCTGCTTCAATCTCGCGGTCAGCCGCGTGCCCAGCTTGATGGCGCGCGCGAAGATCTGCTCCTGCTCGAACACGTCGAGCACCGCGAGCGCCGCGGCGCAGGCGACCGCGTTGCCGGCATACGTGCCGCCGAGCCCGCCGGGGCCGCAGGCATCCATCACCTCGGCGCGTCCGACGACGGCGGACAGCGGGAAGCCTCCGGCGAGCGACTTCGCGAGCGTCGAGATGTCCGCCGCGATTCCATAATGCTCCATCGCGAACATGCGGCCGGTGCGCCCGGCGCCGCACTGGATCTCGTCCGCAATCAGCACGATGCCGTGCTTGTCGCAGAGCTCGCGCAGCCGCACGACGAATTCCTTCGGCGCAACGTAGAAGCCGCCTTCGCCCTGCACCGGCTCGAACATGATCGCCGCGACGCGCGTGGGCTCGATGTCGCACTTGAACAGCATCGCAATGGCGTCGAGCGAATCGTCCACCGAAACGCCGTGCAGCGCATTCGGGAACGGGGCGCGATAGATCTCGCCCGGCAGCGGCCCGAAACCGGCCTTGTAGGGATCGACCTTGCCGGTCAGCGCGAGCGCCATCATCGTGCGGCCGTGAAAACTCCCGGCGAACGAGATCACGCCGGATCGCCCGGTGCGGACGCGCGCGATCTTGATCGCGTTTTCCACCGCCTCTGCGCCGGTCGTCATCAGCAGCGTCTTGTGCGGCCCTGCACCCGGCGCAAGCTTGTTCAGCCTTTCGCAGAGCGCGATGTAGGGCTCATAGCCGGTCACCTGGAAGCAGGTGTGCGTGACCTTCTCGAGCTGCGCGCGCACGGCCTCGAGCACGCGCGGATGGCGATGGCCCGTGTTCAGCACGGCGATGCCGCCGGCGAAGTCCACGTAGCGGTTGCCGTCCGCGTCCCACAGCAGCGCATTCTCCGCGCGCTCGATGAAGACCGGTTGCGCCATCGCGACGCCGCGCGCGACCGCCGCGTTGCGGCGGGCGACCAGGGATTCGTTGTTTTTCACGCTGACCTCCAGGCTATCCCGCATTTTATCGTACCATCGACGGATGCCGTGGCCGATCGCGCGGCCGCCGGGAGGGGCCCATGACGACACCCGCAATCGTGGATTTTCGCCGCAACATGAAGGCCCAGGAATCGGCGCCGGCGCCGGAGCGCGTCCTGAAGGGGGAACCGAAAACCTTCGTCCGCAACTATTACGAGGACCCCACGAAGCAGTTCTGTGCCGGGACCTGGGCCAGCAATATCGGCAAGTGGCAGGTCGAGTACACGGAACACGAGTTCTGCCACCTGCTCGAAGGGCGGGTCGTGCTGACCTCGGCGGACGGGAAGCGCTGGCAGTTCAACGCCGGCGATGCCTGGGTCATCCCGGCGGGGTTCAGCGGCACCTGGGAGACCGTCGAACCGGCGCGCAAGCGCTATGCGATCTTCGAGGCGGCTAAGCCCGCGTGAAATGGGCGGTTTTTTGCAGTACAATGCCGAGGACTGTGGCTCAAGGGGAGCCGTGCACAATCAAGGAGAGCTAATGAAGTACTCAATCGGGCTGCTCGCCGCCGGAATGCTCGCGACGGCTGGCGTGGCAAATGCCGGAGACTTCTCCAGCACTGTGACGGCAGTGTCTGACTACGACTTCCGTGGCGTGTCGCTGAGTGCGACGGATCCTGCCTTGCAGGCCAGCATCGACTATGCCGGTGGAAGCGGCTTCTACGCCGGCGCATGGGTCAGCAACATCGACTACGGCAGCACCATCGACGGCGACATCGAGCTGGACCTCTACGGCGGATGGGCCGGCGAGTTCAAGAATGGCGCCGGCTGGGATGTCGGCCTGGTCTGGTACACGTATCCGGACAGTTCGAGCAGCCTCACCAAGAGCAAGATCGAACCCTACCCCGAGGCCTATGTCTCAATCAGCAAGGGACCATTCAAGGTCAAGCAGTGGTACACGAATGACTACGGCGGCACGAATCAGGACGCGCTGTACACTGATGCCAGCCTCAGTTTCGAGCTGTCCAACGGCTTTTCGCTGAACTTCCACACCGGATATAACTTCGGGGAATATTTCAAGAGGAATGTAGAGGAGTACTACGACTTCTCCGCCGGCGTCGGTTACACGGTGAGCCACTTCAACCTGGGACTGAAATACACGACCACCGGCCTGGATGGCGGACCGTTCGAGGTCTCGAGCAACGAGTTCACCAACACCGGTCGCGTCGTGTTCTCGATCGCGACGACGTTCCCCTGGGGTGAAGATTAACAGGCCCGCGGAGCGGGAAAATACTGGTTGACGTAAGGATGACGAGAATGACAGGCAGGCTGTTCGCAGCCTGCCTGTCTTCTTTTGCGGGCCCGGTGCAGGCCGTCAATCTTTCGTCGACGATCACCGCGGTTTCCGACTACGACTACCGCGGGATCTCGCAGACCGGGCGCAACCCGGCGATCCAGGCCAGCCTCGACCTGAGTTTCGACGGCGGCCCCTATGCCGGCGCCTGGGGCAGCAACGTCGATCTCGGTGCCGGCGAAGACGGCGAGGTCGACTACTACCTCGGCTACCTGAAGGAATACGACAGCGGATTCCGCTGGGACGCCGGAGCGATGCTCTATTCCTACCCTGGCGCGGGCGAACTCGATTTCCCCGAGCTCTACTTCAAGCTCGGCCGCCGCGGCGCCGGCCTCGAAGTCTGGTATTCCAACGATTGCGCCGGAACAGGGATGGATTCCGTCTACTACCGCGCCACCTACGAATGGGCGACGCCCAGCGAATGGACCATGAACTTCTGGGCGGGCTACAGCACGGGCGAGTTCTTCAAGCGCGGATTCGGCGCGGGCGGCGGCTCGGCGGACGCTTCCTACAAGGACTATGGCATCGCGCTCAGTCGCGGCTTCGGAAACTTCAATTTCAGGGTCCAGGTGAGCGGCACCGGGATCGACCCGGCCTACTCGGCGATGATGGACGACATCAAGGTGCTGATCGGCGTCAGCACGAGGCTGCCCTGGCGCGGCGACTAGCGCCGGTACCCGCCTAATTCAGGCCGTCGAGGACCGCGGCGATGGTCTCGAAGATCCGGTCCACCTGCGCGCGCTCGATGATCAGCGGCGGAGAGAGCGCAATCGTGTCGCCGGTCGTGCGCATCAGCAGCCCCATCTCGAAAGCCGCGACGAGCGCCTCGTAGCCGCGCGCGCCGGCTGAGCCCGCTCGCGGCTCGAGCTCGATGCCCGCGACCAGCCCGTAGCAGCGCAGGTCCACGACGTGCCGGCGCCCCTTCAGCGAATGCACCGCGTTTTCCCAGTACGGCGCCATCGCACGGGCCTTGTCGAACAAGCCGTCGCGGTAGAGCTTCAGCGTCGCGAGGCCCGCAGCGCAGGCGACCGGGTGCGCCGAGTACGTGTAGCCGTGGAAGAGCTCGATCGCCTGTTCAGGTCCGGTCATAAAGGCGTCATAGATCTCGCGGCGCACCATGACCGCTCCCATCGGTATTGCGCCGTTGGTCAGCCCTTTCGCACAGGTCATCATGTCCGGCACGACGCCGAATTCCTGCGCCGCGAATGCCGATCCGGTGCGCCCGAAGCCGGTGATGACTTCGTCGAAGATCAAGAGGATGCCGTGCTTCGTGCAGATCTCGCGCAGCCGCTCGAGGTAACCGCGCGGCGGCAACAATACGCCGGTCGAACCCGCGATCGGCTCGACGATGACGGCCGCGATCGTCGAGGCGTCGTGCAGCGCGACCAGGCGCTCCAGGTCGTCGGCGAACTCGGCGCCATGCGCCGGCAGGCCGAGCGAATACGCATTGCGCGCGTAGTCGTGGGTGTGGCGGATGTGATCGACGCCCGGCAGCAGCGCGCCGAAGTACTTGCGGTTGTTGACCATGCCGCCGACCGAGATGCCGCCGAAACCGACGCCGTGATAGCCGCGCTCGCGGCCGATCAGGCGCGTGCGCGCGGCGTCGCCGCGGACGCGGTGCCAGGCGATCGCGATCTTGAGCGCCGTGTCCACAGATTCGGAACCGGAGTTCGTGAAGAACACGTGATCGATGCCCCTGGGCGCGATCTCGACCAGCGCATTCGCGAGCTCGAAGGCGAGCGGATGGCCCATCTGGAATGGCGGCGCATAGTCCATCACCGCGATCTGCTTCGCGACCGCCTCGGTGATCTCGCGCCGCCCGTGGCCCGCATTGACGCACCAGAGTCCCGCACAGCCGTCGAGGACCTGCCGGCCGTCCGGCGTCCAGTAGTTCATGCCCTCGGCGCGCGCGAGCAGGCGGGGCGCCGACTTGAATTGCCGGTTGGCCGTGAATGGCATCCAGAAGGCTTCGAGCGAAGCGCGCTTCGGCAACGGGGAGGTCATGTTCGTCAGCTCCGGGACCCGGGGTGATAAGGATAATTGACACTCATCGCATGCAGGCGCGATATTACGCAAGTTCTGTTTAATATCATAGACATGCAAGGCGCCAGCGATGGCCAATGACGTCAGCGCCCGGCTGAAGGCGGTGCGCCTGATGCACGGGCTCTCGCAGCGCGAACTGGCCAAGCGCGCCGGCGTGACGAACGGCATGATCTCGCTGATCGAGCAGGGCCGGGTCAGTCCCTCGGTCGCGTCGCTGAAGAAGGTGCTGGACGGCATTCCGATGCAGCTGGCCGAGTTCTTCACGATGGATCCGTCCGCGACGCCACAGGTCTTCTATACCGCCCGCGAACTGGTCGAGCTGGGCGAGGGCGACGTCTCGCTGCGCCTCATCGCGGCCCACCGCCCAGGGCGGCGCATGGCCGTGCTGCATGAAGTCTATGCGCCGGGCGCGGACACGGGCTCCGAGATGCTGAGCCATGCGGGCGAAGAGGGCGGCGTCGTGGTCAGCGGGCGCATCGAGATCACCGTCGGCGGCCAGACCCAGGTGCTGGGCCCCGGCGACGCGTACTACTTCTCGAGCGCACTGCCGCACCGATTCCGCAATCGCGGGCGCGAGCGCTGTGAGATCATCAGCGCCGCGACGCCGCCGACACTTTGACACGGAGCGATCAATCCTTGAAACGCGAAGCAAAGACGACCAACTGGCGCGATCGCGCCTCGACGATTCAATTCCGCACGGAGGCGTTCATCGACGGCAAGTACCGGCCGGCGGCCTCCGGCGAGACCTTCGTCTGCATCAACCCCGCGACCGGCAAGGCCATCGCGCAGGTCGCCGCCTGCGGCCAGCGGGACGTGGAAGTGGCGGTCGCGAGCGCGCGCCGCGCGTTCGAGGAAGGCCACTGGTCGCGCATGGCGCCCGCGTCGCGCAAGAAGGTCCTGCAGCGATTCTCGGAGCTGATCCGCAAGCACCGCGAGGAACTCGCGCTGACCGAGACGCTCGACATGGGGAAGCCGATCTCGGATTCGCTCAAGATCGACATCCCGGGCGCCTCGCGTTGCATCGCCTGGTACGCGGAGGCGGTGGACAAGGTCTATGACGAGATCGCGCCGACGCCGCACGACGCGATCGGAATGATCACGCGCGAGCCGGTTGGCGTCGTGGGCGCGATCGTGCCTTGGAATTTCCCGCTGCTGATGGCCTGCTGGAAGCTCGGCCCGGCGCTCGCGACCGGCAACTCCGTGATACTGAAGCCCTCCGAGAAGTCGCCGCTGACGGCCTTGCGCATCGCCGAGCTCGCGGTCGAGGCGGGGCTCCCGGAAGGCGTGTTCAATGTCGTTCCGGGATTCGGCCACACGGCGGGCGAGGCGCTCGCGCTGCACATGGACGTGGATTGCATTGCGTTCACCGGCTCGACGCGCATCGGCCGGCGCATGCTCGAGTACGCCGGGCGCTCCAACATGAAGCGCGTCTGGCTCGAATGCGGCGGCAAGTCGCCCAATATCGTGATGGCGGACGTCGCCGACATTGACCGGGCCGCGAAGGCCGCGGCCGCCGGCATTTTCTTCAACCAGGGCGAGATGTGCTCGGCGGCCTCGCGGCTGCTGGTGCACGAGTCGATCCGCGACCAGATGCTCGACAAGATAGTCGAGGTCGGCCAGGCGATGGCGCCGGGCGACCCGCTGGATCCGGCGACCAAGCTCGGCGCGATCGTGGACCAGGCGCAGATGAACACGGTGCTCGGCTACATCGAGTCCGGGCGCAAGGGTGGCGCCAACCTGCGCTCGGGCGGCCAGCGCGTGCGCGAGGATTCCGGCGGCTTCTTCGTGGAGCCGACGGTGTTCGACGGCGTCACGATGGACATGAGGATTGCGCGCGAGGAGGTCTTCGGGCCGGTGCTGTCGGCGATCACGTTCAAGAGCATGAGCGACGCCGTGAAGATGGCGAATGACGTCATGTACGGCCTCGCCGCCGCGGTCTGGACGCGCGACATCACGACCGCGCACCGGGTCGCCAAGGCGCTGCGCTGCGGAACGGTGTTCGTGAACTGCTACGACGCAGACGACATCACCGTGCCGTTCGGCGGCTTCAAGCAGTCCGGCAACGGCCGCGACAAGTCGCTGCATTCGCTGCACAAGTACACCGAGCTCAAGACGACCTGGATCGACCTGTCATGAAGGTGACGGTGGCAGCCACGCAGATGGCCTGCGGCTCCGACCGCAAGGCCAACATCGCGAATGCCGAGCGGCTGGTCCGCGACGCGGCCGGCTGCGGCGCGAACGTGATCCTGATCCAGGAGCTGTTCGAATCGCCGTATTTCTGCAAGGATCACCTCGCAAAGCATTTCGAACTGGCGACGCCGATCGCGGAGAACCCGGCGATCGCGCGGCTCTCGAAGGTCGCGGCGGAACTGAAAGTCGTGCTGCCGGTATCGGTGTTCGAACGCGCGCAGAACGCCTACTTCAATACGCTCGCGATGCTGGACGCCGACGGCAGCCTGCTCGGGACCTACCGCAAGTCGCACATCCCCGAGAGCCCCGGCTACCACGAGAAGTTCTATTTCTCGCCGGGCGACACGGGCTTCAAGGTCTGGCCGACCCGCTTCGGGACGCTCGGCGTCGCGGTCTGCTGGGACCAGTGGTTCCCGGAAGCGGCGCGCGCGATGGCGCTGATGGGCGCCGAGATCCTGCTGTACCCGACCGCGATCGGCTCCGAGCCGCAGGATCCCGCGCTCGATTCGCGCTGGCACTGGCAGCGCACGATGCAGGGACACGCGGCGGCGAACATCGTGCCGCTCCTGGCCTCGAACCGCATCGGCAGGGAGCGCGGCGAGAAGCTCGAGATGAGCTTCTACGGGCATTCGTTCATCGCCGACCACACCGGCGAAGTCGTCGCCCAGGCCGACGACCACAGCGAGCAGGTGCTGACGGCGAGCTTCGACCTCGACGAGATCCGCCGCTATCGCCACACCTGGGGCGTGTTCCGCGACCGGCGCCCGGACCTGTACTGGCCGCTGATGACGATGGACGGTGCCGCCGATTGACGCTCCGCTCGCGGGCGAGGTCGCCTGCGTGGACCTCGAGACGACGGGCGGCAACGCGCTGCGCGACCGGGTCATCGATGCCGGCATCGTCCTCATGTCCGGCGGCCGCGTCGTCGAGGAATACTCGACGCTGATCAACCCCGGCGTGCGCATCCCTTACGCGATCCAGCAATTCACCGGCATCACCGAGGCGATGGTCGCCGACGCCCCGCCATTTGCCGAGGTCTGTGAGGAGATACTGGGGCGGCTCGAGGGGCGGCTGTTCGTCGCCCACAACGCGCGCTTCGATTACGGATTCCTGCGCGGCGAGTTCCGGCGGATCGGCCGCCGCTTCCGCGCGCCGGTGCTGTGCACCGTCAGGCTCTCTCGCGCGCTGACGCCCGCTGAGCGCGGGCACAACCTCGACGCCGTCATGGCGCGCTACGGCATCGAGTGTGCGGCGCGCCATCGCGCGCTCGGCGACGCGCAGGTCCTGGCGGAACTCCTGCGCATCGCGCAGGAACGCCGGCTGCAGGCCGAGCTCGACGCGATCGTCGCCAGCCTCATGCAGGCGCCGAAACTGCCGCCGCAGCTCGATGCCGGCCTCGTGGACGAACTGCCCGAGGGCCCGGGCGTGTATCTCTTCCACGGCGAAGGCGACGCACTCCTGTACGTCGGCAAGGCGAAGAACATCCAGTCGCGCGTGCTCTCGCACTTCGCCGGGGACCAGCGTTCGCGCAAGGCGATGGAAATCTCGCGCCTGGTCCGGCGCATCGAATGGATCTCGACGGCCGGCGAATTCGGCGCGCTCGTCACCGAGGCGCGGCTCATCAAGGAACGCCGGCCGCTGCTGAACCGGCAGCTGCGCGAGAGCCCGGTGCTGTGGACGATCCGGCTCGGAGAGCAGCCCGACAGCCCCCGCGCAAGCATCGAGGAACTGGATCCGGAAACGGACGGCGGCGACACCCATGGCATGTTCCGCAGCCGCAGCGACGCCGATCGAGCGCTGACCGGCATCGTCCGCGACCATGGGCTCTGTGCGAAGAAGCTGGGACTGGAAGCGGGCGAGGGCTCATGTGTCGCGTACCAGCTCGGGCATTGCCGCGGCGCCTGTGTCGGCAAGGAGCCTGCGCTCGTGCACGCAGTCCGCGTGCGGCTTGCCTTCTCGCGCCTCAAGCGACGCGACTGGCCGTTCGAAGGGCCGATCGGCATCCGCGAGCGCGACTGGAGCGGCGCCGAGGAAATCCAGCTCTTCGATCAGTGGTGTTACCTCGGAACACTGCAACCCGGCGTTGAACCCGCAGGGTTCCAACGCCGAGCTATGAAATTTGACGCTGATATCTACAGGATCCTGCTCGGCTATCTCGAACGGCCCCTGCGCGGGGCCGAGCTCGTTCACTTTGGCATTTCGCTCTCGAATTTCACGGCCCAGTCGTGATACGAGCGGATCATCATGCTGATGGACGCTTCGGTGACGCCGCCGGATAACGGGATCATCATCGTGCCCATGACGACATCGTCGCGCTGCGTGGCGGTCAACCAGCGTCGTTCCGAATTGTAGGCGTTGGCGCGCCGGCCGCCCTCGCTGGAGCAGGCCGTGCAGGCCGTGAGCAACATCACCGAGCCGTTGATCTGATCGGCGGTGGTTTCCGGGATCGCCGCGGTCCAGACGATTCCGTCCTTTTTCACCCGCAGCGAGACCATGCCGGAGTTTGCGGTTCCCTCCGTGGGATCGAAGCCGCTGTTGCGCAGGATCCTGCGCAGATCGTCGAGCGACAGCGCGAATACCACCTGGCTCGAATCGTCGGCGGCGACGGGCTGGTCCGCAAACCCGGCGAATCGCCGGCGCAGGTCGGCGCAAGCCGAGGCGGAATCGTCGAATCCGACCTTCACCGTCATGCATCGCGCCATCGCGTCAAACACCTTCGCCGAGTACTCGATATTGTTGCCGGTGACGCCGTCGGTGTTGACATCCGCCTGGAGGATCGGGTCGCCCTCGTCGTCGATGTAGACGTTGCCGCTGATCCAGCCGAGCATGGCTTCATTCATCTCGGCGACGATTGCCGGGGCAAAGGCCGCCTTCATGTCGAAACCCACGCTCAGGCGCAGGTCCGCGCAACGGTCCTTGTCGCAGGACATGAATTGCACATGCCAGCGCGTGGGGCCGCCCATGACGACGAGTTCGGGCACCTCGCCTGCGTCCGACGGCTTGGTTTCCACGGTCACCGCCTGGAATCCTGCCTCGATCAGCAGCTTTCGCATTTCCTCATGCGTCACGCCGTCCTCGTAGACAAGCGCTTGCGCGGCGGCGCTGAAGAAGAGCGCCATGGCAAAGAGCGCCGCGAACGCACCGGCTGATCCTGAAAGCGGCTTCATGAATACTCCCCTGCGCAGGCGCTGTTATTGTAACGGCCATGCCTGAATCGGTGAACAAGGGAGCGCTGTTCGTCACCGCGGCGCCCGGAACCGCGGACCTGCTCGCGGCCGAACTGCAGGCGCTCGGCGTCGCAGACGCACGCGAGGCATTTGGCGGGGTCGAGGGCTCGGCGACGCTCGGCGAGGCCTATCGCGCCTGCCTCTGGTCGCGCGTCGGCCTGCGCGTCCTGTGGCAGGTCGCGGAAACGCCGGCCTCGAGCGCGGATGAGTTGTACGAAGGCATCCGCGGCGTGGACTGGTCCGCGCACATGGGCGAGTCGGACACGCTCGCGGTCGATTTCTCGGGCAGCGTAACCGGCATCGACAACTCCCAGTTCGGCGCGCTCCGGGTCAAGGATGCGATCGTGGACCGGTTCCGCGAGAAAACCGGCGAGCGCCCGTCGGTGGACCGCGTGGCGCCGACGCTGCGCGTCAACGTGCACGTCGCGCGCAGCGTCGCCTTCGTCGCCGTGGACCTTTCCGGCGACAGCCTGCACCGGCGCGGCTATCGCGGCGGCCAGGGCGCGGCACCCCTCAAGGAGAACCTCGCGGCGGCGATCCTGCTGCGTTCCGGCTGGCCGGCGATCGCGGAGGCCGGCGGGTTCTTCGTCGATCCCTTGTGCGGTTCCGGCACGCTGCCGATCGAGGCAGCGCTGATCGCCGCCGGCATCGCGCCGGGACTGACGCGGGCGCGGTTCGGATTCGAGCGCTGGCGGCAGCATGATGCGGCGCTTTGGGCGGACATGCGCGCCGAGGCGCTTGCGCGCCGCACGACGCATCGCCTCCCCGCCGGGCGCATTCGGGGCTACGACCGCGATCCGGTCGTGCTCCGCGATGCGGCAGCCAATGCCGGAAACGCCGGCCTGGGCGGGCACGTGCGATTCGAGCGCAGCGGACTTTCGGCATTGCCGGCGGCGCCCGCGCCGACAGGGTTGATCGCGGTCAACCCGCCTTACGGCGAACGACTCGGCGAAACAGATGCCCTGCGCGAACTGTATGCGCTCCTCGGCGAGCGCCTGCGCAAGGGTTACCTGGGTTGGGAGGCCGCCGTCTTTACCGGCAATCCCGCGCTCGGACTGGAACTCGGGATCAATGCGCGGCGCACGCACAAGATGATGAATGGCCCGATCGAATGCCGCCTGCTGCGCATCCGCATCGAGACCGCGGAGTTCGACCGCCCGCGCGAGCCGGGCCGGCCGCCGCCGATCGACGCCGAGGCCGCGCGCGCGCGGCCCGGCGCCGCGATGTTCGGAAATCGCCTGCGCAAGAACCTCAAGGCGCTGTCGCGCTGGGCGCGCAGGGAAGCGGTTTCCTGTTACCGCATCTACGATGCCGACATGCCGGAGTACGCATTCGCGATCGACCTGTACCAGGCCGATCCGCAGGGATCGGCCGGGCGCTGGCTGTACGTCCAGGAATACGCGCCGCCCGCGACGGTGGATCGCGCAGGAGCCCGGGCGCGGCGCGAAGAGGCGCTGGCCATGATTCCCGAGGTGACCGGCCTGCCGATGGATGCCATCTATTGGCGCACGCGGCGGCCGCAGAAGGGGAGCCGGCAATACGAGGCGCTCGACGACAGCCGTGAACGTGTGGTCGTCGAGGAAGCAGGGCTCAAGTTCCTCGTGAACTTCACCGATTACCTCGATACGGGGCTCTTCCTCGATCATCGCCTGACCCGTGCGCGCATCCGCGACGCGGCGAAGGACGGGCGGTTCCTGAATCTCTTCTGCTACACCGGCACGGCCACGGTGCACGCCGCGGCCGGCGGTGCGCGGACGACGACATCCGTGGACATGTCGCGCACCTATCTCGACTGGGCGAAGAGCAATCTGGAGATCAACGGATTCCGCGGCGACGCGCACCGCTTCGTGCAGGCCGATTGCCTGCAATGGCTCGCCGAGGACGATGGCGGGCGCTATGAGCTGATCTTTCTCGATCCGCCGACGTTCTCGAACTCCAAGCGCATGGAGCGGGAGTTCGACGTGCAGCGCGACCACGTCAAGCTGGTCCGATCGGCCCTCGCGCGGCTCGCGCCGCAGGGCCTCCTTCTGTTCTCGACCAACTTCCGCAAGTTCAGGCTGGACGAAGAAGCGCTGACGGATCTGGCCCTCGCGGACGTCACGTCGCGGACCATCCCGCAGGATTTTGCCCGGGACGAGCGCGTGCACCACTGCTACGAGATACGCCGGGCACCCTGATCAGGCACGCTTCCCGTGCGGACCACTGCGCAGGTACATCGCAGCGCCGAGCAGGCCGGGCGCTGCGTGCGTGATGACGCGGATTGCCACCGATTCGAGATATGCCGTCATCCGTCCCTTGGCAAGGAAGCGCTCACGAAATGCGCTGCTGCGCAGGAACGGGATGAAGCGCGGCACGATGCCGCCCGCGATCATGACCGTGCGTGCGCCGTGGATCAGCGCCGCATCGCCGGCGACGCTGCCGAGCACGGCGCAAAACCGTGCGAGCGCGCGCCGTGCGATGAGGTCGTGGCCGGCGAGCGCGGCGTCGACGATCTCGGCCGGATCGCGGAAGGCCGCGCGCTGGTCGAGCGCATGCGAGAGGTCGCCGTCGGAAGCCAGCGCGGCATCGATGTGCGACAGGCCGGTGCCGGACAGCAGCCGCTCATTCGAAACGCGGTCGAAGCGCGCGTTGAGCCACATCGCAATCTGCCGTTCCTCGTCGCCCAGCGGCGCGAAGCTGACATGGCCGCCCTCGGTTTCAATGACATTCCAGCCGGCCGCAGCATCGCCGGTCAGCAGCGCGACTCCGAAGCCGGTGCCAGGCCCGAGCACGCTGACGGGACCGCAGGGCGGAGGACCGTGCTCGCCGTGCAGCGTCTCGATATCGGCCGCACCGAGTGCCGGCACCGCCCATGCGACGGCACCGAAATCATTCAGGATGTCGAGCTGGTCCAGGCCCAGACTCTTCTGCAGTTCGCGCCGGCTGAACGACCAGGCGCGATTGGTCAGGCGGATCTCGTCGCCGCCGCCGGGCGAGGCGACCGCAATCGCCGCGCATGCGGGCCGCTTGCCGATGTTTTCGAGGTAGTGCTCGGCCGCGTGCTGGAGGCTCGCGAACTCGGCGCATGGCAGCGAGCGCTGGTGCGACAGCCGCGGTGCCCCGCGCTGGGCGTCGGTCAGGGCGAAGCGCGCGTTGGTGCCGCCGACGTCTGCGACCATCGCGAGCGGCGTCCGGTCTGGACTCGCGGTCATTGTGCAGTTGCTGCGGCCACGAAGCGGATTGCCTGGCCGCCGCCGGGCGCCAGCGCGAGATCCCAGACGTCGCCGCGCTTCGCCGGACGGGTCTCGATCACGATCGAATGCGGATTGGTCTTCCAGTCCGCGTCATCGCCGTCACGATAGACCTGCGCGGAATAGCTGCGGCCGGGATCGAGGAAGTCGAGCGTGATCCTCAGCCGGCGCGCCTGCTCGTCGGTCACGCTTCCCAGGTACCAGTCGTCGCTGCTGCGGTCCTTGCGCACGATCGTGGCATAGTCGCCAACCTCGCCGTTCAACACCCTGGTGTCGGCCCAGTCCACCGGGACATCGCGTATGAACTGGAACGGGCCCGGGTACTTCGCGTAGTTCTCCGGCAGGTCGGCGACCATCTGGATCGGACTGTAAATGACCACGTAGTTCGCCAGCTGTTTTGCGATCGTCGACTGGATCGGCTGGCCGCCGCGACCGACGAGGCTCAGCACTCCCGGTGTGAAGTCGAATGGTCCCGCCAGCATGCGCGTGAAGACGAGATTCGCTTCGTGCTCGGGCGGGTTCGGCGGGTTGCCCCAGGCGTTGTACTCCATTCCGCGTGCTCCCTCGCGCGCAACCCAGTTGGGATAGGTCCGCCGCAGGCCCGTGTCCTTTATCGGCTCGTGCGAGTCGATCATGATGTGACGCTTTGCTGCCTCGGTCACCACCTTCAGGTGGTGCCGGGACATGACCTGGCCATCGTGCCATTCGAAGCGGATCGCACCATCGGGACCACGGGCCTTGACGCCGCCGGCATCGGCCACGTATCCGGTCTTGACGCTGTCGACGCCGAGGCGCGCATACAGATCGAGCGCGTCCTCGAGCTGATCCTCGTAGTGCGCAATGTTCGCTGATGTCTCGTGATGGCCGATCAGGTGCACGCCGCGCTCGCGGGCATAGGCCGCAACCGCGGGAAGATCGAAGTCCGGGTAGGGCTCGGTGAAGCTGAAGCTGCTGCCATCGGCGAACCAGTCGCCGTCCCAGCCCTTGTTCCAACCCTCGATCAGCACGCCCCGGAAACCGTTCGCCGCCGCAAAATCGATGTAGCGCTTCGCGTTCGCCGTCGTCGCACCATGCCGCGGCCCCGAGGCCCAGGTCTCCGTTCCGAGGTGCAGGCTCCACCAGATGCCAACGTACTTGAACGGCCGGACCCAGGTGACGTCGCCGAGCGCGTTTGGCTCGTTGAGGTTCAGGATCAGGTCGGACATATAGAGACCGGCAGCACTGTCGGCAATTTGCAACGTGCGCCATGGCGTCGTGAAGGGCGCCGTGCGTCGCACCCGGGCGCCTTCAGCCGCCGGCGAGAGCGACGCCTTGAGCCGCTGGCCGGAGACCCGGCGCAGCCACATCGAGGAGTAGTCGATCAGCGCAGCTTCGTGGATCGCGATGTGCAGGCCGCTTGCCGACCGGATCGTCACCGGCGTGTGTGCCTGTCCCAGCTCGACGAGCGGAGTCCGGTTGTAGAGGTATTCGTAGCGGTTCCATTCGCCTGCGGGTATCCACCAGGCGGTCGCGGGCTCGGCCACGGCGAATTCCGTCAGCTCGTCGGCGATATTCACCTGCTTCAACTGCGG
>Ga0326726_10003299_pt1 | contig 14804 bp, 9 predicted proteins | sample MHFenrmetagenome_2_FD_207603 | JGI IMG/M metagenome (GOLD analysis project Ga0326726, IMG submission 207603) | Lab enriched peat soil microbial communities from Michigan Hollow, Ithaca, NY, United States - MHF15MN | ecosystem: Environmental > Terrestrial > Soil > Wetlands > Peat | place: USA...
TTCTCTTTTTTCAACAGAGCGAGGGCATTGGTAGCAGCCATGGTGGCCATTTTATCTCGAGTTTCCCGGGAGGCACTTCCCAGATGGGGAAGGAGTACCACATTTTCACATTCCATCAGCCCCGGGGCTAAGTCCGGCTCGTTTTCAAAAACATCCAGCCCCGCGCCTGCGATTCTCTTCTCCCTCAAAGCCTTCACCAGAGCTCTCTCATCAATGATAGGCCCCCTCGACGTATTGATGAGGTAAGCGGTCGGTTTCATCATGGAGAATTCCCTCTCACCCATCAGATGATGCGTCTTTTCAGAAAGCGAAGGGTGGAGGGTAATAAAATCACTCTCCCGCAAGAGGTCGGGTAATTCTCGGTATTCCACGCCTTCTGTTTGGACAATTTTTTCTTTCTGGAAAGGATCATAAGCCAGAACCCGCATGTCAAACCCCCTCGAGCGTTTAAAGACGGTTTGCCCGATCCGTCCGAATCCAATAATGCCCAAGGTTTTCGGCTTTCCACTCCCACCGAGGCTCACATCCATTCCAAGGAGAAGTTTTGGCCCCCAAATTTTGAAACGCCCCTCTTTGACATATTGATGCCCCTGGACAATGTTTCGCGCCACGGTCATGATCAGGGTCCAGGCCAGGTCTGCTGTGGTATCGGTTAAAACACCCGGTGTATTCGTAACGGGAAGACCTAATTCGGTGGCTATCTTAATATCGATGTTGTTGTAGCCCACGGCGTGATTCGCGATCCCAAGGAGTTTGGGATTGGCCTCCATGACGGCGCGATCGATCTCTTCCGTAAGAAGACAGAGGAGAACATCGGCCCTCTCGACCCCATGGAGGATCTCTTCTTTCGACGGTGTTTCATCTTCAGGCCCAGGCCAAACATCCACTTCTGACTCTTTTCTCAACAGGGCCAGTCCTGCTTCGGGAATCAAACGGGTGACAAAAACATGCATAGCTTCTCCAAGACACCGCCAAGCGCAAAGAGCAGAGCGCATAGCGTTAATTTAATTATACTGTCTCTCGTGGCCTCACCATTAGGACGTTGGTTTGCGGTTAGAAACAAACCCCTTTACTTTCCAGCATAGGCTCGATAGATCACAGAGCCTTCTTCCCCAGAAAGGGGTCGATGATTTTCTGGCTTCGGGATGGATAAAGCAAAAATGGCGGCACTTGATCTTCTGCAGTGCCTCCTCAAACCCCTTCTCGTCTCTCTCCTCATCGAAATAGTCCGGAATCCAATATCCTAAAGAAGAAAAAGCATTCTTGTCTCCGGAATGGTAATGGTAAAAATCCATAAAATTATTGAGTGAGCTTCTGACTCCATATTCCTCGGGCTCGAGATGCCAGGGCGAACCCGGCTCCATCTCAATTGTAAGAGTGCGAATCCCTCTCACGTTGGGATACCGGCCTCGGATCATCTTCTGGAGTCGAATCGTCTGTTGAACATCTCCTTCCTTCTCAAAGGGTATACCGAGGGTGAAGAAAAGATCACAGAAGACTCCTTCGGCTTTCAACTGGTCAAGAGACTCCATCAGCGCATGATTGGAATAAGAATGCCCTTTATGAATCTTTCTTAGCCGGTCCGACCCGACCTCAGGGGAGAGGGCAATCAGGGATTTGGGACCGGGAAAGGTTGCCTTAAAGGACTGGATAAAATCGTTTGTGGGGAGTCCAAACGATTCGAAGAAACATTCCATCCTGATCTTCTCTGCCCGGATGCGGGCGAAAAGATCGAGGAAATATTGAGGCCTCCGGGGATAAGGATCGAAGCAGATATGGAATGTCTCATAGCCATAGGAGATTGCTTCGTTAATAGATTGAAGAACACGCTCCACGCTTCTAAAGGTGACTTCTTTTCTGCCCGTGATGGTCTCCAGAGAAGAACGACCGCCGCCGCACCATGTGCATTGGAAAGGACAGCCCCTCCCCACGGTGAGATGATAGATGGGCGACTTGAGCGAATACATCCAGAAATTCTTCTGCTTGGAAACTCCTTTGACATAGAAGGGTTGACCGATATAACGGATATAAGTGGGATAATTCTTCAATAAAGGGAAGTTCGTGAAGGAGATGTGATTGAGCTCTTTCTCTGAGGCGATGTAAGAGAGAGGATTGATAAGAATTCTTCCCTTCCTTCTCCAGGTGAGGTTGGGGATGGAGAAAAGATCCTTTTTCCCCTGCAAGAGTGAATTCGCCAATTCCAAAATGGGAACCTCCGCCTCGCCTCGAATGATTCCATCGACCCCGTCGAAGTTCTTCATGATCTCTTCATGAAAAAAACTGGCAGTGAACCCTCCTAAGAGAATGTAAGTCTGAGGAAAGGCGGTTTTGATCTTCTTGATATTCTCCATCACGTCGAAACTCTGATGGTGCCAGTGGAGGTCCAACGCAATGACCCGTGGGGCCTTCTCGCGAATATATTCGATGATCGAAAAATGGTGATCTTCAATCCACTCCACTCCCATGTGTACGACTTCCGTGGAAATGCCATGGCGTTGAAGAAGGTCGGCTAATCCGAGTAGGCCCATGGGCAGGAAGTTGATCCAGATAAAATCATTGATCGGCCGGTAATAGTTGGTCAGCTTGGGGACATGGAGAAAAATAAAGTCAAGTTTTCCCATTGGGGGAATTGTAAGATGCTCATACGTAATATTTCAACCTCATCTCAAAAATTGGCATTGGGGTAGGGAAAGGTTTGAAACCGTCCCCTACACAAACCTGAGGTTTGAAATTTCTAACGTTACGCTCTGTGCAGCTTTTTAAGGATGATTCTGCCGGCAATGAAGCCTGAAAGACTTGCGCCCACAATGCCGTGCGAGGGTCGGGTATAGTGGCCGACTTGATAGAGGCCCGGGATAGATGTCTGATGGGGAGGTCTTAAATTCCCGACCTGCTGCGGTGTGGATGCCAGGCCGTACATCGCACCCAATTGATTTCCGGTATATCGCTCTAAGGTCAGTGGGGTGGCGGCTTCGTAAAGCAGGAGATGGTCTCCCAGACCAGGGATGAGCTTTGATTCCAATTGTCGGAGGATTTTCCGAGAGAAATCTTCTTTAATACGACGATACTTCTCAAAATCCCCTCCTCCCCATCTCTCTTGATAGTGATAAGGAACAATGATCAGAACACTCAAAATGTGTTGTCCAGGAGGAGCCAGCGAAGGATCCAGCATCGTCGGGATGGATACCATCATGGTCGGGTTCTGGGGAATCTCACCCCTTCTCAATATCCGATCCTCTTCCTCCAAATCGGATAGAAAACGCAGGTAGGTAAAATACGGAAGGTCCATTCCTCTCAGATCCAGATCGGTGGCGATATAGAGGACAAAACAGGAAAGGGAATATTCGAGGCCGCTCCACTTTTTCGCAAACGGATCTCTTAATTCAACGGCAAGCATCTTGACCAAAAGATTCGGATTGATATTGGAGATGACCAATGGGGCCTGAAATATTTCTCCATCCTTTGTCAGCACCCCTTCGACCCTGCCATCTCTTGTCTGAATTTGATCCGCCCCTGTTTGAAGATGAATCTCCCCGCCAGAACGGAGAAAGGCATTGGCCATGGCCTCCGAGATCTTCCCCATTCCGCCCTTTGGATAAAAGACACCTTCTATCAAGGCCTTATTGATCATGACGGCGAGAAAAAGAAAAGAGAGCCTCGAAGGAGGCTCAGTGACCGGAAGGGAATGGAGAGCCATCTTGATCTCCCCTCCTCTGAAAAGGTTGTCTAAAATCGTCTGGTGACTGGATCGATGAAACCGAACCAGATTTCGGAAATAGAAGGGGAAGAAGATCTTCTTGAGGGTGGTTATTTCTGAGTATGATTTTATTTCTTCCCCAATTCGTTTGACCATAGAGAGATAGGTTTTCAACCCTTTCTCTTCTTGCGGGAAGAGGTCAAAGAGCGCATCGGTATAGGAATGAGAACCACCCGGCTGGAGATGAACTTCAAACCCGGGATAGATGTTCCGGACGTGATGGATAGGAATAAATTCAATCTCCTTATGTGCACCAATCTCATGAAGGATTTGATGAAATTCTCCACCTTCGTGACATCCCCCGACAAAGGCCCCTGTCGCATCGAAGGTAAACCCATGCCTTTTGAAGGAAACCACATACCCCCCTACCTGCTCCTCTTTTTCGAGGAGAAGGACCTTTAACCCCTTCTTCGCCAAGAGAGCTGCTGCCGTCAATCCTCCCATCCCGGCTCCAATGACGATGGCATCGTATCTCTTAGCACTTCCCATATTTCTCCCTCGAAAAAATTAAAAGGATTGGAATGAAAAAACGCGAATGGATTATAACAGATTCATTACAGAAATGTAAAAATCGAGACGTTACCCGAATTGATTCACTGATTGAAGAATATTCCTGGCCACATCGAAAACCCTCCACGACTTTCTTATCATCGCGGACCGAGCTGAATGGTTCTTCTTTTCGGATGTTCCGCAAGATCACTTTATTCTCCTTAGTCAAAAAATACTCTCCCCCCTCGAGAAGAATACAGTATTTACCCCATTTATTTGGGAGTCTGCGGGCACTAATCTGGTTTTGTGTTGATATTTTGCTCCCAAATAGCCCTTATGAAGGTTTTTTAGGTGGCGACGGTATAATCCTCTCTATGGTTCTGCTCTATCGATTTCTATTTCTTGCCAAGGGGGTGCGGAGATGAAAAGAGGATGGATCTTTGCATTGTCAGTGTTTTGGATCGCGTCATGGGCCTTTTCCCTTGCCCAGGCCGAAAAGGAGATAAAACCGACTAAGAAGCCGAAGACGGCAGCGGTGAATAGCATAGATGAAGCGGCGTGCTTCGCCTGCCATCAGGAAATCCAGAAGCTCATGAGCAGCGGAAAGCACGCGAAGTCAATAAACTGCGTCCTCTGCCATCCCGAAACCTCGGCCCATATGAAAAACAGCACTAAGAAACCGGTCACGCGCCTGGACCCGGAGGCTTGTGCCAGCTGTCATAAAGAGCAATATCAAAGCTCGCTAACCATCGGCTGGAAATCGAAGGCTAAGCTGGAAAAATCCGTCCCTACCGGCCGCTCGCCAAAGTCTGATCTATTATTGATGCCCCATGGGTTCACCAAGGAGCACAACGAGCCGCGCTCCCACGTATTCATGCTTGCTGATTACATGATTATCGACAGGGCATACGGCGGCCGTTTCCAGTTGAAGGACTGGACCTATATAGATAAAACAGGCAAACTTTGGGACCTCATTGTTGATACCGGGAAAGAGCTCCCTCAAACCGCCAAGGCGGCCAACACGGTCTGCCTGACTTGCAAAACCTCTGATGCCGTACTGAAGTGGCCTTATCGAGGGGACGCCAATCCGAATACACCCCTGAAGCGGGCTCCCAACCCGGCCGCCATCGAAATGGCCAAAGGGATCCAGTCTCCCATGGGCTGCATCCACTGCCACGATCCTCATGCTGCCAAGCCGCGGGTCATCCGTGACGCGCTGATCGAGGCCGTCGTGGATCGCCAGGAAGGGACGTATCCCTACGACCCGCAAAAAAGCAAAGAGATCACCATGGAAAAGATCTGGTTTAAGCGGGGAGGCCAGAATTTCCGGGCCATCGGCATTCTTAACAAACCCGACTCCAACCTGATGTGCGCCCAGTGCCATGTGGAGTACAACTGCAATCCCGGCCTCGACACAAAGACCATGCAGACGATCCCGGTGGACGACCGCAGGGCCAATTATTTTCCCTGGGCCAACGTCTTCGATGTGGGGAAAAAATACGAGGGGATAAAGTTTAAAGATTTCAAACATGCGATCACCGGGGCATTGTTGACCAAGCTTCAGCACCCCGATGTGGAGACCCAATGGGGAAGCAAACACGAAAGGGCTGGGGTAGAATGTAAAGACTGTCATATGCCTAAGATAAAGCAGAGGGGGAAAGAGTATACCTTACATGGAGCGAGTAGACCCCGGTATATGCTGAAAGACAGCTGCTTGCGGTGCCACCCCGACTGGACAGAGCAACAGGCAGAGTACCAGATAGACGCGATCCAGGCCTACATACGGGGTAAGATCCGCAAGGCGGAGTTCTCGCTTGGGCAGCTCATCGACACCTACGGCCTCGCTAAAGACCTAGGAGTCAGTGAGGACATTCTAAAGGAAGTCCTCAAAGAACATGATAAAGCGCATGTCCTCTGGGAGTGGTGGACGGCAGAGAATAGCGACGGATTCCATAACCCCGAGCAAGCCCGCCAATCCCTGGCCGAGTCCGTCAATGCCTCGCAGAAAGGGATCGAAATGCTGAACAAGGCGATCGGCCAGAAGATAGCCCCCAAATAATATGGCGACGTCCGTGTAACGCTACTTTGGTTCGGATGGCGAGAAACGTTCTCAAGATGGAATATTCGACACAGCCACAGATCTATCCTTAAATATTTTGGCCGTTGAAGCTCTGAATTCAACTGCGCATAACACAACTCATCGTTGGCAGCCATGCTCAGGAGTCGAGGATTACGAGTTGAAAGAGGGTGTAACGACTGAAATTAGCGGTATCTGTAAGCCATCCGTTGAATTGATGTGTTAGGCGTTTGTTTTTTAAATCATAGAAACCGTAGAATATCGACCTCTGGCTGTTCTACCCCCTCCAGCTTAACCTGCGCCTCACCGGGTGCCCAGGAGGCGGTAAATGTCGATGGCCTCGGTGATATTTTTCAAGCGTTCGCGGCTGAGCCTCTCCAGCCGGTAGCGATCCCCCAAGCGTCGCACGGTCTCCGGGCCGGCGAGAATCTGGTCGGCCCCGGCGGCTGCGGCCAACCGGGCGGCCAGGTTTGTCACCGGGCCGCTGGCGGTGAAGGTCCAGCGGGTGCCGCGGGACCCCTCGAAGCGTGTCGAGCCGACCAGCGCGAGGCCAGAGTTCACGCCCATATGGATGGATAAGGGATGCTCGCGATTTTCCCGGTTCAGGGCATTGGTGGCAGCCAGCAGGGCAAGGGCGGTGTCAGACGCTTTGATGGCATGTCGTTGGACGTCGTCTTCCTGGAAGATGGCCATGAAACCATCACCGGCCGTTTCGTTGATATCACCGCCGCCCTCATGAATACGATCCAGAAAGGTCGAAAAATAGCGTTCCACCAGCGTGTTGAGAACCTCTGGTGTCAGCCGCTCGCTCAGTCGGGCGTACCCGCTGATGTCGAGGAAGAGGGCCGAGACATCGCGCTCCCGCTTGGCTAGCTCCGGCGCCTCAGGGTTCGCAGCGACGAGGCGCTTGACGGCCTCCGGCACAAACTTGGAGAAGTGATCTTTGACCCGGCACAGCTCGCTGATCTTCCGGTCCACGGTGTGCTTGAGCTTCAACGTCGTCTGAATGCGGGCCATCAGCTCCCGCAGGTTGACCGGCTTGGTGAGGAAATCATCCGCCCCGGCCTCGATCCCCTTGATGCGATCCTCGATCCCATCCAGGGCGGTCATGATCACGATGGGGATGAGCCGGGTCTCGTCATTCCCTTTCAGGGTGCGACAGACCGTGAAGCCGTCCATGACCGGCATCATCACATCCAAGAGGATCAGATCAGGGGCCTCGGCGGCGACCCGCTGCAACGCCTCCTGCCCATTCTTGGCGCTGGCCGTTTCGTAACCAAGGTCCTCCAGTTCCTGCTCCAGATAGTCCACGTTGAACGGCTCGTCATCCACGATCAGGATCTTTGACCGCTTGACCATTTTCCCCCCATCCTGTCCTTCCCCCACCGCTTACTACCGTTCATAATAGGCATCCCAGAAGCTCATAAGGACGCGGGGGGTGAAGTGGAGGCGCTTATTTACCCCGAAGACCGCCGGTTGTTGATAGCCGATCAGTAATAGGTGCTTGTCATAGACATATCGCTCCAGCTTCTTCCAGAGGGCCGAGGCTTTGGCTGGATTATAGGTTCGTAAGGCCTCTTCGTAGAGCTGATCGAGGATCGGGTCGCGCAGGACGGAGTAGTTCGGTTTCTTGGAGTAGAGCCAAGTCATCGGCACATTTCCGGAGTGAAAGATCGTCCCCAACGGCATGCTGTAAAGCAGGATGTCAAAAGAGGGTGAAGTAGATCCGGCAAACTTGGGCAAATAGGTTTCCTTTAGGAACTCCGACAGAATTCCCCTTTTGAAGCTGCCGGTGATCCCGATCGGGCGGAGAGACACGGCAAGGATGTTCTCGATTTGACCAGGAAGATCGGGGGGGGCCAGCATCGAGAGTTTGAATCCCTTTGCATAGCCAGCTTCCTTGAGGAGCTGTTGGGCCTTGGGAACATTGAAGGGGTATGGCTGAAGGTCCGCATGATTGGGGTCCTCCGGGGCCGTGTAGCCTGCCAGGAGACGCCCGTTCCCGATCGCCCCGTAGCGGATCAAATCCTCTCGGTTGATCGCCAAGTTGATGGCCTGTCGCACTCTGAGGTCTTGCAAGGGGGTCTGGGGCTTCAAGAGATTGAAGGTCCCCAGGACCAGTTGGGGCAACCAGGCCTTTACAACCTTGCCGGTCCCTGTCTGCATAAACTCTGTCGTCTTGCGAGGATTCAGGTTGCGGATGAGATCAAGCTTCCCGTGAATCAGCAAATCAAGCGCATTTTTCGGATCCAGATAAGCGTAGATCACGCGCTTGACCTTGGGATACCCTTTCCGCCAGTAGCGAGGATTTGCCTCCAAGTGGATCTCCCGCCGCTTCCCATCCCAGCGGACAAATTGAAAAGCCCCGGTACCTACGGGATGTTTGCTAAACTCGGCTTGCCCCACCTGCCGGAAATACCTCGGGGGTTGGATGAGGCCGATGTAGGCCAACCGATACAGGAACAGACTATCCGGCTCCTTCAGGACCACATCCACCGTGTGGGAATCCACGATGCTCACCTGGGCGATTTCCGAAAACCACGCCGTGGCCCCATACGTTTGAGATGCCCGCAGGAGCGAGAAACGGACGGCCTCTGCATCGAAGGGCTCGCCATTATGAAACTTTACGTCCCGTCTTAGCGTGAAGCGGAAGGTCACATCATCGCGGCGCTCCCACCCTGTTGCCAAGTGGGGCTCGATGGCCTGGTTATCCGAGATCGAGACCAACGGCTCGAAGAGATTGCCGAGAATCTGGATGCAGGGTTCCTCGGCACAGAGGAGTGGGTCGAAGCTTGCCCCTTCTTCATAGACCCCTGTCGCAGAGTCAAAGGCAAAAGGGGCATGCGAGCTGGGGCAAAAGCGAATCGTCTGACCCCAGGCAACAGATGAGGACCCCATTAAGAGAAGGGCTGTGATAACGGCGATGAAACGAAGTGCCATCTGATGTATTCCCCCCTATCTCCTTCCCCTCAAGAGGAGAGGGGAAGAAGGTAAAGTAGTGAACCCCTACCGCAATTTTGCAAGGAACTTGACGATCTCCTCATCCATGATTTTCGCCGCCTCAGGATCTTCCCTGTTGCAACAGGTCGCATGTCCATGGGCGGAATCGACCTCGACATGGGTGAGATTATGGATGGCCTCCTTCGCCAATGGGATCCCGGCACCGTGGAACATGAGATCCTCCTTGGCCGTGATGAACAGCACCTGGGCTTTGATGGACTGTAACGCCGCTTTCGCATCTCCCTTGAATCCAGGGGTGTCCCCCACGTTGAAATCCGCGACGGCTTGCAATTGATAATAGAGATCCCTGGCATCGTGAGGGATAAGCACGGTAAAATAGTAACGCACACGTTCTTCAAACCCGCGGCGTTGTTCCGGACTTTTTAGGTTTGTTGCATACCAGCCAGCGGTGTACCACCTTGTCGACCCGACCGCGAGGGCCGTCGTGACACCCGCAGTCGGATTCGTTTCGTACATGCCCCCATGCCAGCCGCTGTCCAAGGCGATGATCTCCATCATATTCTTATTCGCTACTGAGATTTGAGGGTGAGTCCAAGGAGCTGCGTTAATGAGGATAATCCCGCGGACGAATGTGGGATAACTTACCGCAAGTTGGAATGCTCTCTCTCCACCATATGACGCCCCGATCGCCGCGAGGAGGCGATCAATGCCCAGGTATTCCCTGAGCAGCTTATACTCAACGTTGACCGCGTCGCGGACTGTGTAGCGAGGGAAATTCATCTTCAGCCCACTGTTGGTAGGGCCTGTGGTAAGATGCTGGCGGGCAAAGGGGCACCCCAGCATGTCGACCGCCACAATATAATACTTTTCCGTATCCAAGGCCTCCCCCGGACCAATGCGAAAATCCTGCGCGCGGTGATCCGAGGTGAAATGGGGCAGGACCAGTATCACATTATCCTTTTGGGGGCTCAGTTTGCCGTGAGTGACATAGGAGACCTTGAAATCCTTGACGACCTCTCCGTTCTCAAACTTAAAGTCGCCTAAGTTAGCAATCTGATGCGACGGATGCGGCCCAGCGGATCCCGGCGGTGGAGCCGGCACCCCAGCCGATGCCACGCCGGCCCACACGAACACAAGGACCAAAGAAAGGATGATGAACCTATTGACGTTCTTCAGGCTGCACATGACCTTCCTCCTTTCCAGGTGTAGAATAGAAGAGAAAGATACCGACCAATCCTCTTCACCTCGCTCATAATTTTTCCTCCTCGTTAGAGGTGTGATTCATCTCGTTTTCGACGCACGTCGTAAATGCCGCCTATGCGATGTAGGGCCCTCTGTACCGGTCCACGCAGAAACCTACCTGCTTGGGCGTTCTCGTAGAAATTTAGTGAGTCTCTCGAACAGCAGGTCTTCATCGAGGGGTTTAGTGAGGTAGTCATCACAGCCGCACTCCCGGGCCTTTTGTTCATCTCCTTTCATGGCATGGGCCGACAGGGCGATGATGGGAATGTTTTTGAGCACCTTGCTGGCTTTGAGGCGGCGGGTCGCCTCCCAGCCGTCGATAACCGGAAGCGAGAGGTCCATAAGGATCAAGTCGGGACGCTCCCGTTCCGCCAGCCGGAGCCCCTCTTCGCCGTCGGCGGCCGTGAGGATTTCATAGTCGTCCTCCAAGAGCTGCACAACCAGGTCCCGATTGAACTCCACGTCTTCCACGATCAGGATCTTCTTCATGGGTTTAACTCCTTGCTTGTTTGTCACGGTAGGTCTGTAAGGCACCTCGCAATTCTTGGATCAAGGTATCGCGATCCAGCCCCCGCTTCTGAATCACGGTGAGGACGCTTTGTTCGAGCACGGCGTGCTCGGCGGCAGTTAGCGTTTTGGCCGTGAGCACAACCACCGGGATCTTCCGGTCATGGGGATCCTGCTGAAGACGGTCGATGACCGCAAGCCCGTCCATGCGGGGCATAAGGAGGTCCAGCAGGATGACATCCGGCCGCTTCCGGGCGATCGCCTCCAAGGCCTCTAAGCCGTCCGCTGCCGCCACGACCTCATAGGGCTCGCCTTCCAGCAGCTGACGGACCAAATCCACCACGTGCGGGTCGTCATCCACCACGAGGAGGCGGTCCCGAGGAGGAGAGATGCGGGCCAGCGCGGCCAGGATCGTCTCCCGTTCGAAGGGCTTCAGGAGGTAGTCGAAGGCCCCCAGCCGATACCCCAGCCGCTTGTTGTCCACTATGGAGAGCACGATGATAGGGATGTTCTGAGTCGCGGCATTCCCCTTCAACTCTTGGAGGATCTCCCAGCCATCTTTGTGTGGCATCAAGATATCGAGGGTAATTGCAAAGGGCCTGAGTTCCCGAGCTTTCTGAAGACCTTCATCCCCGCTCTGGACCCCAACCACGCAATACCCCGCCTCGGTAAGGTTCTCTCGCAAAAGGTAGATCACGTTTGGGTCATCGTCAATGGCCAGCACCACCTTGCTCGCCTCAGACATGGCGGCCGGCTCCTCAGCGGGGGCTGCCACGATGGCCGGTGCAACTGCAAAGGCAGCGTCATAGTCGAGGGGGATTGTGATGGTAAAGGTCGAGCCCACCCCGACGGTGCTCTTCACTGTAATGTCCCCACCTAGGAGCCGAGTGAGGCGGCGGCTGATCGAGAGGCCTAAGCCTGTGCCGCTGTACTTTCGAGTGGCGCTGCTATCCACCTGACGAAACTCTTCAAAGATCAACTCTAACTTATCCTCGGGGATGCCAATGCCGCTGTCCGCGACGGCGATCTCGACATGCCCATCACGTCGCTGGGTGGCGACGGTGATCGTCCCTGCTTCGGTGAACTTGATCGCATTGCCCAGGAGGTTGATGATGACCTGCTTCAGTTTGTCATGGTCTGTGAAAAGCGGGGGCAGGCCGGCCTCCATCGCTTTTTTCAGACTTAGTCGCTCGCTCTTGACCATGGGCTCCACCGTGCGAAGGCACAGATCAACCAGCGCCTCCAGCTCGAAGCTGACCGGCTGGACCTCCGCCCGTCCGGCCTCGATCTTGGAAAGATCGAGGATGTCATTGATCAGCGCCAGGAGGTGATCGGCGCTGATGAGGATCTTGTCCAGGTTCTCGTACTGTTTCTCCGGTAGGATCTCCTTGGAGCGCCGCATCACCAGACGAGTGAAGCCGATGATGGCGTTCAATGGAGTCCGAAGCTCGTGGGACATGTTGGCCAGGAACTCCGACTTGTGGCGGGAGGCCTCTTCCAGTCGCCGGTTCGCCTCCTGAAGCTCCCGGGTGCGGACTTCGACCTTGACCTGCAAATCTTCAGCGTGACGGCTCACTTGCTGGTACAGCTTGGCGTTCTCAATGGCGATGGCCGCCTGGTCCGCCAGGGCGTTCAAGAGCTGCTGGTCCTCCTCGCGGAACTGAGACGGGGTCCGACTGGTAACGAAGAGAACCCCGATGATCATACGGTGGGCTTTCAGCGGCACCGCCACATAGGACCGGATGCCGGCCTCCTGGACGGCCTCCAGGAAGGGGCTATCCCGATATTCTTGGAGGTAATCGTGGGCCATGATCGGCGTGCCGGCCATCACCACACGCCCCCCAAGTCCTTCCCCCGGTCTGAAGCGGACTCTGGCGAGCGCCTCGGTGACCGAGCCACTGTGCGCCTGGATCGCAAAGGTGTCACTCTCCCCCTGGCGAAGGGCCAGCAGGCTGACCTCCGCCTGTAAAAGCTCGCGGGCCCGCTCGACGATCAGGTGCAGGGTCGGTTCCAGAGCCACCTGGGCGGTGATCTCCTGGCCGATCTCGTAGAGTGTCCGGGTCTCCCCGACTTTCCGTTGGAGGGCTGCTTCGTTCGTTTCCAGGCTGGCGGCCATCTCGTTAAAGGAGGTGGCCAGGCGGCCGATCTCATCTTGGGAGTCGATGGCGACCTTGACGGAGCGCTGGCCGGCGCCAATGAGGTTGGCCGCTTCAACCAGACGACGGATGGGTTTGGTCAGCCGCCGTACCCTGTTGACCACGAGAAACAGAGCGATGCCCAGGCTAAGCGCAGTGATGATCACAAAGGTTCGGGCAATGACCGCGGTGGTCCGCTGGAAGTCCAGAACGGGGTAGATGAAGTCGAGCACCACAGCCCCCTGAAAGGTTGGGGCCTGACCACCACCGCTCGGTTGATATACCGGCATGGCGCAGACCATATGAGGCCCGATTGACGACATATAGACCTTGCCGGAGTCAAGCGCCTTCGCGACGGCGAAAAAGGGTTCTCCGGCCGCAGAGCCGCGGCTGCTTCTGACTTCGCCCTTGGCCACCTTGGCGATCTCCGCTCCCCGATGGTCAACATAGCGGACTTGCGGGTAGATCATCTCGATGCTGTTGCTCCGGTCGGCGAAGCGCTTCAGGGAGCGTTCCAGTTCGCGCCGGTAGACCTCGGCCTCTTCGGCCAGGCCGTAGGCCCGGTTGGCAAAGTAATTGGGGATCGAGGGGTTCTCAGCGATGGTCCGGAGATCATTCTCCCGTTGTTTGAGATAGCGGGTGCTCATCTTGGCCGCCTCGCGGCTCGACGTGATGAACCCCACCGCAGCGAGGATCAGCATGGGAAGGACGATCAGGGGCAAGATGATCACGAGCATCTTCTTTTGGATGCTGAAGTCTCGATAGAACCTCATCCGCTTCCTACCCATATGCGACTCCTTTTTCTACTCGGCACCCACGCCCTCACCCTTCCCGTCGGTTAGCTTTGATTAGATATCCTTTGAGTGTCTAGATGGTTTCTTTGGTGTTACTGAGCCAATCACCTAAGTGTGAATGGCTGTCATCTATTGCAACCCCGGTATAATCAGTCATTCCCCTAATAAGATGTCGTTGGTAGGTCATTCTTAACCGTTGTTAAGCACCACAATGAATTCGTAAGGGTTGCCGATTACGGTTCCCAATATACACCTTTTTCTAAAATTAGGGAACAGAAGATTTCAGGAAGTTATTTTGAGGTGACGTGGGCAAAATAGAGCAGGTCTAATATGGGGGGTACTGTGGAAATGAGATAGTTAGGGTTTCTCACTTAATTTTCTAAAATGCTGCTCTGCTTTCTTGACGGCGGGCCAGAGGCCGAGATTCATCGGTCCGAAGATGATCAGGCTTCTCCTGATATGGAAAGGGTTGAGAATTCTTTTCAACATAGAGGGGGGGGAATAGAAAGACCGATTCACCTTCCAGAAACCCTCCTGAAGCTCTTCGACAGTCATCCTTTTGGGCTGAAAAACCACTGTAGCCATATCGTATTTCGACCAATCCTCAGTCAGAATCCTTCCCTCTTGCTTTAACCTCTGGTAGATCCGGGTCCCCGGAAAAGGCGTGAGAAGGGGAAGGAAGGCCCCGTCAATGTGGTTTCGTTCGGCAAATTCCAAAAAATCGTCAAACACCGAGGGATCATCGTAGTCATAGCCGAAGACGAAGGAGCCATAGACTCCGATACCGGCGTCGTGCAGTCTTTGAATCCCCCTCTCATAGGCTTCAATTCGGTTGATCCGCT
>Ga0326726_10003300_pt1 | contig 14804 bp, 14 predicted proteins | sample MHFenrmetagenome_2_FD_207603 | JGI IMG/M metagenome (GOLD analysis project Ga0326726, IMG submission 207603) | Lab enriched peat soil microbial communities from Michigan Hollow, Ithaca, NY, United States - MHF15MN | ecosystem: Environmental > Terrestrial > Soil > Wetlands > Peat | place: USA...
CGGCAACTTCCCCGACAACCTGCCATCGCGCTTCGATGGCGTCCGCTGACAAATCAGCGCCGCACTCCCATTCGATAAAGTATCCCCCATTACTCACCTTCGTAAATTCCTCATGGTCTCGAAGCTCTTCAAACGCTTCATATTCCAGATATGGAGTGACATCAAACAGGCCAACACGGCCATCTTCCGAAATAACTGACAACACCCAATCTGGTTGTGAATGAAGTTCTGCGATTCTCATTGGTCAAGTCCCTTTATTGGAAATGGTTTCTTACCGTTTACAGCCAAATTCCAGTCCGCCAGCAAATCCTCGTTATGAATTTCGATCCATGCGACAAACAGCTTGTGTTTGTTCGGCGGCAGTTCGCCAGCCAGAAGTGTGCCGTCAAGAATTGAGTAAACTGCTACTTTTCCCTGAAATCTGCATGAATGTGTGGCACATGATGTTTCTCGGTATCCCGAAAGAACATACGGATCAGAATTCCATAAAACATTGAAATAGTTGGCATTCTACCCTTTACAGTCTATTGTTTTACGATAACGGCCATCCTCGGGATTTTGGAAAAGGACGCAGGGTTTTATTTGAAATGGAAACAACATTTGTAGGCCATCAATAATGCCGGATCAAACCCGCCATCGCCACCATCGCCTTTTTTTCCCTCATCCATCGATTCCACGCCTCCAGGTTTTGCAATCCGCGTATTGTCCTCTATTTTTCAGAATGGCCTGACCTGCGAGCCAGGAAACTTCCATGTCAAACAGTAACAAGAGCATGAGTACAGAGCCCACGAAGATCCTCCTTAGTGAGGATGAGATGCCCCGCCAATGGTACAACATCCAGGCTGACCTCCCTTCCCCTTTACCGCCGCCTGTCGGCCCTGACGGGAAGCCGATCGGTCCTGACGACCTTGCCAGGGTTTTTCCGATGAACCTGATCGAGCAGGAGGTGAGCACCGAGCGCTGGATCGACATTCCTGAAGAGGTGCTCGGGATCCTCAAGCTGTGGCGTCCTTCTCCGCTTTACCGCGCACGGCGGCTCGAAGCGGCGCTCGGCACACCGGCCAAGATCTACTACAAGAACGAAGGCGTATCGCCTGCCGGCAGCCACAAGCCGAACACCGCGGTCGCACAGGCCTGGTACAACAAGCAGTTCGGCATCAAGTACCTGACCACGGAGACCGGCGCGGGCCAGTGGGGCAGCGCCCTAGCCATGAGCTGCAAACTGATCGGCATCGAATGCAAAGTGTTCATGGTAAGGATCAGCTTCGACCAGAAACCGTTCAGGAAGATCATGATGAAGACCTGGGGCGCGGATTGCATCCCCAGCCCGAGCATGGAAACGGCTATCGGCCGCCAAATCCTCGCAGAGACCCCGGACACTCCGGGCAGCCTCGCCATCGCAATCAGCGAAGCCATCGAGCAGGCAGTCGAGCGCGATGACACCCGCTACGCGCTGGGCAGCGTCCTGAACCATGTCATGCTGCACCAGACCATCATCGGCCTGGAGGCGAAAAAACAGTTCGACAAGATCGGACGCTATCCGGACATCGTCATCGGATGCGCAGGCGGCGGATCCAATTTCGCCGGCATCAGCTTCCCGTTCCTGTACGACAAGATCCACGGCAAGGATGTCCGTGTAATCGCAACCGAACCTGAGGCCTGCCCTACCCTGACCAGGGGACCTTACGTCTACGATTCCGGCGACGTTGCCAAAATGACTCCGTTCCTGCCCATGCACAGCCTGGGACACCGCTTCGTCCCGCCGGCAATCCACGCCGGTGGCCTGCGCTACCACGGCATGGCGCCGCTGGTCAGCCATGTGAAGCAGCTTGGACTAATCGAGGCTACCGCAATGCCGCAGACTGAATGCTATGAGGCGGCACTGCTCTTCGCCCATACCGAAGGGTTCATACCCGCGCCTGAAACTTCGCATGCCATCGCCCAGACCATCCGCGAAGCCAGACAGGCAAAAGCGGAGGGTAAGGAGAAGGTGATCCTCATGAACTGGTCCGGACACGGACTCATGGACTTGCAGGGATACGACGCCTACATGTCCGGCAGGATCAGCGACTATGCACTGCCCGAAGAGATGCTCCAGCGTTCGCTCGCATCGCTCGAAGGCAACCCGCCGATCGGATAGCGGGGTACCGCAAGGTTCTCATTCAACGCAAAAAGGCTGCTTCATAAGTCAGGATGAAGCAGCCTTTTTCAGTGGCATGCGTGTTCAAATGCAAAAGGGCCTCTTTTTCAGGAAGCCCTTTTGAATTCTTCACTACCGCGTAGAGACAGCCTCTTTTCACTCAGTTTCCCACTCTGCAGAAATCCGCTCAGCGGTAACGTCCGTCAGGAGGTCCGTAACCGCCGCCTTCACGAGGCATGTCCGGCAGGATCATATGGCGCTTCCTGGCGCGCTCCTGCATGAAGCGATGGTGTTCCATGCGGATCTTCTCACGATCTTCGAACGATCTTGCGGAATGGAGCCTGTTCATGTAATCGATCCTCTCCTTCGGCGTCATGAGCTGATACCCGTAAATCATTTCGGGCTCCATCATTCGGTAATGCATCGGCATTCTGTAATGCATCGGCATCCATGTGGAACTTGGCTGCGGCTCCTGTACTTCGGATGGAGGAGAAGACGGCTGTTGGGATTGTGGTGGTGGTGGCGGCGGTGGCGGCGGCAGTTGACCACGAGGCGCCATCTCCTTTTCAGAATAGTTCAGGGCTGCATTGACGGTCGCTGGCTCAATGCCGGCGCAAAGCAGCAGGGTTCCGGCAAGCAGGGGCGCCGCCAGAATCTTTTTGTTCTTCATGATTGGTCCCCCTTGATGAATGCGGGTTGATCGAAGCACTGGCCATAACCACCGCAACCCTTTCAGCAGTTACGCCACCCCGCCCCCCATCCGTCAAACCATTCACCGTTGACGGATGGAGCGAGTGCGAACCATTCATGGGGGATTGAAAAATTACTCCTTGTCGAGCTTTTCCTCTCGTTTGCCTTTTTTGGGTGATGCCGATGCATCGGAGAAGCGCAGCTCCTTCTCTTTTTCGTCGAAGGTGATCGAAATCACGCTGCCTTCAGTAAAGCGACCCTTGAGCATCTCTTCGGCGAGAGGATCCTCGACATACTTCTGCAGGGCGCGCTTGAGCGGCCTCGCTCCGTACTTCTGGTCATATCCTTTATCGACCAGGAACTCCTTGGCCTTCTCGTCGATCTGGACCTCGATGCCCATCTCGCGGAGTCGCTTGAAGAGCTTTCCGGCCGTGATGTCGATGATCTTGAAGATGTCCGACTTCTCAAGCTGGTGGAATACGATCGTATCGTCAATTCTGTTCAGGAACTCGGGATTGAACACTCGCTTCAGGGCGTCTTCGATGGTCGACTTCATCGCTTTGTAACTTCCTGTCGCGTCTTCAGGAGCCGAAAAGCCCATACCGGTACCGGCGCCGAAGCTCTTGATCTCCTTGGCCCCGATATTCGAGGTCATGATGATGATCGTGTTGCGGAAATCGACCTTGCGGCCGAGGCCGTCGGTCAGCACGCCTTCGTCGAGCACCTGCAAAAGGATGTTGAACACATCGGGGTGAGCCTTTTCGATCTCGTCGATCAGCACCACGGAGTATGGCTTGCGACGCACCTTTTCTGTCAGCTGGCCGCCCTCTTCGTAACCGACGTATCCGGGAGGCGCACCAACAAGGCGGCTTACCGAGAACTTCTCCATGTACTCGCTCATATCGGCCCTGATCATGGCGTCCTCACTGTCGAAAATGTAACGGGTGAGCGCCTTGGCCAGCTCGGTTTTGCCGACGCCGGTCGGACCGAGGAAAATGAATGAGCCGATCGGGCGTGAGGGGTCCTTCAGGCCGGCCCGCGTACGCTGGATGGCTTTGGTGATCTTCTTGATCGCCTCGTCCTGGCCGATGACCTCCTGCCTCAGCTCGTTCTCCATGTTGAGCAGTTTCTTCGACTCGGATTGTGCAACCTTGACCACCGGAATGCCGGTCATCATGGCGATCACTGATGAGATGTCGGCTTCCGTGACGTCGTAGACGCTCTCGGAAGAACGCTCCTCCCACTCCTGCTTTGCATGGTCGAGAGCATCGAGCAGGTTCTTCTCCTTGTCGCGCAGTCTTGCAGCCTCCTCGAAGTTCTGCATCTTGACGACCTTGTTTTTCTCGGCCTTGACCTCTTCTATCGATTTTTCAAGTTCAAGGATCTCCTTGGGCACATGAATATTGCTCAGGTGGACCCTGGCGCCGGCCTCGTCCATGACGTCGATCGCCTTGTCAGGCAGGAAGCGATCGGTTATATAACGTTCCGAAAGCTTCACGGCCTTCTCGATGGCGTCTTCAGAGTAGTGCACATGGTGGTGCGACTCGTACTTGCTCTTGATGTTGTTCAGGATCTGGATGGTCTCATCAACTGATGTCGGCTCGACCATGATCTTCTGGAAGCGCCTGTCGAGCGCGCCGTCCTTCTCGATGTACTGGCGGTACTCGTCAAGCGTTGTGGCTCCGATGCACTGGAGCTCCCCGCGTGCAAGCGCAGGTTTGAATATGTTGCTCGCATCGAGCGAACCGGACGCTCCGCCCGCGCCGATGATGGTGTGAAGCTCATCGATGAACAGAATCACATCGCGTGAGCGCTCGAGCTCATTCATCAGGGCCTTCATGCGCTCCTCGAACTGCCCGCGGTACTTCGTGCCGGCAACAAGGGCCGCCAGATCGAGCGCTACGACGCGTTTGTCGTAAAGCACGCGCGAAACCTTGCGCTGCACGATCTTGAGGGCCAGGCCTTCGGCTATGGCCGTCTTTCCGACGCCAGGCTCGCCGATAAGCACCGGGTTGTTCTTCTTGCGGCGGCTCAGAATCTGGGCGACGCGCTCGATCTCCTTCTCGCGACCGATAATCGGGTCGAGCTTGTCCTCCATGGCCAACCGGGTGATGTCGCGTCCGAAATTGTCGAGCACCGGGGTCTTGGTCCTTTCTCCACGTTTCGGCTCGGGCTTTTTCGATGAACGTTCTGCACTGCCGGCGGAATATGAACCCTCCATCGGCGGTTCGTCCGATTCGCTCCGGCCGGTCGTGATGCTCACCAGCTCCTCCCGAACCTGATCGTAGGTCACCCCGAACTGCTCGAGGATCTGCGCTGCGATATTGTCCTCACCTTTCAGTATCGACAGAAGAAGATGCTCCGTGCCGATGATGGTCGACTTGCAGATCTTGGCTTCGAGGTAGGTGATTTTAAGCACCTTCTCGGCCTGCTTGGTCAACGGGACATTGCCCATCTGCGTAGCAGGAACCTTCTGATGAGTGCTCTCCTCGATCTTCTGCTTTAAGCTGATCAGGTCGATCTTCAGGTTTTTCAGTATTTTGGCGCCGATTCCTTCACCCTCACGGATCAGTCCGAGCAGCAGATGCTCAGTACCGATGTAATCATGTCCCAGGCGAAGAGCCTCTTCGCGACTGAGCCTGATAACGTCCTGTACTCTATTTGAAAAATTTCCTTCCATTATGATATGTATCTATAAAATTGACGGTAAGCTTTTTTTATTGCCCTGTAGTTCACCCTGTCCCGGCCTGAGTACATTAGACGCTGTATTCACTTGACTGACTAAAATTAATTATACTAAAGACGCCATGTGAAACCAATTCCATTCAAAAAAACAGCAACGCAGAATTAATCGTTTCAGTTCGTAATTCCAAGCATCATGACCGTACGACATATTCTCCTCGACGACCATAACCCCTTGCACCGCGAACTCCCGATTTACCGGGCTGGCAAGGTCGGCACGGTAAGGCTCGACGACAGCGATTACAGGGTTTACACATCGATGGACATCTCCGCGCATGACCTGGCTGCCCTGTTTCATTATGGCGTGGTCGAGGCGCTGAACGCCCTGCCGTTCATCTCGGAATCGAATAACGGGCTGGACAGCTGGGACGAAGCTTTCCTGCCGTCGGCAAGCATCGGGTCAATGATGAAGATCATCGACGGCTTCATCGAAACGCTCGGGACGAAAAGCCCTGAGAGGGTTATGCTCGGCTGGCAGGACGACCCGGAGAAGATCGCCTACTGGCGTGCTGTCGACCCTGAAAAAGCGGTCGAATTCCTCCGGGAACTCAGGAACTTCGCGTCAGCGGCTGCGACAGGGGGCTATGATCTGGAATTCATCCTGTAACGGCGCTGTCTCAAAAGAGCTGTCACCGATGAAAAAGGGCTACTCGAAATGGCGGCAGTGTTCCCTCGTATGCATGTTCATATTCATACGATCCAATCATCCCGACGGTTGAGACATCTTTTTGGTTTACCCGAGTTATAGCGGATCGCAGATAAGGGCGGTTCGCGAACCGCCCCTGCTCACATCAAAATCTTTAAAACTTCAATGTCCGGAGTCCCGACAAATCGCGACTCCGTATTATGGGGAGGTTGACCCCACAACTATCCTACTCTACAGCGCGGGCAAAGGCAAGAGGGTCGGGATGCAGGAACCGGTACTCCAGAACCTTTTCGAGCCTGGCGCTGCTGATGGTCTTGAACGGATGTCCCTCGGTGGTTGCCAAAGGTAAAAGAGCTACTCCATGGCTTTCGGCCGCAGCGGCATAAAAATCCTTCCTCGTCGGATGACCGGGACTGCTGGCGTTGAACACCTCTCCCCAAACCCCTCTGCGGATGATTTCGGCGATGATCTGTACGCAGTCGTCAAGATGAATGAGGTTCACCGGCTGGTCGGAATCCGCGATCTCCTTCATTCGCTGCATGAAATTCACCGGATGACGACCGGGACCGATAAGCCCGCTGAACCTGACCACCGTCGTACTGAAGGCAGATTCGGAACGCAGCATCTCCTCGACAAAGAGCAGTGCCCGTCCAACCGGAGTGTCTGCAGTATCGGGGTCGAAGGCGTCATCCTCGACTACTTCGCGGCCAAGGGCAGGATAGACGGACGTCGAACTTACAAACAGCACATGCTTTACCGGTGAGTCGAGAATCGCGTCGATGAGCAGGGAAATCTGCCCGACATGGTATTCGACGATATCCTCCCTGCGTTGCGGAGGAATGTTCACAATGAGGATGTCACTGTCGAGAAACGCCTTGAGGTCCCCCTCGACCGTATCGCCGATGACGATCCGGAAAGGCTCTGCCCCTGCAACCCTGAGCGTCTCAACCTTCTCTGCTGAAGTAGTCGAACCCTTGACGCGATAGCCGTTTCCTGCAAAAAAACGGGCGAGTGGCAATCCGAGCCACCCGCATCCGAGAATCGAAATTCTTTTGTCGTTCATACCTTTTGTTTAATCAGTACTTCGTAGAGGTCGGCTTGAGTGACTGAATGTAGAGAACGAGCGATCGCATCTCTCTGGAATCCATCGGCAAAGCCTTCCCCTTCATGGCACCAATACATTTGTTGATCTTTTCACTGAGCTTGACATTCTTCCAGGCATTTTCGAGTCCTTTGCCCGAAGGGTGGCAACCATTACAACTTTGGGTATTGCCTGGCCCGCCGAGGGATGGATCCCCAAAAAGCCTTTTGCCATATTCGACCGAAGTCGTCTCTTCAGCCTTAGCGTAACCACCGAAACCAGCCATCGCGGCAAAAAGAATCGCCGCACTCATCATCGTCTTCTTCATCATCATGTCGCACCGCTCCTGATCATTGTTTATCGTTGTCGAGAAAACATCGTCACTGCGGAACTGCAACCAAATATAACGAACAAACCGGGCAAACAAGGAGAGCTGCCGCCCTGGCCGTAATTCAGGCATTCACTCTTTAACTCCATGTTCAATCAGCCGTTCGAGGCATGTTCTGCAGACGCATGTTTCGTAACGAGCCGCGAGCCATGCACGCAACTCTTCGGTCAGCGGCATGGTGGCGCACCAGCATAATTTGGATATGCCGCAATAGAACTCCTTGCCGCACATCGGACAGATTACGGTATTCGATATGCCCTCATCGGGCTTGACATGTTTGGTCATAGTCATCAATAGGCTTCTTTTATTACTACGGGTTTTAACTTCTTGCATTCAGGTGTCCCGACTCGTCGGGACGACGAACATTAACTTCTTACACTCTCTTCAGTTGGAGGCTGTTTCAAAAGGGTTGTCGAGTGCAATCTTGACCCTGGGAACGCCGAGCTCCAGCTCGGCAATTCATGCATCGGCTTCGGCCTGACAACGTAAATATTCATTATTTAGTCGGTTAGCCAAAATGCAGAACCCTTTTGAGATCCTTGAAAATGCCGAGCTGGAGGTCGGCACTCCCGGTAAAAAGAAAAAGGCGGCCTTATCTTGACTTTTGAGACAGCCTCATGACCATTCAATAAATATTCCGGACTTTAGTCCAATTTCTTCAACAAGTTTATCATGGTACTCGAAGTCGCGGAGCAAGATATTGGGCTAAAGCCCGATGATAAATTGAATCATTCTATCCCCGGACTGAAGTCCGGGGCAACTGAATGTAAGATATATCAATATAGAACGTTACCCGGATATTAATTTCCCATCTTCTCCCCAATTACCCCGAATTTCAAGCTCTTGCATCCAGGAGTCCCGAGTCGTCGGGACGACGGACATTAACTTCTTGCATTCTCTTCAGTTGCCCCGGGTTTTAACCTCTTACATTCAGGAGTCCCGACTCGTCGGGACGACGGACATTAATTTCCTACATTCTCTTCAGTTGCCCCGGGTTTTAACCTCTTACATTCAGGAGTCCCGACTCGTCGGGACGACGGACATTAATTTCCTACATTTTCTTCAGTTGCCCCGGGTTTTAACCTCTTACATTCAGGAGTCCCGACTCGTCGGGACGACGGATATCAATTTCCTACATTCTCTTCAGTTGCCCCGGGTTTTAACCCGGGGAGAAAATGGAGATTTGAATAATTAAAAATCTCTTGGGACTTCAGTCCAAAATCTTCAGTAAGCTTAATGATTGCATTTAGTTAACTGTATCAATAACTGCTCCTTCCTCGATCATCTGGCATCAACAAAAATCACGGTACGAGCGTCTGCCGGATCGCTTTGCGCCACCCCTCCAGCAAAAGCGCCCTCTCGCCCTCGTTCATCGATGGCCTGAAAGTAGCTTCCACCCGGTTCAGCGCCCGGAGCTCGCCGGCTGAACTCCATACACCCGCCTGCAGGCCTGCGAGACAAGCTGCGCCAAGCGCAGTCGATTCGATGTTCTGCGGTTTGAAGACGGGAATGCCGAGCAGGTCGGACTGGAACTGCATGAGGAATCCGTTCTTTACAGCTCCCCCGTCGACAGTCAACCCCTGCGGCTCGATCCCGGTATCGGCGGCCATCGCCATGAACACATCGTAAGACTGGAAGGCGATCGATTCAAGCGCCGCCCGGACGAGATGCTCTCGTGAAGTTCCTCGGGTCAGGCCGACAATGGTACCTCGCGCATCCATGTTCCAATGCGGCGCGCCGAGTCCCACGAAAGCAGGCACCATGTAGACTCCGCCGTTCGTTCCGGCCGATTCGGCGATCCGCTCCGACTCCGCAGCGTCGCTGATCAGCCTCAAGCCGTCCCGCAACCACTGCATCACCGCCCCTCCGATGAATACCGACCCTTCAACCGCGTAACATGACCTGCCGGATCCGTCGAGGGCAACCGTCGTCAGCAAGCCGTTGTTCGAACGGACGAAATCCTCCCCGGTGTTCATCATCATAAAGCAGCCGGTGCCGTAAGTGTTCTTGACCGATCCCGGCTCGAAGCAGCACTGGCCGAACAGGGCCGCCTGCTGATCTCCTGCCACGGCCGCAATCGGCACTCCGTCCAGCTCGCGAATGGCGCTCACTTTGCCGAACCCTCCAATCGAAGGGCGCACCTCTGGCAGCATGGTCTCCGGCACGCCGAACAGGGCTGCAAGGCCCGGATCCCAGCGACGCTCGCGAATGTCGAACAACAGGGTTCGGGACGCGTTGGTGACATCGGTCGCATGCACACGTCCACCGGTCAGCTTCCAGACAAGCCACGTATCGATCGTTCCAAAAAGAAGTTCTGAATGGGGAATGTTCGTGATACGGTCGAGGATCCAGCGGATCTTGGTTGCGCTGAAATAGGCGTCAACCGGCAGACCGGTTTTCTCCCTTATGTGCTCACCCTCCCCTGAGTAACGGTTGCAGAGGTCGCTGGTGCGGCGGCATTGCCATACGATGGCGTTGTGCACCGGCAAACCGCTCCTGCGATCCCAGACGACAGTCGTCTCCCTCTGGTTGGTGATGCCGATCGCATCGATTCGACCGGAATGGCCTGCACGGATCTCTGCAATGCAATCGACCACACTCTTCCATATCTCCCCGGGATCGTGCTCCACCCATCCCGACTGGGGATAGATCTGCGTCAATTCACGATAAGCCCTTGCGAGCACGCTCCCCGATTGGTCATACACCATGCAGGTTGTCCCGGTCGTGCCTTGGTCGATGGCGAGTATGGCCATGCGTTTTTCCGAATGGTTACTGAAATACTTTCCGCCATTTAAAATACCGATTCAGAAGCAAAATAGCCTCTCTCCGCCACTCCTCTTTATTCGCAGAAAAGTGACTGCAGATTTTCAGGACGGTCAAGGAAGACTATTCGTCTGGAAGAACTGTTGTCTGGCCGCTCGACATTGACGATAGGGCCTGCTCATTTTGTCTACTATTATTTCCACGATCCTTTCGAATGCCGGCTGTCGTGATTACGTCTCTTTGCAGAGAAACGATTGCATGCATTAACGCGTTCACTGCTGTGATTGCCCTCCTGCACTCTTCTCAAACCGTCTGCCCCCATACCGTCGTAATAGCCTGTATCCGTCGTAATAATGGGTATTGCAGCATTGGTTATCGTACGAAATCACAAAACCCCATGTCATGGAAACGAAACTCGTTTACAAACAGTCGTTTAGAAGAACAGAACATGCTGCACTATTTTTTCAGGAATAAACTTCATCTCTCTCTGCTTTCTGCGCTCGGAGCTGCGAGCTGGTCTGTCTATTTCGATATCCCGGTTAACGGATGGGCCGTTACGTCCGTCTTCCTCCTGACCTTTTCGATCTACCAGTACAACCGGCTTACCGATGATATCGAAGATGCAACGAACGACCCTGAAGGCCTGAAAAATGCCCTCAAGCATCAAGCATTCATCACTTACGTGACATTCTACCTGATTTCCCTCATTTCACTTGTCATAGCCTTTCAATTCGGGCAGACGGCGTTCTGGACAACGGCGCTTATCATTCTTATCGGATTGATCTATAATCGTAAATGCTTCCCGGCAGTTCTCTCTAGGCGATTGAACGGCGCCCGTCGGCTGAAAGATATTTACATCGTCAAAAATCTGACCCCTCCGCTCGATTGGGCGACCGCCCTTGTCTTTCTCCCCCTGATGTTCGATGGCCGTCCACTATCGTTCAAGGCCTGGATCTGCTGGGGATATGTGTTTGTCTGCGCGTTTTTTATAGAGGTGATGTGGGATATGCGGGACCGCCGCGGCGACCTGTTGAGCGGCATCAGGACCATTGCGAACTCACTATCCTTTCCGCATACCAAACAATTTCTCATCATTACGAGCCTGATCTCCGGCATTCTCATTTTCTTTTGTACGTTCACGAAAATCCTTCCGGCATCCAGCTATTTCCTTCTGTTGAATAATGTTTCCGTGATGGGTATAGCGAGTCTGTACAAGGAGAACAAGGAGCAGTTCATGCGGAAAATCAGCGATATGACCATCATACTGGCTACCGTTCTTTTCGTCTCTTTCGGTTTGATCGCATATTTTTCGAAGTAGCCCTTTTGAGATCGTTCGACGATTTGACCCGATATCCTGTCGAAACAATGCCATCAATGTTGTAAAACACGGAATGCACTTTTATCAGCCTGCGGCAGCAGCAGCAAAAAAAACATCGGATGCTTTCGGCTTCCAGCAATCCGACCATGGATAAATTTTCGGAAGATTCCTGTTCCACTTACCCACATGGAAAGTCTTGAAAATGCATCGAGCGCCTCCCTTTAGTCACTCCCACTGCTTAATGTGAGGGATTCTCAGTATTTGGCTGGTATGTCGGATTTCTGGATGCGCGGGTTTTGTCTTCAGGGCTGGCGTGGGTTCACGTGGAGCTGCCGACAGCTTCATACAGCATCACTGTTCCTGAGCGTACCGGCTGATTACCGCCTTTGCAAACTCTTCAAAATCCTGAAGATGCTCTCTGGCGACAGCAAAAACAATCGCCCAGTTCACCGCCTCATAGTTATGGACAGATATGTTGCGGAAGCCAACCGCTTTTTTCAAACGTGATGCCAGATCGATGCTGATAATACCGGCCTGGGACAACAAGTCAAATGTCTTGCCCATGGTATCCGGTGGAGGAAAATCAAGGGAACCGATAAGATGGGTACCGATATCCACGCACAATTGTACCGCCCGGGTGAGATTCAGGGTCAGAATATCCTGGGCATCATAATCGTTGACCAATGTCTCGATACTGTCGGGACATTTATCTTCAACCCGCCGTATGGCGCGGCGCAAAGACTCAAGCTTCTGTTCGATCACACTCCAATCCATGCGGCTCTCCTTTGCTGAAGGATTCTTTTCTGATAAGGCACGAAATCCGCCTGGTTATAGAGATGTTTGAGCACCAGGTCGGCATAACTGGCATCATCTCCGAGAATTCTCCTTCCTCCGAACAGTATCTGCCCAAGCAAAGGCTCGCCAACGGTCGACAGATCGACCAGATCGACCGGCCGACCAATTGCCTCGGCAAGCTCTTCGATCAATGAGATTTTTTCCTGTACATCGAGAGGCCGAGCCGCACAGACCGCTATATCCAGATCACTATCATGGTGAAAAGTCCCTTTGGCCAACGAGCCGAACAACACAGCAAGTCGAATGGCTCCGTGTCGCTCCAGAATTTCCCTGAGCTGATGGTTGATATTTTGGGTCATCAGTTACTCTTCTTCTCGTTCCTTACCATTACCTTATAAATATCAAGTCCTATGGCATATTCTCCAAATTAGCATCAGAAACACGGAATCCCGCTGTATTAACTCAAGAATCATTTGACTTGCTCCTCGCATATGAACGACGCTTAAAGAGCTATGAGCATCATCTGCAAGTTTATTGGCACATGCATTAAATTGGCACATTTAAACTTATAGACCGTCTGGTCAACGAAGAATAAAGCTCATCCATCAATGGAAAGATTCGACGAAATCGCATCGCGCTACCGGCAGACTTCGCTGGTTCAGGCTTCGGCCGGGGCAAAGCTGATCGAACTGCTCGACATCCCGCAAAATGCCGACATCCTCGACGTGGGCTGCGGCACCGGCAACCTGACGGCTGAGCTGGCGAAAAGGACAACAGGCAAGGTAACAGGAGTCGACCCATCGGGCGAGATGGTGCGTGTTGCATCCGCAGCCTTCAGCAATGAACGGACCCGCTTCATGAAGACGGACGCCGATGGTATCGGGTTCGAGGGTGAATTCGACATCGTCTACTGCAACTCTGCATTCCAGTGGTTCAGGAATCCTGGCCGTTTTCTTGAAAACGCCGGAAGGGCGCTTCGTCCAGGAGGAAGGATAGGCATGCAGGCCCCGGCAAGGCATGACTACTGCCCGGCATTTATCGAAGCTATCGAAACGTGCTGTGAAAATCCGGAGATCGGCAAGGTTTTTTCAGGGTTCCGCGCCCCCTGGTTCTTCCTTGAAACAGAAGATGGTTACCGCTCGCTCTTCGAACAGGCCGGGTTCAGGGTCCTGTTCTGCACCATCGAAGAGTCACGCAGCCGCAGGACGCCGCAACAGGTGTTCGACGTCTTCTGCTCGGGCGCAAAAGCCGGCTACCTCGACCCTGCCTGCTACGACCAGCCCTTGCCCGAAGGGTTCGAATCCCCCTTCCTCGACGGCATCATGCATGCATTCGACCATCAGGCCGACAACAACGGCATGATCGACCTCATGTTCCACAGAATCTATGTCGTCGCAGAGCGGTAACCCGGAAAGAGACAAGCAATTTATCCCTCCGCCTGCTTCTCGGTGAGATATTTCCAGTATTTGGCGGGCATGTTGGATTTCTGGAGGCGGGGGTTTTTACGTGCAGGCATGACCGACAGTTCGATTACGATTACGAAATTGTCATCAGAAAATAAGGTTGGACGTTCTGAGGGTGGTTTGTAAATTGAGTATTGAATAACAACGCATCTAATTCATGAACCAAAACTGCACACTCATTCAGGCACATCCAAAACTCCAGACAAAAGAGGGCTTCAGGGAGATGATGTACCGCGAGGTGGTAACCTCCTCAAAAATTGAAGGGGTGAACAATGCAAAAGCGGTTCTGGACAAATCCCGTAAAACGGAGAGCTCAGCGCACCAGCGCAGCGTCAAGAAGAGTAGCCATAAGCGCCCAATCTAAAGTCTGAATGGCTTTTACATACTCGTCAAACCGCTTGTCCACCAAACTCCAGTCAAATCCCTCATATCCAGCCTGCAAGGCCATCAAGGTAGCCACAAGTCTTGCAGTGCGGCCATTACCCTCTCTGTAAGGATGAATAAATAGCAGTTCCAGATGCACTTTGGCGATCTTGACCAGCACTTCCTCCTCGGAACCTGAGCAAGGAGTGTTTGGCGCCAGAACCTCTTTTTCAAATGTCTGGAGCGTATTTTCAAGAAATTGGGCCGGAGGAAAAGTGAACCCTTCTTTTGTCAGATTCACGCGTCTATGTTGCCCCGCCCATGGATATATCGTCTCGAAAAAATGTCTATGAATCGCGTCAATATCTGACACATGCAGGCGCTGATCCACTCGGAAATTATTAACCACATATTG
>Ga0326726_10003301_pt1 | contig 14797 bp, 14 predicted proteins | sample MHFenrmetagenome_2_FD_207603 | JGI IMG/M metagenome (GOLD analysis project Ga0326726, IMG submission 207603) | Lab enriched peat soil microbial communities from Michigan Hollow, Ithaca, NY, United States - MHF15MN | ecosystem: Environmental > Terrestrial > Soil > Wetlands > Peat | place: USA...
CGATGTGCTGGCGGAGCTGGACCGTCACCCACGCCGCCACCTGATGGCTTTCGAAGGGCGCGGGCAGCCAGTCGAGCCCGCCGTCGGCGAGGAAGCGCTCGAGTGGGAGCGCCTGAGCCGGATCGTGCCGAAAGGACTCGAGCAGCGACGTGAAGAGCTGCTCGGAGGGAAAGGGACCGCGATAGCGCGCGCGCGCCAGCCCCTGGTCCTTCATGAGTGAAGCAAGGAGGTTCAGCACGGCGCTGCCCGCTCCCGGCGGCAGGCGCCGCGGCTCCGCCAGCGGGGGAATGTGATCGAGCCGCGACCAATCCAATGCCCGGAAGACGCTCAGCGGCTCGACGGGGCGCCACGGCTCCTCGCCGTCGAGAAGCCACACGCGGTCGGACTCTCCCCAGGCGGGGTGCTCGTCGGCGCCGGGCTCGACGCCTATCCATCGGCCGTCGGCCGAGCGGCAGCGCGCCCAGCCCAGCGATCCGTCGAGCTTCCAGTGGCAGGCCGCGATCAAATGACCGTGGCGGTCGAACTGGACGAGCCGCCGCCGCGGCGGCCCCGCTTCGTAGCCGACGACGGTACCCCAGCGCTCCACGCGCACGGGAGGATCGGCATCGGCGAGCGTCAGGGCCAGCGCTTCGATGCGCGGTGGGTCGAGCGCGACGATCTCGGGTCGCTCGAGCCAGGCGCGCAGGCGGGGCAGGGTGCCCGGGTCCATGGTCTCGATGATGATACAATCCGCGCGTGCGTGCCTTCCTGATCGCCGCGAGTCTCCTCTGCGCCGCCTGCGCAGCGGGAGGCGCGCCCTCCAACCAGCCCTTCGCCGACATTCCCGTGCCCTCAGACTGGCGCGTGCAGACGCGCGAATCGCTGGTGATCCAGTCGCCCAAGGTGACCGCGGGCAAGATCGTCTACTACGCCGAGCTCCCGGTGGATGCCACGCTGAGCCAGGCACGCGGGCTCCTGAAAGGCGCGGGGTGGACGGAGACCAAGACCGAGCGCTTCGTCAAGGAGGACAAGTTCTCCGGCGCGTGGGCGGAGTTCGCGAAGGGACAGGACTACTGCCGCGTCACCGTGACGGAAGGCTCCGGCATGCAACAGGTGGACATCACGGTGGCTCGCCCCACCTCCGCGCGCTGATGGCCTCCGACGATCTCTGCTGGCTCCCCGCTCTCGAGCTGGCCGCGCTCATCCGCGGAAAGAAGGTCTCGCCCGTCGAGGTGACGGACGCCGTGCTGTCGCGGATCGAGCGGGTGAATCCCGCGCTGAACGCCTTCTGCACGGTGACGGCCGAAGAGGCGAGAGACGCCGGACAGGCCGCGGAGGTTGCCGTCATGACGGGTGAGGAGCTCGGAGCGCTCCACGGCGTGCCCGTCTCGATCAAGGACCTGGTCTTCACACGCCGCGTGCTGACCACCGGAGGCTCCCGGCTCTTCGCCGAGCATGTGCCGGAGGAAGACGCGGTCTGCGTCGAGCGTCTCAAGGGCGCCGGCGCCGTCCTGATCGGCAAGACCTCGACGCCCGAGTTCGGGCACAAGGGCGTCACGGACAGCCCGCTCTTCGGGATCACGCGCAACCCGTGGAATCCGTCGCTGACGCCGGGCGGCTCGAGCGGCGGCGCGGGTGCCGCCGTCGCGGCGGGTCTTGGTCCGCTCGCCGTCGGCACCGATGGCGGTGGCTCGATCCGCATCCCGGCATCTTTCTGCGGCATCTACGGCCTCAAGCCGTCCTTTGGCCGCGTGCCGCAGGGGCCCGGCTTCCCGGGTTGGGAGACCTTCTCCGCCACCGGCCCCATGACGCGCACTGTGCGCGATGCTGCCGCCATGCTGGACGCCATGGCGGGGCCCGATGACCGCGATCGTTTCTCGCTGCCGGCCGACAACGGCCCGGCCTTTCTCGAAGCCTGCGACGCGGGCCTGGCCGGGCTCAGCATCGGGTGGACGGCGGACCTGGGCTACGCGCGCGTGGATCCCGAGGTCGCCGAGCTTTGCGGCGCCGCCGCCGAGCTCTTCGAAGGGCTGGGCTGCCACGTCGAGGTGGTCACGCCAAGCTGGGATGATCCGGAAGAGATCTTCCGCACGCTGGCGCCCGCGGAGAGCTACGGCGCCTGGAGCGCGCGACTCGAAGATTCGGCGGATCAGCTCGACCGCTCGCTGGTGGCGCTCCTGCGCTACGGCAAGACCATCACCGCCGAGCGCTACCTGGCGGCCGCGCGCCGGCGGCACGAGCTTTGGACCGAGGTGCAGCGCTTTCTCGCCCGTTTCGATCTGCTGCTGACACCGACCGTGGCGGTGCCGCCATTCGAGGTGGGCCGTCCCGCCGTGAAGGAGATCGACGGCCAGCAGGTGTCGCCGCTCGGCTGGATGCCGTTCACCTTCCCCTTCAATCTGACCGGGCAGCCGGCGGCTACGGTGCCGGTGGGGATGACCTCGCGCGGGCTACCCGTTGGGCTTCAGATCGTCGGCCGCCGCTTCGCCGACCGCACCGTGCTCGCGGCTTCGGCGGCCTTCGAGGCGGCGCGGCCCTGGGCAGAGTGGCGTCCAGTCATCGGTTGACCTGACCGCGATGCGGTTCCTGCTTATCTGCCTGGGTGGGGCCGTGGGGACGGCGGCGCGTTACGGCGTGGGCGGGCTTGCCGCCCGGTGGTGGGGCGCCGAGTTCCCCTACGGCACGCTCATCGTCAACGTGACAGGCTCCTTTCTCATCGGTCTCATCCAGCAGGTCGGGCTGTCGACGCTGGCCATTCCCGACACCGCGCGGCTGGTGCTCACCGTCGGCGTCATGGGCGGCTTCACGACGTACTCGAGCTTCTCGTATGAGACCCTTCGCCTGGTCGAGGAAGGCTCATGGCTCCAGGCGGGGGCCAACGTCGTGCTCACCACCGGTCTCTGTCTCGGCGTCTGCGCGCTCGGGCTGGTGCTCGGCCGAGTCGTGGTCGGATGGAGGGGAGGACTCTAGTCATGCGGAAGCTGGACGGCGAGCAGGTCCTGATGCGCATCTTCATCGGCGAGAGCGATCGCTGGGAGCACCGGCCCCTTCATGCCGCCCTGCTCGAGCTGTTCCGCTCGCGCGGGCTGGCCGGGGCGACCATCCTCCGCGGTGTGGCCGGCTTCGGCCCCGACTCGGTAGTCCATACCGCGAATATCTTGCGGCTGTCCGCGGATCTGCCGCTGGTCATCGAGGTGATCGACTCGCAGGAGCACCTCGATTCCGTGCTGCCGGACGTGGACCGGATGATGCGCGGCGGTCTCATCACCATGGAGAAGGTCCGCGTGCTGAAGTACGACCGCACTCCGCCCGGCTGATCTTGGTCACCGGCGGGTGAGGGATCCGATCAAGCTCTTCCCCGCGGGATAGCTGCGGAGCAGCTCGTCCCGCCGTCCACTCTCGTAGTCGGCGTACTCGTGGAGGTGTCAACTGCTACACTACGATCTGCACCATACGGGAGGTGGGAGTGATCGTCCGAAAATCGATAACCGTAGCCGCGCTGCTGCTCGGAATGGGATGCGCGGTGAGCATGACGCCCGAGCAGAAGGCGACCCACCAGATCTTCGTCGAGGTGGCGCACCACTGTGAGTCCCGGTTTCACACCATCCATGTCGACCAGGTCGACCTCGATGGCGGCGTCAAGATCCACGCTGATGCCGACTCGCGCACCGAGTACCGCGCGTTTGTCGCCTGCTACGCCGATGGGCTCAAGGCCCGCGCGGAAGCGCGTCGCAAGTCGGGCCAACCGGTGCCGGAGGCGCTCACGCGGGAGCCCGACGTCGAGCTCGACTGATGCCACTGGCCACCCGGTTCCTCGCGGGGCTGGCGGCGGTGGCCACGCTCGCGGTGCCGGTCACGGCGCCTGCGGCGACCCGCGAGTATTTTGTCGCCGCCGAAGAGGTCCTCTGGGACTTCGCGCCGACCGGTGCCGGGCTCCATGCCGGCGGCGACCACCGTGGCGGCATTCCCAGGCCCTGGGCCGGCAATACACGCAAGCGCAAGGTCCGCTACATCGAGTACACCGACGCGACGTTCGCGACCCGGAAGCCACAGCCGGAATGGCTCGGCATCCTCGGGCCCATCATCCGGGCCGAAGTCGGCGACACCGTCGTCGTGCACTTCTGGAACCGCGCGCGCGGCGCGTACGGCATTCACCCGCACGGATTCCGCTACACGAAGGACAATGAGGGCGCCTTCTACGGCACCCCGGGAGGGGGCGGCCGCATCCCGCCCGGCGGGCGCTTCACCTATACGTGGACGGCCGATGAGGGGAGTGGTCCCGGACCGGGAGACCCCAGCTCTCTGGTCTGGTGGTACCACTCGCACGTGGACGAGCCGGCCGACGTCAATCGAGGGCTGCTCGGGCCCATCATCGTGACCGCGCGCGGCCAGGCCCGGGCTGACGCCTCGCCCGCCGATGTCGACAGAGAGTTTGTCGTGCTGTTCATGATCTTCAACGAAAACCGGTCGGGAGAGGCCAAGAACGAGCGCGGGCTCATGCACTCGGTCAGCGGTTACGTCTTCGGCGGCCCGCCGGGCCTCGTGATGGACAGCGGCCAGCGCGTGCGCTGGCACCTCCTCGGCATGGGCAACGAGACGGACCTGCACACCGCCCACTGGCACGGCAAGACGCTGCGCTTCCGGGGCCGCAACACCGACGTCATCGAGCTTTTGCCGGGCAGCATGGCCACCGCCGACATGCTCGCCGACAACCCTGGGACGTGGCTGTTCCATTGCCACGTGGGCGATCACATGGACGCGGGTATGTTCACCACCTTCACCGTGCGCCCGCCGTGAGCCCGCGGGGGGCGCTCTCATGGGCGCGGCGATCGTCGAGCCGTATCTATCTCTGGACATTGACGGGGTAGCACCGGCGCCGTAGCCTCGCGCGCATGAAGTCGGGGATCGCCGCCCTCTGCCTCGCAGCAACCACGCTGGCAAGGCCCGGCGAGGCGAGCGATCCGGTGGTTGTCGTGCAGGAGACACGCACGCCCGTGGTCAGCAAGCAGCACCGGAGCGTGCAGCACGTCGTCCTTCTCAAGAACGTCTCCGCCTCTCCCGTGCACGGGCTCCGCGTCACGGTCGAGTTCTACGATTTCTTCGGCAAGCTTCTGTGGGTGCGCACGGCCGTGCCGGTGCCCGCCTCGCTCGGGCCCGGCGATACCGCTACCTTGTCGCTGTCCACACCTCCGCTCGAGGCGGCAAAACAGACCCGGTACCGCTTCGCGTATGGCGGCACGTCGCACCGCGGCCGCCCCAGACGAAGGCGAGGCGGGCGTGACCCAGCGGGGAGTGGGCTCCTCACCACGCGTCTACTCGCGTCTGTGTAAAGCGCCGTTTTCCTTCGCCTCCTTTCGTGGCACCCCGGTTGCAGTTGCCAGTGCACGACGGCTCTGCAGTGAAGGGGCCGAAAGGGGGCGCACATGAAGATCAAGAGAATGCTGGTTCCACTGGACGGATCGGCGCTGGCCGAGGCGGCGATAGACGCGGCGCTGGATCTCGGGGGCAGCCCTCCATCCACTCTGATCCTGTTGCGTGCCGCCGAGGCGCACACGCTGCCCGGGGCCGATCCCACCGATGAGCAGGTCGCCGTGGTCCGTGAGGCCGAGACATACCTGGCTGCCGTCGCGGAGCGCCTCGCCAAGCGCGGAGTCAAGGACGTGGAGACCGGCGTGTGGTACGGGCCGGCGGCCACCGCCATCATCGAGGCCGCCAAGCTCAAGAAGGCCGATCTCATCGTCATGAGCACACACGGCCGGAGCGGCCTCGGCCGCCTCATCGTGGGCAGCGTGGCCGAGTCCGTGCTGCGCGGCACGACCACGCCGCTCTGCATCGTGCGCGCCCCCGGCGCCCCCGTTGAAGCGCCCAAAGGCACGGCGAAGCCCCACGAGAAGAACGAGGTTACCGTCAGATGAGCACGATGATCACGGAGACCAGCGCGCTGTCGATCACCGGGATCCGCAGAAGGCTGCACACCGCCGTCACGGGCCGGCAGATCTTCCTTTTCCACGAAGTGGACTCCACGAACTCGACGCTGAGCCGGCTGGCCCGCTCGGGGGCGCTCGAAGGCACGGTGGTGCTCGCCGAGGCGCAGACCGCCGGACGGGGACGACTCGGCCAGGCGTGGTTCTCTCCGCCGGGCGTCAACCTCTATGCCTCCACCCTCTTCCGGGAGCCGCTTCCGCTCGAGGAGGCGCCGCTTTTCTCGCTCGTCGCGGGCTTGGCTCTGGCCGATGCTGTCATGAGCGCGGGCGCGAGCCCCGCCATCAAGTGGCCCAATGACGTGCTCGTGGACGGTCGCAAGGTGGGCGGGGCCCTCATCGAATGCGTGGCACGGAGCGGAGAGGTGGAGTACCTCATCGTCGGCGTGGGCATCAACCTGAACGTGGACCTCGATGCGCTCTCCGTGGCCCTGGGTCCTGCGGCATCGACCGCGACGTCACTCCGCGCCGCGACGGGGCGGGACGTGAATCGCGACGCTTTCGTGGCCGACTATCTCAACGCGCTCGACGGCTGGGCGCTCCGCTATCGGGACCACGGGCCGGCGCCGGTGCTGCAGGCGTGGCGTGATCGCGATATCCTCACTGGACGCCAGGTCGAGATTCGCGGTGCCGGCCAGCCCTTCGTCGGTCGGGTCGGCGGCGTGGACTCCCGGGGCCGGCTCATTGTCACAGACGCCGTTGGCGAGCGCCGCACGGTGACCACTGAGGAGATCCGGCTCTGTGATTGATACCCGCACGCCCAAAGGAGACCGCTCATGAGCCGACTGCGCCGCATCCTCCACCCGACGGACTTTTCCCGGGCCTCCGGAGCCGCCTTTGCGCGCGCCGTCGCCATGGCCAAGGCCGAACGGGCCGAGCTGCTGCTGGTCCACGTGCTGGCCCCGCCGGTGCCCATCGCGGGCGAGGGATACATCTCGCCCAAGATCTACGACGACCTCGAGGCTTCGGCGCGGCAGTACGGGCAGAAGCGGCTGGCCGCGCTCCAGGCCAAGGCGCGCAAGGTAGGCGTCAAGGCGACGACGCTTCTGCTCGATGGCGTCGCGCACGAGCAGATCGCCCGCGCGGCCAAGAGGAAGAAGGCCGACGTGATTGTCATCGGCACCCACGGTCGCACCGGCTTGGCGAAGTTCTTTCTGGGGAGCGTCGCCTCGCGCGTGGTCGCCGCGGCACCGTGCCCCGTGCTGACGGTGCGCGGCCGGTAGGCGACGTGACCGGCGTCGCCACCATCGGACAAGGGCGAGCGGACAGATCACCGCCAGGTGAGGACACGAACATGAATCTCTTCGCACGCAGAAGGAGAGCACGACCATGTCATCCAACTCGCTGACCATCACCGACAACCGCACGGGCAAGGCCTACGAAGTGCCGATCGCGAACGGCGCCATCCGCGCCATGGATCTCCGCCAGATCCGGACGGGCCCCGACGACTTCGGGCTCCTGTCCTACGACCCGGCCTTCACCAACACCGCGTCGACGATCAGCCGCATCACGGAGATCGACGGTGACCAGGGCATCCTCCGTTATCGCGGCTATCCCATCGAGGAGCTGGCGGAGCGCTCCAACTATCTCGAGGTCGCCTACCTGGTGCTGCACGGCGAGCTGCCGACCCTCACCGAGATGGACCGGTGGATGTTCGACATCACCCACCACACCTGGGTGCACGAGAACCTCAAGAAGCTCATGGAGGGCTTTCACTACGACGCCCACGCCATGGGGATGCTGGTATCCGGGGTCGCGGCCCTGTCCACCTTCTACCCCGAGGCGAAGGACGGCGCGGATCCGTCCACGCGACGGCTGCAGATCGTGCGCCTCATCGCGAAGATGCCGACCCTGGCGGCCTTCGCCTATCGGCACAGTCTGGGCCTGCCCTACAACTACCCGGACAACGAGCTGTCCTATACCGGGAACTTCCTGAACATGCTCTTCAAGGCCACCGAGGCGAAATACCATCCCAACGCGACGCTCGAACGCGCGCTGGAGGTGCTCTTCATCCTGCACGCCGACCACGAGCAGAACTGCTCGACCAACGCGGTCCGCGCCGTCGGCTCGTCCCAGGTCGACCCCTATTGCGCGGTGGCGGGCGGCGTCGCCGCACTGTACGGGCCGCTGCACGGGGGCGCCAACGAAGAGGTGTTGCGGATGCTGGAGGAGATCGGCTCGAAGGAGCACATCCCCGCCTTCATCAAGGGGGTCAAGGAGGGCAAGGCCAAGCTCATGGGCTTCGGCCATCGCGTGTACAAGAACTACGACCCACGGGCCAAGATCATCAAGCGCATGGCCGACGAAGTGTTCGAGGTGACCCGCCCCAGCCCGCTGCTGCCCGTGGCCCTCGAGCTCGAGCGGATCGCGCTGGAGGACGAGTATTTCATCTCGCGCAAGCTCTATCCCAACGTGGACTTCTATTCCGGCCTGATCTACCAGGCCATGGGCTTCCCGGTGGAGATGTTCCCCGTGCTCTTCGCCATCGCGCGGACCAGCGGCTGGCTCGCGCAGTGGCAGGAGATGCGCGCGGACCCCGAGCAGAAGATCGCCCGGCCCCGTCAGCTCTACCTCGGATCGGCAAAGCGGCCGTATGTCGAGATGGGCAAGAGGGAGGAGGCCTCCCCGGGGCGGGCATGAGCGCGAGCCTGCGCTTCGATCGGGCGCCCCGGCGCGTGTACTGGGAGGTGACGCGGGCGTGTGACCTCGCGTGCCGCCACTGCCGCGCCGAGGCCGCGCCCGAGCCCGATCCGGCCGAGCTGGATCCGGAGGAAGGATTGCGGCTCATTTCAGAGCTTGCGGAGTTCGGATCGCCGCTGCCTCATCTGGTGCTGACGGGCGGCGATCCGCTCAAGCGTTCTGACTTGTTCACCCTGATCGCCGCGGCGAGGCACCGCGGCTTCGGCGTCTCCGTGGCGCCGAGCGCCACGCCGTTGATGAACGCCAGCATCGTCGCGCGGCTCAAGGCAGCGGGGGTCGATGCGATCTCGCTGAGCCTGGACGGCTCGGACGCCGCCCGTCACGATGCCCTGCGCCGGGTAGACGGCTGCTTCGATCGGACGCTCGAGGCCTCCCGGGCCTGCGCCGCCGTGGGGCTGCCCTTCCAGGTCAATACCCTGGTGAGCGAGGAGACGCTGGACGATCTGCCGGCGATCCACCGCTTGGTGACGGATCTGCGCGCCGCGCGATGGAGCCTCTTCTTTCTCGTCGCGGTCGGACGTGGGGCGGTGCTCAAGCCCATCACTGCCGAGGCCTGCGAGCGGCTCTTCGAGCGACTCCTCGACTTGAGTGACCGCGGCCCCATCATCACGACGACGGAGGCGCCGCACTTTCGTCGCGTCGTTCTCGAGCGAGCGCGGCGCGCCGGACGCGGCGAGGCGGCCGTGCCGCACGGCCATATGGGCCACGGCGCGGGCATTCGCGACGGCAACGGCATCATGTTCATCTCCCACACCGGCGAGGTGCATCCCTCGGGATTCTTCCCGCTCGCGGCGGGCGATGTCAGAAGGGCGGATCCGGTCGCGCTCTACCGCGATTCCGATCTCTTCCGAATGCTGCGTCGACCGGATCTTCTGACCGGTCGCTGCGGGCGCTGCGAGTACGCCGAGTCGTGCGGCGGATCGCGCGCCCGCGCCTTCGCGGCGACCGGAGACCCCATGGCGGAGGATCCCCTCTGCCTCTACGAGCCGACCGCGGGGGCCCGGTAGCATGGGTGTGGTCACGGCGATTGACGCGGTTCCGGGATCCACGGCGAGGCGATCACTGGTCACCGTGGACGGCAACGAGGCCGCGGCCACCGTCGCGTACAGCCTGAGCGACGTCATCGCCATCTATCCGATCACGCCTTCCTCCACGATGGGCGAGTGGGCCGATCAGTGGGCGGTCGAGCACCGGCCCAATCTCTGGGGCACGGTGCCCACGGTGATCGAGATGCAGAGCGAAGGTGGGGCGGCCGGCGCTCTGCACGGGGCCCTCCTGACTGGAGCGCTGGCCACGACGTTCACCGCGTCGCAGGGTCTGCTGCTCATGATCCCCAACATGTACAAGATCGCGGGCGAGCTGACGCCCACGGTCTTCCACGTTGCCGCGCGCTCCCTGGCGACCCAGGCGCTGTCGATTTTCGGCGACCACAGCGACGTCATGGCCGCGCGCGCCACCGGCTTCGCCATGCTCGCGTCGAGCTCGGTGCAGGAAGCCATGGACCTCGCCCTGGTAGCGCATGCGTCGACGCTCGAGGCGCGGCTGCCCTTCCTCCATTTCTTCGACGGCTTCCGCACATCCCACGAGGTGACGAAGGTGGAGCAGCTCGCCCCCGAGGACCTGCGTGCCATGATCGACGACGATCTGGTGCGGGCCCATCGTGGCCGGGCGCTGTCGCCCGATCACCCCGTGATCCGCGGCACGGCCCAGAACGCGGACGTGTACTTCCAGGCGAGGGAGACGGTGAATCCGTACTACCTCGCCTGTCCCGTCATCGTGCAGAGCGCGATGGACAAGCTCGGCGATCTCACCGGCCGCCGGTATCGCCTGTTCGACTACGCCGGGGCGCCGGATGCCGAGCGCGTGATCGTGCTGATGGGCTCCGGAGCCGAGACCGTCCAGGAGACGGTGGAGCACCTGGCAACCCGCGGCGAGAAGGTCGGCGTGCTCAAGGTTCGGCTCTATCGCCCGTTCTCGGCGGAGCATTTCCTCGCGGCCCTGCCGTCCACCGTGCGGACGCTCGCCGTGCTCGACCGGACGAAGGAGCCCGGCAGCGTGGGTGAGCCGCTCTACCTCGATGTCATGGCGACGGTGAGCGAGGCGGCGGCGCTCGGCCGCGCGCCGTTTGGGACGGCGCCGCGCGTCCTCGGGGGCCGGTACGGGCTGGGCTCGAAGGAATTCACGCCGGCCATGGTGAAGGGGATCTTCGATGAGATGGGCAAAGCGCGGCCGCTCGGGCGCTTCACCATCGGGATCCACGACGATGTGACCCACATCAGCCTCGCCTATGACCCGTCGTTTTCGACCGAGGATCCGGCCACGGTCCGCGCGGTCTTCTACGGCCTGGGCGCCGACGGAACGGTCGGCGCCAACAAGAACTCCATCAAGATCATCGGCGAAGAGACCGACAACTACGCCCAGGGCTATTTCGTCTACGATTCGAAGAAATCCGGGTCGGTGACCGTGTCTCATCTCCGTTTCGGACCGCGGCCCATCCACTCCACGTACCTGATCAGCCGCGCCACGTTCGTCGCCTGCCACCAGTTCTCATTCCTCGAGCGGCTCGACGTGCTGCGGCCGGCCGACCCCGGCGCGGTGTTCCTGCTCAATACCTCCTTCGGTCCCGGGGAGGTCTGGGATCATCTGCCCCGTGCCGTGCAGGAGCAGATCGTCGCCAAGGGCCTGCGCGTCTTCGTCATCGACGGCAACCGGGTGGCGCGTGAGGCCGGCATGGGCGGGCGCGTCAACACCGTGATGCAGACGTGCTTCTTCGCCATCAGCGGCGTGCTGCCGCGCGACGAGGCCATCGCCGCGATCAAGCATTCCATAGAGAAGACCTACGGCAAGCGCGGCGAGGCGGTGGTGCGGAAGAACTGGGCAGCGGTGGACAGGGCCCTCGAGCACCTGGCCGAGGTGACGGTGCCCGACCGGGCGACGAGCGTCGTGGACCTCCGCCGGCCCGTGCCTGTCGAGGCGCCGGGCTTCGTCCAGCGGGTCACGGCCAGGATGATCGCGGGCGAGGGGGATGCGCTTCCGGTGAGCGCGGTGCCCTGCGACGGCACGTACCCGACCGGGACAGCGCAGTGGGAGAAGCGCAATATCGCGCTCGAGATCCCCGCGTGGGACGAGGCGCTGTGCATCCAGTGCGGGAAATGCGTGCTCGTCTGCCCGCACTCGGTGATCCGCGCCAAGGTCTATGCGCCCGGGCTGCTGGACGGCGCGCCCTCAGCATTCAAGTCGGCGCCGGCGCGCTGGCGCGAGTTCGGCGACGCCCGCTTCACGCTTCAGGTGGCAGTGGACGACTGCACCGGCTGCGCGCTCTGCGTCGAGGTGTGCCCGGCGAAGAGCAAGAGCGAGGTGCGCCACAAGGCCATCAACATGACGCCCCAGGCGGAATTGCACGACCAGGAAGCGGCGAACTGGACGTTCTTTCTCGGGCTCCCGGAAGCGGACCGCCAAGTGCTCAACGCGGGCCAGATCAAGGACGTCCAGCTCCTCGAGCCTCTGTTCGAGTTCTCCGGAGCCTGCGCGGGCTGCGGCGAGACTCCGTACCTCAAGCTCTTGAGTCAGCTCTTCGGCGATCGCACCGTCATCGCCAATGCCACGGGATGCTCATCGATCTACGGCGGCAACCAGCCGACCACGCCCTGGACGATCAACCGGGACGGGCGGGGACCGGCCTGGGCCAACTCGCTCTTCGAGGACAATGCCGAGTTCGGTCTCGGCATGCGGCTGGCGCTCGACAAGCAGGCGGCGTACGCGAGGGAGCTGGTCACCCGGCTCGGGCCCGCGCTGGGCGAGCTCGGTCCGGCGCTGCTCGCCGCCGATCAGTCCAGCGAGGCGGGGATCGCGGCCCAGCGCGCGCTCGTCATGCGCCTCAAGGAATGCCTCCGTGGGCTCGCCGGGCCGGAGGCACGTGAGCTCGCGTGCCTGGCCGACGCCCTGGTGCAGAAGAGCGTCTGGATCGTCGGCGGGGACGGCTGGGCCTACGACATCGGCTTCGGCGGCCTCGACCACGTGCTGGCCTCGGGCCACAAGGTGAACGTGCTGGTGCTCGATACCGAGGTCTACTCCAATACGGGCGGCCAGATGTCGAAGGCCACGCCGCGCGGCGCGGTGGCCAAGTTCGCGGCCGGCGGCAAGCCGGGCGCCAAGAAGGATCTGGCGCTCATGGCCATGACGTACGGCACGGTCTACGTGGCGCGCGTCGCCATGGGCGGCAGCGATGCGCAGACCCTCAAGGCCTTCCGCGAGGCGGAAGCGTATCCCGGGCCGTCGCTGATCATCGCCTACAGCCACTGCATCGCCCACGGCTACGATCTGCGGCACGGCATGGACCAGCAGAAAGCTGCCGTCCTGTCCGGCCACTGGCCGCTCTTCCGCTACAACCCGGCCCTGGCCGCGGAAGGCCAGCCCCCGCTGCAGCTCGACTCCAAGGCACCGAGCCTGCCGCTCAAGTCGTACGCCTACAACGAGACCCGGTACACCATGCTCGCTCACAGCGATCCGGAAACCGCCCGGAGGCTATTGGAAGAAGCGCAAAGCGATGTGCAGGCCCGCTGGCGGATGTACGAGCATCTGGCGGGTCTGACGGCGGCCGGCACCGCGCCGGAGGACAAGCATGATTGATCTCACCACTCAGTACCTCGGACTCCGGCTCTCGAGCCCGCTCGTGGCCTCGGCCGGTCCGCTCTGCGAGGACGTGGGCCATATCCGTCGGATGGAAGATGCGGGAGCGGCGGCCGTGGTGCTCCCGTCGCTCTTCGAAGAGCAGATCACGCTCGAGAGCGACTATCTCGATCATCATCTCTCGCACGGCACCGAGAGCTACTCGGAGTCGCTCACGTACTTTCCCGACATGGGGAGCTACAACCTCGGTCCCGACGCCTACCTGGAGCATTTTCGCCGGGTCAAGGCGGCGGTGCGCATTCCCGTCATCGGCAGCCTCAACGGGGTGTCCACGGGAGGCTGGATCGATTACGCCAGGAAGATCGAGCAGGCAGGCGCCGATGCGCTGGAGCTCAACATCTACTATGTCCCCACCGACCCCGCGATGACGGCGACCCACGTCGAGGACATGTACGTGGAGCTGGTGCGCGATGTGAAGGCGAGCGTGAAGATTCCCGTCGCCGTCAAGATCGGGCACGCCTTCAGCGCGCTGGCCCATCTGGCCCAGCGGTTGGATCGTGCCGGCGCCGACGCGCTGGTGCTCTTCAACCGCTTCTACCTGCCGGATTTCGATCTCGAGCGCCTCGAGGTCGTGCCCCGGCTCACCTTGTCGAGCTCCCACGAGCTGCTCGTGCGCCTCCACTGGGTCGCCATCCTGTACGGACACATCCGGGCGGGTCTGGCGGTGACGGGCGGCGTGCACGAGGGCGAGGATGCGCTCAAGGCCATGATGGCGGGAGCCCGGGTGGCCATGATGACCTCGGCGCTGCTCAAGCGCGGCATCGATCACCTGAGCGTCGTGCGGGCCGGGATGCTGGCCTGGATGGAGGCGCACGAGTACGAGTCCATCGAGCAGATGCAGGGCAGCATGAGCTACCGCTCCGTCCGGGAGCCCGCGGCTTTCGAACGCGCCAACTACATGAAGGTGCTGAGCTCGTACGCCCTGCCCACGCAGGGAAGCCCGGGCGCAGGCGACGAGCCTATCTGGGACTGATCGTGACCGACGAGCCAACCGGGATCCCGTCATCCACATTGGGGCGGGGCCACCCCAAGACGGGACCGCGGCGCCCCTCGGCTGGACGCGTCGCCGCTCGGCGCGTAGCGATTCCGACGTGTTAGTCCTGGCGAACGCATGGCACGGTGGTTGCTGAATGGTCGAACAGTCCGCGATCCATCGGCGGGCGCGCCGGGCGGGACGGCCCGACTCGCCAGGGGAGGAGTCATGATGCGACGCCTTGTGGTGTGGCAATGGAGCCTGCTCGCGGTGATAGCTGCGCTCAGCATCACTTCGACACCGGGCCTCGCGGCCGACGAGATCGTTCTGGGCTCGGCGATTTCCCAGACCGGCAAGTACGCCCGCGAGGGCAAGTTCTACGTGGACGCCTACACGCTCACCGTGGATGCTGTCAACAAGGCGGGCGGCGTGAAAGTCGGCGGCAAGTCGTACAAGCTCGCGCTCAAGCTCTACG
>Ga0326726_10003302_pt1 | contig 14797 bp, 12 predicted proteins | sample MHFenrmetagenome_2_FD_207603 | JGI IMG/M metagenome (GOLD analysis project Ga0326726, IMG submission 207603) | Lab enriched peat soil microbial communities from Michigan Hollow, Ithaca, NY, United States - MHF15MN | ecosystem: Environmental > Terrestrial > Soil > Wetlands > Peat | place: USA...
ACAGTTTGTGAAGTGCAGCGTCCATTATCAGCAGACGCGGTTCAGCAAAATTCCGGACGCAACGGGGAATATCGTCGGCTATGAGGCGAGAGCGCTCTATTCACCCATCAGGTTCGGCATGTACGACGTTCTTGTTGTCCAATACGTGGTCAGGGACAATAAGATCGTTGTGTATATCAAGCTCGATCCGGCTGTAGATAAAGAACTCAGGAATGAGGGCGGCCCCGACAATCACAACGGAAAGTAGCAGCCATTGACAACGTCCTGATCATATCTATAGAACGAACGCTGCCCGCCGAAGGTGCCGGTCTAATTCCAGTCAAGCAGTCTTTTCTGGCCTTCGAGCTTTCTGATCTCGGTCACGTCCTGGCTCACTTCCAGGCAGCCCCGGTATTTACCTGCTGCATCGCGTACTGCAAAATATTTAATGAGAATGAACTTTCCCTGCATCTGGATCCAGAAATCAGCCACGCTCTTTGTGCCCGCCTTGAATTCGGAAAGTATCTTCTCCACCATCCCCACACTCTTGGGCGGATGGCAGTTCTGCACTTTTCTCCCGATCACGCCGGGACTTCGCGGAAAGATCCTCTCAGGAGATGCCGAATAGTAGGCGACTTCGTCATTTTCGTTCACAAAAGAGATATCCACCGGCAAATGCGTCATGACCAGGTTCACCTGTTCTGCCGTGAGCTGTCCTGTGTCGAGGTTCAGGCTCCCGACCTTCTCCGCCAGGAGCGCCTGCTGAAAAGACTCAGTAGGCTTCCACTGGGCTTCCGGCTTGATCCAGGCAAAGCCGATTTCCTCTTCGCCCTTTCTGACCTTTGCCCATTCCTCCTCGCTTAGCGTTTCGAGTGTCATGGGGAACAGAATGTGCTCCTCCTTATAGATCATGTCGTTGACCATCTTCGCGAGCGCTTCAATGGCAATCTTCTCCATCTTGTTGTCAATTACCCGTTTCCGCACGTCCTTGATAAAAGCCCGGATATCGTCATGGAGCGCCCACATGACCTTTGACGGACCGGTAACGCCTTTTGTCTCGATGATCGGGAAGAGCTGGTTTTCTTTGCGCGCAAAGTGCTTGTCGATCTGGCCAAGACGCTCGAGGATCTCCAGGAGTTTGTCCTTCTCCTTCGTGAAATCCTTTACATTCTCCGCTTCTTTCAAAATGTCTTCCACGGCCCGGTTCTCGAGCATCAGCGTATGCACAGGATGGCCTGCGGGAAGCCCGGGCACGATCTTGTGCTCCAGCGCCTCCTTGAAGACCTGCACGTGCACGTCGCAGAGGCTCTTGATCTCCGTTTCGGGCATGCCCTCGGCAATGAGCCGCTGTTCCATCTGGGCGATCTCCCAGGGAGCCACGTCCTTGATCAAGTCCTCGAACTTCTTTTTCTGAGACTCGGCGTCCTTCCCCGCATGCAGTTCCTTGATGATCCCTTTTAACGTCTCAAGCCGTACTTCCTGCTCGTCCACGCCTTCTTCACTATAGGATATCGACACAGCAACACCGGTTTCCTTTTTGATTTTCCCGGCAATATCGTCCAACAGTTTCTTCACGTCCATGCCGCCTATCATTGCGACCTTGCCCAGAGAAGCAAGCCGGCCTACGGTCTTGCGCATGATTGGGTTGTCCAGCATCTTGAATTCGGGATTAAGCTTGATTAAGAAGTCCTTCAGAAAGGGATATTGGTTCAGCAGCTCGCTCACTTTAGTTTTCGGGCTCAGGTCCATGGCGTCCTCCTTGTGTGACTACAAGTATATCTCATCATTTCAAGAGTAGATATGATTTGTGTCATGCTTCTTCTTGGAAAGACAATTAAGATTATCGTGATTTTCTATTCGAGTTATGATAGGCAGTTTGCAATGTTGATTACTTCCTGGAAACTGCTGAGGTTTCCATTCTTTTAAGCTGATAAAGCTACAACCTGAATTTGTTCACGTCTCAAAGCTTCCAAACGAGGTTATTAGGTATGATCTGCAATTCCAAAATGATTAAAATTTGCTATACTTATGTTTTACAAGTAACCGTAGTGCAGACTTCTCTATATTAAAAAAGGAGGCAACCTATGAAGAAAGCTATCCTTTCTATCAGCATATGGGCGTTGTTTTTTTGTCTTGCGCGCGTCTCTTTTGCTTATGAAACGATCCCATTTAGAAACGGCGGGAACATCGAGGGTCTGGTGGAGTTTGTGGGAAATGTCATCCCAAAGGACAAGACGTTTACCATCAGTTCGGATGTAAAGTACTGCGGGAAGGAACACCGTACGGAAAAATATCTAATAAACGCGAAGGGACAGATAAAAAATGTGATCGTCTATTTAAAGGACATTAAAGCGGGAAAGGCGGCCCCCCAAGAGACCGTAGCTGTCATCGATTCGAAATGTACTTTTGTACCCCATGTGATGATCGGGTTTAAAGGAAACAAATTTGTCCTCAAGAACGAAGATCCGGTACTCCATACGGGCCATATTTATTCCCATATTCATGGCAAGACCATGTTTAATATTGCTCTCCCGGAGAAAGGTTCAGAAATAACGAAGACCTTAACAAAGACCGGACTCATGGAATTGGAATGCGATTGCCATCCCTGGATGGAGGGTTTTGTCTATATTTTCGACCACCCCTATGTCACGATCACCGATGAGAACGGCAGATTTGTCATCAATGATGTCCCGCCCGGGGTCTACACGGTCGAAGCCTGGCATGAGTCACTGGGGACAAAAAGCATTTCGGAGGTAGCGGTCCAGAGCGGGAAAACGGTTGCCATAAAGTTGGAGTTTACCGGCAAGTAAACTCTCCGAGAAAACAAGTTCTCTAACGATCCGTGCGAAATCTGACATAATAATCCTGCTTATTCGGGTCGAGCGGTTGAACCGATCACCCGACCAGTCCATGTTTCAACTGGTATTCTGCATCTCCTATTTATCGGTCGCGGTTGCAACTTTGTAGGTGAAACTGCCAAAACTTTGCATGTTTCTTATCTTCTAAATTATCGCAAAAAAGCCCATACCGGACATCCGGTACGGGCTTTTGAATTTTGGATCTGGTCTTGAATTGTCTCTAGAACACGCCTTTGACCTTCCCGGTCTCCACGTCCACATCCACGCGGCGATAGGCCGGGTCGGACGACGTACCAGGCATGAGCGTGATGGTGCCGGCAACCGGGACCACGAAGCCCGCGCCCTTGTAGGTGAGAATGTCCCTGATGCGGAGTCTCCAGCCCTTGGGCACGCCCGTAAACTTCTTAAAACAGCCCTGAGACCTTGCCGGTGTTTACATCCACGTCCACCCGGCGGAATGCCGGGTTGGAACTCGTTCCGGGCATGAGGCTGATCGCCCCTGCGCACGGGCACAGGAACTTGGCTCCCGAGTAGATCAACACATCCCTGATGGGCAGCGTCCAGCCCTTAGGCACTCCCTTGAGGGTCGGATCGTGGGTGAGACTGAGATGGGTCTTGACCATCATGGTGGCGTAGTCGGCGTACTGGGGATCGGCTTCCAGCATCTTGGCCTTGGCTTCCGCTTCCGGCGACCAGGAAACACCATCCGCGCCGTACACTTCTGTGGCGATTTTCGCCACCCGGTCGCGCAGCTTCATCTCAAGCGGATAGAGGAACTTGAAATCTTTTTTCTCGTTGCAGGCTTCGATGACCGCATCGGCAAGTTCCAGCGCCCCCTCGCCGCCTTTGAGCCAATGCTGGGATTCCGCGCAGCGGGCGCCGGCTGCTTCGGCGGCCTTCTTGACCGCGGCCACTTCGGCGTTTGTATCGGTGTAAAAACGGTTGATGCAGACCACCGGGTTTATGCCGGACTTGCGAATGACGTTGATCATGTGGACCATGTTGGCGCAGCCTTTTTCAACCAGGCCCACGTTCTCCTTGGTGTACTCTTCGGGCAGGGCCTTGCCGGCCACCACCTTGGGGCCGCCGCCATGCATCTTCAGGGCGCGGACGGTGGTGGTGAGCACCGAAACGTGGGGTTTCAGGCCGCTGAAACGGGACTTGACGTTCCAGAACTTTTCAAAGCCGATATCCGCGGCAAAGCCGGACTCGGTCACATGGTAATCGAACAGCTTCAGGCCGACCCGGTCGGCGATGATGGATGACTGGCCGACGGCGATATTGGCAAACGGCCCGGCATGGACGAAGCAGGGGTTGTATTCAGCCGTGCACATGAGGGTGGGGTTTATGGTATTGCGCATGAAGGCGGCCATGGCATTGCCGACTTCCAGATCGCCCGTGGTAACCGGTTTGCCGCTTTTGTCGAAGGCAACGGTTATGTGGTTCAGGCGCTGTTTCAGGTCGGCGAGGTCTTTGGCTATGGACAGGATGGCCATGCACTCGGACCCGACCGCGATGCCGAACTTGGACTGCATCATGAAGCCGTCCGTCCGGCCGCCCATGCCGATGATGATATGGCGGAGGCTCTGAGCGCAGAAATCCATGATCCACCCCATCTCCACGCGAGTGGGGTCTATGTTGAGACGCTTCATCTTCGTGAGACGCTCCAACTGCTCGTCGTTATAGTTGCGCTCGTGCTGCATGCGGGAGGTCATCGCCACCATGGCCAGGTTGTGGGCGTTCATGATGTCATTGATGTCGCCGGTGAGACCCAGTGAAAACTCGGTCATGGGGATCAGCAGGGAGTTGCCGCCGCCGGCTGCGGTGCCCTTCACGTTCATGGTGGGACCGCCGGAAGGCTGACGCAGCGCGCCACCGACATTCACGCCTCGTTTGCCGAGCCCCTCCATCAAACCGCACGAAGTAGTGCTTTTGCCTTCGCCCAGCGGGGTGGGAGTGATGGCCGTCACCTCGATGTACTTGCCGTCGGGCTTATTTTTGAGACGTTCGTTGACCTTGAGAAAGTCGATCTTGGACAGGCGGCCCATGGGCAGCATCTCGTCCTTCTGCAGACCAAGTTTTTCGCGCCACTCTTCCGGAGTGGGCATTTTCTTTTCCGCTTCTTCGGAAATCTGCCAGTCGGCTAACTTTGTTGCATCATATGGCATAGCAATTCCTCCCTTGTCAATAGTTTACTGTTTAAACTGCTCAACAGTTCAAACCGTTTGAACGGTTTATTTTAGTAGCTGATCAGGAGCTTCATGAGCTTCTCGTTCATGGCGTGCACGTTCCTGCTTGCGATACGGGCCATGGTCTTCATGATCTTGTACATCATGTTCGTATCGCTCTTCTCGAGCGCCTTGAAGTCGTCGGTCTTGATGCGGTAGACTTCAGTGGTCTCGATGGCCGTGGCGTCCGCGCCGTGGGTCTGCTTGTCCTCGATAACGGCAAGCTCACCGAAGATATGATTTTCCATGAGGATGGCGAGGGGCTGCTTCCAGCCGTCGGCGGTGGTCTTCGAAATTTCCACCTTCCCGCTCTTCACCAGGTAGATGCCTTTGGTGGGCTCGCCTTCTTTGAAGATGGACTTCCCTTTTGCATGGTTCTCAACGACGATCTTCTGCGCCATCATGCCGAGCTCGGCATCGGTCAGATCGCTGAAGAGAATCTGTTTCTTGAGTTCCGATTTGTCGGCCATTGTTGCCTCCTCGCTGGAAAACCGTTTATATTAACCGCTGTGCTCGCTGAGCACGCGGAGATTAGACCTTGAATCTCGGCTGTTGAATCTTGAATGTTTTACTCAACGCTCTCTGCGTCCTCTGCGATAAAATTTAATTTTATGCTTTTTCGATCCGCACCGCCGAGACCTTAAACGACGGGATCTTGGCTATGGGATCGAGTGAGCTGCTGCTCGTAAGCACGTTGGCTGCCGCTTCCTTGAAGTGGAAGGGAATGAACACGACGCCTTTTGCCGGCCTCTTCGACACCAGCGCCTTTACGGTGATGGAGCCCCTGCGCGAGCTCACCTTCACTTGCGATCCGCCCTCGATAGAAAGCGTCCGGGCATCATCAGGATTGATCTCGACATAGGACTCGGGCGAAACCGTATTAATCGCTTTTACCCGGCGTGTCATGCCGCCGGTGTGGTACTGGAACAACTGCCGCCCCGTGGTCAGGATGAACGGATAGTCCTTGTCGGTAAGCTCCACCGACTGTTTGTATTTTACGAGCGTGAGCCTGCCCTTGCCGCGCGGGAACCCGCCCTTGAACAGGAACTGCGTCCCCGGATGTTCCGGCGTGGGACACGGCCATTGGAGTCCGCCATCCTCGAGCCTGGCGTAGCTCATGCCCGCCATCGCTGGCCATGCCTGGCCGATCTCGCGGAAGATCTCGACGGTATGCGGGTAGGACATCTCGTAGCCCATCCGCTTTGAAAGTTCCATGATGATGAGCGAGTCCTTCATCGCATCCCCGGGAGAGTTTACCGCCCTTCTCACGCGCTGAACTCGGCGCTCGGTGTTCGTGAACGTCCCGACCTTTTCAGCAAACGATGAGGCGGGCAATACGACGTGCGCCAGCTCGGCCGTCTCGGTCATGAAGATGTCCTGTACGACGAGAAAATCGACCGCCTTGAGCGCCTTGGTGGTATGGGCAACATCGGGATCGCTGATGACCGGGTTTTCTCCCATGATGTATAGTGCCTTGATGATGCCTTTTTCCGCGGCCGGAAGCATATCCGTGGCGGTGAGCCCCTCCTTGTCGGAGAGCTTTGCCTTCCACAGGGCCTCGAACTTCTCCCGGATCGCCGGTATGCTCACGCGCTGATACCCGGGATACATGTTCGGGATGCATCCCATGTCCGTGGCACCCTGGACATTGTTCTGGCCGCGCAACGGGTTGACGCCCGCGCTCTCCTTGCCGAGGTTCCCGGTCATGAGCGCCAGATTGGCGATGGAGAACACGTTCTCCGTGCCGTGGGCATGCTGGGTGATCCCCATCGTATAGTAGATGCCGGCGCGGTCCGAGCTCCCATACATGCGCGCGGCCTTGATGATCGTCTCCGCAGGCACGCCAGTGATCTTCGAGGCGGCCTCGGGCGTGAACTCTTCGATATTTTTTCTGAACTCCTCATCGAACCCCTCGGTCATGGAAGCGATGAAGTCTTTCTTGATCAGGCCTTCCTTCAGGACCACGTGCATCATCCCGTTCAAAAGCGCCACGTCCGTGCCGGGCTTGTGCTGCATCCAGATGTCCGCGAACCGGACCATCGGGACCCGCCTCGGATCGGCGATGATGATCTTCGCTCCCTTGCGTTTTGCCTTGATCATCCGGAGCGCGACGATGGGGTGGTTCTCCTTGGTGTTCGAGCCGATAACGAATAGCACGTCGTTGTTCTCGATCTCAGCCATGGAGTTCGTCATTGCCCCGGAACCGAATACGGTGGCCAGACCGGCCACAGTCGAGCTGTGTCAGTAGCGCGCGCAGTGGTCGACGTTGTTCGTGCCGATGCCTGCGCGGATGAATTTCTGGAAGAGGTAGTTTTCTTCGTTCGTGCACCGGGCCGAAGAAAGGCCGCCGATGGCATCGGGACCGTGTTTCTCTTTGATGGCGCTCAGGCGTTCGGCAATGAGGGCGAAGGCCTCGTCCCAAGAAGCGGGGACGAACGCGCCGTCCTTCTTGATGAGCGGCGTCGTGAGCCGGTCCGGGCTGTTGATAAAGCTGTATCCGAACCGTCCCTTGACGCACAGCCAGCCTTCGTTGATCGTGTCCTGGCGCGAGGTGACGCGGACCACTTCGTTTCTGCTCACATGCAGGGTGAGGTTGCACCCGCACCCGCAGTAGCCGCAAACGGTCTCGACCTCCTTCACGTCCTTCTGCCTTCCCTTGCCGAGCGACTGCTTGCCCATGAGAGCGCCCGTGGGGCAGACGGAGACGCACTGGCCACAGAACTCGCAGTCCAAGTCCTTTTCAAAGGGCGGCGTTACCTTGGCGGTGAAGCCTCTCCCCGCGATATCGATCGCGCCGAGGCCCTGGATCTCTTCGCACACGCGCACGCACTTGCCGCACAGGATGCACTTCTCCATGTCGCGCTCGATGAACGGGTTCATGTCTTTTTTCGTATATTGCCGCCGCTCTCCGGCGAACCGGTTTGACCGGATCTCGTAGAAGTAGGCCAGTTCCTGGAGCGTGCAGTCGCCGGCCCGCTCGCAGACCATACAGTCGTTGGGGTGGTCGGACAGGAGAAGTTCGACGATGGTGCGGCGCTGGCGCTCGATCTGCTCGTTCGTGGTCTCGACTTCCATTCCCTCGGTGACCGGCGTGGTGCACGCGGTCACCGGCCTGGGCATGCCCTTCACCTGGATGAGGCAGAGCCTGCATCCGCCGTGGGGCTCGAGCCTCGGGTCGTCGCAGAGCGTCGGGATGTAGATATCATTTCGCCGCGCGGCGTCAAGGATTGTTATATTGTCAGGGACGGTAATTTTTTTGCCGTTGATAGAAAGATTTGCCATAGCTTACCCTTTTTTGATCGCCTTGAACTTACAGGTCTCGAAGCAGGCGCCGCACTTGATGCAGATGTCCTGGATGATCTTGTGCGGCTTTTTCTTCTCGCCGATGATGGCGCCCGCGGGACAGACCCGCGTGCAGGCCGTGCATCCTTTGCAAAACTCCTCCAGAATGCTGTAGGAGAGAAGGTCTTTGCATACGCCGGCGGGGCAGCGCTTTTCGTAGATGTGCGCCTCGTATTCATCGCGGTAGTACCTGATCGTGGAGAGGACCGGGTTCGGCGCGCTCTGGCCGAGGCCGCAGAGCGACGCAGTCTTCACGTCGCTGGAGAGCGTCTCGAGCAGTTCGATATCGCCTTCCCTGCCCTTGCCTTCGGTGATCCGCGTTAAAATTTCAAGGAGCCGCTTGGTCCCGATCCGGCAGGGTATGCATTTGCCGCAGGACTCGGATTTAGTGAACTCAAGAAAGTACTTGGCAACATTCACCATGCAGTCGGTCTCGTCCAGCACCACCATGCCGCCCGAGCCCATGATGGATCCGACCTTACCTAGCGATTCATAATCCAGCGTGGTATCCGCCATGTTCGCCGGGATGCAGCCGCCGGAGGGACCGCCGGTCTGGACGGCCTTGAGCTTTTTGCCCCCTTCGATGCCCCCGCCGATGTCATAGATCACTTCTTTGAGCGGGATGCCCATCGGGACTTCGATCAGTCCGGAGTTCTGGATCTTGCCGGTGAGCGCAAAGACCTTGGTGCCCTTGCTTTTCTCGGTCCCCATTCCGGCATACCACGAAGCGCCCTTCCGGATGATGTAGGGAACGTTCGCGAGCGTCTCGACGTTGTTAATGATCGTCGGCTTCCCCCACAGGCCCTTCTGGACCGGGAACGGCGGTTTGGCCCGGGGCTGGCCACGCTTTCCTTCGATAGAAGCGATGAGCGCCGTCTCTTCACCGCAGACAAACGCGCCAGCGCCGAGTTTTACCTTGATCGTGAAATCCAGCCCTTTGCCGAGAATGTTCTTGCCGAGGAACCCGCGCTCCTTCGCCTGCTTGATCGCAAGGTGGAGCCGTTCCACTGCAAGCGGGTACTCGGCCCTGATGTAGACGTAGCCATACGGCGCGCCGATGGCATAGGCGCCGATGAGCATGCCCTCGATGACCGCATGCGGGTTTCCTTCGACGACCGAGCGGTCCATGAACGCTCCCGGGTCTCCTTCGTCCGCATTACAAATGAGATACTTGACCGGACCCGGGGCCTTGATAGCCATGTCCCACTTTGTGCCGGTCGGGAAACCCGCCCCGCCCCTGCCGCGAAGACCCGAGGCCTTGATGACCTCGATCGTTTCCTGCGGAGTCATGGTCGTAAGGACCTTTTTAGTCGCCTCGTAGCCGCCGCGCGAAATATAGGACTCGATGTCCTCGGGGTCCACTTCGCCGCAGTCCGAGAGCACGACCTTGACCTGCTTGTCATGGAACGTGTGATAGTCGTCTGTCACGAGCCAGTCGCCCACGGGAGCACCGCCGACGATATGTTCATTCACGATCCTCCCGACCATGTCGGGCTTGATGTACTGGTACGTGGACTTGCCGCCGTCGATGATCACATCGACCAGCACGTCGCGCGCGCAAAAGCCCCGGCAGCCGACCTTATGCATTGAGCAGTTTTTCGCCACTGATGCCTTTATGCCGGCGGCGGCAAGCGCTTTCTCGAACGTGGACATCACCTCCACACCGCCCGCGGCGATCCCGCCCGTGCCCATGCATACTTTTATCGAGACGTCTTTATTCATGATTACATTACTCCGGATGGAAACCTTGTGACCCTTAAGCGGCTCGAACTGTTTCAGCCGTATAAGCGTTGCTTAAATATAGTCGGTGTACTCCCGCTTCCCCTCCTTGAGGGTCTTCATCTCTTTCATGAGCTTGTCTGATGTCATTTTGCCGTGCACGGTTTTATTGACGATAATGACCGGGGCAATGCTGCAGGCGCCCACACAGTTCACCTTTTCCACGGTGAACTTGAGGTCTTCGGACGTCTCCTCGCCTTCGGGGATGGCCAGTTCTTTCACGAGGCTGTTGATCAGCCGCTCGGACCCCTTGACGTGGCAGGCCGTGCCGCAGCAAGCCGTTATGACGTTCTTGCCCCTGGGCTTCAGATGGAACTGCGCATAAAAGGTCGCGATGCCGTAAAACTTCGCGGGCGGCACATCGAGCCGCTCCGAGATCCACATGATCGCGTCTTCACGCAGATAACCGAATTCGCTCTCGAGGTCCTGCAGGATCGAGATCAGGTTCCCTTCGTTTTCGCGGTACCGCTCCAGTATGCCTTCCAGTTTTCTTTCCATCGCTCTCTTCCTCTTGAGACAAAAATAGCCGCCTTAGTTTTCCCGGCGGCCAAGGAGGCCGGGAGGCGGCAGGGTGGTGCGAACGAGGATTAAAAAAATCCCTCCCGCCTCACGCCTGACCCCTTCCGGGTTCTGATTCTTCTAGAACATCGGGTCCATGGTAAGCGCCGGATGGCCTTTGGCGGTCAGGAACTCCATCAGTTTTTCCGAATCTTCGGCCACGGTTTCGTCCGCGATCTTGTCCAGGAGATCCGGCACACCCTCCGCCTCTGCCTGCTGTTTGAATGATTCAGCAAAGGACTCCTTGAGGTTCTTGGTCATCCAGACGATGCGCTTGAATCCGCCGTCCGCCGAGAGGAACTTCTTGCTCGTCAGGAAGTATCGTCCGATGCCCATGAAGCCCGGGGTCTGCGCGCCGCCGCCAACGGTGCCGGCCAACGTGGAGAATTTCATGCCGATGGGGGTCATGCCCGTATAACCGCGGTTCACGACCATCACCCCGTTGGCCTCCGGCACGATGGCCACAATGCACTCGAAGCAGCCGCAGGAGGTCATCGGAGCGTCCATGATAGTGTAGGCATTAAAATACTCAAGCGCCTGGTGCGAGTTCGTGTACACATATTCGTCAACGCCTTTCCACCGGCCCTTGACCGCGTCGAGGACCTCGCCCTTGGCTACCGGCTGGTTCGCGCCGTTGGGGTCTATCTCGAAGGCCGCTTTGGCATCGAGCCAGTTGTACGCCCCGCACAGGCCCAGACGCTCGGGGGAGACCACGCACACGTGGTTCGGCGCAAAGCTCTGGCAGAGAATGCAGGAGTAGAAGGTGTCCACGGACTCGTCCGTCATAGAAGCAAGGCGGATATCGCGCTCCAGATATGCCTTGCGGGCCTCTTCCAGTTTTGTCTTTACATCGGCCTCGTCCACGTAGAGAGTCACCTGCACCTTGTCCACGATGTTGTTGAACTTATGCTTCAGCTGGGTAGCAAGGATGTCGCCGAAATGGCGCAGCTGGTATCCTTCGCTCAATGCAGCTTTGCTGACGCGGAACCAGTTCTGATCGCGCTGGCCCATGTGCCAGATGCCCTGCGCCTCATTGATGAAGTGATGGACCTTGCGTTCGAGCACGGGTTCGAAGTCTTTCTGCATCTTGCGGCCCGCAACCTCTACGTATACGCCAAGCGGCATCTGGCCGCCCTTCTGGTACCGGGCCTCTGCGTCCTTGCCCACGATCGTGACCTTGCCGTCTTCCACCGCGGTGAGATCCACGGTATGGAGCCATTCGAAAGCCGGCGTGCGCTGGCCCCCGAACTCGATGTGCATGTCTTCCTTGCGGATGCGCTCGCCTTCAAAGGCCGGGCCGTAGGCCACCGGGATGGGCGGCTTGGAAACGGTGATCTTGAGGCCGCGCACCTCGATGCATTTCTGCACGAGGTTCTTGGGATCGAGTTCCTTGGCCACTTCTTCATAGATCGTAACGCCGGTCGGGTGAATGGTCGGAATGTCCGTATTCGCGATTGCCGGGAACCCCATGTTGATCGCGCCCGCGCCCGTTGTCCAGATGCGATCGTTCAACGGCCCCAGCACCATGGCGAAAGCGAACACCTTATCCTTGGAATATTTGAGGATCCTCTTAAAATCGCCGCCCTTCATGCCGCCGAACGTGATGCCCGCGCGCGCCGCCCAGTTCAGTGCGTAGATGGCGTGCTCGACCTCGGGGCCGAGCGGTACGAGGCGCGTGTCCCAGCCAAGCTGCACACCCTTCCGGAGGAGCTGCTTGGTCATGCTGTCACCGTTCACGTTGCCGCACATGAGCGTGAGGATGTTCTTCTGCTGGAGGTCCCGGGCGATCTCGAAGGCCTGGTCGTCGCTGTCGGCCGCGCCGATGATGCAGACATAGCCCGGCATGGAGCCATCCACGAGTTGCACGCCGAGGTTCCGAAGGATGGTGTCGGAGATGAACCCATTGTAGGTCAGGCCGATCGCATCGTCCTTCACCGGCTCCTGCCCGTAGATGTACCGGATCGCCATGATCATTTCCTGGGCAAAGAGGGCCGCCATGCCTGCGTCGAGTGCTTCGCCCAAATAGGGCTTGTAAAGGTGGTCTGTCGGCGCATCCGTGAGGAGCGGCTTCACCTGCTGCTCGAGCGCGGTCTTCATATCACCAACGGTATGGACCTCATAGCCCGTCATGGCGAACATCTGCGGCAGAAAGTATCCCGTATCGGGGAACTCGAATTTGAAATCCGCGCCTTTCTCGGAAATAGCCTTCTCGACAAGCGCTTCGGCCTGCTTGACATAGTAGTGGGAACCCAGAATGGCCCCGGTGGCAATCACTTTTGACATCGTTAACTCCTTGTATAGATCGTCAGAATTCGACGGTTTAAGCAGTATTAAAGCTGTGCTATGCTCTTGCCTTCAAAAAGGTCGGGAGCTGGTTGGCTTCGCGCGGCCCCACCGTGATCTTCCATCCCGGTAGCTTCTCTTCAAGCGCGCCGGAGAGCACGGCCACGTAGCCGGGAATGATGAGCTCCTTGTGGCTGATGTTCTTCTCAACGCCGCTCTCGGTCACGAACTGCGCGATCTTGCTTGCCGTGAACTTTCCCGCGGCCCAGGCCGTCAGAACCGAGAGCCCTTCGTTGTCCATGACCGCGAGCCATGACGGCACCTTGCTGTTCTCCACTTCGCCGCGCACGATGAAATACGAGAGTGAGAAATTGGTGGTGATCATGAGCGGCGAGTTGTCCTTGGCGTCGCCGACCTTGTAAACGTTCTGCGCGACCTGCATCGGGACCTGCGGGTCAGTGTAGATGTTCTGCCTGAGCGACAGAAGCGCGAGCATCTTCCATTTCTCAACGTTGTTCAGGATGACGATCGAGGCGTACTTCATCGTTGCAACGGCCGCGGTCATGGTCTCTGCAACCGTGTTGTCGCGGGTCGCGAACGTGATGACCGGATAGCCCAGGGGCTTGAAATTCTTTTTGATGGCCGCGCGGCGGACAATGGTAAAATGCTCGATCATGTCCTTTGCTTTGCGCGCGCCGGAATCGAGGACCAGATCGTCCACGCCGAGGGCTTTGACCTTCTCGGAGAGTGCGGTGAGCGCATCCAGTCCGTCGGCGGAAACGGCCAGGGAAGCTTTTTTCTCTTTTGCAATCTTTGCCATGGCTTCGGCATTCTCCGCGGTCGCGGCATAGATCAGCGGCTTCTTGTCAGCGCAGTGCGCTATCCCAGCCTCGATGGTCGCAGGGTTCTTGCTCACCAGGATGACCGGCACGCCGGGCGCACCGTCCACAACCTGCTTCACGACAGAAGCAAACTTCGCAGCGTCGCCGCCCTCGTCGGTCACGGCAATCGCATCGACCCTCAGCTTCTGGCCGACCCGGTCGATCTCGGAGGTCTTGACCGTCTCGATCTTCCTGGCCGCGGCATCACCGGCCTCGGACGCCTTGATCGCGACCGCAAAGATGTTCGGATTAAAGAATTTCTTCTCATGCCGGAACATGCAGATCTCGCCGCCAACCTTCACCGCCTTGTCCCCGACACCGAGGGTTATGTCCCGGATCGGCGGCGCGGCTGACTCGCCCAGTATCTTCTTCGCGTCCTCGGATGCGTCAGGGCAGGCGTCGAGGCTCGCCTGCTTGGCCGCAAGTTTCATGGCAAAGGCAAGACAGGTCGGGTGCCCGCATTTCTTGCAGTTTGTCTTGGGCAGATGCTTGAATATTTCGACTCCAGAGAGTGCCATTATTATGTGCTCCTTTCGGAATAGCTTGAAAATTTATATTTACCACTGAGATCGCTGAGGCTTGAGTCTTGAAATATTACTCCGCGCTCTCTGCGCCCTCTGCGGCGAATAGGTTTAACCCATTAATTCGGCGACGAATTCCTTTGCCTTTGCCGCTGCTCCGGGATGACGCATGATCAGAAGGTCAGCGCCGGCCGTGATCATGGCCGAGGCGGTGACCGACTCCCATGCCAGGGCGCGGTCTTCGAGGCCGCCCCATTCCGGCATCTCAGCATCAGGCGCCATGGTTTCTTTGACCTTCCAGACGTTTAATCCGATGTCACAGACGATCGGGGTCTGCATCATGGGATCATTCTGCAGAAGCGCCGCCA